>Ga0154658_128_pt1 | contig 157937 bp, 165 predicted proteins | sample Rifle2008BG13ft_FD_116087 | JGI IMG/M metagenome (GOLD analysis project Ga0154658, IMG submission 116087) | Candidatus Portnoybacteria bacterium RBG_19FT_COMBO_36_7
AAGCCGAACGAAGAAATCGGCAATGAAGTCCATAATGATAATGATCAGTTTTTTCGGATTGATATCGGCCAAGGCAAGGTCGTTTTTGATAATGCCCAGGAGCATGAAATCAGTGACGGATTTGCCATAGTGGTGCCGGCCGGCACTTGGCACAACGTCATAAATACCTCTTCAGAAAAACCGCTCCGGCTTTACACTATTTATTCCCCGGCCCATCACCCCGACGGCACAATTCACAAGACCAAAGAAGAAGCAATGGCCGCTGAACATGAAGAATAGGAAACGGAAAATTTTTGTTCTGAAAAAAGAATCTTACTTGCAGATGATTAAAAATAGCGTAGGGACGAAAATGTTTTGTCGTCTTTATGCTTCGGTTGATGGAAAAAGACAAGATATTCTGCAAGACGGCAATGTTTCATGTGCATATTTTATTTCATCAATTCTGCTGATTTTCGGACTGATAAAAAAAGTCCACGCGACTGTTGATGGAACGATTGAAGACATGAAAAAATCAGGATGGCGAAGGATAAAATCGCCAAAGTTGGGCAGCGTTTTAGTTTGGGAAAAGCAAAAATTAGGAGAGGATAAGCATTCACATATCGGCTTCTACACGGGATATAAAAAAGCTATTAGTAATTCTTCTGTGCAGCGAACACCTGTGGAACACAGTTTCACATTTGGCGGAAAGCGCAGGATTAAAGCGGTTTATTGGCACAAAAATTTGGATTAAAAGGAAGATTGGCCGAGCGGTTCTCCTTACCAGAGCAAAAGCACGGTACGGGGCAGGAAAGACGCAGCCTTGCCTCGTTGGAAAGCGGAGGGTTGCCAGAGTGGCCGAATGGGCCGCACTCGAAATGCGGTAAAGGAGCAATCCTTTCGGAGGTTCAAATCCTCCACCCTCCGCTTTCTTACGGGGTCGAGAAAATCCGTAGAGGAGCAATCATCTCGTGAGTTCAAATCTCACCTTTTCTGCTTTGGGCAGGAATCGAAATGCGGTAAAGGAGTAATCCTTTCGGAGGTTCAAATTTTCTAGGATCCGCCAATTTTAAAAATTTGGATTTTGGGCGATTGTTGTCTTGTCCTCGCTCTCGCTATTGCCGGATTTCTTATTTTGCAGATTCTGTGTCTATCAAGATAAAAAATTATGTTCGCATCTGTCGTTAATTTTGCCGTCAATAATACTTTTCTGACCGTTCTTGTTTTTGCGGCGGCGTTTTTTGTCACCTGGATTATTTATCTTCAATGGCAGATTTGGCAGCTGAAAAAGAAATTAAAGATGCTTTTTCACGGGGGAAAGGCGCAAGACTTGGAAGGCGTGATATTTGAGCAGATAAAGCGTCTTCGCGAGACTGAAAGGGGAATGAGAGAAATAAACAAGTTCGTCCAGTATCTGGAAAAAATGGCGTTTAAAAGCGTGCAGAAAGTCGGCGTGGTCAGGTTCAATCCTTTCAGCGAGACTGGCAGTGACCAAAGCTTTTGTGTTGCTTTCCTTGATCTCGGCGACAACGGCGTGACGATTTCCGGCCTTTTTACCAGGGAAGGCACAAGGCTATATGTGAAACCCCTAACAGACGGTGAATCAAAATATCCTCTTTCCAGCGAAGAAAAAGAAGCAATAGAAGTCGCCCAAAAGAACTGGAAGATAAAAAAGATTAAATAATTTCCAATTACCAATTCAGTCCCGCTTCGCGGGACATTTTACACATTAGAAATTAGACATTTTTTGAAACTTTGTGGTAAATTTAGTCAATAAATATGGCAAAGGCAAATAATGAAAAATCTAAACTTCAGCCTCGCCCACCCGTAGTGGTTGTTTTGGGCCACGTTGATCATGGCAAGACGAGCATTTTGGATTTTATCAGAAAGACAAAAGTGGCTGAGAAAGAATCAGGCGGCATAACTCAGCACATCGGCGCCTATCAGATAGAACACCAGGGTAAAAAAATTACATTTATTGATACGCCCGGTCATGAAGCATTTTCAGCCATGCGCTCTCGAGGCGCTAAGGTCGCCGATTTGGCGGTGCTGGTGGTGGCGGCTGACGAGGGAATGAAACCTCAGACAAAAGAAGTGATAAGTCTTGTTGCGCACCAGAACATGCCATTTGTCGTGGCGCTGAACAAAGCCGACAAGCAGGGAATAGTTTTTGAAAAAGTTAAAAAACAGCTGGCCGATAACGGCGTCTTGGCTGAGTCATCCGGCGGTAAAATTCCCATGATTCCGACTTCAGCCAAAACCGGTAAAGGAATTGACGAATTGCTTGAAATGATACTGCTTCTGGCAGAAATGGAAGAATTGAAAATTGATACATCAGCTGAAGCATCGGGTGTTATCATTGAATCTTTACTTGATTCAAAAAGAGGAATAACAGCAACGCTGCTGGTCCGTCAAGGCATACTTTTTTTAAAAGACGCGGTGGCGGCTGAATCAACTTATGGTCTGATAAAGACTATGGAAGATTTTGCCGGCAGGGCAATAGAAAAAGCCGAGCCATCAACGCCGGTTAGGGTGACAGGATTCTTGGATGTTCCGCCTGTGGGCGAGGAATGGCAGTTTATGCATAGTTTGGACGAAGCCAGAGCCAGAGCCAGCCAGAAAGGTGAAATTGAGAAAAAAAAGAGAGAACCGGCGCAGATTTTGGATATTGCGCCGGAGCAAAAAGTTTTTAACCTGATTTTGAAGGGCGATGTTTTCGGTTCTCTTGAGGCATTGCGTCAAACTCTAGAAACTATTCCTCAGCAAGAGGTGATGATTCGGGTGATCATGGCCGAAGTCGGGCAGATTGGAGAAGCAGACGTTAAATTGGCTGATTCGGCCAAGGCCAAAATTTTTGGTTTCAGAGTCGGTCCGACGCAAATCGCCTCAAATGTTGCCCAGAGGCGGGGCGTCAGAATTTTTAGTTTCGACGTCATTTACGAATTAGTTAAAGCAGCCAGAGAGCAAATGGCTTTGATGCTTGAGCCGGAAATTATGCGTCAGGAAGTCGGCCAGGTCAAAATACTGGCTAGTTTTAAACGCGATGGCTCGCGCCAGATAATCGGCGGCAGAGTGATCAAAGGAAAAGCGGAAAGAGGAGTTTTTGCAGAGGTTTCCAGAGGAGAAGAAAAGCTGGGCCGGGGAAGAGTTGCTCAGCTGCAGGCAAACAAACTTGATGTTGATGCTTGTCAAAAAGATAAAGAATGCGGGATGCTTTTTGAGGGCGAGCCAGTGGTGGAAAAAGGCGATATATTGGTGCTGTTCAGGGAGGAAAAGAAGAGAAGAGAACTGTAAAATCTAAAGCTCAAAGCTCAAATTTTAAATCTCTGCCTGCCGCCTGCCTGCCGGTAGACAGGGTAGGCAGGAAATCCAAAGCCCGAATGTCAAAACGTTTTGGGTTTTAGTCATTAATTTGAGATTGGGACTTTGACATTTTGATTTAACATTATGCCTCATCGCATAGAACGCTTAAACGAATTAATCAGGCAGGTCCTCGGCCGGATTATTCTCCAAGAAGAAGATTTCGGCCCGGCTGTTTTGGTGACAATAATGAAAGTCGAAACTTCAGATGACGTCTTGCACTCTAATGTTTTTTTGAGCGTCTATCCAACCGAAAAAGGCGAAGGAGTTTTGAAAAGATTGAATCGTCATGTTTTTGATCTTCAGCAGTTAATGAATAAAAAACTTGAAATGCGGCCGGTACCCAAGATCCGCTTTGTTCTGGATAAAACAGAGGCCGAAGCCCAAGAGCTGGATGAGTTGATGGAAAAATGATTCTTAAAAAGTAATTTTTAAAAAGCCCATTTTAACGGGTTTTTTGTTGTAGTGGATTATTTTGTATAGACTTGCTAGAGCCCGCATGATATAATCCCTTAATTTATGCCAGGTAGTAGAAATTTGACAATTCGCATAGTGAATAAAAAATAAATTTTTCTGCTTGGTATAATTGGAAATTAGATTTAGATATTGGCTATAAATAATCAGTTAAACTTTCACTACCTGGTATGGAATCATCGTTTTTGGATATAAAAAAAGCGGTTGACAGCGCGCAGAAAATTTTGCTGGCCAGCCATGACCAGCCGGACGGCGATGCACTGGGCTCGATGCTGGCGCTTAAGTTTTCTTTTGAAAAATTAGGCAAAAAAACTGATGTTTATTGTAACTCAACTATCCCGGAAAACTATAGATTTCTGCCCGGCATCGATCAGATCAAAAAAAATATTGATCCAAAATACGACCTGCTTTTTGGTCTGGATTACGGAGATATGAAGCGCTTGGAAGCTGAGGTTCCGGATGTTCCTGTTATAACTTTTGATCACCACCCTTTGATAAATCAGGCCGGGCAGATGAAAGTCGTGGATACGAATTTTTCTTCAACGTGCGAAATAGTCTATCAGTTTTTGAAAGAGAATGAGCTTGAGATTGATAAAGAGATTGCGACTTGTCTTCTGACCGGAATTTTTACCGACACCTGGAGTTTTCGCCATCCAAATACCACGGCCAAAACATTGAAAGTAGTTGGTGAGCTGCTTTTGCGCGGGGCGCCTTTGCGCAAGATTGCGGGATTTGTCAGTCAGCAAAAAATTGACATCAAATCAAAAATCTGGAGCCGGGCGCTGGCCAATATCCATCAGAATCGAAAATTTGGCTTCATTTTTTGTTTTATCAGTTTTCAGGATATGCAGGAGCTGGAAGCAACAACAAACGATCTTTCTGGTCTGGCTTCTCTGCTTTGCATGGCGCCCGGAACAAAATTTTCTCTGGTCTTGAGCGAAGAATCGCCGGGAAAGCTGGACGGCAGTTTTCGCGCCTTGCCCGATAAAGAAATTGATGTTTCTTATTTTGCCAAGGCGCTGGGCGGGGGAGGGCATAAATTGTCAGCCGGATTTAAGACAGAAAAAACTTCCAAAGAAGTGATAAAAACGATAGAACAGTTGATTGTCTCAGATTGATTTGATAATGTTGATGTATATATGGCCACGTACCCAAGTAGTTAAGAGGACAGTCTGTCTCCCTTCGGGAGATGTCCCATAGGGACACAAAACACTTTATGTATTTCGTTTATTTATTAAGAAGCTTAAAGAACAATGATTTGTATGTTGGGTCTACCGAAGATATAGAAAATCGCTTAACAAAGTACAACGCCGGCAAAGTAAGATCGACTAAATTCTATCGGCCATGGCAATTGCTTGATTTTGAATCTTATCCTGCAAGAAGCGAAGCGGTCAGAAGAGAGAAATTTTTAAAAACCGGACAGCAAAAAGAAATGCTGAAAAATAAATATGGCCACGTACCCAAGTAGTTAAGGGGACAGTCTGCAAAACTGTTATGCGTGGGTGCGAATCCCACCGTGGCCTCAAAGAGGCATTAAGAATAGTATTGCCGCAAAGACAGAATTATATATTAATGGTAGACACAGAAGATATATATTGTTAGTATGTTCACCTCGTGATATTATTAATATAATGAAAAAACGCACATGGACAGAGCAACAATTAAAATGCGCGGTTAGAGATTCTTTCAGCTATCGGCGTGTTTTAAATAAATTAGGATTGCGTGAAGCAGGCGGTAATTACAGCCAGATTAAAAAATATATAAAAGAATACCATTTAAATATATCTCATTTTAAAGGAAAGGGTTGGAACGCGGGCATGAGAGGCATAGGTAAACCAATTGTGCCTCTTGAAAAAATTTTAGTTAAAGACAGCTCATTTCAGAGTTTTAAATTAAAAAAAAGGTTATTTGCGGCAGGATTAAAACCTAAGTGCTGCGAAGAGTGTGGTTGGAATAAAATTTCCAATGACGGCAGAATGCCTCTTGAATTAGACCATATAGATGGTAATAGTAGGGATAATCGTTTAGAAAATATAAGAATTCTTTGTCCGAATTGCCACAGTTTGAAACCGACACATAGAGGACGGAATAGAAAAAAGTAAATTTGCCGCCGTGGCGGAATTGGCATACGCACGACACTTAAAATGTCGCGCCCAAAAGGCATGTGGGTTCAACTCCCACCGGCGGCACAATAAGCTAGTGTGGGTTCTATTCCCACCCCGGGCACTATCCTTCGCTAAAGCTACGGAATAGCAAGCCAAATATCTAATTTCAATAATTCGGATGTCAGGCCTTACGTAGCCTTGGCGTAGTAGGCCACCCCAGGCACCAGTATTTGACTTTCGGGAATATCAAACAAAAATAACCGCTTTTGAAGCGGCTATTTTTGTTTAGTGGATTATGTTAAAAATTATTTAATAATTTGCTCGGGCAATAGAAAAAAAATTTCATAACACTTTTATTAAATATTTAAAAAGCTTTATTATACTGCACTATTTATAATAAATTATATCATAGATACAATATGATATTTCTAACGGGGTGGATAACTAAAATTAAAAAATAGGATATAATTAAATTAAATGAAAAACTCTGATTTTAAAGAGACAATAGAACGCCTCAGGAAATTGGATGCCAGGACAAGAGGCGATTTGCTGGATGTGGCTGACGATTATCTTAAAAAAACCGGCAAGGCGGAGCTTTTGGAAAAAATTGTCGCCAAAACCGCCGATTATGGTTATTCTCTGACCTTCAAAGAGATTCATGCGATGAGATGGTATCCGGTGGCCATGGAAATCGCTCTTTTTTTCTCAATGATAGAGATTCTTGGCTGGGAAGAAAAAGATATAAAAGAATTCGGCAAAAGCTTTGTGAAGATCTCATTTATCGAAAGAATTTTAGCTAAATATTTCATCGCGGTGGAAAAAACATATCAGCAAGCGCCGGTTATCTGGAGGCGGCATATGGATTCAGGAGAGCTGGAAACTCATGAATTTAACAAAGCAAAAAAATACTGTGTTTTAAGGCTAAAGGGGCTGGACCTGCACCCGCTATATTGCATATTTTTGGCAGGGATGTTTGAGGGCATGGCCGATTTCATCACCGGTTCAAAAATAAACCGCTGTCAAGAGTCACAATGTGTTTTTAGAGGCGATGATTATCACGAGTTTATCGTCAGCTGGGAATAAAATTAATTAAATAAATTTTATGGATGAGGCAGTATTAAAAAAACTGAAAGAGATACCCGGCGAGGTGAGGGGAGTGACCATGCAGACCGACGCCAATTATGTCTTAAGAAAGATAGGAGAGGAAGGGCTGGCAAAGCTGCAGCAAAAAACCAAGCAATTGGGCTGGGAAATAGATTATAAGCATATCAAGACTATGGGCTGGTATCCTTTGGGGCAAAGGGTTGTTTCTCTGCTGGCCGCCAAAGAAACTTTTGGCTGGGGCGATAAAGAAATTCAGGATATGGGCAACTGCGCGCCCAAATATTCTTTTATTGCCAGCACCATGCTCAAATACTTTTTGTCAGTTTCTAAAGTTTTTCAGGAAGCGGCCAGATACTGGGACAAACACTACAGCGTGGGGAAACTGGTGCCCGTTAAAATTGACGAGAAAAATAAATTTGCGCTTCTGAGATTAAAAGATTTTAACGTGGATCCGGTTTTCTGTCCTTATTTTACCGGCTATTTTTTAAGGATAAGCCAGATGGTCATCAAAAGCGAAAAAATTACTGCCGAGGAAACAGAATGTCCTTCTAAAGGGGGCCAATGGCACGAATTTTTAATGAAATGGGTATAATGGAAAAATCAGGAGTTAAAAAAAACAAAGACCGCGATGTATATTCGGACATAAGTGAGGAGCTGGAAGAACTTGAACGATATATCGGCGAACTCTCCACTTTTATGCCGACGCCTTTTTGCATTGTCAATCCGTCTGACATGATTTTGAATATTAACAAGGCATTTTGCGATTTGACCGGATATGATGAGCTGGAAATTGTTGGGGAGCAGATTTACAAGATATTTGAGAGCAATGAAGAAGCAGAGATTCTGAGAGAAAAAGTTTTGAAAGACGGACTGGTTCGGGGGCAAGAAATGATATTGGTTACCCGAAGCGGGAAAAAGATAAATATCAGCGTTTCGGCTTCTTTGAGAAGAGACCAAGACGATGAAATAATCGGTTATTTTTTCGCCTTTTCGGATATAAGCGAGCTCAAAAAAATGCAACGGCAGCTGGAGCAAAAAGTTGAAGAAAGAACCAGGGAATTGAGCGAAAAGATCAGTGAGCTTGAAAGATTCAATCAGCTGGCAATCGGCCGAGAATTAAAAATGGTAGAGCTGAAAAGCGAAATAGAAAATCTTAGGGACCAGCTTGAAAAGATTAAAGGAAAATGACCTTTTTAATTGCGCATTATCTATGTAAAACAAAAAAGGCCTTCAAGGCCTTTTTTGTTTAATTTATGATTCAAGGATTTCCACTGTCAGATATTTTACTCCAAACTGCAGGGCCTGGGAGCGGGATTCCATCCAGATATCTATTTTGTGACTGTTTCGTTTAGCCATCCTGTCTTCAACGACAAAGATCTTGTCGCCGTAAATTTCAGGGAACCTGACCATGGTGCCGAATTTAAGAAAATTACAGGCTACGATTCCGTCGCGAACGGTGGAACCAGCCGCGGTTATAAACGGCGAACTGTCGGTCTGGTCGGGGGTGCTGGAATAGGCAGTGGTAATCACTTTCTTGGTTTCATTAATTGAAACATCGGGAACAATAGGAGTCTCAAGATTAGATATTTCGGCTTCGTTTTTTTTCTGAAACAGCGGACTCATTTGGCCGGCTATGACTGAATCATAGATAAGCGTCAAAAAACCATAATCCAAACCAAACGCTTGGGTGAACGAATATATTGGCATAGTCGTGCCTTCCAATGCCAGCAAAGCCGGCTTTTGACAGGATATTGTTTCGTCTTGGGCAGATGTGGCTTTAACGGGTAAAAATCCTGAAACACTCAAATACATTATTCCGACCAGTACCATGTATTTGGGCAGATTGGCTACTTGTTGAAATAGTGCGTATTTAATTGTGGTTAATTTAGTCATAAGTTTAAAAATATTTATCCTAGGCCTAAGTGGCCTTTTTGGCTTGTTTCCCTTATAAAAAAGGAATAAACCAAACAAAAAACCCCGTTTGTTTGGGGAATATGAGATTATAGCATGCCAGGAGGCAAAAGTCAAGATTTTGTGGTAGAAGCTACTCTAGACTAGCTCCTTTCGGTTTTGCACATAATACGCTGTTAAATTGGCTGAAAAGAAAAAAATAAAATATTTTAGTGAAGAGCTTAAAGCTACATTATCAAAACTTGGTGTTGAGGTTATTCTTTTTGAGAATAGACTTGTTTCTTTGCCAAAAAGGAAAATAATAAAGTGGTATTTTTTTGCCTTTTTAAATCGGCTCGTTTTTTTGTTTGGGGAGAGACTGATGTTATAATAATCAAAAATTATGGACTTTGCTTTTTTAATACATTCAAGGACTATACTGATGTTCAGAGAAAATTTAAAGTTGCAAAATATCTCCCTAAATCCTGGGTAGAATTTTGGTGTCTGCATTGGCCGCCAGTGGTGGTGTCTAAAATTGACGGGCTGAAAGATAAAAAGGAGGAGATAAAAAAATCTATTGATTACTGTGTATAAGAAAACCTCCTCAGTTTTTTTAACTTCAGGGGTTTTTGTTAAGATTGTTTTTCGGAGGATTAAACCGCCATGAGTTGCGCTTCTCGTCCGACCAACGAACCGTAACCATTGAAAGCATACCAGAGTTCGGTTGAAAGGACGCTGGAAGCAAGAAAGAGTTGATTGAATTTCGCCCAGGCAACGAAAAGGATAGCGAAGTCGTCTTTGATATTGCCAGGCCGATTTTCTTCCAAAATCCGGCTAACTTCGCCTTTTTTGACCGCACCTTCGAGGGTCGCGATCATAGTCATAAGCGACGAGGTTTTCACCGACAGCGATTCAATTAAAGATTCAAAGAGGACCAAAACTTCGCAGAACCCTCCTTTTATCATCTTTTCTGAAATTATTTTCCACGAGGTCGAGTCCACAAGGCCATTTCCGGCAAGCGATTCTCCTAATTCCCGCAAGTTCAGCTTCCTTAATGTGGGAAGATCTGCGAAATCTTTTTCATCCATCTTCTGCCTGATTTTCCCGATCATCTTTGTGGCTCCCGTGAGAGATTGCATGGAGAAATTCAGGTGCTTGCTGATAACGGAGGTATCGCCATTTTGGCCGTTCAGCTCAGCAAGGATAACATCTTCAAGGGCAACATTGCCCAACTCAAGCTCTGCATAAGCTAAGCTCAGAAACCGCGAAAGTCTCGTTGATTCCGCCAAATAAATATGACATGGTTGATGATTTTTTCCACCCATAACTTTTCTCCTTTCTTTGTATTTTCAGTAATTCAAAAAAATTCACGCCTTGATCGATTAAATCACCACCTCCTTTTTTATGAAAAGAGCTTACTGACTTGCTTTTTTGTCAGATACATATAAGAAAGACGGGGATCGCAATAATGTCTTCCTTTTTTTATCTTTCCTTTATCTATTTCTAAAACAACAACTAAAGGAGTTCTATAAACCTTTTTTGTCTTTGGATCTGGATAACTTTCAATCATTTCAACCATAACAACTTCCTGGCCCTCCGCGATATTTTTTATATCATATTCTCTGCCTTTTATTGGATAGACTACAGCCAACTCATTCTTTATATCCACCGAAGTTTTAGGAAATAATCTGTCGTTTTTCCCTTGATAAACCCAAGTCATGGTATAACCGGCCTTCATTTTTTTTAAGGCAGCCTTAACATCGCCCTTGATTTCATCATTTAATATATCAAGAACGGTTTTTACATTATTAGTTATTTTTATATTTTTAGGAATTCTCATAATGTTGACCCAAATATTACACACAAAAGTCCGTTTGTCAATCTTGGGCGGATAGGGCAATTTTTGCCATCTGAGATGGGGTTTTTGTTTAGGGCGGGGTGGATGATTGAACAACTTCACGCCTGGCAGGCGAAAGTGATATAATAGAAGCAAACTTCCCTTGAAAGGTACACTATCTGATACTTGACTTTTTAAAATTTCGGACTAAAATGTAACTGTATGAAAAAAATTATATCAAAAGATAAAACTCAAGCCGGCCTTATAAAGCGAATAGAAAATTTACTGTCTGAGCAGACAGGTATAATTTTATCTGCAGTCGACCAAAAAGTCGCGAAGCTAGAAAAAAGAATTGATGATTTTGACTTTTTAATATATTCAGCTAAAATCAAATCATGAAAAAAGAGCAAACCATTACCAAGGATTATCTTGAAAAAACCCTTGATAAACGACTGTCGCAACAGGCGCAGGTTATTATTGCGGCGGTTGACAGTGTGCTCCAAAAAAGGCTGGAAAAAGTAAAAACGGAATTGAAAAACGATATTAATAACGTCCAAACCCTGATTGACGGCTACGTCAAAGCACAGGAAGATTTTAAGCAGGAATTTGTTATTCTGAAAGAGGAAGTGAAACAGATAAAACAGGTGCTAAAGAAAAAACTGGGAGTAGAAATCCAAGCTTTCTAGTTTCGTCAAATAAAACTAACCACAAGCCATCCCTTGATGGCTTTTTTTGTTTGGGGCGGGGTGGATGATTGGGCAACTTCACGCCTGACGGGGGAAAGTGATATAATAGAAGCAAGTCTTCGCCAATGAAGATAGTTTAAGATTTGTAAAATGCCAAGCAGTGAAAATTCGACTGCCTGGCGGCAAATAATTTTTAACCTGTCGAATTTCTACTACTTGGTATGGACTTTGCGTTTTTAATACATTTACGCCTAAATTAAAAATCCCTCATTGATAGGGATTTTTTGATACAGTGAGCAATAATAAGTTAAGATTTTTTCTTTCTGTATTCTTCTTTAAATTTCAAAAATTTATTTTTAAGATCGTTAAATTTTTTTATACCGATATTCCAAGAGTCTAATCCTTTATCAAAAATAACAAATTGATGATAAGCAATCTGTATAGCACCTTCCTCGGGATTAACAATATACCACTTGCTATCAATAAAACATTCGGCAAAAATATGCCCTTCAATGTATTTTTCGTCTCCTATATCTAACCATTTTCGCCTTATTGCCTCAACATATACGGTAGGGATTTTTCTTACCCTGGCAAAAGCAATAAAAACCAAGGCATAATCAGTGCAGCCGGTGGTGACTTTGCTTTTTATTATTTCATCCGCTGTTCTCTTTCTAAAAAATTTTTTCTTAAATTCAACTGAATCTGTATCTTTGATATTTTTCTGCACCCATTGTAGCATCTCAAAAATAAGTTCAAGCCCCTCGTTTTTAAAAGTCGAGGCTATCTCAATAATTTTAGGTGTAATTTCGGTCTGCTGACCACTTTTTAAATATTTTTTAATTTGTTTATTCATGCGATTAATATAGCAAATTGGTATAAAAAAGAAAAGGGACCGGAATTTTCCGATCCCTCAATCACACAGTCGACAACGAATGGTCTAATTCCATAATCGCAGACTTCATGTGTCTAAGTATCTTCTTTGTAGCTGAACAAAAATAGTTGAGAGATGATAATAATTGGCCATTGATATACCGATAATAGGTACAACCTCCATTGCAGATATTAGCCCATTCACAACTTAAACATTCCTTCTTCGATGCTTGAATCTCGCCCTTAAGACTCTTCCACTTTTTTGAACACAACAAGCTTTTCAGAGTTTTCTCCATTATATTGCCGATTCTGAACTTATCAATGCCTACAAATCTGCCGCATAAATATAGGTCACCGTTGTAATCAAGCGCAAGATAAGCAGCGCACTCATTGGCGCAATGACAAATAGTCGGTCGCCCTCCGATCAGCCCTTGAAAATAACTTTCTAACGGCTGAATTTTAATATCTGGGTCGTCCTTTGCCATCCAGCAGTCGAAAATTCTGATCATGAAACTCGCATATCCAAGGGGGGTGATAGAAAAACTGGCCATCTTTCCATTCTCTTTCTCGGCACACACCGATAAATTGAGCCTGCCGAGACCGGAACTAACAAAAAAATCCCATATAGCATCTACGTTTTTTGCCGCATTTTTTGTGATAACAGAAATGATACCCGGATTAAAACCATTAACCTTCAGTACCTCGATTCCTTTCATTACTCTTTCAAATGACCCACTACCATTGAATATTTTTCGAAATTGATCATGAATCTTTTTGGGTCCATCTAAGCTTACTCCGATTTTAAATGCATTCTTTTTGAAAAATGCTGCCCATTCTTGATCAATTAAAGTACCGTTTGTCTGGACACTATTTAGATATTGTTTGCCTTTCAGGTATCTGGCTTGGAAACCAACTGCTGCTTCGTAAAAATTTATTCCGGCAATCAACGGTTCGCCCCCGTGCCAGACGAAAGAAAAACTGTTTTCGTCAAGCTCTGATAACTGACAAATAAAAGTCTCGAGAAGACGTATATCCATCTTCAGCTTTTTTTCTTCTTTCGTTTTCGACCACAGATTGCTATTGTAACAATAATCACATCTTAAATTACACAAAACAGAAACTGGTTTCATGATAAAGGTCAGCATATATCCTCCTTTTATGCCTGAAAAAATAGGGGAGGCAAAAATTTTTGTCTCCCCACCGCCCGACTAATCGGATCTGTCACCATATTGAGAATCACCATACCCATCTCCGTAGGGACTAGCGCTATGGCACTTGTAAGTCCGATCAGGCGACTGCTTCCGCATTGCCATCATTCGTGCCAAAATACGGACACCTTTTTTCTTTTTAGGCGCTTTCACGGCCAACACCTCCTTTCTATTTGGAATGAACTACGATATTTTATAATAATAGACAAAAAGCGACTTGTCAATGTTTTGCTAAGGGTACCTAAAGTGCTATAATGTAACTAAATCTTCGTAAGCTAAGATTTAAATAATCCTAATTGGAAAGAATAATTTAAGGTTTATTTAAAATGGACTTTGCTTTTTTAATTCATTCAAGGGATTATACTGATGTTCAGCGAAAATTTAAAGTTGCAAAATATCTCCCTAAATCCTGGGTGGAATTTTGGTGTCTGCATTGGCCGCCAGCCGCGAACTGAAAATGGTCGAACTTAAAAAGAAGATAAAAGAGATGGAGGGAAAACGGGAAAAGATTAGTTCATATGAAACTAGACCAAATAATAAATTTAATATTAGATTATATATCCATGAAATGGTTAATGTTATATATATTTTGATGTATGAATAATATTTTAATATTTGGAGATAGTATAACCGCTGGGAGGGGAGTTAAAAAAGTTAAAAATTGGACATCAAAATTGTCTTCAGTTTTCGATGCAAAAAATACATATGAAACTATTATTTATAATCTAGCTATCCCGGGAGAGACTTCAAAAGATCTAATTCAACGTATTAATTTTGAATGCCAGACGAGAACAAAAAAACTCACCAATAACGATGCAATTTCTATTGTTATCGCTATAGGAATCAACGATTCTAGAAACATTGGGACCCATGATGAACTAAATACACCATTGGATGTTTTTCGCCAAAATATTGAGACATTAATAGATATTGCGCATAAATTCACCAATGACTTAATTTTTATCGGCCCAACGCCCGTTATTGAAAACAAAATGTCATTAGGCGAACATCTTTATTTTTTAAATAAAAACATAGCTGAATATAATAAGAATATTAAAGAAATCTGCAATACGAGAAGGGTTAATTTCATAGATATTACAGATGGCTGGCTAAATTTTGATTATGAAAAATTATTAGCCGAAGATGGCATACATTTGAATGAACTCGGACATGAAAAAATCTTTGAAAAAATTTTGCCTTTTATAGATAAAAATTTTAGTTCTTTTGATTCATTTCAAATACTAAAACAAGAATTATCACTTTCAGATAACGATATAAAAATTTTACAATCAAAATTTTCAGATAAAAGATTCTGCATTAACTCATTATTGCTTGGCCAGTCTTTTGATGAAATACCGGAAATTATTTTTGCAGGAATATGCCTAAGAAAAGACATTGATGAGATATGCCTGAGTACTGTCTATCAAATTTTAATGCCTATAAAAATAGCTTCTTACCTCAAAATTCCTGCTGTAATCATCTTACCCATTAAAGAAGAATCTTTTCTACAAACAAAATTTGCTTCGGAATATACTGCATTGGGTGAAAAGCTTGAAAAAGGCATCAAAAATATTGCAAAAGATCTTGGCAATATAAAAGTTCAAGTAATAAATACAAGTACAATGGAAGGCAACGATAAAATAAAAAAAACCTTAGAAAAATTAAGGATAGTCCTTCCAGAAATAGAATCGCGATATTTATTCACTATTTCTGAGATTAAACCAAGCAAGATAGTCCACTTTAGAAAAAGGATTTTGGCAGACAAAAGATCTATTGCTGGACATAGTTTTTATTTTATGAATCAGATTTCTGGCCTAAATAAGTTCCTCCTTGTTGAAGATATAAATCAAAGCAATTGTCCAATATATGCTAGAAGATTTGAACAATCTAAACATGTTAATTTTTTGGCTCTTTTATCGCTTCCAAATATGTCTGGGAATAAACCGATGTTTAATTCAGAAAAGGACGAAAGATTATTATTGGGGATGGATGAAAATTATTATCGAAATGCCTGGAATAAATCTTCTGAGTCAGTAAGAAATCTGTATTTAGAAACTTTAAAATTATTAGATAGTCATGAAACCAAAATATATAATTTTGAATATTTTTTAAAAAACATGAAAAAAGTCTCTAATTATTTTTAAATGTCCTAAAAATTCTACAGAAGCAAAAAATAAATAAGCTCGCTGAGATTATATTATCAGCGAGCTTATTAAATTTATTTCGACTAAATGCCGAATTCTTTATTTATTACATCTGTAATACCTTCCATGTCAAATTTGAAATATTCAATTAGCTCGTGAAGTCTGCCTGTCGTACCGCATGAAAAACCATGCCCCTTAATGCACGACGGCTTAGCTTCCGAATATTCCATAACTGCTTTGGCTACGGCTGATTGAAGCACAAATGGATTACCATTGTAGACAGTCAATACAGGCACATCAGACTCCAACATTTTTACAAAGGTGCTATCAAGTTCTTTCATGTTAATTACATTCACTACTTTTATTCCAACACCACGTTCATCATGTTTCATTGCCGCTTTAATAACACCTTCGATAGGTAATCCCGAGGATACAATTACAAGCTTTGTATTGTGTATTGGCCAATAAACAACGTAGGCAATAATGTTCCGCTCTAAAGAATCTACCACAAAAGGGGTTACCTTACTGCTATGCAAACGTAGATATATTGGACCAGGATAAACCGTAAACGACCAATCGAGACAATTCTTTAAATCAATTGAATCGGCTGGTTCCAATAGAATCGCGCCGGGCATATTGAGTAATGCGCCTGACTGGCCTGTCGTTTGATGAGTGGCTCCATTATGCACTTCGCAAATCCCGCTATCAGATCCCATAATTACCATCTTCGAATTAGCCTGGCATACAGCATGTATCTGGTCAACCGCCCTGAAAAGGAATGGATCCCCACCAGCTATGAAAATTCTTGAATTTTGGTCAGTGACAGATATACCATGCGCCATGGCAATGAGATGCTGTTCTCGAATCCCGACATCAATAAAACGAACGTGCGGCTGATTAAATCCACACTGGTCAGATAGCTCCTTAACGGTCACATCCGCCGTTAATACATAAAACCTTATCCCGGGATGATTTTGAAATAAATCTGTTAACTGACGAAGATAATGGACTAACCCCACTTCAAAATCATCAGTGATTTCGGGGACAAGCTGCACTTTTAGATTACTAGATGAAGAAATATTCTTACGAGATATACATACCGGCAGAAATACATTTTTCAATCTTTCCGAAATTACCGATTCAAGCATATCCGATCCCACTCTATCAATATATCTTTTTTCTTTGTCAATGGCATCAATGACGTAGTTTTTTGGGCAAACACTTATAGTGTGATATCCGCTTAAATGAGCCTGGGCATTTTCCAATTCCTTGCCTTTTATTGTATTGGCAATAAAAATTGTCGGCTTTCTCTCTTCGCGGCTTGATTGCAAAGCCATCATTATTCCCTCAATAGAATGCCCATCCCGAATTTCTTTCACCGACCAACCATATCCTCTCCATATAGTTAATTGGTCCGACTCACTATCTACTGCGATTGTCGGCTGCGCGAGTTGTTTGTGATTTCGGTCCATAATACATGCAAGACTGGAAAGATGCGCATGACTAGCATATCTCGCTGCCTCACTAACATTTCCTTCCTGTTCTTCACCATCCCCAAGAAAAACCCAGGTCGTAGCTGGTATTTTCTGTTCCTTCAATGCAATGGCTGATCCGATACCATATGAAAGAACCATGCCCAGCATTCCACTTGGAGTAATATCAACCCCTGGCAAATGCTCCATCGATTCATGCCCTTGTAGTCTAGAGCCAAGAGTTAAATACGAAGCAAGTTCTTCTTGCTTTATCCATCCAAGAAGAGAAAATATACTGTAACGCAGGGGACCAAGATGGCCTCTTACTAGCACCCTATCACGACCTTCATGCCGCGGATTATTCGGATCGAACTTCAAAATTCCTCATTGGGTAAAAGAAAGAATCGTAGATCTGACACTCTTAAAAATCAAACACGGAAAATCCCCAATGCAATCTTTACCTATTGATACAAAGAAAATCGATAAAGATTTTAATAGCCTATTCCCTGATATGGAAAAAATAATAAAAAATATCAAATAAATGGGCAAAGATCAAAACTGCGTTTTTTGTGAAGCTAAAAACAAAAAACTACAAAAGATTGCCGAAATTGGGACAATTGAGATTTGGTATCCAAACTCTCCCGTTATAATGGAGCATGTTATTTTAATTCCTTCCCGCCACGTAGAAAAAATTGAAGAATTATCAGATCAAGAAGCAAAGGATCTAATCGTTGCTGTCAGAAAAATTGTAAATAGCTTCAAAAAACTATACAATACCGATGGTTTTAATCTTTTTACAAATGAAGGACAAAGCGCCGGCCAGCATATTAGACACATCCATTTCCACTATTTTGGCCGTTCCAAAAATGAAAAAATCAGCCCGCTTGAAATATTAAATAATCAAAAATCATATAAAAGAGAAAAATTGTCTGATAAGCAAATTAAGCAACTGATCAATAAGATCAAAAGAGCAATATTATGAAAGCAAAATCTTTATATCAAAAATTAAATAAAGATTTTGAGCTGAATAAATGTAAAGATGATTGGAGTGAAATAGAAACGAATGACCTGATCGCTAAAGATTTTAATAAAAGGTACATGGGTTTATTTTTAGACAGCGCATCGGAAATAAAAGGATGCTTTACAGCTGTGTTTCCAAGTGAATTAATTTTAAAAAAGGTGCTAACTTCAGGCAAAAAAGACATACTTCTGTTTCTGCACCACCCCATGATCTGGAATTTAGGTTTTAAGGGTTACCCCTTTAAAAGCATTCAAAGGGAAACGCTTTTAAAACTGAAACAAAACAGAATTTCTGTTTATGTTCTCCATGTGCCTCTAGATAAAAACGGTCAATATTCAACAACAGTTTCACTGGCCAAGGCCCTTGAAATTAAGCCTAAAAGTTATTTTTGCAAATATTTCGGGGTCAAGGTGGGCGTTATCGGAAAAACAAACTGCAAAACAGTTGACGAAATGGCTCAAAAAATAGAAACGGCTGTCGGCCATAAATTGAAAATTTGGAGCTACGGCTCATCTAAAATAAAAAATGGTATAGTTGCTTTAATTGCTGGCGGTGGCAATGACCCGGATGCCATTAAGGAAATTGCTGGTTTTGGAATTAATTTATTTATCACTGGAGTCACAAAACCAAACAAAAATTTTCAGCCCTCAATAGACGCACATAATGTAGCAAAAAAGAACAAAATAAATATAATAGGTGCCACTCACTATTCAACTGAAAAGTTTGCCTGCTTGGCGATGAATAATTATTTTAAAAAAATCGGTCTTCCTGGCCAATTTCTTGATGATCGGCCGGATCTAAAAGATTTGCAATAAATCTATGACAAATATAGCATCCGTCGTTCGCGGAATTATCTTAAAAGAAGATAAAATCCTATTATGTAAATTAAAGGGGGCTGATTACTATTTTTTCCCGGGCGGCCGGATTGAGTTTGGCGAAACGGCACAACAAGCATTGGAACGCGAGCTGAAAGAAGAATTGGAACTGTCTGCCGAAAAATTTGAATATATAGGCACAATAGAAAACTTCTTTTCGGAAAAAGGTAATAAATATCACGAAATCAATCTTGTATTTCACGTTGAAGCCGAAAATGCCACAGACAAAACTCCAGAAGACCATTTAGAGTTTTTCTGGAAAGACATAAATAAGCTCGTAGGGGAAAATATCGAGCCAACTGCCTTAAAAAACACCTTCCTCAAATGGCTCAAAGATAAAAAATTATTCTGGGGAAGTGAAAAAGAATAAAATACTATTATGGATAAATGTATATTTTGTAAGATCATAAATAAAAAAGTTCCAGCTAAAATAGTTTACGAGGACAATAAAGTGATCTGTTTTTTACCTAAAAAGATGGAAGTTTACGGGCATACTTTAATTGTGCCCAAAAAGCACTACGCAGACATATATGATATTCCAGAAGAAAAATTTAGCTATATCATCAAGACCGCGAAAAAATTGGCTGTAAATCCGGATGTGCAAACATAATTATCACCCCTTTCTTTAATAGATTTCATCTTATATTATCATACATTAGATTTAATAACAATATATGGCAAAACTTGACACATAATCATTTTTAGGCTATATTTTACTATACTTAAATCTAATAAATAATACTTCAAATTGCATCTAGTAGACGGAATATTCAATATAGTTCTTAATAGTAGGTTAAAAATAAATAAAGAAAGGAGAAGTCGATGACAGTATTCGTAGGGAGAGAAAAATGGGAAGAGGCCGGGCATAGAGTTGTAGAAAAAGCAGAAAGCATGATACAAAATGATTTCGGGGACAGACTAATGATATGGTCAATAATGGGAGAAATTTTTTCAAAGAAAAAAGTTCAAAAAGAATATTTTCAAGAATTGTGCTCATCAACGCTTAATAACGTACAAAACACATTAGATCTCTTTAATGCTGAGATCAAAGAATGTTTGACTTCCGGAAGGAAACCAGCAATGACAAAAAAACAATTCAATGCTATTATGAAAGAAACTCCGCAAATTACCATCAGAGATCATCGAATAATTAATCCGGACAATCCGCAAAGAAGACAAGAAATTAGAAAAGTTTTGCTAGAAGCTTGGACCAGTGAAAAAGATCATTAAGATCCGTGGGAAAATCAATATGGAGGCTAATTTATAAAATACTGCCTCCATATTTTTTTATGTAATCATCTTTTTTAAAAAAATTATTAAATTCCAGCCCAGAACGGGCTTTTTATTTTAGATATTAATCAAATTGTATAATTACCAAATAATCTTGACTTATTTTATTATTAGTGTTACTATTTTAAAATAAGCTTATGTTACCTGATTATATAAAAAAGAACATAATTCATGATGACAAAGTATTCGCTTCTTTTAAAAACAGAGGGTCTTTTAATATACCATCATATAATCCAAAAGAACATTACAAGCATTTAACGAATAGCAAATATTATTATGCTCTTATCGCGTTTAGACATCATTTGAAATCAGTTTCAGATTATTATTTCGGCATAAAGCAAAGGGCAAAGAATATTGACCTTTTTATGCTAACTCCGAGTATATCTTCTCCGATGGGCCCTGGATCTAGCTCAGAACCAATCAAAATACAATTAGGCAAGATAAAAACTTGTCTTGTAGATTCGTCACAATTCGGCCTCGAACCACTCCTCTTAAATAAATCTAATAAAGTATATTGCTATCTACCTTCCATGCGGGGGGAGGACTGTGACCATCGACATCTTAATCAATTCTATCACTGCGAGTTTGAAATGATTGGTAAATTCGATGAATTGGTGCCTATTATTGAAGACTACATAAAACACCTGTCTGCCGCTATTTTGCTGATGCGAAATATTGTAGATAAAATCAGCGGCGACCCAACAAAAACAAAGGCAATGATGATAAAAATAATAAAAACAGATAGATTTCCTGAAATTTCGTTTGATGAAGCGACGAACATCCTCATAAAAAATAAAGGGGAAAATTATGTAAATATCACGCGTCACGGAAAAGATATCAGCTGTCAAGGAGAAATAGAAATCATGAAAGCTTTAAAAGTTGATACGCCTTTATGGATTAGATATTTTGACCGAGACAGGGTTCCTTTTTATCAAAAACCAGATCCTAAAAGCCCCAACAAAACCATAAATGCCGACCTGCTTTTCCCTCCAATTGTAAAAAATTCTTTTGGCGGTGAAATTGTCGGCTCGGGGCAAAGACAGGATTCTCCTAGAGAAATACATGAATCGTTAAAGAGACAAAATAATATCTCCCCAAAACCTTACGAGTGGTATATCAATTTACGGAAATTGCCAGGATATAAAACAACATCGGGATTTGGGCTGGGAATAGAAAGATTTATTGCTTGGGCCCTAGCCAAGCAAAACATCAGAGATGTTATTTTGTATCCCCGAATTAAAAATGTTGAAACTTATCCTTAATCATCAACTAAAACATATGCCTCAATCAGAAAATAAAAAATGGCATTGGCAATTAAAAAACAGCATCAAAACGGGTGAACAATTGGCAAAATACATAAACCTAACAGATAAAGAGAAACGAGACATAAAGAAAGTTACTGAAACTTATAAAATGTCCATCACCCCCTATTACGCTTCACTTATGGATAAAAACGATTCTAATTGCCCCTTACGAAGAATGGTTATACCTAATATCGCCGAACTAGATAGTCCACCCGCAATACCCGACCCTAACAAAGAAAAGTCTTTTGAAAAGGCCACGGGCTTAAGACAAGAGTTTAAAGAAAAATGTACTATCCTGCTGACTTTAATGTGCCCCAATTATTGCAGGCACTGTTTTAGAAAATATTGGGTTGGAAGAGTGAATAGTGTTTTAACCAACCGACAGATAGATGAAGTGGTGAAGAAGATTAACAGCAATAAAAACATAGAAGAGGTATGTATTTCTGGGGGAGATCCGCTTATTTTGTCTAATGATCGTATTGACTACGTTTTAACCAAGCTCAAAAAAATTAAGCATGTTGATGTTGTAAGATTATATACTAGAACTTTAGTATTTCTGCCACAAAGAATAACTGATAATTTAATAAAAGTCCTTAAGAAGTACCCAACACTCTATATCTGCACCCATTTTAATCATCCAAAAGAACTGACTAAAGAATCAATAGCCGCCTGCAGAAAAATAGCAGATAATGGAATACCTATTTTTAATCAGTCAGTTTTATTAAAGGGGGTCAATGATAACTCCAAAACGATGAAAGATTTGCTTTGGGGCTTAGTAAAAAATAAAGTAAAACCTCTTTACCTTCAACATTGCATAAAAACTATGGGTAATGACTATTTAGTTACTAAAATAGATGTAGGACAAAAAATTATCAAAGATCTTTATTGCCATATGTCTGTATTGGGAATCCCTCTATATGATGTTATTTTATATTCAGGCAAGGTTTTAATGATGCCCGACTACGTAAAGAAAGATAAAAATGGAAGGCGATTTTTTACTAATTTACTCGAGGAAAAATTTTACATTGATAAATTAGAATAATAAATTCTATGGAGAATTTTGAACATGTAAAAAAAGAAGGTAATTTGCCCGAGGAATTTGAACAAGGGGAAATTTTTAAGTATCAAGAATTTATTAAACAAACCTATATTGAAAGTTTTTCAGAAAAAAATTTTAGCGTCCATGAAAGCATAGATCTGGTAGCTGGCAAAACAGATTCCAGTATTTTATTTATCGGTTCAACAATAAGTGCATTAAAACCTTTATATATGAATAATGAAATTCCGCCAAACGGGGTTGTAATCAATCAACCTTGTATTAGAACTCATAATTTAAAAAATATATATTCCGAACAGTCTAATAAAGGTAATACTTTTTTTAATCTTATGGGCGGCATGTCAGAAGCAGATAGATTTTCAGATATCTACAAATTGTCTTTACAGTATTTTATTGAATCCTTAAATATTAATCGCGATCGTCTTTTTATTAGGGCTACTTCCGAAGATAAAGATATTTTGGAAAATTTAAAATCCGAAAAAGATCACCCAGAGTTAGAGTTGGATGGGAGACAACCGGATTATTATAGATGGAGATATGGTATCAAGGGTGTCTCTGGCAGAGGAATTGCCCTTGCAATTCGTAATGCTGTTAATCAAAAAGAATCTATGACATTGGGTAATATTATTATTATGGAAAGCGATGATCACCCCAAAACTGTTCAGTGGGGATACGGAGTTGAATCAATAATTAGCGGCATTTACAACAAAGATAGAGCTATTGAAGGATCTTTAATCAGCCAAGTGGTGCCATATGAAATTGGTCTAAAATCAAAATTCGCAGATGCATTGGCAGCAGTAATAGAAATGTACAATTCGGGATTGAAGCCAAACAACCGAGGAGCCGCCAGCTATTTGAAGGCTTATCTTAGAGGAATGTCCTATCTGATAAATAAATTAAATATTGAAAAAAATACACTAAAGGAGTACGTTTCGGAGTATTGTAAATTAAGAAACATCAATGATGCAGGCTTTATTTACGATGAAATAGTTAATGGCATAAACGACCACGATGATAGTGTTAATAAAATGGTTCAAGCTTTGAAGGAAAAATATCTGTCTGAAACGAAAAAAATAACTAATTCAAAAAAGGCAGTTAATAAACTCAGCAATAAATATAGGATACATCCTGAGGAAGTAGTAATTATTATAGATAATTTATTTGCAAAAAAAGATTAATAATTTTTATGATATGAAAATAATAGTAGCAATCAGCGGGGGAGAAATAGGTAGGCCTGGCTATCCTGTCGAGACAACAGAAATTGACAAAGAAATAATAAAATTAAGCGGGAAAAAGAGAGCTAATTTGCTTTTTATTCCCACAGCCAGTTCTGATGCAGAAGGATATGTAGAAACTGTAAAAAAACATTTTGGCGAAAGATTGGGTTGTAGGGTTGATGTACTGTATTTAATTAATTCAGGTATAGTCAAAAAAGAAATTGGAAAAAAGATTTTTTCCTCAGATATTATTTATGTTGGTGGAGGGAATACATTAAAAATGCTCAAAGTCTGGAAAAAAAATGGTGTAGATAAAATTTTGAAAAGGGCCTGGAAACGAAAAATTGTTATATCTGGATTGAGCGCAGGGGCAGTTTGTTGGTTTAAATATTTTAACTCAGATTCAAAAAAGTTTATAAAAGGAAAGAATAATTATCAATTAATAAAATTAAAGGGATTAGGTTGGCTAAACGCATCTTTTTGTCCCCACTATGATACGGAAGAAAAAAGAAAACGCCATTTAAAAAAAATGATGTTAAAAACACCGGGAATCGCTTTGGCTGTTGATAATTGCTGTGCGGTAATAATAGAAAATGATAAATATCAAGTGATATCATCAAAAAGGACTGCGAATGCTTATAAAGTATTCTGGTTGAACAAAAAATTCTATCAAATAAAAATAAAAAAAGTGAAATTGTTTAAGCCACTAGGTGAATTGCTTAAAAAAACAAATATTTAAGCATGTGCTTGATGAAAAACTTCAAAGGCAGGTGTGTTTTTGCAAAGCTCTACTACAATAGATACCATCTCTTAATCACCTCTTTCCTGGCATCTTAAACTTACGAAATCCGAGATTTTTAAATTTTTTATAGCATTATGAATAGACAATTGACAGAAAAAGATATTATTGACATGAGCTACGTTGATTTTTTAGCTCTATTAAATGAAACTAACAGGCCGCCAGGCGGTAAAGATTCGGTTAGGAGAATTGCTATTAATTCATTTATTGATTCGAACTCGCGCGTTCTTCATTCTGGGTGCAATACTGGTTACTGTAGTTTTGAAATAGTCCATTTAGTAAAGTGTAATGTTGTAGCTATTGATATTAATAAGAATATGGTATTAGCGGCTAAAAACAAGCTGAAGCTGGAACCTAATTTGTTTAAGAAAAAATTCTCATTCCAAGTTGGCGACGCTCATAAACTTAAGTTTAAAAGCGATAGCTTTGATCTTGTGTTTTCAGGTGGATCAACTGCGTTTATGTCTGACCCTTCACGCGTAGTTAGGGAATACAAAAAAGTCTGTAAACCATATGGTTTTGTAGGTGATATGTGCCTATTTTATAAAAAATTACCGCCGACAAATCTGCTAAATAAAGTTAATAAATTACTGAATATCAAAATAAAGCATTGGGGAAAAGAGTATTGGCTTTCTTTGTACAATAACGAAGACCTGGAATTATACTATGATTATACAAATGACATGCCATATGATCCAACCAATAAAAAAATTAGAGAATACTCAAAAAAAATGGTTGAATTATCACTAGATAATTATCCAAACAATGTAAAAAGGGTTGCTGTGGAAAAATTATTTGAATATATGACATTATTTAATAAAAATAATAAGTATTTAAGTTACTGCGTGTTGTTATTCAGAAAAGATATTTCAAGAAAACAAATTTCATTATTTGGAAAATAATTTAGTTTATAATGAATCATTAAAAAATCCAAAAAATTAAAACTGGGTGATGAATAATTAAAGAAAAGAGCAAAAGCAGTTTTGACCTAACACTGAAATAGCCTCTAAAAGGGGCTTTTTCTTTTTAGTTAAAGTTTGGTATAATATAATCAAATTCCCATTTTAGGGCTATATTAATTATGCTAACGACCGAATTTTGGAGGGGATATCCAATATGGACTTTGCTTTTTTAATTCATTCAAGAGATTTAAAATGCCCCTAATCAATATCAAATCTCTCATCTTGCTGATCGTCGCGCTGCTCAATCTGTCGCTGGGCATTTTGGTGTTCTTCAAAAACAAAAAGGATAAAATAAACATCTATTACGCTTTCACTGCCTGGAGCACTGCTGGCTGGGCATTCGGTTTGGCTATGTTCTATATGATAAGCGATCTGAATATTGCCCTGCTCTGGTATGAATTAGTCGCTTATGTCTCTGCCGCTTTAATTGGCGCCAGCTTCCTTTCCTTCTCTTTTGTTTTCCCTTTTGTTAAAGAAAAGCCAAAAACAATCTTTAAAATTATATTTTTCATATTCACTGCTTTTATTCTGGTTATCACCGTCTGGCCAAAATTAATGATACCCAGAATTGTTGAAAACTCTTGGGGCAGAGGAGGAGAACTAACGGTTTATTACAATTTCTATGTTGTCTATTTCACCATGTGCATGATCGGCGCATTCGGCAATTTCATCCAGAAATACAAAAGTGCTGACGAGTCGCAAAAAATCCAAATAAAATATGTCTTTGCCGGAACTCTGACTGCCGCAATCTGGGGCACATTATGTAATCTTTTCTTGCCCTGGTTCAAAATATATGCGCTAATGTGGGCTGGTCCATATCTTACAGTTGCTATGGTTGGACTAATCGCTTATGCTGTTCTTAAGCACCATCTGATGAACATCAAAGTCATCGCCACTGACTTTGCCGTTGGGGTAATGGGAGCAATATTATTGATATTGCCTTTTTTTATGCCAAATAACCTGCTAAGATTCCTAACTGGAGCAATTTTTATTCTATTCTGTTTTTTTGGCTACTATTTGATAAAAACCACTTATGAGCAAGCCCGGCGCAAAGAAGAAGCCCAAAAAATCGCTATTCAGGAAAGGTTTTCGAAAGAAGAGGCGATCTGGAGCGCCCGGCAACTCCAAAGATTCAATGAAACATTAGAACAAAGCGTTAAACTGAGGACAAAAGAACTAGAACAAGCAAAAAATATTGCAGAGCAAAAGGCCAAAGAAGCAGAAAGCAAAAGAGAAGAGCTCGAAAAATTCTATGAAGTCACTGTAGGCCGGGAACTAAAAATGGCGGAGTTAAAGAAAAAGATTAAAGAAATGGAGGAAAAATCAGAGGAAGAAAATAAATAATATATTTAAATGAAAGACAAACATAAAATCTCTTTTTTCTTTTTCTTAAAAGCTTGTTTTAAATTTAGAGCTAGACAAATATCTAGTCCCGAAGAATTGTCAGCAGCATACAAATTAAGAAAGGTAATTTATTCTGACCTCCTGAAATGGGTATCATGTAACGAAGAACAAGAAACGGATGAATACGATAAATATGCAACTCATTTCGGGGTATTTAATAAACATGACGTTGTGGCTTATTGCAGATTAATAATAGCAGTTAATCCCACAATGTTAGAAAATAATTTTAAAATGATTTTAGGGAAAGAGAAAATACGGAAAGAAAAAGATACTGCTGAAATTTCCCGCCTAACTCTAGACAGAAAGTTTATAGGTAATCGACGCGGAAAAATAATTCAAGCTCTTCTTTATAGAAAAATTTTTCACTGGTCAAGGCAAAATGGAATTAAATTTTGGTATATAGTAGTCAGAGAAGGATTTTTCAACAATCTAAAAGCTAATTTTGACTGCCAACAAATAGGAAAAACCTATTATTTCAAAGAAAATGACTCCGCTATTGCGGCAATAATTGATTTACAAAAATCTCTAGAATTTGTTCGACGAACCAATAAATTTCTATATTGGTGGTATAAATAGCACTTTTAAGCTTAACTATGTCAAGTATATTAACGCCCAATATAGTTTCTTTATTGATAACCACTGCCTTTAATGTGCTCTTGGCATTTTTTATTTTGTCAAAAAACAGAAAAAGTCCAGTTAACCGAATATTCAGTTTCTTGGCTTTAGGTGTAGCTCTTTGGTCTTTCACAAATATAGCTACTCAGATCGTAAAAACTGTCCATCAAGGCATTCTTTGGTCACAAATAAGTTATTTAAGTACCCTTATAATTGCGGTCTCTTTCTTTTTGTTCTCTATTATTTTTCCGGAAGAAGAAAAAATGAGCAAAAGCAGATTTTTTATTCCTGTAATTATTGCCGCGATAGTCACTTCCGTATTATTATTCATCCCTAAATTTGTTATTGAAACCGTGACACTTTCTCCTTGGAAAATCATGACTAATCGAGGCGCCTATCTTTATACGGCATCGTTTGTAGGAATGCTGCTTTTTTCTTTCGGAAATATTTTAAGAAAATATCGCCAACTCAAAGGAGAACAAAAAGCCCAAATAAAATTCGTATTGATTGGCACACTCGCGACAGCAACAATTGGGATATTTTTTAATTTATTACTACCGATATTTTTTAATTACTATGGCCTTGTCTGGTTTGGTCCAAACGCCGGCCTAGTCATGGTCGGCTTTATAGCTTACGCGGTAATAAGGCATCACCTGTTTGATATTAAAGTAATCGCGACTGAAATTTTCAGTATTTTAATTTCGCTTTCTGCCTTAATTGATGCCCTACTTTCGCAGACACCAACAGAATTTACATTAAAATTTCTACTTTTTTCGGCAATTTCTTTGTTCAGTATTCTATTGATTCGGGGAGTCTTAAAAGAAGTGAAAACTAGAGAACAACTTGCGGCACTAACAGAAAAATTACAAAAAGCAAATGATGATCTGCAAAAATTGGATAAGGCCAAAAGCGAGTTTATATCCATTGCTTCCCATCAGCTCCGCACTCCTTTATCCGTGATAAAAGGTTTTGTTTCCATGCTGATTGAGGGCTCCTATGGCAAGATTCCCGATAAAGGCAAAGAAATTCTGTCCAAAATAGGGGCCAGCTCCGACCGCTTAAACAGACTTATTGACGACCTGCTTGACTTATCGCGCATGGAGGGCGGCCAGATGAAATACGAATGGAATTTTATCAATCTGGCCGAATTGGCTGGCAGCGTGGTTGATGAGCTCCAGCCCCAGGCCGACAAAAAAGGCATTAATTTCAAATGGCTCAATCAGGCGCCAGAAAAAATGTTCGTCAGAGCCGACAAGGAAAAATTAAGGCAGGTTGTCATGAACCTGATTGACAATGCCATCAAATACACATCCAAGGGATTTGTTGAAGTAAAACTGGTCAAGACGCCCGAAAATCAGGCAAGATTATCGGTTAAGGATTCGGGAGTGGGCATGGACCAGGAAGAAATGAATCTGATTTTCGGCAAATTCGTGCGCGGCAAAAAAACGCCTCGGCTCTGGACCGAGGGAGTGGGTTTGGGGCTCTATGTGGCGCGCAAAATTTTAGAAGAGCACAAAGGCAGCGTCTGGGCAGAGAGCGAAGGAGAAGACAAAGGCAGCACGTTCTTTATGGAAATACCGGTTTACTAATTTTCATGAAATACTTTGAAATTGTAAAATTAAAAGAAACTCCGATAATCTGTAATATTCCGCACAGTTCGATTGAAATCCCGCCAGAGTTCAAAAAAGATTTTTCTTTGTCCCAACGGGAATTAAAATTGGAAATAAAAAGATTAGCTGATCTATATATTGATTCATTTTTTTCAAATTTATTGAATGATCATGGTGGTATAATTTCCAAGGTCAGCCGCATTGTTGTTGATACAGAAAGATTTTCCGACGACGAAAAAGAGCCGATGTCAAAAGTCGGCATGGGCGCGATATACATAAAGAATGAAGCAGGGGAAACAATTAGGGAAATAGATGAAGCACGAAAACAAAAACTTCTAACACAAATTTATCAACCATACCATCAGGCGCTAACTAAACTGACAAACGATTGTCTATTGCAATTCAATAAATGCCTGATCCTGGATTGTCATAGTTTTCCCTCTGAACCGCGGTCTTATGAATCAGATCGAAATAAAGACAGGCCGGATATCTGCCTGGGCACGGACGAATTCCATACGTCGGAAGAATTAAAAAATATTTTCTTTGAGAATTTTAAGTTGGCGGACTTTTCCATCAAAATTAACAGCCCATTTGTTGAAACAATGGTTCCTGAGAAATTTTATCAGAAAAATAAAAATGTTTCTTCGATTATGATAGAAATTAACCGCAAACTTTATATGGACGAAAGTACCTTTACTAAAAATAATGTCTTCGATGAAGTTTCAGACAAGATTTGTATGATTATTAAAGAATCGGTGGAATCTTTTTAATATATGAGAATGAATAAACCAGATCAGACACTAGCAGAAGATTTAAAACTCCGAGAAATTCCTGCAGAAGAATTTATAATTCAAAGAGATAAACTTCCTCCGAGCTTGCGTGCATTTTTGGACCCGCATACGAAAGAAAAATATGAAGAAATGAAAGCGGCTCTTTTTCTATCAGAAGATAATAACAGCGGCTTTGGTTTAAGGCCCGATGGCGGTCTTATATCTGTCTTTTCTTTAGAAAAAGAAAAAGGACCAAAATTAGTACAAGAAGCGTTATCCCGCGGTGCCAAATATTTAAGCTGCTGCGGGGAGAAACTAAAAGAATTATATGAGGAAGCGGGATTTGTGATAACTAAACATAAAGATTGGGACCAGGAGTTCGCCCCACCAGACTGGGATTATGAACGATTCGGCACGCCGAACTATTATGAAATGAAATTAAAAAAACCGGAAACTAGTTAAATTTTGTGAAAAATATTGAATTAAAAGTGAAAATTAATAGCATCAGAGGTATAGCTGGATTACTGAAAAAACTACACGCAAAGCATAGGGGAGTTCTAAAACAAATAGATACATATTATAACGATAAGGAAGGAAGGCTAAAAATCAGGGAAGTTAACGGAAAATATTTTGAAAAGATATTTTATAAAAGACCGGATAAGGAATCGTCAAAAATCTCATTCTATACAGTATCTAAAATTAAAAAACCGCAATTACAAAAAGAAAAAAGCTTTTTAAAAAAGGCTCTTGGAGAAAAAGTCATTGTTGAAAAACAAAGAGAGTTGTGGATATTAAAAAATACTCGCGTGCATTTAGATAGAGTTAAGCATCTGGGAAATTTCCTTGAACTAGAAACAGAAGTCGAAAAAGCGGGGAAGAATGCCGAAAGAGAACACAAAGAAATTATAGATCAATTGAATCTTTCAAAATATAAACCTTTCGCCAAATCATATAGCGATATGCTGATGAATTAAAATTTTGAATTTTGAAATTCGAATTTCAAATCAAATTCTAATTCGTTAATTTTGAAACAGTGCAAACCAAAAAAACATTTGACCTCGAAGAAAAAACGGCAAAATTTGGCTTGGAAATTAGAAATCTACATTGCTTGACTTTTAAAAAATCAGATGTAAAATACAGACATGCGCAAAATTGAGCTAAAAAATGTAGTCTGGAAAGAGGGCAAACATTATGTGGCCTGGAATTTAAATACCAGTGTTTCTAGTTTTGGCGGCACAAAAAAAGAGGCATTGAAATGTTTGGAAGAGGCGCTGACCTTGTATTTTGAAGACATGCCGATTTCCAAGATAGCAAAAGTGGAGCGCCCGGATATGGTTCCGCTGAATTTTACATATGCCTAGGCCCATCCCATTGAAACTTGTACTTAAAGTCCTTCGCGCCAAGGGCTTTATTTTTGTTTCATAAGCTGGCAGTCACGCTAAATTTCACAAACCGGGCAATCCGATAAAAACGGTGATCGTAAAAATAGGCAAGAAAGAAATCCCGCACGGAACATTTCAATCCATTTTGCTTCTTTCCGGACTTTCCGAAAGCGATTTTAGGAAGAGATAGATATTTTAAAAAAATGAAGGGCGTATTTCATCTCATAATTATAAAAAAGCCGATGACCAAAAACTAAAAGAACTTACAAAAAAAATACGAAGTTAAAATGCTGATTAAATTATATAAAGATTAAAAAAGAAGCCCGAGAGAATAATCTCTCGGGCATATTCATTGTTGCCAAATTAGATTAGGGGGTAAGCCTATTAACACCCCTATATAGATACGTAACTTCACGTACGTTCTTAAAGCCGAGCAAAACCATTAACATACGCGTAAGCCCGAATCCATATCCTCCGTGAGGCGGACATCCATACTTGAAGAAGTCTAAATAGTATTGAATCGATTCAGGCCTGAGGCCTTTCTCTTTAATCTGCTTCAGCAGGATATCGTATCTGTGTTCTCGTTGAGCTCCAGTGGTAACTTCAAGCCCCTTCCATATTAAATCAAAGCTTTTTGTGATCGTTGGCTCGTCTTCGTATCTCATATGATAGAACGGCCTGACAGAGATAGGATAATCGGTGACGAATACAAATTCATGTTTATAGTGTTCTTTAATGTACTTGGCAAGCAGTCTCTCTCCTTCTGGATCCAAGTCACCTTTACTGCCCCTGTCTATCGTATGACCTATCTTTTCCAATATTTTATAAGCCTCTGCCATCTTTATTCTTGGAAAAGGTAAATCTGGCACGATCACTTCTTCTTTGAACATTTCTTTGATCCGTTCTCCGTGCTCCTCCTTTATACCTTTCAATATTTCATGGAGCCATTGCTCTTCAAGGTGCATGACGTCTTCGTGAGATTTAATCCAGGATATCTCCACATCAACACTCGTAAACTCTGTATCGTGCCTTGAAGTAAAAGAAGGGTTAGCTCGAAAAACGGGCCCGATCTCAAAAACTCTGTCAAACCCTGCTGCCATAGCCATCTGTTTGTAAAACTGAGGTGACTGGGCAAGGTATGCATATTTGCCGAAATATTCGACTCTGAATAATTCGGCACCGGATTCACTCGCACTTCCCATGAATTTAGGCGAATGGATTTCAATAAATCCGTTCTTGATCCAGAAATTACGCATCTCTTGTTCAATCGTGGTTTGGACCTGAAATACGAGCAAGTTCGATGGCTGCCGCAAATCTAAGAATCTCCAATCCAGACGATTTTCTAGGGAAGTCTCTTTCGGATCGATTGGCAGCGGCGACATGGCTAAATTCAATATTTTGATCTCATCAATCACAATCTCTATCTGTTGGAGTTTCACCTGATCATTTTTAACCACGACCCCAGAAATTTCAATTGCAGACTCCGACGTAAGACTGTCGATTAATTTCTCGATAGGATCATCGCCACCTTTACGTTCATGAATTGCCTGGACAAGACCCGTTTTATCCCGGACAATGATAAATTGCATCTTTTTTTGTTTGCGGATAGCATGAACCCATCCATCAATAGTGGTTTTTTCGTTAATCTTCTCTTTCAGTTTTCCGATTAAAGTCCTCTTCATACCTTTCACCTCCTATTCAATATAAACAGAAAGTCTAGAAAATGCAAGTCTACGGCGCGACTTTCCGCCCAAACGTCCGAAAGAAAGGAATTGTATCCCGAACATGGGGAATACGTAGAAGCCACCGAATAAATCTTTCAATCCCCATACCAAATCCAATATGGGGGACGCAGCCGTATTGCCTTAAATCTCGTAACCACTCATATTGAGGATTGCCAAGTTTTCCTTTTTCTTTCATTCGTTCATCCAGCATCGCCAGATCATGAATCTTTTCTGCTACTCCCAATATTTCTCCAAATCCTTCGGTTGCTATTAGGTCGGCCGTTTTAGTTACCCTCGGATCGTTTGGGTTAATAACGTACGGGAAAGGTTCTACGCTGCGTGGGATACCGATTACCCAGAAAGGCTTCTGAAAATGATTTGATAAAAAGGCCTCTTCTTCTGTGCCTAAACTTTTACCAAATTCAAATTCAAATCCATTTCTCTGAAGCAGCGAAACGGCTTCAGTATAGCTAATGCGATCGTAGGGTGTATCTTTCCCAGCATCGCAAAGTATAGATCCCAAAGTTTTTAATAGTTCTCCCGCTTCTTCGCAGCAACGCTGGGTGACATCTTTTATAAGACTTTCAACAATATACATGATGTCATCCAGATTACCGAACGCAACCTCTGCTTTTAGATGCCAATATTCCATTAAATGCCTCTTGCTTTTGCTTTCTTCCCCGCGAAAGCTAGGCCCAATGTTATATACTTTCTCAAAAGCATGAACTGCGCTTTCTAAATAGAAACCTACGCACTGGGTCAAAAATATATCCTGATCGTGTACTCTTAACGGAATTGCGGATCGGTCTTCATAAAGCGGTGTTGGGGTTAATACTGGCGCAGTAATTTCAATGAAACCGTTATTGCGAAACCACTGATGTATTATCCCCATAGCTATGTGTCGAAAACGCAATATCGCCATTAATTTTTCATTGCGCAGATAGAAATGGCGATTGTTCATCAACTGCTCTTGGATCTTGGGCTCAAAAATATCAATTTCGCCACGCGGTTGCGGAAATATCTGAATTGTGGCCAAACCAATAATCTCTATGCGATCAACAGAAATCTCACGCGCTAATCCTGTTCGTATAATCTTCTTCCTCAAAACGCCCTCTACTTTAATTGATGATTCTGGGGTCACTTTTGTTGCCACATCGAAGTCACTTGGAATAACTTTTGCCCTTTCTACTACGGCCTGTATACAACCAGTAGAATCACAAATATCAAGAAATATGACCTTACCATGCTTTCTCTTTGCCTTTACCCATCCTAATAATACTATCTTAGTATCTAGATTAACTCTTTCTTTCAAATCTACTATATACAGCTCTTTCATGACGTGCCTCCTTTTATTCATTTTTTAAGAAACTATCAGAATTTTAATCCTCTATAATACTAATTTCATAAAGAATTGTCAATATTTTGTTATGGTTCATTTACCTATTTAAAATACCTATAGTATAATATAATAAACAGATTAAATCTTAATTAAAACCTATGCCTTCCAAGATTTTTTCAGCCGCTTTAATCGGCCTGGACTGCCTGCCGATTGAAGTTGAGGTTGATATGTCGCCGGGCCTGCACTGCTACAATATAGTCGGCCTGCCTGACGCGGCTATCAAAGAATCAAAGGAAAGGATTTCCTCGGCCATCAAGAATTCTGGCGCCTCGCCGCCTCATCATTCAAACAGAAGGGTCACGGTGAACCTTGCGCCGGCGGATCTGAAAAAAGAAGGGCCAAGCTACGACCTGCCCATTGCCGTGGCTTTTTTAATTGCTTCTGAACAAGTCGCGCCAAAAAATATTGACCTGGAAAAAACTTTATTTCTTGGCGAACTTTCGCTTGAGGGAAAATTGCGCCATGTCAACGGCGTTCTGGCTGCCGCGCTTATGGCCCGCGAAAAAGGCTTTGCCACTTTATTTGTTCCTCATGAGGATGCGGCCGAAGCCGCGCTGGTTGAAGGCTTGGAAATTATCGGCGCCGACACTTTAGAAAATCTTTTTTTGCATCTGGAAAAAAAACAAATAATAGAGCCAACGCCCTTAACAGACATTGCTAAATATTATATAGAAACCGATTCGCCATATGACATGGCCTATGTCAGGGGACAGGAGCATGCCAAGCGCGCTTTGGAAATTGCCGCGGCCGGCGCCCACAATCTTATAATGTCCGGGCCGCCGGGCGCCGGCAAAACTTTGCTGGCCCGGACAATGCCGACAATCCTGCCTCCCTTATCGCTGCCAGAATCGCTCCAAGTGACAAAAATTTTCAGTGTGGCTGGCCGGCTGGGAGAAAACAGACCGCTTATCACCCAGCGACCTTTCCGCAGCCCTCATCACACGGCTTCTGCTCCGGCCCTGGTCGGAGGCGGCAACCACCCAAAACCCGGCGAAATAACCCTGGCGCACCGGGGCGTTTTGTTTATGGATGAGTTTCCGGAATTTCACCGCGACGTTCTGGAAGCCCTGCGCCAGCCCCTGGAAGACGGAGTGGTGACAGTTTCCCGGGCTCAGGGAACGCTCAATTTTCCGGCCCGCTTCATTTTGGTAGCGGCCATGAATCCCTGCCCCTGCGGCAACGCTACGAATCCTTTAAAAAACTGCGTCTGCACACCGAATCAAATTTCAAAATATAAGCGCCGGATTTCCGGCCCCTTAATGGACCGCATCGATCTTCACATAGAAGTGCCGCCGCTAAAATATGAAAAGTTGGCCGGCGAAAAAGTTTCGGAAGAAAGCAGAGAGGTCAGAAAACGCGTTGAGGGCGCCAGAGAAACACAAAGAGAAAGATTTAAAGAAGAAAGTAATTCTGTCAATTCCGAAATGAGCATCCAGCAGATAAAAAAATACTGCCAGATTGATTCGACTTCCCAGCAAATCTTAAAAAACGCGGTTAACACCATGCATTTATCCGCCCGCGGCTATCACCGAGTGCTCAAACTCTCCCGCACTATTGCCGACCTCGCCGGCCAAATAAATATTCTGCCATCTCATCTGGCCGAAGCGCTGCAGTATCGGGCCAAAGAAGAAATATAAATTAAAAATTCAAAATCCAAAGTTCAAATGTCAAACTAAAAAGCCCAGAAGGGCTTTTTAGTTTTTTCTCTTTATTAGAAATTTCTCGCCTTGCCGGCCAGAGGATTGGTCGCGCCCCTGACCTCAAAATGCAGGTGGCAGCCGGTAGATCGGCCGGTGGTGCCCATCAGCATTATCAGCTGTCCTTGCACAACTTTCTCACCGGTTTCAACTAAAAGCTTTGAAGCGTGGCCATAAAGAGTGACTACGCCGTTTGGATGCTGAATCTTGATGTATTTGCCGTAGCCGCCGTTATAGCCGACGCCGTCAGAAAGAGTCACTGTGCCCCCCGCAGCCGCGTATATCGGCGTACCGCAGGTATCAGCGATATCAACTCCGTTTGAAGCGTGAATTCTGCCCCAGCTGTGGCCGGTGGTCGGAATAATCAGCCAGCCAGCCGGAATAGTTGATTCTGCGTATTTTTTGGTCGGCGTGGTATATTTGGGCGTGGCCGCTGTTGCGGGCATTCCGCCGCCCGGGATTATCAGATATTCGCCAACTCCGATCGTGCCTTCCAAAGACAAATCATTGAAAGCGATAATCTCCATTTTATCACCTTTGTATTTTTTGGCGATGGCATCCAGAGTATCGTTTTTGCCCACCTGCACCCGCACGCCGTTAATCGGCAAAATAATAAGTTCCTGGCCCGGCTTGATAATGCTGTATTCGGTCAGGCCGTTAGCCGCCAACAAAGTATCGGTGTTGATGCTAAAACTGATGGCAATTTTTTCCGGATTATCTCCTTCTTTGACGATATATTTCACGATTTCGTTTCTGAAGCCCGAAAACATGGCGTTTCCCGAAGGATTGGCCAAGGAAACAACAGAATTATTTTCAACCACCATCATGTCATAATCTTCGTATTGATCATCAGCAGTAAAATCTATCTGAGCCTGGGCAATCGGCGCCACCAGCGAACCAAATACCATAGGCCCGCCCAAAACGCCGTTGTCTGACACATTCTGCAAGGTCTGATCAATTGCGGTGCCTTCCTGAATTTCGCCCTTCACTATTTCGCCGGCCTCTTCCATGAACAGATGGGGCCTTAAGTTTTCATCTTTTGTCCATGGTGAGCCATAAAAATCAAGAGTCAAAGCCACAAACAAAATAACGGCCAACGATGCCAGCCATTTGCGCTGCCCCCATATAACGCTAAAAATCACTTGCCTGAGTGATTTATTTGGGTTTTTTTGCTCTTTGGGGAAGCTTATTTTATTCAGTTTTAGTGGTTTGGACACGGTATTTTACTCATCTATAATATCATTTTTGCCAAAGGACAGTCAAGGAAATCCTCCACAGGCATTCCACAACAATTTCACAGCAAAATTGCGCGGTTTTTAGCCATAGCAGCCGGCCTGGGCGCTGTTCGCGGCTTTCATCATATGAATGTAAACTTTTTAATTTTGCACTGCCATTTTGATTTTTTCATTTTGAATTTTTAATTTTTGCGCTATACTTAAAAAGTCTTATGCCCTATATTACCGACCAGCTTAACGAAAAACAAAAAGAGGCGGTTACCACCATTGACGGCCCTCTTTTGATAGTGGCCGGGCCGGGTTCTGGCAAAACAAAGGTTTTGACGCACCGGATAGCTTATCTTATCCAGCAGAGGGTTGCCCCGCAAAATATTTTAGCTGTTACCTTCACCAACAAGGCCGCCTCTGAAATGAAAGAAAGAGTGCAGAAATTGCTGGCGCACAACAAATTTGCCAAGCCTTCAACCCCAGCGCATCTGCCGACGCTTGGCACATTCCATTCTGTCTGCGCTCGCCTTTTAAGAAATGAAGCAACCTCGCTTGGCTACAAAAAAGACTTTGTCATTTTTGACGACAAAGATTCGCTGGCCATGATAAAAAAAGTAATGGCCGAGCTTGAGATATCAGCCGACCAATTCAAGCCCGAAACCATCGCCAATATGATCTCGCAGGCCAAAAGCGAGCTCATTGACCAAAAACTGTATCAGGAAAATTCAGCCGAAGCTTATTATCAGCAGATCGTCGCCAGAGTTTATAACGGGTATCAGGCCAGTCTCAAAAAGAATAACGCAATGGATTTTGACGACCTGATAATGCTGGCCAGCAAACTTTTTTTTGAGCAGCCGGAAATCCTGGAAAAATATCAGGACATTTTCAGATATATTCTGGTTGACGAATATCAGGACACCAATCACGCCCAGTATGTATTTATCAATCTGCTGGCCAAAAAATACCGCAACATCGGCGCTGTCGGAGATTTTGACCAGTCTATCTATGCTTTCCGGGGCGCGGATTTCCGCAATATCCTGAATTTTGAAAAAGACTATCCCGACGCCAAAATAATATATCTTGAACAAAATTATCGCTCGACAAAAAACATTCTGGCCGTGGCCCAGTCAATAATCATCAAAAACAAAAGCCGCAAGGAAAAACAGCTCTGGACAGAGAACAAAGACGGACATCCTATTATTCTGTTTGCCGCCGCAGATGAAAAAGAAGAAGGCATATTTGTCATCAGGGAAATTGACCGGCTGATCAAAGAACACAGACTTTCTTTCAAGGATTTCACGGTTCTTTATCGCACCAACGCCCAATCCCGCGCCATTGAAGAATCTTTTCTTAAATTCGGCCTGCCTTACAAGGTTGTCGGCACGGTGAAATTCTACGAAAGAAAAGAGATAAAAGATATCCTGTCTTATCTCCGGCTTTTACAGAACCCCGATGATATGCTGAGCCTTGAACGCATTGTCAATGTGCCGCCGCGGGGCCTGGGCCGGGCAACAAACATCCACGAATTGAACGCCGGCGGCGCCACGTCTTTGGCTTCGGCCACGCCAAAAAAGATGCGGGCCTGGGAAAATTTCAAAAAAATGACGGATGACCTGCGCCAAACTTCAAAAATCCTGCCGCTTTCACAAACCCTAAAACAAATCATCGGCCGCACGGAATTTGAAAAATATCTGCGCGACGGCACCGAAGAAGGGGAGATGCGCTGGGAGAACGTCAAAGAGCTTTTTACCGTTACCAAAAAATACGATGTGCTTGCACCAAAAGAGGGAATCTCCAGCCTGCTGGAAGAAGTCGCCTTGCTTTCAAATCACGATGAAGTTGAAACCAAAACAGACGTCGTCAACCTGATGACTCTGCATTGCGCCAAAGGGCTTGAATTTCCGGCTGTCTTTATCGTCGGGTGCGAAGAAGGGCTTTTCCCGCATTCCCGCTCTCTGCTGGACGCCTGGGAAATGGAAGAAGAAAGGCGTCTCTGCTATGTGGGACTGACCCGCGCCAAACAATTTCTGTATCTGTCCTGGGCGAGCCAACGAAATCTTTACGGCTCAATCCAGGTTAACCCGCCGTCGCGTTTTCTCTTTGATATCCCCAAAAACCTGATCAATTTACAGGGAGAACAAGGAGGATTGGAGGAATATGATTTTTAATAAATTTTTAATCTCTAATTTTTAATTTTATAAATAATTTCTTAATTTTTAAATGTTTAAAATTTAAGATTTGTTTAAAAATTATAAAATTTTGAATCTGTTATCTGTAAAAGATATCAAAGGCCTGTTGCAAAAATATGATGCCGCCCCTCTGAAACGCATGGGGCAGAATTTTTTAATCAACCGCGGCGTATTGGAAAAAATAATTGAGGCGGCGGATCTGGACAAAAAAGATATTGTCCTTGAAATCGGGCCGGGCTTGGGCACCTTGACCCAAGAGCTGGCCAAACGCGCCAAAAAAGTCATCGCCATAGAAAAAGACAGAAAATTCGCCCAAATCCTGAAAGAAACGCTGAAACAATATAAGAATGTGAAGATAATTCAGGGGGACGTTCTTGAATTTCCAATTTCCAATTTCCAATTTCCAATTAAATTTCAAATTTCAAATTTCAAATTTCCAAAAAAATATAAATTAATAGCAAATTTGCCCTATAATATCGCTTCGGCTGTTATCAGAAGATTCTTGGAAACAGAAAATACGCCACAGGAAATGATTGTAATGGTCCAAAAGGAAGTTGCCCAGAGAATTTGCGCCTGCCCGCCATCGCTGCGCTCAGGCGCTAGCAGGCGGGCCTCGCCCGTCCGAAGCTCCGCTAAACGTAGCGAAGGAGGGCAAACCGCCCGCATGTCTCTTTTGGCTGTTTCCGTCCAGTTTTACAGCGAACCAAAAATTATCAGCCATGTTTCAAGGGGCTCTTTCTGGCCGAGCCCAAAAGTTGATTCGGCTATATTGAAAATAGTTCCCTTTAGCGACCCTGATGCCCGAATACACCCCAATGACCCGAATGCTTTTTTCAAAATTGTTAAAGCCGGATTTTCCAGCCCGCGCAAGCAGCTGGCTGGCAATTTGAGCAAACGCTTAAAAATAGAGCGCCATATAATAGAAAGAGTGTTAAAACAAGCGGGGATTGACCCCAGCCGCCGGGCTGAAACACTGAGCATGGAAGAATGGATAAAGATAGTCAAATATCTAATTCCCAATATCTAATTTCCAACAAAATTTTAAATGCCTTAATAACTAAAAAGTCTCGCTTCGCGGGACCCGTCTAGTGGCAGGCGAACTGGATTGAAAATTAAAAATTGGTAATTGGTAATTTTATAGACATGTGGATAACTGATTGAAAATCGGTTATTTTTTTGTGGATAAATATGTAGTATAATAAAATTAACAAAAAGATGTTATCAAATAAACCCAAAAAATTCAGCGTTTTCGTGGCGGTTTTGATATTATTTTTTGGCGTTTTTTTTGGTGGCTTTTTATTTATCAAATCCAAAAGCGGCTCTGCCAGCATCAGCGGCCAGATAAGCTATCTTCTTGGCAGCAATACAAATTCAATCGCGCAGGATAAAAATCTTGATTCTGACAGCGACGGCCTGCCCGACTGGCAGGAAAAAATCTACAAGACCGACCCCAAAAAAGCGGACACTGACGGCGACGGCTACATGGACGGCGAAGAAGTGGCTTCCGGATACGACCCGACCAAAAAAGCGCCCAATGACGCCTTGCCCGGCACAGACGCAAGCAAAGCGCGGCCCATGCCAAAAAACCTGACCAAGGCCTTAAGCCAAAAGCTTGGCCAGGCAATTTTGAGCGGCAAAATTGCTTCTTTTAACAAAGAAACTGGCCAGCCCTTGACCGCCAAAGAAATCCAAAGCGAAGAAGGACTGAAACAATTGATTGAAGAAGCTTCCAGCCAAATGACAGCCGATTTCTCGCTTCCCGACATTCCGAATAAAGAAATAAAAATTTCAATCAGAATCAACGAAAAAGAAACACTGGCTTATCTGGATAATCTCGGCCAATGCCTTCATGAAATGCCAAAAAAACCTGAATCGGAACTGCAATTTCTTTACGAAGCAGTCAAGAGCCGCAATTTTTCCAAAGTTAAAGAAATCAGCGGCCTTTATGAAGATACTTATAATAAATTAAAGCAGGTAACCGTGCCGCCCAATATGGTTTCGGTGCATAAAAGAATTCTGGGTGTTCTCTGGGCAACCAATAATATTTACAAGGCGGTTATTAACATTGACCAAGATCCACTCAAAACAACTATCGCTTTTATGAGCTATGAAAACATAGCCAAAAAAACAGAAAAATTAATCCTGGACATGATAAAGGAAAGAGCAAAGTTTTTCTAAAAATAAATTATCATTCAGCCATAAATGATGAAATTTCCAAATAATCACAAAAAATCCATTGCCGCTTTCCTGATTTTATTTGCGCTCCTGGCGCTGGCCGGCGGCCTTCTTATTCCCCAAAAACCGGCCAAAGCGCTCAACGCCACATTAGTGCAGCAGATTATTCAATTTATAATGGATAAGGTAAGCTGGGCAAAGGATTACGCAAAACAGCTGGAGCAGGAACTCTCGCTTAGCACAGTTGAAGAAATACAGGAGTGGTTTAAAGACGACACTCTTGAGCGCCGCGACCAGAGAGAATCATGGAATGAGGAAAGAAAAGAGCTGCTTGATGAACTGGTCAATGACGTGCTGGACAATATGAAAGATATGGGAGACGGTGAACCGGCTTTTGTTGATCCATGGGCAGATTATCTCCAGGAAAAAACCCAAAAATATTTTGATGATTTTGTTGAAAACGAATTAGAACAGGCCGAAATATGCGAAACTTTTGAATCAGAGATCAAGGAATCGATTAAGGCCGGCAACGAACCATCTTATACGGAGCAGGCGGCATCTAAAATAAGCAATCCTCAGGCGCTGTTGGATGGCGGCAGCCAGACTTTTTGGGACGATTATCTTGCAATGATTATGCCTTCGGGTAATCCTTTTGGTTCTTATATGATCGCCTCGGACGCAAAATTAGAACAAGAAGGCCTTGGCTATACAGCTGAAATATTTAAATTAACTGCCAACCAGGGTTTCCGCGGCACAGAAGAAACACCCGGCATAATCCAATCCTATGCGGCCCAGCGGGCCAGCATGATGGACCTTGATTATCTCCTAAATTCTGACGAGCTTGAAACATATTTTGGCTCGGTGGCTGACGCTTTCATCAACCGGATTTTCAGCGAGGGTTTAGAAGAAATGGAAACAGACGAATATGAACAGACCGAGCCGCCGCCTGATTATCCTCCTCAGGTAGACCCTGAAAAAGAAACCGTAACCTCTGTTGAATCTGATATCCCGCTTAAAAATGCTCTTGACCAAGCTCTAAAAGAAGCTATGACTCAGCTTGAAGATCTGCTTAGCGTGCAGCAGGAGAATTTAGAAGTGCTTCAATCAATTCAAGCTCTTCAAATTGAATGCGGCATCTCCACGCAAAACTCAACTGAAGAGATTAATTATATTAACGGGGCAATTGCCGAAACACAAAATATTATAGACTCAATCCAGCAGGCAATTGATGATTTTAATGCTTTAATCCCAATAATGGAAGATGTCTTGGATGCCTACGAATCAGGCGATCAAGATGCAATAGACTCGGCCTTAGCCGCTTATAACCAAGCTTATCCAGTCCTGATTTCAGACGTCAACCAGATTACCGGCGAATCATCCGACGACTTCGCCAGCATGATTGAAAATCTTGGCAATTTTATAAGCGATACTATGGATCAATTAAATATATATCTGGAACGCCTCGGCACTGAATCGGGCTCCATCTGCAGAGTTAATCTATATCTCAATAATCTTTATGCGTGGCTCCAATGCCTCAACGTCTGCTGCGCTGATATGTGTGATCCGGGGTTTATATTTTAATCGTTAAAACCGAACATCTGAAAAACTTTTTCAAGAAAAACAGAAAAACTCTCTTATTGGCTACTCTAACGGTTATAGCAGTGTCCGCTTTTTTTGTTTTTATCCCAACGCAAACAAAGGCCCAAGACGACGGAGGATCGACCACACCACAACTAGATGAATACGGACAACCAATACCAGAGAAAACTTTCGAACAAACCACAGGGACAACTCCGGAAGCAGCAAAAGCAGCAGGCACAGAAGCTGGCAAAAAAGCTAAAGCCAATGGCGGATTGTGGAGCTGGATAGGCAATATGACTTTTAAGGTCGTCTTTAAACTTATAGACGGGATTCTTCAGGTTGTTTTAACTATTTTTGGCTGGATTCTTTATTTAGCCGCTGCTTTTCTTGATTTTGTATTAAATAGCAATCAGCTTAACAAGTTTACCAACGCAGAAATTGTCAAAGTCGGCTGGAAAATTTCCAGAGATACGGCCAATATGTTCTTTGCCCTGATTCTGCTCATCATTTCTTTTGCCACTATCTTGCGCATAGAAAGCTACGGCATCAAACAAGTTCTGCCCCGCCTCATCATCGCCGCTCTTTTGATAAATTTCAGTCTAACTATTGCTGGCGTGATTGTTGATTTTTCGCAGGTTTTGACAAAACATTTTATTAATATGGGCGTATCGGGAACCAATGGCCAGAGTATCGGCACCACATTAGCTGACAAGATGAAAGTTACCCAAGGCGTTCTTAGAAATGCCGAGGAATCCGGTGCCCCACCAATAAACGAAGGGCTAGACGCTCTTGCCGCAGCTGCTATCGGGCTTTTTGCCGGTATTATTGTCATCTTAATAGCAGCTTTCACTATCTTTGCGGCCGCTATTTTCCTTATGATACGTTATATTGCCCTCCTTTTCCTGCTTATATTGGCGCCTCTGGCCTGGTTCTTTTATATCGTGCCCGCCACCAGAAACTACTGGAGTATGTGGTGGAGCACTTTTCTCAAATGGGTTTTTTTCGCGCCTGCTTACGCTTTTTTCCTTTATCTCTCTTTAGAAATAATCAAAAGCGATCTCATGAAAAACATAGGAGTAGATTCCAATACTGTTGCGGCCGCAAAGGGATTTGGCCGATATACCCTCCCCACAATAGTTAATTTTATAGTTATCATCGGATTCCTACTTGGCTCTCTCATTGTCGCGCAAAAATTGGGGGTGATGGGCGCAGGAGCGGCTATGTCCATGGTTAAAAGGTCCGGCAAGAGCGTGGGCAAATTTGCCGCCAGAAAAGGCACCGGTTATGACAAGTGGGCTCCGGCAGCAACTCGTCTATCCGGAGCGACCCTCGCCAAAATTCCTGGCTTTAAAAATTTAGGGAAGTCTCTCCAAGGCAGAGCAATCCAAATGAAAGAAAAAAGGCTTGAAACTCCGCAAAACAAAGCACTACAGAAATATTATAATTCTCTGTCACCAAGTGATCAGCTGGCGGAAATGAATAGAGCCAATGGCCAAGCTAAACTTATTGCCACTCAGGCAGCTCAATCCAGCGGCGCATTAAACACCGCCTCTACGGCTGATCTAAAAACAGCGGCGAATACCTTTAGACAATTTGGCAAAGATAAAGAAGCGCGCGACCTTGAGAATAAACGGCCGGAGATTTCTGTAAATGTAGATTCGGCTATTAAAAAGATATCCGAAGAAGGCAATCTTAATTCAATACATGCTCAATCTTTGGATAACCATGAAGTGGTTGAGGCCATTGTAAAATATAATGGGCCGGCAGCAATAGAAGCCCTTCGGAATAAATCCAAACAACACGAAGACAAACTTGTCCCAACGCTTGAAAAACTTGCCAAGACTCATCCAACAGATGACAAAATTCAGTTTGCATATGCGTCTCAGTCTGGCGATGTGTCAAGAATGACTACTGCCCAAAAAGAAGAATGGGCGTCAAAAGCCGGACCGGCAGGACTCTCACGAATGAAAATTACAAATGTTTTAGATATAGCGCCTATAGCGGCAAATATACCGCCGAATACTCTACGTAAAATCGTCCAGGAAATGAAAGATCCTACCACTATAAAAATGATTGTAAATCATGTTATCAGCAATACAAGCACCAAAGCAAATAAAGCCGCCAGTGCCGATCCTTTTATAGCTAACCAGATTTAAAAACTATGCCAGATGATTTTCTTCAAAAAGTAAACTTGTTGCCTCAAGCTGTCAAAGACGTTATTTTTTCAAATTTGCCAGCTTCAGAAAATTATAAGGCTGCCACCAGTTACGGAATTAATGATGCAAGGCTAAATATAATTGCAAAGATAATCGGCCTTGTATTTGTCAAGGACGTTCCATTAGAAAAACTGCCAGATGCTTTTCAAAAAAATCTGCAAGTAGAAGAATCAATTGCAACAGGTTTAGCTTTATCTATAACAAAATCTGTTTTCTTGCCATTAAAAGATTTTTTTACTGACGTCGAAAGCTTAACTATCGCCTGGTCGCCAAAAGCCGCTCCGCCAACTTTCCCGCCCCAGTCATTGGGAATTGAGACAGAAGAGAAACCGACCCAAGCTGATGCTCAAGGACAAGCTCAGGTTACTGCCGGACCAGAAACAGAATACCATCGGACAATTGCATCGGCTCTTGCTAAAAATGAAGACGCATTATCAAAACAGATCATCACCACCAATCCGATAAAGTTTGCCGATTCGGAAATGCTAAAATTCCCTTCGGTCAAAAATTGGCTGGCCGACTACCTAAAATACAGAAGTAATTTTCCAGACCAGGAATATTCCTTAATCAGAGCCAAGTATATCAACGATACCCCGAATACCAAAGGTTTGAGCGAAAAGGAACGCCTGATACTTGCTCAGATATTAAGATCGCATGACGAATTTACCGCTCTGCCTTTTTCTCAACAAACCGGCTTATTGCTTATAGACAAATTAGAATTGCCGATAAACGCGCCGCCAAAACAGCCGCCAGCTGCTCCCGCGCCACAACCGGCAACTCAGGCACCTCCAAGAATCCCTGTTCAGCAATCGGCTGCACCAGCACCGATTATACCGACCTATCCCGCGACACCCGCACCGCCCAGCGCTTTGCCGGCTAGCCAACCTCCCAAACCTGCTGCCGCACAAACTGCACCTCCGTCCCAGCCGCAAAAACAAGATACTTATCGGGAACAAGTCAGTTCGCAAGATATGGCCGGGCCGCAGCCTGCGCCAAAACCGGTGCCAAAGCTTAACGGAAATGTCATCAATCTGAAAGATATCTCATCCTGGCAACAATAGGTATTTTTGATTTTGATATGTCATTCTGATCTTTGAATTTTGATATTTGATAAAATATTTATGCAATTCAACGTCCCCCAGTTTTTGAATATTGAAGACAAAGTCATCGGTCCTTTTACTTTAAAACAATTCGGCTATCTGGCCGGCGCAGGCGGAGTAATTTTTTTGATATATACGGCAGTGCCAAATTTATTTCTTTTTATTTTGCTTTCAATTCCCGTTTTTACCTTTGCTGTGGCGCTGGCATTTTTAAAAATCAACGGCCGGCCTTTTATAAACATCATCATCTCTTTTATCATTTATACAGGCAAGCCCAAACTTTTTATCTGGAGAAAGAAGTGAGAACAGCGATCCTAATTTACAAATTACATCCGAATGCTCCGAATACATAAAAAGGTGCTGCATGCAGAAATATCTTACGAGCTGACAGGAATTTTATTTAAACTTCACAGAACATTAGGCCGTTTCTGCCGAGAAAGACAATATTGCGATAAACTAGAAGAATTATTAAAAGAAAACAGATTTGAATATAAGCGTGAATATGAAATTAGCAAATTAAAAAATAGTATTCAGGGCGATAAGACAGACTTTTTAATTGAAAACAAGATTATCCTTGATATCAAAGCGAAGAAATTTATAACAAAAGAGGACTATTTGCAAATGCAACGATATTTGCAGTGTTCAGAATTAGAATTAGGACTAATTGTTAATTTTCGCAATACATATTTAAAACCAAAAAGGATATTGAATACAAAATTATATTCGGATAATTCGGATGCCCATTCGGATTATTCGGATCGCTTTAACAGATGAACGGATCCTCAAAACAAAAATCAAGCGTCCTGAAAAAAATTCCCATTGCCGATATCAAAGACAATGTGGTTATAATGAAAGACACCTCGCTAAGAGGCGTTTTAATGACAAATTCGCTCAATTTTTCTTTAAAATCAACCGAGGAACAGGACGCTATCACATACCGATATCAGGATTTCTTAAATTCGCTTGATTTTCCGCTCCAGATACTGATTGTCACCAGAAAATTTGACGTTTCCGATTATCTGGTCATGCTGGAAAAAAAGCGCAACGAGCAGGATAATGAACTTTTAAAAATCCAGGTTTCCGAATACATTGATTTTATCAAAGGACTGACCCAGTTGGTCAATATCATGAGCACCTATTTTTATCTTGTTGTGCCTTTCTCTCCAAGCGAAGAGGCAAAAAAGAAAGCAGAGGGAAAGGGGATATCGGGCAATATCACCGGCCTTTTCTCGGGATTTGGCAAAAAAGACGCCCAGCAGAAAATCCAGAGCTATGACGAACTGCGAACCGGCCTCTGGCAGAGAATGGAGTATATTTCTTCAGGCCTTTCGGCCATCGGCCTAAAAACCGTCACCTTAAACAACGAGGAATTGCTTGAGCTTTATTATCGGATGTATAACCCTGATGCCAAAGAAAAGCCGAAAATAGAGACGGAACAACCAATTCCCAATTCCTAATTTCCAATTTCCAATAAAAATCCCAATGCCAAATGAAAAAAGAATTTATGACTTGGAGGAAAGAACAGCTAAATTTGGAGAAAACATCATAGAATTTGCCAAAAAAATACCTAAAACTCCCATAACTATTCCCTTAATAAGTCAACTAGTCAGATCAGGAACGAGCATCGGCTCCAATTATTGCGAAGCGGACTGCGCAGAATCACGAAAAGACTTTGAACATAAACTGGGGATATCTAAAAAAGAAGCAAAGGAATCCAAGCACTGGTTAAGAATGGTGGCAAAAGCAGTCCCGGAACTAAAGGAATACGCCAAAACTCTCTGGAAAGAATCTAATGAGCTTCAATTAATATTTATTTCAATAATTAAAAAATCTAAAATCAATAAAAATAAATTTGAAATTTAGAAATTAGACATTTTATTGGTAATTATTAATTGGATATTAGAAATTTTTTATGGATTTGCCATTTTTTTCAAAAAAACCGAAAGCCAAAAAGGACGATAAAGAAGAAGAACGGGATATTATCCAGCAGGTGGCTGATCTGGTTGCCCCGCCGGCCTTGCAGATAAGCTCCAATCATCTGCAGATCGGCGGAAAATTCTGCCGCGTCCTTTTTGTCTTCACTTATCCAAGGCACCTGGTCACCAATTGGTTCTCTCCGATCTTAACCCTTGATAAAGAAATGAATGTTTCCATGTTCATCCATCCGGCCGACACCAATGTGGTCTTAAATCAGCTCAGAAAAAAAGTGACTCAGGTCCAGTCGCAGATATCCATAGAAGAGGAGAAGGGCAAAGTCAGAAATCCGGTTTTGGAAACTGCCCTTCATGACATGGAAGGATTAAGAGACGTCCTCCAGCAGGGGACCGAAAAGTTCTTTTATTTTGGCATCTATCTGGCTCTTTTTGGCAATTCCTTAAAAGAGATAGACGAAGTTGAAAACGAAATCCGTTCTTCCCTTGAATCAAAGCTTGTTTATGCCAAGCCGGCTTCTTTCCAGCAGGAGGCAGCTTTTTATTCCATTCTGCCCTTAGCCAAAGACGAGCTATATATCAACAGCCCTTTAAATACTTCTCCCATCTCAAGCACCTTTCCTTTTGTTTCCTCTGACCTTTCACATAATAAAGGCATCCTCTATGGCATCAACCGCCACAACAACAGCCTGGTGCTTTTTGACCGATTTTCAATGGAGAACGCCAATTCGGTCATCTTTGCCAAATCGGGCGCCGGCAAAAGCTACACTGTCAAGCTGGAGGTCCTGCGCTCGCTCATGCTTGGCACAGACGTAATTGCCATTGACCCGGAAAACGAATATCAGTATTTAACCGAAACTGTCGGCGGCTCCTACATCAAAATTTCCATTAATTCGCCCAATCATATCAACCCTTTTGATCTGCCCATGCCGGCCAGGGACGACCGGCCGGCCGATCTTCTGCGCACAAACATCATTAATCTGGTCGGGCTGCTGCGCATCATGCTTGGCGGGCTGACTCCTCAGGAAGACGCAGTGCTTGACAAAGCGCTTTCGGAAACCTACGCTTCCCGCGACATCACGCCCGAATCCGATTTCACAAAAGTGACCCCTCCTTTGATGGGCGACTTAAAAACTGTTCTGGAAAACATGGAAGGCGGACTGGCCATTGCCCAGCGCCTGGAAAAATACACCACCGGCTCCTACGCGGGCTTTTTCAACCAGCCCACAAACATCGCCATCAAGAACAAAATGGTTACTTTTTCCATCCGTGACATGGAAGAAGAATTGCGGCCGGTAGCCATGTATGTTGTTCTGCATTATATCTGGAATTTAATCCGCGCCCAGCTCAAAAAGAGAATTCTGGTGGTTGACGAAGCCTGGGTGATGATGAAAAACGAAGACGCCGCTTCTTTTATGTTTGGCATTGCCAAGAGATGCCGCAAATATTTCCTGGGGCTGACGACAATCACCCAGGACGTGGCTGATTTTATGACTTCGCCCTACGGCAAGCCGATTGTCAGCAATTCATCAATTCAGTTATTGATGAAACAGTCGCCGTCCACGATAGAAATCATCAAACAGACCTTTAACCTGACCGACCAGGAAAAATATCTGCTGCTTGAGTGCAATGTCGGAGAGGGAATATTTTTTGCCGGATTAAAACACGTTGCCATCAAAGTTGTCGCTTCGTATTCCGAAGACCAGGTAATTACTTCTGACCCGGCCCAGCTTTTGGAAATTGAAAAAGCTAAAACAGAACTATCTGAACAGGAAGCAGTCCAGAAACAGCAAAAAGACAAGCCCTTAACCAACGAACCAGCTTAGAATAATTTCCAATTACCAATAACCAATTTCCAATAAAGTCCCGCTTTGCGGGACTGGATTAGAAATTAGAAATTTTAAGATATGGCGACTGCCGAAGAATTATACGAACAACAATTTAACCAAGACAGAGCGCGGCAGGAAGCAATGGCAGCCGAGCAACAGCTCAAGGCAAGCGGCAGAAGCGAGCCGGCGTCTTTTCCCTGGCTGATGCTTTGTGTGGCGATAATTTTTGACCTCGTTGGTTTTATCCCTATTCTTAATATTTTTACCGATATACTTGCCTGTCTAATTCTTTGGCTCTGGAAACATTCCTATAATTCAAAGACCAATCCGCTAATAGACATTGTGGCCGCAAAAATCGTGGATTTTCTATGTTTGGGATTTTTGCCTTCCAGCACCTTTACTGTTGTTTATTCCTATATCAAAAAGAAAGCTGCCTCCAAGGCAAATTCGGCAGTCGGAGGCAGATTTTTAGCAAAATTAGCAACATAACATAATCAAAATGAAAAAAATTATTATACCAATTTTTTTAATTTTATTTTTTCTGCTGGTTCTGCCTCTCGTTGCCTCGGCCATTGAATATCCTTTTGGTAATATGAGCCAAGATCCCTCACCCTGCGAATATGTCAGCGTTCTTTTTGTCTGGGGCCTAGGGATTGTCGGCGCGGTGGCTGTGACTGCAATCGCTTACGGCGGCTTCAGATATATGGTCGGCCAGGTGCAGGAAGGCAAAGAAATAATTTATTCAGCGTTGCTCGGCCTATTGCTTCTGATGGCTTCTTGGCTGATTTTATACACTATCAATCCTGATCTGGCAACGCTGAAATGCGATACCGCAAAGACAGCTAGCGGGACACCTACAGGCACGCCCAGCGGGACGCCAAGCTCACCAACTCCCAGCACACCAAGCGGGACAACTTCTGGAAACACCCTTTCAGAGCAAGCCGCCAGAGATCAATTAACGGCCGCCAACATCGGTGTTAAAAGCGATTGCCCTGTTGGACAGTCTTCAAATTGTGTTGATCTTGAAGGAATGAAACAAGAGACAATAGACGAAATAAAGTCAATTGCGAATCAAGCTGGCACCTCTAATGTTTATGTTACGGCCGGAACAGAAGGATGCGGCACAGTCCATTCTACCGGCTCAAAAAGCCACTGCACAGGCGATAAATTTGACCTAAGAATAGACCCTGAGCTTAATAGCTATATTGAAAACAATTACACCAATATCGGAACCCGCAGCGACGGAGCACAACAATACAGAGCCCCTTCGGGAGCAATTTATGCAAAAGAAGGCGACCACTGGGATGTTGTTCGCGCTTGATAAAAATTATTTTTAAAATGACCAAAAAAAAGTTTTTCATCATAATTTTGGTCCTTTTTCTTTTAACCAGCGGAGCGCTGGTTGTTTATAATTTCTTTTTGAAAAACGGAAACGCGCCGGCCGAAAATGAAACTGGTTTTCCGGAAAACGAGCTTAACCTGAAAATTACAGCCATCAGCCATGAAAAAGTTCTTGCGCCTGCCATCGGCGAGGACAACAAAACCATAAAATATTATCTTGAAGACAGCGGCCGGGTTTCTTCTTTGGCTTTTGACGGCTCTAACGAGGAATCTATCTCCGGAAACAGTCTCCCGGGCTTGTCCGAAGTTATCTGGTCGCCTGACAGAAAAAAAGTCATCGGAATATTTTCCACCATCACGCCCAAAAAATATTTCTATGACTATCGGACAAAAAAATCGATTTTATTGAACGAAAGCATAAAATCAATCGCCTGGGCGCCTTCCAGCGAAAAAATAGCTTATCAATACGAAACATCTGACGGCCTTTATAACAATATCGGCGTTGCCGATCCTGACGGAACCAGCTGGCGCGCTGTTTTTCAGACCCGCCTGACCGATCTGGTCGTTGCTTGGCCTGCCGCCGATAAAATCTGTTTTTTTAACAAACCAAGCAGTCAGACCGCAGGATCTCTGTTTGCCATTGACCCGGATTCAGGCGCCTTTACAAAAATTCTGTCTGACTTATACGGCCTTGACATAAAATGGTCGCCTGACGGCCAAAAAATGGTATATCAGACCACAGACCAAAACGGCAAAAATCTGAAATTATACGTTGCTTATTCTGACGGCAGCCAGCAAAAAGAGATGCCGGTCCAGACACTGGCTGAAAAATGCGCCTGGTCTTTTGATAATCAGTCCATCTATTGCGCTGTGCCTCAGCAATTTTCCCAGTATGCGATCTGGCCGGATGATTATAACTTTAACCGCGTCTCTCTCATCGACGATTTTTACATCATAAATACGGCTTCGCTGGCCAAAACAAAAATTGCCGGCTCTGATACCGCGCAATCATTTGACGCCCAAAACCTGATTTTGGCGCCGGGCAACGATTATCTTTTATTTATCAACAGAAAAAACAGACTGCTCTATAATATAGAACTTGATTTCTAATAACTTAACCTGTCTGCATTTTTTTTACGGCCCCCAAAGAAACTGCCAAAGCCAAAACCAGCCAAAAGACGACCGCCAGGTCGTTTTTAAAATAGGTCGTGTCAATTAAGCCATGCAGCAGAATATAGATCATCAGTGCTGCCAAAATAAGCAAAAGTTGACCGCGGGCATGGATTGCGTTTTCGCCGCGAGGACTGTTTGAACCCAGCCCTTCGCCAAGGGCTGGGCGAGTTCCGCAGCAAGAAAATGCAGTCCATGCCCGCGTTATATATATAAAAAATACTATTATCAACCATAAAAATCCGATCAATCCAATCAGCCCAGTCTGCAGCCAAAATGCCAAAAAAAGATTGTGCGGCTGGGGTGATGACCATTCCAAATAGGGGACGGAAAATCTGCTTTGGTATTTTAAATAATATTCCTGAAACATGCCCGGCCCGATGCCAAAAACAAAATGGTCTTTGCCTATTGCCCAGGCGGCCCGCCAGATCATGAGTCTTGATTGCCAGGAAGAACGGGGGGAATGCAGAAAATTATCCAGTTTCTCGCTTTTTGATTGAGAAACAAATAAAATACCGACAAGAAGCAAAAACAACAAACCGCACACAGCCAACATCCTTTTTTTATTTTTTGCCCTGCCAAACAGCCAAAATACAATTGCGGCAAGCAAGGCAATCCAAGCCGCGTAAGAAAATGTCAAAAAAAGAGCCGCAGCATCAACCGCTAAAGCAGCCAGCCAAAGCGGCTTTTCTTTTTTTTCGGCCAAACCAATCATTGCCAAAGCGGTAAAAAAACCGGGCGCCAGCGCCATGGCCAAGTGATTGGGAGAAAGAAAAAATGCCGCCAGCCTTCTGTCAAAAGTGATTTCTCCTGATAAAAAATAAATAAGCCCGACTACGCCTATCAGGCCGCCAGAAATTGCCAGCCAGCAAAATATTTTTTTAATTTGCGCTTCGTTTTTTATTTCTGCGACAACCATCAAAGCAAAAATCAGGGGCACAACAAACCAGCTTTTTAAAATTCCGGCAGAAACTTCTAAGTTTTGGGAAAGCAGAGTTGATAAAATTGCCCCGTTTAAAATAAGCAGGGCTGGCAAAGAAAACTTTCTAATTTCAAAAAATTCAACAGCCCGATATCGTTTATTGGCCAGCCATAACAAGAACAGCAACCCGATCATTATCTCCAGAACATTCATCGGGATAAAAAAGATTTTTATCTTAAAAAGATATAACGGCAGCAAAAAAACGGTTAAGTATATTCTATTCTCAAACTTTTTCTGAGCCAGCCATAAAAATCCGGCCAAAAAAATGACCAGCCCCGCTATTTCATAAATTGAATCAAGCCAGATGCTCATTTGAGGTACTAGAAATTCGACTTGAAATTAATCTTGTCTGATTAAATTTAAGTCTTTTTTCAACGCCAAGTAGATGCTATACCCGACTATTTTTGTCAACCACCGAGGCGGGCGACTGTAGAATTTTCACTGCCTGGCAGGTTTTAAATTTACGCTGATAAGCGCCAATACTATCATAAGACATGCCAAAATCGCCGGGTTAAAAATAGATGTTTCAAAAAATGAATGAACGGCAAAATAAGCAAGCGACCCGGCCAGCCCGATCTTCAAAAAAGTTTTGCTGTCCGGCGCTGCCCGGTCTTTTTTCAAAGAAACAGCCAGCTGGCAAAAACTTCCGCTAAGCAAAAATAGCCAGGCGGCTAAGCCAAAAATTCCGGTCTCAGCCGCGATATCCAAATAAAGATTATGACTGGTAATAGGATTGCGATAGACGGCCAAAGGATCCACGGCTCTGGAATAATTTCCCAGGCCCTTGCCAAAAACCGGATTATCCAAAAAGACCAGTATTGATTGTTTCCATATCTGAAGACGGCCAAGGGAAGAACCCTCCGACAACAGAAAGCTGGAAATAAAACGACTGACTATAGGAACGGCAAAAATCAACAAAATCAGCAGGGATAATACCGAACCGGTTAAAATTACTGATTTTTTCTTCCTGTCCAAAAAAGTCCAAGAATAAAACAGGATCACAGTTATTGAAAAAAACAGCCCCAGATAGCCTCCCCGCGAAAATGTCAGCAGCAGCACCGCCAGCATTATAACAGTACAGGCAACTAAAAAATAGCCTGTTTTTTTTGCATAAATAACCTTGACTATGGCCAGCGGCAAAACCAGTCCTAAAAAAAATGCCATCATATGAGGATCGGGAAACAAGCCAAATGCCCGCATGAGAGTACCCCCGCCGACACTGACGAACCAGCTGGGATTCTGGACGACCAGCCCTGAAAATGAACCGCCCCAAAAAATCGGGCCGATGGTGCCCGAATACAGCCTGATTAAAGCCGGGAAACCGACAAAAAATTGGCTGAAAAATTGAGTAAGCCCGATAACCGAAGAAATAAAAGCTCCCAGGATTAAAGTGTTAATTATTTTTTGATAATATATTTTTTTGCAAGCCAAACCCGCTATAAAAAAATAAAGAGGAAAAATGGATAAAAAAACAGCCAGCTTCCTTATTCCCCAGCCAAGTTCGCTTGCAAACGCAAGAGAAGCCGCGCTAATTGTTGCAATAGCGATCAAGCCGAATCCCTGAAAACTGGATATAAGGAGTTTTTTCTTTAGAAAGGCGGCTGCCGCCAGCCAGATTAAAAAAAATGCCGGGATAATAATCCTGACCGAAGCCAAATCAATATCGGCACTGACATTAAGCGCGATGCCAAAAGGAATATATAAAATTATAAGAAGGGCACAGAAACCCAAAATTCGCCAGATTTTCTTCTGGTTGCCGGATTCTTGATTGCTCAAAGAAAAAACACTCTCTGAGCGGCTCATGTTTGTCTTCTGGTCAAAGCCCATAGTTCATTTGGCGAGACAGCTCGAAACACTAGCAGAAGCGGGAAATAAATCAAAAGGGCAATAACCAGCAAAATAAAAATATTGAGGTCTCTGGCAAAATAAAGAACCGATGACATGATGGCGGCAGACAGAAATATCTTGGCCAAAATTCTGAATTTCGGAATGTAGTTAGCGGTTTTTTTGATAACAACCAGCATAAGAACTGTGACGAACGCCTCGGTAAAAAGGGTTGAGCTGGCCGCTCCCCAGTAAGAAAATCTCGGAATAAGAATCAGATTTATGCTAAAATTCACCACCGCCCCAATGGCGTAAATTTTGGCCAATGCTTTTTGTTTTTCAAGGGCAATAATCATATTTGAGAACAGACTGCCTAAAAAAATAATAGCCGTGGCAAAAATCAGAATATTCAAAACACCGGCTGCCTCTCCAAATTGCGCTCCGGCAATAAGCGCAATAATAGGGTCTGATAAGACTATCCCTCCCAAAGCCATGGGCACGGCAAAAATTAGCATTATATCCAGGCCACGCTGAGAAACCTTTTTAAATTCCGCCTGATTTGACAAAGCGAATTTTGATAAAAGAGGCATTAGCAGCCCGACAAAAAGCGCCGGGAAAAATATCATACTTTCCAGAATCTTATAGGCCACACCATAAATGCCGACATCCCCGGCCGGTTTCATTATTGATAGCATGAGCGTATCCAGCTTAAAATAAATCATGACAAAAATGGCAGAGATGGCCAGCGGGAAGCTTTCTTTCATTATCCTGCGCCAATAGCTCAGGTTCCAGCGGATCTTAACTGCGGTATATTTCTGAACAAAGACATAGATTAATAAAAAATTAGCGAAACTGCCAAGGCTTGTGGCCAGAATTATGTTAAAAAAGCCCATGTTTTTGAAAATAAAAAATCCGACAAAACCCATTTGAACTATCCGGCCGGCCAGCTCGCCGATTGCCACTTTTTCCATTTTCAGATATTTCTGGAATACCGTCACCAAAACCTGGGTGTTGGACAGAGACCAGAAACCAAAAGAGGCCATAGCAATGCCAATTTTTGTTTCCGTGCTGTAAGGGAAAAACCAGGCAACAGCCGGCGCCAAGGCAAATATAAAAAGGCCGCTGAAGAATCTGAAAGAAAATGCCTGGCTGACGATTTCAGATTCAGCTGCCCCTTCTTTTGAGATCTCGCGCAGGGTTATTGAATAGAGCCCCAGATCCGCCAGTACGGAAAAGATATACAAAAAAGCCATGACGATGCTGTAATTTCCGAAATTGTCCTGACCCAGATACCTGGTCACCAAACCGAGAGTGAACAGAGCGATTGCCGTGCCCGATATCCGCGAAACAGCAGAAATAATTGTATTATAGGCAATTTTTTTAGCCAGCATGGCTCAAAAGGCCGGCGGACAACAGTGTTTTTTTAAGCATCGCTGCCGGGCCTGATTACAACTCTTCGCGACTGCCCCTCTCCCTCACTTTCGGTTCTCACCCCCTCAATGTCTTTGAGCGCCAGATGAATAATTCTCCGCTCATATGAACTCATCGGCTCCAATACCTTAACATGCCCTTCGCTCGTCACCTGCCTGGCTAATGATAATGCCATTTCTTTCAAAAGTGATATTCTGTTCCCTTTGTAATTATTAACGTCAACTATAAAATTTATCGGGCCGATTCCCAGCTTCTTGTTGGCGACAACTCTTAAAATATGCTGTAGGGCCAATAAATTTTCGCCGCCCTGGCCAATGAGCAGACCTGCTTCTTCGCTCTGAAGAGAAACCATCAAACACTCTTGCTGGCTGGCGTCAATCTCAACAGCCGCTCCAAAATCCATTTTTAATAAAGTCTCTTCTGTTAATTCTTTTAATTTTTCTTTAAGATTGTTGTCCATTTTTTAACCCATGCCAAAAAATTTTAAGCCTTCTGGTCTTTGAGCTGCTTGGTGCGCGGATTTAAAACGAAATACTGCTGGACAATGCCAAAAATGGTGGTCGCCAGCCAATAAAGAGCCAGCCCGGCCGGCAGGGAAGCGGCGATAAAAATCGTAAATATAGGAAACAGATATACCATCTGTTTGCTCATCGCGCTGGCAAAATCATTTCCGCCCGAAGAAGAGCTCGTTTGAGGCGTTATCATTTTTGATTGGATGAATTGCGCGATACCGGCCAAAACCGCCAGTATGATATTTTTTTGGGACAAATCAAGAATGCCCAAAAACATATTGTTGATTACTTCGGGGCGAGCAACAAAACTATAAAGCCTGACAAAATTTTCCTCGTTAAGACCGGCTCTCAACACGCTGAAAAGTCCCCAAAGAACAGGCAACTGTACCAAGATTGGCAGACAGCCAGAAGCCGGATTAATTTTATGCTCTTTATACAAATCCATCATAGCCCGGCCCTGTTTTTCTTTGTCGTCTTTATATTTTTGCTGAATTTCCTTTATCTTGGGCTGAATCAACTGCATCTTCTTCTGTGACTTTATCGCTTTCTGGTTGAGGGGATAAAGAACAATCCTGATGATAATTGTTAAAACAATGATGGCGATACCCAGGTCATGCCCGGGAATAACGTTATATAAAAAAATCAAACCGTTAAGAAGCGGCTTATATATGACTTCATTATATAATAAACTAAAAATATTCATCTGGTATCAGACTGTCTTAAAACTTTTAAGGCACGGGGTCCCATCCTCCGTGACTAAACGGATGGCATCGAACAATCCTTTTTAACCCTAGCAGGCCGCCTTTTAACATACCAAATTTTTTTGTCGCCTGCAAGAAATACTGGGAGCAAGTCGGGTAGAAACGACAGGCGTTCCCTCGCTGCGAGAGAATCGGTGAAATAAAAATCTGGTAGCCACGAATAAATAGTCCCGCCCCGCTAGCTATTATAGATCCCGGCTTTTTTAAATATATTTTCAACATCTTTAGCTATTTCTTTCTGATTTTTTCCCGCAATCTTGGTTTTGGCAAAAATCAGAATATCAAAGTTTTTATTAATCAAAGGAGTCAATAATTTAACGGTTTCGCTCAAACGCCGCCTGATCTTGTTGCGAACAACCGCTTTTTTTGATACCTTCAGCCCGGCCACAAATCCAAAACGGCAAGAATCATGGTCGTTTGGCAAAAATCGTATCTGGACAAACTCTCCAGAAAATGACATCCCTTTCCTGGAAACATTTCTAAAATCGACTGTTTTTTTTAGTCTGTTGCTCTTGGCAAACATTTATTAAACACTCAGACGCCGGCGTTTTTTGTTCCTTCTGTTTCTTAAAACCCGACGGCCGCCAAATGTCCTCATCCGCTTGAGAAAACCATGAGTTTTTTTGCGTTTTCTTTTTTTAGGCTGGTATGTCGTGCTCATAGGGTCGGCTTTGTTTTAATATTTTAAACCTTAATGAAAGAAATTCGCATTTCTTTGACATCAAATTAAGTTTAGTATATTATTAAATAACGCAAAAGTCAATTCAAAGACACGTCTTTCCACAGATAGTGCACATTTTATGAACAAAATCAGTTTTTTGCGGCATTTTAAATGATTTTTCTGTGAACTTTTGATATGATATAATTGGCAACAAGGGATAGATAAAAAATTATTTTTTATTTTGACCGAGTGAACCGATTGTCCCCAGAACTACAATCCTCTCGGGATATCGTCGGAAAAAAATAATTTTTTTCCTTTTTTTATCGAAATTAAATTTTAATAATATTTATATTCCAAAAACGTATGCCAGGTAGTGAAAATTCGACAGATATCTTTTAGTATAAATTTTCACTTCATTCGCCTGGTAAAGAATCTATTTTAAAATATAGAAATTCTGACTGACTTTATTTAGTTTAGTCGAATTTCTATTACCTGGTATGACTAATCACGAACTATGGCAGGCAGCATTGGGCGAAATTGAGCTCAATATCTCCAAGACAAATTTTATAACCTGGTTCCGCAATACCGATATTATTAAAGCAAAAGATAGCTCAGTGACCATTGCCGTCCCAAACGCCTTTTCCAAAGAGTGGCTTGAGAATAAATATAATAAACTAATTTTAAAAGCTATCCGGAATGTCTCTCCTGAAACAAAAGATGTTGAATTTATTATCAGTGCCCTGCCTTCGGCAAAATTAGCACCCGAGATGACATTAGCGACTGTAAAATCTGCCAAGAAAAAAGAGGTAAATGAACTCGGACAGCCGTTTCAGGAATTCGAGATCAATAAAGATACTCATTTAAATCCAAAGTACACCTTTGATAATTTTATCGTCGGCTCTTTTAATGAACTGGCTCAGGCCGCCGCTCAGGCAATCACAAAAAATTTGGGGAAGCTTTATAATCCTCTTTTCATTTACGGCGGCGTGGGACTAGGAAAAACTCATCTTATCCAGGCGCTTGGCAATGAAATAGTAAAAAACTACAATAGCGAAAAAAAGGTCTGCTATATCAGTTCTGAAAAATTTACAAGCGAGCTGGTTGACGCCCTCTACAACGGCCAAGTTGAAGAATTTAAGGATAAGTATCGGCAAATCGATGTTCTTATCATAGATGATATCCAGTTTTTGGCCGGGAAAGAAAAAACTCAGGAAGAGTTTTTCCACACTTTTAACGCCCTTTACCAGAACAATAAACAGATAATCTTGAGCTCTGACCGGCCGCCACAAGCTATTTCAACGCTTGAAGAACGTCTTAAATCACGCTTTGCCGGCGGCATGATTGCCGACATCTCGTTTCCCGACCTTGAATCGCGCATCGCCATCTTAAAAGAGAAGGCTTATGAAAAAAAATTTGAGGTAACCGACGAAATTTTGAATTATATAGCCAATCATATCCAAAAAAACATCAGAGAACTAGAAGGAGCGCTTAACCGCATTGTTATTTCCGCCAAACTGCGCAATACCATTCCCTCTGTGCCAGAAATCTCAAAAATATTAAATAATATCACATCTCCGCTATCCAAAAAAATCAGCTATAAGACCATCGTTCAGGCAGTGGCTGATTTTTATGATATAAACACCGGTCTTTTAGTTAACCGATGCCGGAAAAAAGAACTTGTTTATCCCCGACAAGTAGCAATGTTCCTCATCCGCGAGGAATTAAAAAGTTCTTATCCTTTTATCGGAGAAAAATTAGGCGGCCGCGACCACACTACTGTTATGTATGCTTGTGAAAAAATTACCAAAGAATTAGAAAATAATGAATCTCTCCAGCAAGAAATTAATCTGATAAAAGAGCATTTTTATAATACTTAATATCTAGTGGATAACATATTTAATAACTATCTTATTTTATATTAGTAAAAATTATTAATTTTAATAATTAAATTTAATAATAAATAATTAATAGCTTATTCACATGTTATTTAATGAAAATTTATAATCCAGGATTTAAAAAATATATTTTTCCACAGTTTTATACAATTCTAATAATATCACCTTTTTTAAAAATATTAATTTAAAATGAAAATTACCTGTCTTCAGGAAAATTTAAAAACTAATTTAAATATTGCCCAAAATATAGTTGGTAAGAATTTAACTTTGCCGATTTTAAATAATCTATTACTTGAAATTGATAATGGACAGCTGAAAATTTCTTCAACTAATCTTGAAATTGGTATTAATACATGGACATCAGGAAAAATAGAAAAAACCGGCTCAATTACATGTCCAGCAAAAATTCTAACCAGTTTTATAAATAATCTACCTAATAAAAAAATTGAATTAGAGGCAAAAGATAATAATTTATACATCAAATGTGAAAATTATAAGGCAGCGATTAAGGGTTTAAGCGCTGAAGACTTTCCTTTAATTCCAAAAATAAAAGAAAAACCAATATCTGTTTTTAAAAAAAGCGAAGCGTTAAAGAATGACTTAAATAAAGTGGTTGGAGCAGCTGCTTTGTCTGAATCCAGGCCTGAATTTTCAGGAGTCTTGTTTAAATTTGAAAAAGATTCGGTCAGATTTGTTGCGACAGATAGTTTTAGGCTGGCGGAAAAAATAATATACCAGACCAGCAGCATCAGTCAGCCAAATTCACTTATCGTTCCTCAGCGGACAATCCAGGAATTAATAAGGATTTTAGGAGAGAAGCAGAGCCAGGAAGTAAGGTTTGTCTTGGGAGACAGCCAGATTTTATTTGATCTTGATGAAGTGCAGTTAATCTCCCGCCTAATTGACGGACAGTACCCAGATTATCAACAGATTATCCCTAAAAACTTTGAAACAAAAGTCACTTTATCAAAGGACGAGCTTATTAATAATATCAGGATTGCCAGTATTTTTTCTAGTAAAATAAACGACGTGAAAATACTTATCCGGTCAGAGAAGATAGAAATACTATCCCAAGACCCGGACCTAGGAGAAAATAAGTCGCAAATGTCAGCCCGGGTACAGGGCAAGCCGATGGAAATTATTTTTAATTTCAGATACCTGATGGAAGGACTGGCTAATATCGGCACTAAACAAGTTTTGCTGGGGCTAAACCCAGAAATTCAGGGCACAAGCTCAAGATCCAACCCAGCAGTGATTAAGCCGGTCGGAGAAGACGGATATCTTTACGTCGTCATGCCGATTAAAACTTAAATTTTATTCTGAGGCTAAAAGAAGAATGTGGACGACGATAAAAAAAATATTGCCTGTCAGTATCAGGAAATTGGGCTTGGGTCAAGTTCTTGAATTGAATGATATTTGCTTTTGTTGGGATAAAATGCTCGAAGAGCTTTTTGGCGAAATCTACAGGAATAAAAGCAAGCCGATTTCTTTGAAAAATAAAACGCTGATAGTGGATTGTTTGAATTCAGTTTGGGCTTCCGAATTGCAAATAAAACAGCTGCAGATCATTAAACAGATAAACGGTAATTTTAGCAGAGAACTGGTTGAGAGAATAAGGTTTATTAGCTGATAATTTTTTAAAAATAAATCCGCCCCGCTAAAAAGGACGGATTTTTATTTTGTTTGGATAAAACTAAGATTATTTTTTATTGTCTTTGGGAATCCTGGATAATGACACCCGGGGCCGCGATATAAACCCGCGCTTGAGCCTCTTGTCTGTTATAGACCTGGTCATAGGCCCGGACCTTGATCAGATGGCTGGTGCCTGTCACGCGGTTGGGCAGATTGAAATTAAACTGAAAAGGCTCTTGCGTGATTACACCGATGAGTTCCTCATCAAAGAAAAAGTCAACCTGTTTAATGCCAAGTTTGGCAAAAACCAATGTATAGATATTGACGCTTTTCTGGCTGATTGTCTGACCGTCGCTTGGTGAGACAATCGTTAACGTCGGCTGGTTTTCTGGTACGTGAACATCATCATATTGGGTTGGCGGCTGGATAGGCACCCAGCCGGAATTGGCCGCCCAATTTTGGATTGGTGCCTCCCAGTTGAAAAACTGGGGATCGGTTTCGGGGTTGCCGGGGGGTTCGCCCAAGGGATCATCTTTGTCTACATAATATAAAATCGTGTGGATTTGCTGAAATGGCACTTCCTGAATGAGGTCTGGTGGCGTCAGATCAGTGGCTAATTTGCCAGAAATTCTGTCTATTTTTACTTTATTTTCAGAAAATATTTGGCCGGATAACACTGCTTTGGTTGACGAAGCTGTTGATTTGGGGCTGATGAATTGTTCAGGTTTTTTTATCAGGTTAAAGCTGGAAGCGGTTTCAAGGTTATTTTTTGATTTTAGTTCATAAGCTTTTTTCATAAAAGCATTCCAAATGGGAGCAGCCGCGTAGAGGCCGGCGCCGGCTTTGGCCATTGGCGTATTGTCGTTATTGCCGGCCCAAACGCCAGCGACCAGAGAAGGAGTATAGCCGACTGTCCAGGCGTCGCGGTATTCCTGAGTAGTGCCGGTTTTGACAGCGGTTGGCCGCTCGGCAATATAAAGAGGGGAGGAAGCGCCAAAAACCGGAGTCCGGGCTTCGTTATCGGAAAGAATATTAGAAATGGTTCTTGCAATTTGCGGGTCCAAAACTTTTTGTGGTTTGGCGGCAAATTCTTCTAGGGCGTTACCCTTTGAATCCTCTATTTTTAAAATCGCGGTTTTTTCGTTCTTAATTCCGTCGGCGGCAAAAACGCCATAAGCTGCCACCTCGTCAATTAATTTAACTTCGCCGCCGCCCAAAACCAGAGCCAGGCCATAGCGGCTGGTATCTTTTAAAGTAGTAAAGCCCATTGCTTGGGCTGTTTTGATGGTTTGCGGAATGCCGGCCAGATACAGGATTTTGACCGAAGGAATATTCAAAGACTGGGCCAGTGCCTGTCTTAGAGTGACCGGACCTCTAAAATTGCCGTCGTAATTTTGGGGATTATAACATTTGTTGCCGTTAAATTCATTGGCCGATGCATCCGCAGGACAATTAGAATTAAACTCAGTTTTTAAATCAAACAAAATCGTTTCCGGCGTAAGTCCTTTTTCAAGCGCCTGGGCATAAGCAAAAGGCTTAAAAGAAGAACCCGGCTGGCGGTCTCGGATAGCTACGTTGACATTGGGTTCAAAACGGCAATTTTTTCCTGGGTCGCAGTCTGAAGGCAAAGAAGTATCAAAATAATCTTTTGAACCGACCATCACCAAGATTTGCCCAGTTTTGGGGTCAACAGCGGCCAGAGCCGCATTGTAAGCGCCGTATTTTTTTTGATTACTGGCTGCTCCTTCCTCAATTATTTGTTCCGCTGCTTCCTGCAGTTCCCAGTCAAGAGTGGTATAAACCTTGAGCCCGCCGTTTTCCACTACGTCCTGGCCAAACTTTTCCTCAATATACTCTTTGACGTACATGACAAAATGAGGCGCTTTGATCAGCTGGGGGCTTTTTGTAAAATTAAGCTTTTCATTTTTGGCGGTGTCGGCTTCTTGTGCGGTTATCTGTCCGAGTTTTGTCATTCTCTCTAAAATATATTCCTGCCTGGCCTTTAAATCTTCAAGATGCGAGCCGAAAGGTGAAAGATAGCTTGGTCGGTTGGGTAAGGCGGCTAAAGTCGCGCTTTCCGCCAAAGTTAAATCCCTGGCTGATTTGCCAAAAAAAGTCTGAGCAGCTGATTCAATGCCATAAGCGTTGGAGCCGTAAGGAATTTGGTTCAGATAAAAGCCCAGGATCTCGTCTTTTGAGTATTTTGCTTCCAGCTCCAGCGAAAGAATCCATTCTTTGATTTTCCGGGAATATAGGCGTGCATCAGTCAGCATAGATTTTTTAATGAATTGCTGAGTAATGGTTGAACCACCACCGGCGGATCTATCACCGGTCAGGACACCCCAGACTGCGCGGGCAATGCCCTTGAAATCCAAACCGGAATGATTGTAAAAATTGGCGTCTTCAACGGCGACGGTAGCATTTTTTAAATATTGCGAGATCTGGTCAAAAGGAACAACTGTTCTTTTTTCTTCGCCGTGCACATCATAGAGCATAACGGTGCCTGTCCGGTCGTAGATCTTGGTGGATTGGGTTATCTGACGCTCCGAAATCCTGCTGGGATCGGGCAGATCTTTGGCAAAATAGACAAAGGCTCCAGCAGTTAAAATGATTATTGCTAAAACAAAATAGCCTGACAAGACCAGGACTTTCTTGAATAATTTCTTTTTATGTTTGGTAATGTAAAAATACGGACGATAATACCTCATTGATACTAATTATGCCAAAAAAAAAATTTTTTTTCAACCCCGCACTCAAGATTACTCTACGATTAGACAGGCAGTTCTGTTTCGTCAAGACAATGAAACAAAAGCGGTTTTCTTTTGGAAAACCGCTTTTTGTAGTGATAAAAATTTAAAAATAATTATTCATCGTCGTCTTCTTCAAGTTCAAGATCGTCTTCTTCTGCTGGCTCTGCTTCTTCTGTCTCCGTTTCTTCTTTCTCTTCTGGTTCATCTCCTTCTGGCTGATTTAAAATTAAGTCTTCGGTCATAAAAAAGTTTAGAGGGTGTTTATTATTTTTTACCGACCTTTCGCAGATAGTTTTCTTTTTGTGAAGTCATTTTATTAGATTATTTTTTGCCTGTCAAGACCCGATAGAAGTTTTTCTAAAGCGCCAATTTTTAAATGTAAGCCGTAGGCGATTCGCCAAAAATCTATTTCGTTAACATTAGGTTAGGAAGAACTTCTAAACGGGTTCGGGCTTTTGTGAATTTTTACTGCAGTGGGCACCGCAGATAGCAATGGCCAGTGCGTCCGCGGCGTCATCCGGCTTGGGAATTTCTTTTAAGTCCAGCAGTAGCTTAACCATTTTTTGTATTTGCTGTTTTTCGGCCCGACCATAACCAGAAACTGCCTGCTTGACCTGAAGCGGAGTGAATTCAATGACCGGTACGCCGAGGTTTGCAGCAGCCAGGGTCGCTATGCCTCTGGCTTGGCTGACAGAAATCACTGTTTTGGCATTTTTGAAAAAGAATATTTTTTCCACAGCTAAACAATCTGGCTTGAAATTTTTTATGAGCTTAATCAGCCCCTTGTAAAGAATTTTTAGACGAGAGGCCTCATTAAGATTTTTTGCCGTTTTTAAGCAGCCGTAGCCAACCAGCCTATTTTTATTTTTTTCAGCCCTGATGCAGCCATATCCCATAATTGCCGTACCCGGGTCAATGCCCAATATAATCAAAATTTCTGATTTCCCCGCCTGCCAAAGCCAATAGTGATTAATTAATATCGGCAATTACAGACGGTTAAATTTGATAAAAATTTAAATAAGACCTGGCCGCCTCGGTTATTGGCGGGCAGGTAATTTCTAATTTCTAATTTAGTCCCGCGGAGCAAGACTTTTTTGTCTCCCTTCGGGAGACCCCCTCAGAGGGGAGAAATTAGGTATTAGAAATTGGTTATTATTTAAGTTGACTAGAATAACTCGGTCAATTAGATATTTTTGAATTAGAATAGATTTCCTGTACATCCTGATGCTCATCCAGCGCCTCAAGAAGTTTTTCCATAGATTCTTTTATCTTGACATCCTCTATCTTAATTTCGTTTTTGGGGATCCAGTCCAGCGAGACTGATTCGGGTTTGACACTTTTTGCTTCCAGAGACTTTTTAACCTTTTCCATGTCTTCAGCTCTTGTATAGACCTCAAGCAATTCTTGTGTCTGCCAACGCAAGTCATCCGCGCCGCAGTCTATCGTCAGAAGTTCCAGATTTTCTTTGTTGATGCCGGACAAAGATGAATTGATGACAATCGCACCCTTGCGCTCAAACAGCCAGAGGACGCTGCCTGCCTGGGCCATTTTTGCGCTATGCTGTCCTAAAAGATATTTTATTTCGGAAACCGTCCGATTTTTGTTATCGGTCAGTGTCTCAATTATTAGAGCTGTGCCGCCAGGCCCATAGGCCTCAATGGTCAGTTCTTCCATTTTTATACCTTCCAGATCCCCCAGGCCCTTTTTGATTGCCCGTTCAATTTTTTCATTTGGCATATTGAAAGAGCGGGCTTTTTCTATTGTTAGGCGCAGCTGAGGATTGGTATCCGGGTCGCCGCCTTTTTGCCGCGCCACGACAGATATTAAATTAGAAAGCTTGGAAAAAAGCTTGCCTTTTTTAGCGTCAGTTATCGCTTTTTTATGCTTTATTTGAGACCATTTGCTGTGGCCGGACATAGAAAATTAAAAAATAAAAATGAAAAATTAAAAATTGTATCACTAGATTCTAAATATTAGCACCGGGATTTATTCTCTGTCAATCAATTTTTTGCGTTTGAAATAGACTATGGCGATTCCCGAAAAACAGGAGAGACCAACAATGGCAGCCAGGGCCAGCAGGGGACTAAAATCCGAACTTTTTTCTGCGATTTGGGCGACAGCAGGGACATAAGAAACCGCCGCTTGGGTTTGGGAAAGAGGTTTTTCGTCAGGAGAGTCGGCTGGCGTAGCGTAATTATCTATTTTTTTGCTGCTAACCGCGATTTTTTCTTGGCTGACCGCTTCGGAAATTGCCGTGATTGTCTGAGGTGGGCTTTGCTGAACTGGAGACAAATCGTTTGTTAAGTCAGAATGTTTTGTCTGGGGCGGATCGGATGTCTTTTGTGTAATTTTTTTATTTTCTTGGCCTGGCGTGGGTTGGTTTGTCCAGAACCATGAGCCGTTCTCAAAGCGGCTGGATGAAAAATCAGGCTTTGCGTTTGTGTAAGAAATAGAATGAAGGAACTGGCCATCGGGCCAGACTAGCCTAATCTGGTCACCTCCGTTATTTAAAATATTTTTTCCCAGTTCAATCTTGAGAAATTGACCCGGGTTTATCAGTGTGCCATCCGAGATTTTTTGCGGCGAACTTTCTTGGACCGCATCATCAATCTGCCAGCCGGAAAGATCTATTATTTGCTCGCTGAAGCTTAATAGTTCAACCCACTCATTTTCCGATGATGGCCAAGGCATAAACTCATTAATTAAAACCTTATCAGAGTAGTTGCTGTAGACGGGCGAAGCCGAAGAAGCAGTTTCGTCTGGCGGAGTTGCTGTGGTGATTTCATTTTGCTGTTGCGAAGTTTCTTGTTTGGCCGTATTAACAATCGTTCCGTTTGCCTGGCCAGGCGTCGGTGCGAGAAATATCTGCCAATCGTCGTTCAAGTTTCTATCCTGGCCGTCTTGTTTTAAGCCAAGAGACTGGCCTTCGGATGCAGCAGGCAGGAATTGCTCTCTTTGCCAAATAAGAGCAGAAGCAGCGGTTGGTTCCAGGGTCTGGCCGGCTTTGCCATATTCAAGATAGTCAACAATTGTGTCTTTATTGTGTTCTTTTGAGTTGAAAAGCGCGATGAACCCGGAAGTATTTCCGATATTGGCATCAATCGTTTCTGTTTTGGTAAAGATCTGATTGGCTGTATTTTGGCCGTCAGCCCGCCAGAGGATCAAAAGATGCGAATTTGGCACAAGCAAAAAAGGCGGAAAAGTGAAATATTTTCCGGAACCATTAATTTGCCATCCGTTAAGCTGGACTGCCTGACTGCCTGAATTATAGAGCTCGATCCATTCTTTGCCGGTATCGCCGCCCTCCGGGTCTGAAAAAATTTCGTTAATTACCACCTGCGCCCAAGAAAATTTCGGAATAAAAAAAACCGCAATAAAAGCGATTAATAAGAAATTAAGAAATTGAACAAATAACTTCCGGCTCTTTTTAGCGGCTATGATCATTGACATAATCATGATGAATTTGCGAAAGCGTGTTCTGCACCTCATAGGGCTTTGGGATGTCTTCTAGTATAAAAACATTATCTTCTTTTGGTTCCCTGATCTTATCAAAAGTGCCAGCCGTTCTAATTTCCAGGCTTCCGTAGTTAACGAAAGTTTTTATAATTCCTTTGACGCTAACGGTTATGTCTTGGATTCTTGAAAACGAAAGCTCTGACACCTCCCGCCTGAACAACCCTTTCTGATAAGTACTGATAATCCTTTGATTGGTTATGATCCAATAATCAAGATAAATATTCACCCAATTAATTGCCAGCCCTGCCCAGGCGAACAGCCACCAAAGGGAACAAAAAAGCCAGAAAAAAGGAGCAAAGAAAACGCTTTGAATATTTAAATAAGAAGCAGTGAGCCAAAGAACAAAAGGTATCAAAAATACAGGCAGAAACCAGATGAGCGAGAAAGTTAATACAAGCCAGTGGCGGCGCAGCGTCATTATAATTTTTTCTTCTGGTTTCAACTCGAAAAACATATTTTATAAATTAAAATCAGGCACTATTTCTGTGATTGTTCCCCACGGTATTGAGACAAAAAAGAAAAAAGCCAAACCGATAAATAACAGAGAGCCTATGATAAAAATAGTGGTCGAAGCTGAATTTAAATCGCTCGGCCAGCGGTATTTGCGAAGATGAAAAAGTATTGCCAGCGCGAAAGCAATGTAAATCATTATTAGAAAATTAAAAATGATTAAAGAGGCAATAAACATTTAGATTAATTTTTTCTGATAAGACTCCGGATATTTAATGCCTAGATGTTCCCATGCCTGTCGGGAAGCCAGGCGGCCGCGCGGGGTGCGGGTTAAAAAACCCAGCTGCATAAGATATGGTTCATAGACGTCTTCCAGAGTGTCTTCTTCTTCTGATGTGGCCGCCGCCAGCGCCTGTAAGCCAACGGGGCCACCATCGAATTTTTCTATAATAATTTTTAAAATTTGGCGGTCAACCGGTTCAAGACCGAGATCATCAACCTCGAGCATTGCCAGGGCTGCCCGAGCCAGCTGGTCGGTGACGCGACCGTCGCCTTTGACCTGGGCAAAATCGCGGACGCGTTTAAGCAGGCGGTTGGCGACACGGGGCGTGAAGCGGCAGCAGTTAGAGATGATTTTGGCAGCGGCCGAATCAATGTCAGTTTTTAAAATTTTGGCCGAGCGATTGATAATTCTTTCCATGTCAGCCAGTTGATAAAAATCAAGACGGAAACTTAGGCCAAAACGGGAACGCAGGGGAGAGGAAAGCAGGCCGGGCCGAGTGGTGGCGGCAATCAAAGTGAATCTTGGCAGATCAAGCTGCAGGGTTCTGGCCGAAGGGCCTTTGCCAATGACAATGTCAAGCTTAAAATCTTCCATAGCCGGATAAAGAACTTCTTCGATTAGCTTGTTTAGGCGGTGAGCTTCGTCAACAAACAAAATATCACCATCAGAAAGGTTAGTTAAAATGGAACCCAGATCTCCTGCCCTTTCAATTGCCGGGCCAGACGTAACTTTTAAACCGACTCCGGTTTCGTAGGCAATAATGTGGGCTAAAGTTGTTTTGCCAAGGCCGGAAGCTCCTGATAAAAGCAGGTGCTCAATTGGTTCTTTGCGTTTTTTTGCGGCTTCTATAAGGATTCTAAGGGATTCTTTGATCTTTTCCTGGCCAAAATAGTCCCTGAAAGTTCGAGGCCTCAGGGTCTGATCTAGTGTCTGGTCTTCATTTGTTTGGTGGGGATCAGTTAGATGTGGGCTTGACATTTAGATAAGTTTATGATAAAATGCGCTATTCGTTAATTTTTGGCTTAAAAATTAAGTTTTTTAGCTTCTGCTGACCTGTAGGCAATCAAGATCCTCCTTTTTGCACGGGATCTCATTGGGGTTTTTCTTAGGCTCTCAGGACAACCTGGTTCGCTCTGGGTTGCTCCTCGGAAAAACTTTTACCTTTCCGTTTAACGGAAAGAGATTGCCTGCAGATTAGTGGAAGCTTTTTAGTTTTTATATCTCGGTTTTTTCCAGTTCTCCGGTCACTCTTTCAACTTCATCGATTGTCGTTAAGCCTTCCAAAGCTTTTATCAGTCCGTCCTGGCGCAGGGTTATCATTCCTGCTTCCTGGGCGGCTTTTTTTATTTCCAAGGTCTGGGCGCCTTTGGCAAACAAAGTCTGCAGATTTTCGTCTTTTATCAGGATCTCATACAAGCCGACCTGGCCCCAATAGCCGATATTCTTGCATTTGGGACAGCCTTTGGGTTTGTAAAGCTTAATATTGGACAAATTCGGTGCTTTGACGTTTTTGGGAAGAGTGGCCATTGTTTTTTGAATTTCACTCACTATGGCAGTTTCCGGTTTGTAAGGAGTTTTACAGTCAGGGCATAATTTTCTGACCAGACGCTGGGCCATAATTGCGTTGATGGACGAAGCAATGTCGCCCGAGGTTATGCCGAGGTTAATTAGACGCTGAACAGTGCTGGCCGCGTCATTAGTGTGCAGGGTTGAAATCACCATATGGCCGGTAAGCGAAGCCTGAATGGCAATTTTGGCGGTTTCCTCGTCTCTTATTTCGCCGACCATGATGATATTCGGGTTTTGTCTTAAAAATGATTTTAGGGCCGCGGCAAAAGTGTAGCCGGAAGCCGTATCTATCTGGGTCTGAAGGATACCAGACATTCTGTATTCGATCGGGTCTTCAATAGTCATGATCTTAGTGCCCCTGACATTAAGTTGCTGCAGAATGCCATAAAGCGTAGTGCTTTTGCCAGAACCGGTCGGCCCGGTGGTGAGAATAACGCCGGTCGGTTTATGAAATTCTTTATCAAACAGCGGATAAATTTCTTCACGGATACCCATCATTTTAAGATCAAGGCTTCCCTTTTCTGTCTGGACATCACGGCTCAGGCCTAAGATTCTGATAACGGCTGTTTCGCCATAGCCGCCGGCAATTATTGAAAGCCTGGTGTCCAGACTCTGTCCGGCAAAATCAATGTTGAATCTGCCTTCTTGCACGCCGGCAAACTGTTTAGTTTTTAAGCCGCCCAGGATTTTTATTTCGCCCAGCAGCGGCAGATGAAAGATTCTTTGCATTTTGGCCACGTCTTGCAATATTCCGTCTACGCGGCATCTAACAAGAAGATCAGTCTGGGTAGGTTCAATATGGATGTCCGTCGCCCGCAGAAGCAGGCTGAAAGTGATGATATATTTTAATATTTCTTCTTGATGGGTATTGGACAGGATTTTTTCCACATTGACTCTTTCCATTGATTCCTTTTCAAGTTTTGTTTTTATTTCCGGATTGATGACGATGCCGCGGGTTAGAGATTGGGAAACCGCCCGTTCATAAAGTTCTTCCAAATATCCCGGTTTGCCGACCACCCTTTCCACTTCTTCCAAGCCGGTCAGCCCTTCCAATGCCCGCAAAACGCCGTCCTGATAAAGCGTCAGCATTCCGGCGTCCACTGCTGAGACAAGAATTTCAAAAGCCGAAGCGCGGTTTAAAATCAGTTTTCTGATTTCCTCATTCATGGTCAGGACTTCAAAAAGGGGATAGCGGCCTCGATATTTCAGGCCGAAACATTCCGAACATCCTTTGGCGCGATATAGCTTTCTGGTCTTTGGCAGTTCCAGTCTGGCTCTGGGCGAGACAATGGACAGAATTTTTTCGATCTTGAGCAGAGTTTCTTTGTCTGGTTCATATTCTTCTTTACAATTGGGGCATAATTTTCTGACCAAGCGCTGGGCAATAATAGCATTTAGTGCATCAGGCAAGGTCTTGATGTCGGCGCCCATATCTATCAGACGATGAACGGTGTTGGTGGCGTCATTTGTGTGCAGGGTTGAGAAAACTAAGTGGCCGGTCATAGATGCCTGGAGCGCTATCTTGGCAGTTTCGTCATCTCTGATTTCGCCGACCATGACCACATTGGGATTTTGACGCAGGATGGCGCGCAAGGCCTGAGCAAAGGAATAATTTTTGCTGATTTGCGTCTGTACTATTCCAGTCAGGCGATACTCGACCGGGTCCTCAATTGTGATGATTTTAATCTTTGGATTATTGAGATAATTTAGGAATGCATAAAGAGTGGTGGTCTTTCCGGAGCCTGTCGGTCCGGTATTCAATATCAGGCCGTTTGGTTTCTCCACTTCCCGCATTAAAGTCTGGAAAGTAGTTTCTCTCAAGCCGACGTTTTTGACATCTAATTTCTCGATGCCAGCGCCAAGGATTCTGATGACGACAGTTTCGGCGTTGCCTTCTGGCAGAATAGAAACTCTGGTTTCCATTTCCTGGATAATTTTTGTTTGCTCCTCTGTCTTCTCAATAATCTGTATGGTAAAGCGGCCATCCTGGCTGATATCATGAACGTTAATCATCAAGTCTGATAAAAGTTTGATGCGGGTCAGCATGAACTGATACGATTTTTCCGGAAAAGTGGCGATATCCTGAAGCACGCCGTCGATTCTGAAACGCAGACGGATTTCCTTTCCCGGTTCAATATGAATATCGCCAGCCCCAGTTTTTAGGGAGCCGGCGATAATAGTTTCCAAAATTTCGGTTGTCGAAAGGGTGTTGATTCTGTCTTTGAGCTCAGTGATGTTTTTTACTCTTTCGTTAAATTCGTCAAGATATTTTTTTTGGATGGCCACTTTGCCTACCAGCGGCACATCAGAGCTTTTGATTTGATAAAACTTGAATGCCCGCTGGAGGCTCGAGAGAGAAATAATAACTTGTGAAATAAGGACGCCGTGTTTGGCGGCCAGATCTTCAATGATATTTTTTGCTTCTTGGTTTTCCGGATTAGTCAGGCCGACGGTTATTTTATCCAGTTGTTTTTTTAAAACTACAATACTGCCTTTGTGGGCATCTTTTTCCCTAAGCACATAAAGAATCTCGGCGTTAATAGGAAAAACGCTCAAATCCATATAAGGCAATTTGTATTTTACAGCCAGACGCTGAGCGGCTTCTTCTTCCTGTTTGCGTTTGAGCTGGTCTAATTTTTCACTTATCCGCACTACTTTGGAAATAGCCATATTTAATAATTTCTAATTTTTTAATCCAGTTCCGTCTGCGGCGAGACATCAAATAGGCAAAATTTTAAATGAAGACCTCCTAGAGAGACCTTATTATATTTTAATTTTATCTTATAAGAGCGGATTTATCAAGCTGTCAAGACTGGATTTGATTGTCTGCAGATCTTGTTGAACAAACTTAAGGAAAAGCCGATGATTTTTCTGTGAGCCGCCGGCGTCCAGATTCAATTTCTGCAGCATTTCTGGCTTGGAAGACTGGATTAGCGCTTGGGATGAGCCTTCTTGATCCTGCCAAAGCAGGATGCTGGCATTTAATTGAGGTAGCATTTCGTTTATTTCTTCCGAAATTGAAGATAAGTCTTCCGGCGAAGGCTGGAGCTGTTCAAATTCAGAGAGCTCAACGATTATCCAGGCGAGCCCTTTTTCGTTGTTGAGCTCAAGGTTTTTGAGTAGCGCTCCCCAAAGCTTGAGATACCGGAGGGGCTTGGTTTTGTAAAGAAACTGGATAATTGTTTCTTTTTCCGCTCCGTGCGTTATTAACAAAGAAGCGAGATTGAAAGTCTGGGGAGTGGTATTGATTTTTTGGAAACTGCGGGTTTCTTCTATAATGCCCGATAGCAGACAGGTTGCCAGCGGAGCAGTAATTTGATTAGGAAAAAAAGAATTCAAAAAATCAGTTATGATTTCGGCGCAGGAACTTGAAGTCGGTTCCACCAAATTGATTTCGCCGAAATAATCATTGCCGGATTTGTGGTCAATGTTCAAAATCGGTTTTTCAAAGAAAAGGTCGGTATGTTTTTCATAAAATTGGCCGATGGTCTCCAGGTCCGGCGCACCAATAGTAATCAGGGATTCATAATTAAAAGGGCCCGGTTCCAGAAGAATATCTTTTTGCTCAAGACTATCGGGCCCGGCCAGGAATATTTTTAAAACCGAATTTTTATTTTCGTAGCGGAGCTGTTTGATCTTTTTCTGAGAAGTGTCAATTGAGATAATAAAATCGCGCAGAGGCGCGATTTCACTTTTTATTAGCTCAAGCCCGGGCAAAAAAGACAGTTTTTCTGCGACCGGCTGTTGAACTACCAAGTCCGCTTTTTTGCCAAGATCCCTGGCCAGCATTGTCAGCGCCAAACCTGAACCAAGCGCGTCGGGCGTGTAGTCGCGAGGCAGAATTATTAAAATATTCTGGCTTTTATTGATTAGATCAAAAGCTTGTTGTTTTGGGGAAAGCATACCAATAAACTTTCAATTACTAATTACCAATTTCCAACAAATGCCGTCCTTGGCGGGCAAGATATTAGCATACTCTAACGCGGAAAGCATTTTGAGGTCAAGTGGATAACTTTTTTGGATTATATTTGGCATAAAAATACACTTTTTTCTTTAAAAACGGCATGATACAATAGAAATATGAAAAAGCTGGAGTATTTGAGCAAAAGCGCGGCCCAGACTCAAAAATTGGCTGGTGAAGTATTAAAAGAAACATTAAGTATAAAAAAGCGGAAAAACGGCATTGTTTTGGCGCTGGAAGGAGAATTAGGAGGAGGCAAGACGACTTTTGTACAAGGGCTGGCTCGTGCGCTGGGAGTAAAAGAGAAGATAACCAGTCCAACTTTTGTTATTTTAAAAAGATTCATGATTCAAGATTCAAGATTCAAGAACCTATATCATATTGATTGCTACCGTTTGGACAATATTGAAGATTTGGCTGATTTGGGCTTTGAGGAAATAATAAAAAATCCAGAAAATTTAGTCGTTATCGAATGGGCGGATAAAATTAAATCTATAATTCCAAAAGATGCGGTGTGGGTTAAATTTGAATGGAAAGAGGAGAAGAAAAGGAAAATAATGATGGATAATTCCCAATACCCAATTCTTAATTTCCAATAAAATTCTAAATATCAAATGACAAAAATACTTAGAAACTAGACATTCGAGCATTGGATATTTTATTGGAAATTGGATATTGGTAATTTGAAATTTTTAGACCATGTCCGAACAAAAAGAAAAAACCTTGGTCCTGATCGATTCGCACGCGCTCATCCACCGCGCGTTTCATGCCTTGCCGGAGCTTTCCACCAAGAAAGGGGAGCGGGTGAACGCTGTCTATGGTTTTGTTTCGGTTTTTTTAAAGGTGCTCAAGGAATTAAAACCGGATTATCTGGTGGCCGCTTTTGACCTGCCCGGCCCCACATTCCGGCATAAAGAATTTGAGGCGTATAAGGCAACAAGAGTCAAGGCGCCGGACGAACTTTATCAGCAGATTGGCCGGGTCAAAGAAATTTTACAGGCGTTTGATATTCCCATTTTTGAAAAAACTGGCTTTGAAGCTGACGATATTATCGCTTCGCTTGTCAGAAAAAGCGAAGCCCAGAAAGAAAAAATCAAGAATATCATTGTGACAGGCGATTTAGATACTCTCCAGCTGATCAGCGAGAGAACAAATGTCTTCACTTTAAAAAAGGGAATTGGCGATACAGCCGTTTATGACAAAGAAGCAGTGAGAGAACGATTTGGCCTGGCTCCGGAACAAATGCCGGATTTTAAGGGTCTAAAAGGTGATCCTTCGGACAATATACCAGGCGTGCCGGGCATAGGAGATAAGACTGCAACAACGCTTTTAAAAGAGTACCAAGACATAGAAAATCTTTACAGCAAAATAGAAGAAAAATTAAAAAATAAAAAATCAAAATTAAAAATTAAGGGAAAAGATTTAAAATTATATGAAAAGCTTTTAAAAAATAAAGATCAGGCGATCTTCAGCAAATATCTGGCCACAGTCAAAAAAGACATTCCATTAAAATTTGATCTGGCAAAAGCAAAATTCAAGCAGTACGATATTGCCAAGGTTTCGGAACTTTTCAAAGAATTAGAATTTTTCAGTCTGATAGCGAGGCTGCCAAGATTGGAGGATATGAAAGAAAGAGAAGTTGTTGAGATTAAAAATGAAAAAGCCAGCGAGCCGGGCATTTTAGAAAAAATAGAACAGGCCAAAGAAGCAGGGGTTTTATCGGAAAGGATATATGAACTGGAAAAAGAATTGATGCCGATAATTAATCAGATGCAGGAGTACGGTATAAAAGTAGATATAAAAAAATTAAATGAATTAAATAAAAAATTCACCGGGCGGCTGGAGGAGCTCGAGAAAAAGATTCATAATCTGACCGGCGGTGCTTTTAATATTAATTCACCCCAGCAGTTAAGCGAAGTCCTTTTTGAAAAATTGAAACTGGAAGTAAAAGGGCTTAAAAAGACGCCTGGCCGGGTTATTTCAACAGCCGCGCCGGAACTTATCAAATTAAAAGGTCAGCATGAAGTTATTGATCTGATAATTGAATATAGAGAATTGGCAAAATTAAAATCGACATATGCTGAAAGCCTGCCTCGTCTGGTGGATGCAAAAGACGGCCGGCTGCATACTCAATATGACCAACTGGGAGCGGTTACCGGCCGATTATCATCAAAAAATCCAAATTTGCAGAATATTCCTATAAAAAGCGAGCTGGGCAACGAGATAAGAAAAGCATTTATCGCCGAAAAAGGCTGTTGGTTGCTCTCGGCTGATTATTCACAGCTTGAGCTAAGAATTGTTGCTTCTTTGGCAGAGGATGAAAAAATGATTAGTATATTAAAGGAAGGCAAGGATATCCATTCGGCCACAGCTTCGGAGGTATTTGAAGTGTCAATGGAAAAAGTGACGCCGAAAATGCGCAATTCGGCCAAAGCGCTCAATTTCGGAGTTATCTACGGTATGAGCATGCACGGATTTGCTCAGGCAGCCGATATTGACATCAGCCGGGCAAAGACTTTCATAAAAAAATATTTTGAAGAATTTGAAGGAGTGTCCAGATATGTTGAAAAAATAAAGGAAGAAGTGGCGTGCAGTGGCTATGTTGAAACTTTATTCGGCCGCAAGCGTTTTCTGCCGGAAATCAATTCTTCAGCCTGGAATTTGCGGGCCTCAGCCGAAAGAGCCGCCATTAATTTTCCGGTCCAGGGTACAGCCGCGGATTTAATGAAAATGGCCATGGCCGATATTAGCCATAAATTAAAAGCGAAAAGCGAAAAGCTGAAGATGTTGTTGCAGGTGCATGACGAGCTGATTTTTGAAGTGCAGGAGGACGAAATCGATTTTTTTGCACCTCAAATAAAAGAAATCATGGAAAATATCTATCAGTTGTCCGCTCCGCTTAAAGTTGAGATTGAAATAGGGAGTAACTGGGGAGAGCTCATAAAGTGGAAAACATAGGAAAACGCGGAAAAATTCTGTGATATAATGGAATAAATATGAATAACGGAGGAAAAAAGGATAAAGTTGTTTTAATTTATCTTATTTTGTGATTTATGCCAGGTAGTAGAAATTCGGCCGCTGCCAGGCAACCCTAATTTTATATTGCCGAATTTTCACTACCTGGTATGGATAATTTTGAAAAACAGCAGACTATTGAAGCGATAAAAGTTTCGATAAAGGCGCGCTGGATATACGCTTCTATTATTTTTGTCCAGGGGATAATAATCAAATATTTTTTTACTTCAGTTCCGCTGGCCGATACCCCAATTCTTTCTTTTATTCTGGCTAGTGCCTTTTTATTTAATATCGGCTATTGGCTATATATTCGCCGCCCTCCAGAAAAAATAAGTAATTTCGGAGTACATTTAGTTAAGGCTTTGCAGGTAGCAATGGATTCAATCTGGATTTCGGCCATTTTATTTTTTTCCGGGACAGTGGGCAAAATGATTATTACGGGTTATTTCATTGCCATTATGAACGGCGCCAGCCTCTATAAGAAAAAAGGTATGGTTCTTTCAACTTTATTTTTACAGTTTCTTTTTACTGTTTTGGCGGTGCTGCAATATAGCGGAAAAATCAATGCAAATCCTCCTGTGAAAGAAGTATTTTCTTTTCCGTTTGCCAAGGGAGATAAACATGGCTTACTTTTTCTTTTAGTTGCTTTTTATGCTTATTCTTCTGGTGGCGCTGTTTTCGGAGGTTATCTGGCCGGACTTTTTAAAAAAAGAGAAATAAAACTGGTAGCGCAAAGAAACGAATTATCAGAAAAAACCCAGACACTTGTTCATCAGGCGCAGGAGCTTAATAAGACCAAAGACTATCTCCACGAAGCTCTGACAAAATCAGATAAAGCCAGAAACGAGCTTGAAGCAACGAAAAAGAATCTGGAAAAAACCAATCTTGAATTGAAGAATAAACTTGACGAGCTTGAAAAATACGGCCAGGTGACCACCGGCCGGGAACTCAAAATGATTGAACTAAAAGAGAAAATCAGGTTGCTTGAGCAAAGAATCGGAGAATTAGATAAAAACTAATTTAAATAATCGCTAATTTAAGATTAAATGGATAATTTTGAAAAACAACAGACCATTGAAGCGATAAAGACGGTCATCAAGGCAAGATGGCTTTATGTTTTATTGATTCTTTTGCAGGCACTATTTATTAAAACTATAACCTTAAATAAAGTTGTTCCGCTTCCTTCTTTACCGCTTATTTTTTTGCTGTTTATTGCCATCTTTATTTTAAATTTTGGTTATTGGATTTACTTTCGCAGACCATTTGAACGGGTGAAAGTTTTTCAATTGAAAATAATTAAATTTTCTCAGTTTATTATTGACCAGTTATCCATCTCGGCAATTTTATACTTTTCTGGGACGGTCAATAAGATGCTCATTCTGGCTTATTTTGTGCCTTTAGTTTTTGCAGCTAGTTTATACCGGAGAAAAGGAGTTATTTTCGCCGCTGTTTCCGGAATTCTGCTTTTTAGTTTTTTGGTTATTTTAGAATATTTAGGAATAATCAAGCCTGGCACTCCAGAAGAAACAACGTTTGCGCGTTTTGTTACCGGTGACAAGGTCTGGCTGCGCGGTGAATTAATTGGTTTTACTTTTTATTATTTTTGTGGGGCAGTAGCCGCTATTTATATGGCGGATTTGTTCAGAAAAAGAGAAGAAGAATTAAAAATAAAAAAAGATGAGCTAACCGGCAAAACAGAGATTCTGACAACGCAAACTCAGGAATTAACCAAAACCCGCGATTGGCTTCATGACGCTTTGATTAAATCTGATACCGCCAGATTAGAAATAAAAAAAACAAAAGATGAACTTCAAAAGACTAATGTTGAACTTCAGGCCAAAATCAACGAACTTGAAAAATATGGAGAAGTGACAACCGGCCGGGAACTCAAAATGATTGAATTGAAAGAGAAAATCAGGTTGCTTGAGGAAAAAATCGCAGAATTATATAAAAAATAGCAAAAACAATCACTGGCCCCAATCAAAATGGATATTTTTGAGAAACAGCAGACAATTGAAGCGATAAGGACAATTATTAAAGCTCGCTGGTTTTTTATTTTAGTAATTGTTCTCCAGGCATTAATCGTAAAGATATTTTTTCAGGAAACGCCTTTGGCGAGCGCCTCGCTGATTTTTTTAATGGTCGGCACCAGCTTTTTGTATAACTTTATTTATTGGCTTTATCTCCGTCGGTCGCCAGAAAAAGTTAATGATTCGATACTGAAAATTATTAAATTTTTGCAGGGTTTTTTAGACCAGCTGGCATTTGGAACCGTGCTTTATTTTTCTGGTACAGCCAATAAGATGCTGATGATTACCTATTTTATAATTATTATAATCAGCATGGGTGTTTATGGGAAAAAAGGGATTATTCTTACAACTCTTTCTGGCATGGCTATTTATAACGGTTTGGTTACCATGGAATACTATAGGTTAATGCCGCAGTTTTCGCCAGAGGTTTTTTCTACCACCCCGTGGCAGCCGTTAGCCAGTAATCCTGATTTTGCCCAGAAGCAAATAATTGCTTTTAGCTTATATTTAATCTCAGCGGCAATGTTTGCAATATTTTTAGGTGATTTATTTAAAAAAAGAGAGAAGCGATTAGCCGATCAAAGAGACGATTTAATAAAAAAAAGTGGTCTTTTAACTGTTCAGACCCAGGAACTTACCAAGACCAAAGACTATCTCCACGAAGCTCTGACAAAATCAGATAAAGCCAGAACAGAACTCGAACATACCAAAGCTCAGCTGGAAAAAACCAATGCCGAATTAAAAGCTAAACTAGATGAAGTTGAAAAATATGGCCAGGTGACAACCGGCCGTGAATTGAAAATGGCGGAACTGAAAGAGAAGATTAAGTCCATGGAAGAAAGGATAAGAGAATTAGAACAACAAATAACTGATAAATAAAAAATGGACAATTTTGAGAAACAGCAGACAATTGAAGCGGTAAAAATGGTCATTAAAGCCAGGTGGTTTTATGTTTTGACCATTGTGCTTCAGGGCGCGGTTATAAAAATTTGGTTTCCTAGCGTTCCTTTGCCTACTTCGTTTTTGATTTTTCTGGTTGTGATTATTGTTTTTTTGATAAATTTTGGTTTTTGGGTATATCTTCGCCGGTCGCCGGAAAAAATCAACAATTTTACCTTAGAAGTCATTAAATTTTCCCAGGTGCCTTTGGAGCAATTTGGATTGGCCGCCATTCTTTATTTTTCAGGTACGGCCAATAAAATGCTTTTGATGATGTATATTATTCCGATTATGGTGGGCAGCGCTCTTTATAGGATAAAGGGAATAATTTTATCTGCTTTTTCCACAATGATTTTATACAGCGGCTTGGTTTTTTTGGAATATTTAGGGTTAATGCCTTATTTATCCCCTGAAGCCGCCGTCCAGTCAACAGGCAAGGTTTTAAGAGGAGAATGGTATTTGGTTAAAGGCCATATTATAGGGTTTAACTTATATATAATCGGTGCTTCTTTTTATGCGGCTTATCTTGCTAATTTATTCAAACGCCGTGAGAAAAATCTTGTATTGCAGAAAAATGATTTAGCTCAAAAAACTCAAGCGCTTATGATTCAGGCCGAGGAGCTTGAGAAAACTAAGAATTATCTTCATGAAGCCTTGGTTAAATCAGACAAAGCCAGAGCGGATCTTGAACAAATTAAATCAGAGATAGAAAAAGCTAATTCCGAATTGAAAATAAAAATCAACGAGCTTGAAAAATACAGCCAGGTGACCACCGGCCGGGAACTCAAGATGATTGAACTGAAAGAGGAAATAAAAAACCTCAAAGAAACCATCGGAAATTTAAAAAGTCAATTAGTTTCTGACAAATAAATTTTAATAAAAAAATAAATTTATGAGCAATAGAAAAATATTTTTTATCTTAATGATTTTTTTATTTGCCTTGGCCGCTGTATTTTTTTTGATAGTCAATCCGTTTGGCGAAAGAAAAGAATCTAAGATTTTTCATGTTGGGCTGCTGCAGATGGCTTCAACCGTCAATGCCAATATAGAAGGTTTTAAAGCCGGTATGGAAGAGCTGGGATACGAAGAAGGCATAAATATTTTATATGATTATAAGAATGCGGAAGGAGATATGGATCTGACCAAAAAATACGCAAAGGAGATAGTGGCCAAAAACCCGGATCTGATTTTCACCAATACTTCTCCGGCAACCCAGGCAATAAAGGATGAAACCGCGAGCAAAAACATTCCTGTTGTTTTTTCTATGGTCGCTGACCCGGTAGGGGCTGGTTTTGTTGCCAGTATTCAGAGTTCCGGAAATAATCTTTGCGGCACCAGCTGCGCTTATATTGACATCGCGCCAAAAAGATTGGAATTTTTAAAGGAAGCATTTCCTGGTATCAAAAAAGTGCTGGTTTTTTATCGGCCAGAAGACAAATCCGGCGCTCCGGCGACCGAAGCGATAAAAAAAGCCGGTCAAAAATTAGGAATAAAAATAATAGATAAGCCCATTTCCAACTCGGATGAAATAAAATCGGTGCTGGAGGCTTTGGCGCCAGGCGATGTAGACGCTTTAATGGATCCGGCCGATTCCATGGTAACGGCCAATGTTGATTCATTGGTCATGGCTTCGCGGAGGCTAAAGATTCCTCTAATAATGATGAGCGACCTGGAAGCAGAGAAAGGAGCAACTATTACTTATGGCGTAGATTATTCTGACTTAGGGAAACAGTCGGCTTATATTGCTGATAAAATCCTTAAAGGAGCAGAGCCGGCTGAAATTCCGATCGAGATGCCAAGAAAATTTCGGATAGTTATGAACTTGAAAGTAGCCAGCGAGATTGGCCTTGAAATATCAGACGATGCGATTATTAGAGCAAGCCGAAAAATAGATTAAAAATTTTAATCTTCACTAAACAAATATTAAAGTCGCCAAAAAATGATTTTTAAGATGCCGAAAATAAAACTAGGGAATAAAATTGCTCTTATCTATTTTGTTTTGGGATTTGCGACGATTATCGCAGTCAGTCTTATCTGGTTTTTGCCCTCGCTGAGCGAGACAAAAACAAATGCGGCCAGGGTCCAGCTTGAAATAGCCAGACGAGGAGCGCAAGAAATCAGTTCTTTTATAGACTACAAACTGGATTCACTCCAAAAGCTAAGCTTTTTTATGGAGCCCGAAGAGACGGAAAAAAATCGGGAGATTTTCAACAGGTTTATGCAGAAAGACCAGTCTTTTTTTGAGATAACTTTAATTGGCGAAACAGGGAGAGAACAGATTAAGGTTTCGCAATTTGATATTTTTACGGAAGCGGACATGGCCGACCGCAGCAAAGAAGAATATTTTCAGATGACGCTTGAAGGATCCTATCTTATCAGCCAAGTTTTTTTCAATGAAATGGCCGAGCCTTACCTGGTTTTGGCCGTTCCGGTTTTTTCTTTTCCAAAAGGGGCGGTAATATTGGCAAAATTTAAACTGGCAGAGATGTGGCAGATTGTTTCTTCTCTTAAGGCCGGATTACAAAGCCGCGCGTTTGTTGTTGATAATGAAGGAAAGCTGATTGCCGATTCTAACCCTTCATTGGTTTTAAAAAATATAAATCTGGCGGATTTGCCGCCGGTTAAAAAAATAATTGAAAACAATCTTATTGTCGACGGATTGAGCCCTGAAGACAGTTATTTGAACGATCAAAGCCAGACGGTTTTATCGGTTGGCGTGCCAATGGAAAAATTAGGCTGGGGGGTTATTATTGAGCAACCAGAAGAAGACGCGTACAGCGCGTTGGGCAATAAAATAACTGCTTTCGTTCTTATATTTTTATTAGGAGGTGTTTCGATTTTTTTTGTCGGCCGGCTTTTGGTCATTTATCTTTTCGGGCCGATGAATAAACTGGAGAAAGGCGCAAAAATCATTGGGGCGGGAAATCTTGACTACCGATTGAATATTAGGACAGGAGATGAAATTGAGGAGCTGGCCCAATCTTTCAATGAAATGGCCAGTCAATTGAAGGAATTTTATACCGATTTAGAGCATAAAGTTGACGAAAGGACATCGGAGCTAAAAAGTCAACGAAACAAACTTGATCAATCTTCTAAAAAACTGATTGACAGGGAAATCGTTCTTGGTGAGGTTAAAAAACAACAAGAAAAAGCGCTCCAAGAAGCAACCAAGGCCAGGCATAAAGCAGAAGAAGCCAGAATCGCTAGTTTGAATATTTTAGAGGATATTGACGAGGCCAGAAAAGCTCAAGAAGACGAAAAGAACAAGATCGAGGCGGTATTAAGAAGTTTAACTGACGGTTTGATAATGCTGGACCAATTTGGCTGGGTTTCTTTGATCAACGTTGAAGCGGAATTAATGCTGAATTTAAAGAAAGAAGATATCGTTTCAAAAAGGCTCGGAGAAATAACCAATCCGAATATCAAAAAAATAGACGATCTTATCAGGACTAAAGAAGAAGATGTTGAAAAAACAGAAATCCAGTTAGACGGTTTTGACGAAAGGATCCTAGAAATCAGTACAGCGCCGGTCATCGGGATTAATAAAAAAATCTTGGGTCAGATTATAATTTTGCATGATATTACGCGCGAAAAAGCCGTTGAAAGGATGAAAACGGAATTTGTCACGATTGCTGCTCATCAGTTGCGTACACCGCTGTCGGCCGTCAAATGGACGCTGCGGCTTATCCTAGACGGTGATATAGGTAAGATCACTGAAGAGCAGGCAGAAACCCTTCAGAAAGGATATCTGAGCAATGAGAGGATGATTAGTTTGGTTAATGATCTGCTTAATATTACCAGGATCGAAGAAGGAAGATTCATTTTCGGATTTTTAAAGACTCCTTTCGTTTCTTTAATTCAGGAAACAATTGATAACTTTCAGGTGCTAGCCAACATGAAAAATATTAAAATAAAATTTGAAAAGCCGAAGAATGATATTGAAATCCTGGCTGACAAAGAAAAAATTAAGCTGGCTTTGCAAAATCTGATGGAAAATGCCATCAATTATTCGCCTTCAGGAAGCGACGTGACAATTTCGCTTGATTGGGATAATATTAATTTGACGTTCAGCGTTGCCGATAAAGGAATGGGAATTCCTAAAAAACAGCAGGAAAGGATTTTTACTAAATTTTTTAGAGGTGAAAATGCAATAAGAACGGAAACCGAAGGCACGGGCCTTGGTCTTTTCTTGACTAAGAACATCATAGAGAAGCATGGAGGCAAGATCTGGTTTGAAACCGAGGAGAATAAGGGATCAGTATTCTTTTTTTCACTGCCATTAGCTAAATAAAAATAAAACAATGCCAATATCATGCGAATGATATTCAAATGACGCGAATATATCTGCGGCATTTGTATCCGTTCGTAGATTTACATTATATTTTATGAAGAAAATTTTAATAATTGAAGACGAAAAAGTCCTTTTGGAGATTCTAGAAAAGAAGTTAACAGCGCAGGGATACGAAGTGGTGGTTGCCAAAGACGGGGAAGAAGGTTTAAATAAAATGAAAGAGTCAAAACCGGATCTTATTTTGCTAGATATTATTATGCCGAAAATGGATGGCTTTGAGGTTTTGACCGAGATGAACAAAAATGGGGCACTTTCAGAAATCCCAGTTATTATTATTTCAAATTCGGGTCAGCCGGTTGAAATTGACAGAGCGCTTAAGCTGGGTGTTAAGGATTATCTGATAAAAACGGAATTTAACCCGGAAGAAGTGATTGCTAAGGTTATTAAAATATTCGGTGAAGCTCCGGCAATGCCGGAAAAAAAAGATTTGTCAGGGTCCGAAAGCAAGGAAAAATCAATGGGAAAAAAAAGGAATAATTCAGGCAATAAGATTCTGATTGTTGAAGACGATAAGTTTCTGCGCGACTTGATCATCAAAAAATTAAAAAATGAGGGCTATGAAACTGTTTTTGCTGTCGGCGGAGAGGAAGGGTTGAAGAAAATAGAAGAAGAAAGACCGTCTTTGGTGCTTCTCGATCTTATCTTGCCGGGAATTGACGGATTTGAGGTATTAAAACAGGTGAAAAGTAATTCTTCCGATGAGATCAAAAATATCCCGGTGATAATTTTGAGCAATTTGGGTCAGCAAGATGATGTGAAAAAAGGCATTAATCTGGGCGCAGTTGATTTTTTAATAAAAGCCCATTTTACGCCAAGTGAGATTATTGATAAAATAAAGCAGGTCTTGAAAGAAAAAAAATAGCAGAATGAAAAAGAAGCACCGTTTGATTATATTGAAAGCAGTTTTTGCCGCGGCCTTTATTTTAGGCCTCTTTTTGATTTGGGAAAAAAGGTCAGTTTTTACAATTATTCCTGAACAAGCAGGTCAGGACAACAGAGAAGAAGAGATGATTGATGAACCAAGCGGGCTAAAAAGTCCGATTTCAGGCGTTGCCTGTGAAAATGCAAAGCGTCGGCCAATCGCTGTTATGCTTGGAGGAGATACAGTAGCCAGGCCTCTTTCTGGCATCGGGGAAGCAGACCTGGTTTTTGAGATGCAGGTGATTGAAGGAAGTATTACTCGTTTAATGGCCGTGTTTGTCTGTGCTGACCCAGGGCAAATCGGGGCGGTCAGGAGCGCCAGGCACGATTTTATTCCTTTGGCCAATGGTTTCGACGCGATCTACGCCCATTGGGGCGGCTCCCACTTTGCTTTGGATAAACTAAAGACCGGTATTGCTGATAATATAGATGCCCTGCCTAATCTATACAGCGCTTTTTATAGACAAAGCGGCATTGTTGCGCCACATAACGGTTTTACTTCAACAAGCCGATTGTTAAATGCGGCTGAAAAACTTAGTTATCGGACAACCGGAAAATTTATTGGTTATTATCATATGACAGAAAAGGAGACTGCCTTGCATGGACAGGAAAATAAAATCTTGCGCATAAGCTACGCGCCGCCTTTCAATATCGGTTATGAGTATAGCCCGAAAAAAAACTCTTATCTGCGTTTCCGCGGCGGCACCAAAGAAATTGATAAAAATACCGGCAATCAGATTGAGGCGAAAAACATTGTTGTCATGCGGGCTATTTCCCAGCCGCTTGAAGGGCAATATAATGATGTTCAAGTTGAAGGGGAAGGTAAAGCAGAGTATTATTTAAACGGACACAAAAAAGACGGCAAATGGAAAAAAGATAAAAGCGACGTGAGCAGCAAACTCTATTTTTACGATAAAGAAGGAGAAGAAATTAAATTCGTGCCCGGTTCAATCTGGATTGAGATAGCTGACCCTGGCATGGCGATAACTTGGGAATGATTTTAGGCTATGATTATTTTTCTCTACGGTCCGGATTCATACCGGTCCAATCAAAAATTAAAAGAAATAATTAAGAATTATAAGGCCAAACATAAAAGCGGGCTGAATTTTCAGTCGTTTGACTGGTCGAGCAGCGCTCTGAACGATATAAAAAATATTTTGTCTTCTGTTTCAATGTTTGACGAAAAAAAATTAATCGTTGTCAAAAATGCCTGCGGCGCAGCCAAAGATAATCAGGGGAAAATGATAGAAATACTGAAGGAAAAGAAAGCGTTGCAAGACGAGAGCGTTATAATCTTGTTTTTTGAAGCGGCAAAACCCGAAAAAAGCGAACTTTTTAGCTGGCTGGCCAGGCATGTCAGAATGGTTGAATGTTTTGAAAGTCTGATTGGTGCTAAGCTTGTCAATTGGGTAAAAAAAGAAATCGAGAAAGCGGGCAGCCTGATCGAAGCCGAGGCGCTTGAAAAACTGGTCAGTTTTATCGGCGCTGATCTTTGGCAGATGCATAATGAAATTGATAAGTTGGTTAGTTTTAAGGCTGGCGAGCCGATAACCGAAAATGACGTGGACTTGTTTATTCGTTCAAAATACGACACCAATATTTTTGCTATGATTGACGCTTTGGCCGCGCGCAATAAAAACTTAGCTTATAAATTAATGCACCAGCACCTAAGCTTGGGAGAAAATGAAATATATATTCTGACTATGTTTATTTATCAATTCAGGAACTTACTGCAGATAAAAAATTTGATTGATGCTGGAATTTCTTACGATGCCTTGGCTAAAAAAACAGGACTACACCCTTTTATCATAAAGAAATCATGGCCGCAATTGAAAAATTTCAGCCAGGATATTTTGAAAAAGATTTACGACAGGCTGCTTAGCATAGATATCGGGATTAAGCGCGGGCATATCGAGCCACAGACAGCGCTGGATTTAGTGGTAGGGGAAATAGCGGGATAGTTCAAATTTTAAAGTTAAAAGTTCAAAGTCAAAAACAAAAATCCGCCTTTTAGGCGGTATTTTTGTTTATTTATTAAGAAGTTTCATTAAGCGGGATTTTTTTCGGGCGGCCGTATTTTTCTTGATAACGCCTCTTTTAGCCGCTTTATCAAGTGCCTGATAGGCAGAAGCCATCAGTTTTTTAGCTTCGTCTCTATTTGTTAAAGCCAGTTTTTTGATTTTTTTTGTTATGTCTTTGACCGCTTTGGCGCGCGCCAAATTAAGCACTCGGTGCTTTTTTGCCTGTCTTAATGCTTTTTTCGCAGATTCTTTTATTGGCATGAAAAATAGTTGAAAGTTTAAAGTTAAAAGTGAAAAGTTCCCCGCCTTCGCTAAAGCTGAGGCGAGGCGAGGGAGGTCGAAAATTTATTCTGGATTAGCATAGAAAATATATCAGAAAATCGGATTTTTAGCAAGTTTTTTTATTTTTTTGCTAACTTGCTTACTTTATTTATTTGTTCCTGTAGTCTTATTGCTTCATCAAATTGTAGATTGCGGTTGGCCAGTGACATTTTAAATTGAAGCTCTTTGAGGTATTCTTTCAAATACTCGCGCTCGGTTTTGGGGCTGATTTTTGCCTTGGTAACCTCCACGATGCTGGGCCTGATTGGCTTTTTTATCGCCTTAGGCTCAACTCTATGTTCTTTGTTGTATTTTTCTTGGATGCGCCTGCGGCGATTGGTTTCATCAATCGCGCGTTTTATTGAATTGGTGATTTTGTCAGCGTACATTATAACTCTGCCTTGCGGGTGGCGGCTGGCGCGGCCCATAGTCTGGATGAGGGTGGTTTCGTTGCGCAAAAAACCTTCTTTATCTGCGTCCAAAATAGCAACTAGAGCGACTTCGGGCAAATCTAGCCCTTCGCGTAAAAGATTTATCCCGACTAAAACATCAACTTTGCCGAGCCGCAGATCTTTTAAAATTTCCGGCCGCTCCAGCGTTTTGATTTCAGAATGCAGATATTGCGCTTTGATTCCTTCATCGTGCAGATATTCAGCCAGATCTTCGGCCAGGCGCTTGGTCAGGGTTGTCACGAGCACTCTGGCACCCAATTTGATAGCCGCCCTTATTTTTTTTATCAAATGCGGAATCTGGTTTTTTGTTGGTCTGACTTGAATTACGGGATCCAGGAGTCCAGTCGGTCTTATTAATTGTTCAACTATAAACTTTTGACTTTTAACTTTTACTTGCCCGCCGAATCCTTGGCGGAGGCGGGACTTTTTAATTTCGTATGGCCCCGGCGTGGCCGAAGTATAAATAACCTGATTTACGCGTGTTTCAAATTCTTTGAATTTGAGCGGCCGGTTATCAATGGCCGAAGGCAGGCGGAAGCCGTATTCTATTAAGATTTTTTTGCGCGCTTCGTCGCCATGAGCCATGCCGTTTAATTGAGGAACGGTCATATGCGATTCGTCAATAATTAAAAGGTAATCTTTGGGGTAATAATCAATAAGAGCAAAAGGTGGCTCGCCAGGTGATCGGAATTCCAGATGGCGTGAGTAATTTTCAATGCCGTGACAATAGCCGACCTCTTTCATCATTTCAAGATCAAAATTAGTCCGGCGTAGCAATCTTTCTGCTTCCAGCAGCTTTTTTTGCCGTCTCAATTTTATTAGCCTGTCTTCCAGCTCCATTTTTATATTCTTGATAGCCAGATTTATTTTTTGTTCGGGCGCGACCCAATATTTAGCCGGGAAAACTTTGGCATATTCAATTTCCTGTTCTGGCCTTGCCTTCAAAATGTTATTGGGCAGATTAATTTCTGATATTTTTTCTATTTGATTGCCAAAAAAATCAAATTTCAAGATTTGCTCGCCAGTGGCGCTCCAGACATGGATGAGGTCTCCCAAAACGCGGAAAGTGCCGCGTTTAAAATCAATGTCTGAGCGGATATATTGCAGAGAAGTCAGATGTCGTAAAAATTTCTGGCGCGATATTAACTGCCCCTTTTTAAATTCCAAGCTCAAATTTTTGTATTCGTCTGGCGAGCCGATGTTGTAGATGCAAGAAACTGAGGCGACAATTATTACGTCGTCGCGTGATAACAATGCTTGGGTGGCCGCGTGGCGCAATCTGTCAATTTCGTCATTGATTTTAGCATCTTTGTCTATATAGGTGTCGGTTTGGGGGATATATGCCTCGGGCTGATAATAGTCGTAATATGAAACAAAAAAATGGACGGCGTTTTGCGGAAAAAATTCTTTGAATTCCTGATAGAGCTGGGCGGCAAGGGCTTTGTTATGAGAAATGATAAGCGTCGGTTTCTGTTCTTTTTCAATAACATTAGCTATCGTGAAAGTTTTGCCGCTGCCGGTCACGCCCAAAAGCGTCTGGTGGCCGACACCAGCATCTAAATTTTTGACCAGCGCGTCTATGGCAGTCGGTTGATCGCCAGTCGGCTTAAATGGGGCGCGGAGTTTGAATTTCATAATGATTGACTTTTATAATCTTTTAATATACCTTGTATAAAAAGGAGAGGGGGTGTTCTTTTGAAAAAGATAGATAATATTTCGATTGGTGTGCCGGCTGTAGTTGTCGTGAAAAAAATTGCGGATATAAATTTAATTGACAAGCTAACATTTATTTTATATACCACGCAGAAGCCTAACGAAAAAATACTAAAAGAGCCTGATGTGCCAGTTGATTTATTATTGCGGCATAGCGGTCAAACCGATGAGGCGCGTCTGCCTGTTAAGAGGGAAGAGATTTATGATTTCTATGATAGGTATACAAATAAAATAAGGCAGGAATCAGCTATCGGTGTATGCTCATCGGTGAACATGAGGCAGAATTTTTTTCATATCCCAATGATAGATTTTCACTGCGATGTGTCAGATGTCAATTTAGCAAGGCTGAAGGATTTTTTGCTCTATATCGGCCAAAAAGAAGGTGCAATTTTAGAGTCTGGAAGATCATATCATTATTACGGGATAAAACTTTTAACAGTTGAGCAGTGGGTAGAATTTATGGGTAAATGCTTATTGCTCTGTACAGATGCGGGACAGAGATACATAGGGCACTCTTTGATGGACGGGTTTTGTACTTTAAGAATATCTGGCAAGGCATTGCATAATTATATCCCAAAAGTTGTAACAATCTTATGAAGGGTCTCTATCGAGAGCCCTTTTTTATTTGAATTTCATTTGAGCGTGGAGTATACTAAAATCAATGATTTCTTCTTTGGAAGGCAAAATTGCGCTCAAGTCCGAGAAATACGCCGTAATTGAAACCAACGGTATTGGTTTTCGCGTCAACCTATCTGAAAAAACTCTTTCAAAAATACCACAAATAGGGGCTTCTGTTAAGCTTTTTACCTATCTTTCTGTCAAAGAGAATGGCTGGGATCTGTTCGGATTTTTAACTTTTGACGAGCTGGAACTTTTTGAACTTTTAATTTCTATTCCAGGTATCGGGCCAAAAACCGCTTCAAATATTTTAGCCTTAGCCTCGGTTGAAGACCTGCAGGAAGCAATTGTTTTGGGCGATGAAACGATTTTAGCGCGAGTTTCGGGCATCGGCAAAAAAGTGGCGCAAAAGATAGTTTTGGAATTAAAATCAAAAGTTAAAAAATTATCAAAAGGAGAAGGCTCGGGCATAGCCGGCGACATAGAAGTAATTGATGCGCTTGTTAATTTGGGTTATAAGGTTTATGAAGTCAGGGAAGTTTTACAAAAACTGCCGGAAAACATTAAGGGCCTGGAAAACAGGGTTAAAGAAACTTTGAAGAGATTAGGCAAGAAGTAAGCCCAAATATCAAATCCCCGCCCGCCAGAGCCGATTGGATGAGCAATGGGATATTGATGAAAGAAACTGAATGCAGACATAACTTATTAAAACCACTTGTTCGCTTTGGCAATCGGCGGGCAGGCAAATTATTCCAAATCAAGGTCAAAATCCAAAATCCAAAACGTTTTAAGCTTTGAACTTTGGATTTGATTTGACATTTGAGCTTTGATATTTGGATTTAAAAAATAATCTCCTAATGCAAGATAAAACAACATTTGACAGGGAGGATTGGAATAAATTCGTTCTTGAGCAGGACGGTTCTTTTTTACAATCCTGGGAATGGGGCGAGTTTCAAAAAGCAATTGGCAGGCAGGTATTCTATTTGAAAGTCGACAGCTATCAATCGCTGATTATAAAACATGATCTAGCGTTGGGAAAGAGCTATCTTTATTGTCCGAGAGGGCCGATTGCTTCGCTTAATTTAAAAGTTGAAAGTGAAAAATTAAAAATTATTGAGTTATTTTTAAAAGAAATAAAAGAATTAGCGAAACAGGAGAACGCGATATTTGTGAGAGTTGAGCCGACAAGGGGTATCGCTGAAGACGATTTAAGAAAAGCGGGATTTATCAGAGCTCAGAAAGAGGTTCAGCCTTCACGGACGCTGATTTTGGATTTGAATTTGAGTGAAGAAGAATTGTTGGCGCAAATGCACGAGAAAACGCGATATAACATAGGGCTAGCCCAGCGCAAAGGCATTTCCGTGACCTTAAGAAAATTAGAAGACGGAGAAGAAGCTTTTGAAAAATTCTGGCAGCTTTTGAATCAGACGGCAAAAAGGCAGAAGATCAGTATTTTCTCCAGAGATTATTACAAAAGGCAGATGACCATCAAAAGCGGCCAATTTGAAAACCTGCTTTTCATCGCCGCTTATCAGGGCAAGGCAATCGCGGCCAACCTTGTCATTTTTTTTGGAAACACAGCGACTTATTTGCACGGCGGGTCTGACAATGTATATCGTGCTCAAATGGCGCCGCATCTGCTTCAGTGGGAGCAGATAAAAGAAGCCAAAAGGCGTGACTGCAGAACATATGATTTTTGGGGAATTGACGAAAATAATTGGCCGGGAATAACCAGATTCAAAAATGGTTTTGGCGGCAGAGAAGTTCAATATATCGGCACTTTCGACCTGATTCTGAAACAGGCCTGGTATAGCGCTTATGTTTTAATTAAAAAAGTTTTATAATGAAAAATTTATTGAAAAAACTTGTCCCAAACTTTATTTTTAGCATCTACCATTGGAAGCTGGCTTATTTAGGAGCGATGATTTATGGTTTCCCTTCGCGAAAACTGATTGTGATTGGCGTGACAGGGACAAAAGGCAAAACAACAACCTGCAATTTGATTGCCCAGATTTTGAATGGCGCAGGATATAAAACTGGTATGGCTACAACTGTTAATTTCAGGATTGGCGAAAAAGAATGGATAAACGAATATAAGCAGACAATGCTTGGGAGATTCAGGCTACAGAAACTGTTGCGGCAAATGGTTCGCGAAGGATGCAAATACGCGGTGATAGAAACTTCTTCAGAAGGAATTTTGCAGCACAGGCACAGAGGCATAAATTATTCTGTTGCGGTTTTCACTAATTTGTCGCCCGAACACATTGAGCGCCACGGTAGCTTTGAAAATTATCGGGCGGCCAAGCTCAAATTATGCGAGGCAGTGGCAAAAAAAAGAGAAGGTATCGGGATTTATAATCTGGATGACGCCAACGTGGATTATTTTTTGAAATGCAATATTTTAAATAAATTCGGGTATGGAACGCATAATAAATATCAGCTTGCAAGTTTCAATAAAATTTCAGAGATTAAATTATTTCCAGACCACACCGAATTTTCTGTCAATGGTGAAAAATTTCAGATGCCTTTGATCGGCGAATTCAATGTTTATAACGCCACCGCCGCGATTTGCGTGGTACAATCACAGGGAATTAGGATAGAGAAAATCAAAGAAATTTTAAAGCACACCAAACCGACCCCGGGCAGATTGGAGATTGTAAATATTGGTCAGTCCTTTACTGTCATTGTTGATTACGCGCATGAGCCGGCTTCGCTGGAAGCGGTTTATAAATTTTTGATTGAAATGAAAAAATTTACCCCGAGCGTAGTCGAGGGGCCAAAAAGAATTATTGCCTTACTCGGCGCACAGGGCGGGGGAAGAGACAAGGGAAAACGTCCGGAATTGGGCAGGATAGCGGGAGAATTCGCGGATATAATAATAGTTACAAATGAAGACCCGTATGATGAAAGTCCGCAGCAGATAATTGATGATGTAAAACAAGGAATAACCCCTCGACTTCGCTCGGGGCAGAATCTCTTTGAGATTTTGGATCGTAGAGAAGCAATTAAAAAAGCGCTGAGCCTGGCCGAGCCAGGGGACATCGTGATTTTAACAGGCAAAGGAGGCGAAGTCTGGATGTGCGTAGAAAATGGCAAAAAAATACCCTGGAATGAGCGGGAAATAATTGAAGAAGAACTAAGGAGAGCAGTTTTTTAAAAATAAAAAAATATAATTCTATTAGGAAGGGAGGACAAAGATATGACAGGCAGAGAGATTCTTGTTTGTACCGATTGTAAAAGCGCGATTTTCGTGGATTCAGTAGCCAATACGGCGCCAAGATTTACAGGTAACTTCGGGGATCATCCGGAAAACAGGGAAATGATTGATGGGCAAGACGACTTGCGTGATTTTAAAAGAACCCACAGGAAACACAAAGTTATTGAAGTTAAGCTTAAGTATGATTGATCGGAAGATGGAACTATAATAGGCCAAAAACTGATTTTTAGCTTTTGGCCTTATTTTTTTCTTTAAAACACGGTGATATAATTGATTCATGGACAAGTCTTTCGAAATTTTAGATCATCCGGCGGATTTGAAAATCAGGGCTTTTGGAAAAACAAAAGAAGGATTGTTTTTGAACATGATGCGCGGCATGGCAGAGTCACAGCAGGGAGAAATTGAAAACAAAAAAGAAATAAAAAAAGAAATTAAAGTTAAATCTTCTGATCTGGCCTCGCTTTTGGTTGATTTTTTAAGCGAGATAATCTATCTCAGTCAGACAAATAAAGAGATTTATTTTAATGCAGGATTCAGAAAATTCAGCGAAAATTATCTAGAAGGAGAATTATTTGGCCAAAAAGTCAAAAGATTTAATGAAGACATCAAGGCGGTTACTTATCACGAATTGGAAATAAAAAAAGCTGATGACCACTGGGAAGCAACAGTCATTTTCGACATATGATGACCAAAAAAGACTTAAATAAAATTTCCGATTTTGTTTGGGAAATTCCAAAGAGTTTTCGCGCTGACATGCGCGTGCCGGCCAGAATTTACGCAGACCAAAATCTGCTGGAAAAAGTATTTGATGACAGGTCGCTTGAGCAACTGATAAATGTTGCCACTTTGCCGGGCATCATAAATTATGCTTTGGCCATGCCCGATATGCACGAAGGTTATGGTTTCCCAATTGGCGGAGTGGCTGGTTTTGAGGCAAAAGAAGGGATAATTTCGCCTGGCGGAGTCGGATACGATATTAATTGCGGAGTGCGAGTTTTGCGTTCTGATTTGAGCTTTGGCGAAATACAGCCGCACATTGTCAATTTAATGAATCAAATTCAGCGCGATGTGCCATCGGGTGTCGGTCAGGGCGGCGGAGTGAAATTAAGCGAAGAATCAATGAAAAAAGTTCTGGAGGAGGGAGTGAGATGTATTATTGAAAAGGGATACGGCCAAAAAGAAGATATTGAATATTGCGAGGAAAGGGGAATGATGGCTGGCGCGCAGGCTTCAGCGGTTTCTGAAAAGGCAAAAAGCAGGGGGCGCGACCAATTAGGCACCCTGGGAGCAGGCAATCATTTTTTGGAAGTCCAGAAAGTTGATGAAATTTTTGACGATAAAATCGCGGCAGTTTTTGGCTTAAAAAAGGATTTGGTGACAATAATGATACATTGCGGATCGCGAGGCCTGGGTCACCAAGTGGCAACCGACTATGTTTCAGTTATGCACAAAGTCGCGTCAAAATATAAAATTTCTTTGTCCGATGCGGAGCTGGCCTGCGCGCCTTTTGAAAGCCAGGAAGGCAAGCAATATTTTTCAGCCATGGCTTCCAGCGCCAATTTTGCCTGGGCCAATAGGCAGATGATAATGCATTTGGTGCGCGGCGCCTGGCAGAGGATTTTAGGGCAAAGCGGCGGACAGCTGAAACTGATTTATGACGTAGCGCATAATGTGGCGAAATTAGAGAAATATGATGGTCAGAATTTAGTTATTCACAGAAAAGGGGCGACTCGCGCTTTTCCTCCGGCCAGCCATGATATTCCAGAAAAATATCGGCTATCCGGCCAGCCGGTTTTGATTCCCGGCACCATGGGCACGGCTTCTTATATTTTAGCCGGCACGCAGAAAGCTAAAGAAACATTTTTTTCTGTTTGCCACGGCGCGGGCAGGGTAATGTCGCGCCATGCTGCCATTCGAGCGGCTGAAAGCAGTCAATTGCGCCAGAAATTGGAATCAGAAGGAATTGTGGTGCGTTGTTTATCAAATAAAGGCCTGGCTGAAGAAGCGCCGATGGCATATAAAGACATTCATAATGTTGTTGAAGTAGTTGAACAGGCGGGTCTGGCAAAAAAAGTGGCTCGGCTGAAACCATTGGGAGTAATAAAGGGTTAAAATAAAAAGAAAAATCCCTTAACAGAATATGTTAAGGGATTTTGTTGTTTATATTTTTTACTTATTTTTTATGTCTTCTAGTTTCTGGGTTGCCTTAACAACCTTACGGCTTGGTTTTTTTTGTGTATGAAATTTCCATTCCTGAACGACTCCGTCGTTTCCTCGCCTGACATAGACCTTAAAATCAAGCGGGAACGATTTTTTGGTTTTTTGGAGGCGAGCAATAAAACGGGAATCAACCTCCCAAACCTGAAGGGGCCGCTTTTTAAAAATTATTTCAACAGTTTCGCTTCCAAAGCCAAGATGTTTGGCTGCTGCGGAAATGACATCATTGGTGAAAGTATCAAGATGCTCCACAAACCACTGGTACGCCACTTTCTTTTTCATTGTTCCCTCCTTTGACAGTTAGTTTCAATTCAAGCTGTACCGGCCGCTTTATTTTGATTGCTGATTTTTTTGAGTCAACCCTTTTTCTTAATAGAATTTGTGCGGCCTGGCGGCATGCTTTTTTAAAAATTTCAGGGGGTATCCAGAGAGAATCCGGATCGTAGACGCTGGCATAAGGGTCAAATTTCGCTGCCAGATGGATGCGTTTTCGTCCTTGGCGGAAAATGCAATGGATGTTTTTTATTTTAAGTTCTACTTCCCCCGGCTTTTTGGTATCTATAACTTCTATTTCTTTAATCTTTGCCTCCTTTTTGTTTATCCCCATTTTCTTTCCTCCTTTCTTAGTTTTTAAGGTGCCGAGATTTATTAGGATAACATTACAATCATTATTTGTCAAATTAATTTCATTTGAATCGCAGAAAATGGTATAATAACAAAAATAAGTTAAATAATGAAAAAATATTCTTCCGCCAGAGCCAGCCGAGGAAAAACGGCCTATCGCACGCCGTCTGATTTTCGCTATCGGCATCTTAAGAAAATTGAACAAAGAAAAGTTTTCCAAAAATTAAAATAGAATAAATTTTGGATGCAGCCATATGGATATTTTTCAAAAGCAGCAAATAGTTGATTCGATTAAAGCAATAATTAAAGCCCGCTGGTTTTTTGCGGCAACTGTTTTTGTTCAGGGAATAATTGTTAAAGTATTTTTCCCCAACCCCTTAGCCTCTACTTGGCAGCTGGCAGTGATTTTAATAGTCAGTTATTTTTACAACATTGCCTATTGGCTATATGTCCGGCGACCGCCAGAAAAAATGACAGATTTGGGCATTAAAGCCGTGAAAGCGCTTCAAATTATTATGGACTCTTTGGCTATTTCGGCTATACTTTTTTTCTCCGGAACAGTCGACAAAATGATAGTGGTCTGGTATTTTGTTGTTTTAATGATTGGCGTCAGTCTTTATAAAAAAAGGGGGATTGCCTTAAGCGCTTTTTTTTGTATTTTTCTTTATAGCAGCCTTTTAATTTTAGAATATTATGGATTTTTAATTGTTCCAGCAGGGGCTAAAAATTTTACTACTGCTTACGGAAATATAGAGCTTACGCTTGGTAATTTGATTGGCTTTGGTACTTATATGATCGCGGCTTCTTTTTTTGCCTGGTTTTTGGGAAGTTTATTGAGAAAAAGAGAAAAAAGACTGCAAGAGAGAACCGATCAGGCAGTAAAGCAGGCACAAATTCTTGCTCACCAAACCCAAGAGCTTACCAAAACCAAAGACTATCTCCACGAAGCGCTGGTCAAATCAGATAAATCCAGGACAGAGCTTGAGAAAACAAAAGTAAGTCTGGAAAAAATCAACCTTGAATTAAAAGCTAAATTGGACGAAGTGGAAAAATACAGCGAAGTGACGACGGGCAGAGAGCTTAAGATGATTGAGCTGAAAGATAAGATAAAATCTATGGAAGAAAGGATGAAAGAATTAGAGGAACAGATTGCCAATAAATAGATATTAAAATCTATGGACGCATTTGAAAAACAGCAGAGGATAGAATCTATAAACGGAATTATAAAAGTCCGCTGGTTTATTGTGGCTATTATAGTCGGGCTAGGCTTTATTTTAAAGGCAAAATATTTCGGGTGGGTAGGCGGTTTTCAGGGAGATTTCCTTTCAGGCTATTTAAAGATGGGTGCTTTTGGGCTGGCGGCTTTTGGTTATAATTTTATCTTTTGGTTTTTTATGCGCCGGTTAAGGCGCAGACCGATAGAAAAGATTAGCGATAGGGCATTGAATATCATGGCAGCGCTGCAGATAATCCCAGATCAGCTTATGTTTACCCTGGTTTATTACAACACCGGCACAGTAGACGGAATGTCATTTCTGTTTTATTTTATTTCTGTTTTTTTAGCCAGCAGCATTTACAAATCTAAGGGCATTATCTTAACTGGTCTGCTGTCTGGATTTTTTTATACCGGGCTTTTAATTGTCGAATACCAGGGATTAATACCGCATCTCAACACCTATCAAGGGGTAACTCTCTTTGGCAGTCCATACGTGACACGGGGGAAAATTATTTCCTTTATATTTTATATAGGTATTATGACATTTGCGGCCGCTTTCCTCTCTAATTTAATCCGTAATCGGGAGAAGAAACTTAGAGAGCAACGCGATCAATTGTCGGGCCAGACCCAGCTTTTGACAGTACAGACTCAGGAACTGACCGAGACCCGCGACTATCTCCATGAAGCCTTAACTAAATCAGATAAAGCCAGAAGCGAACTTGAAAAAACAAAAGAAGAGCAACAAAAGACGAATCTTGAGCTCAAAGCCAAGCTTGAGGAAGTTGAAAAATATGGTCAGGTGACAACGGGCAGAGAGCTTAAGATGATTGAGCTGAAAGATAAGATTAAGACACTAGAGCAGAGGATTGGTGACTTAGAAAAAAAATAAATTTTTATGCCAGGTAGTGAAAATTCGGCTGCTGCCTGGCAGTAAAAATTATTAAATGCCGAATCTTGCCTGTCGGCAGACAGGTTTCTACTATCTATTATGGCAAAACTGCATTTTTACGGAGGAACAAGAATTGTCAGCGGAAGCTGCTATTTGTTGGAAGTTAATGACCCGCTTCGTCCGCGAAGCGAGGCGAGTAAGAAGATTTTAATTGATTGCGGCTTGTTTCAGGGCTCCAGAGAATTTGAAGCAAAAAATCACGCACCATTCCCTTTCAATCCAAAAGAGATTGATTGCGTTATAATTACTCATTCGCATCTTGACCATATCGGTCGCCTGCCAACATTGGTCAAAGCGGGATTCCGGGGAAAAATATTTGCCACTCTTCCGACAATAGAATTCACTCATTTGATGCTGGAGGACAGCAAAAAGGTCATGAAGGAAAAGGCCAGGCATGCCGATGCCATCCCTCTTTTCTATGAAGGAGAAATCGATGAAATGATGAAATTTTTTGTGCCGGTTGGATATCACGAAAAAACAGAAATATCGGATTTTATATCTTTTAAATTTCATGAGGCAGGGCATATTTTGGGCTCGGCGTTTATTGAATTGACCTTTCAAGAAGTCCGAAGTAATGAATCCGGAAAAAAGACAATTATTTTTTCCGGCGACTTGGGAAATTTGTCGGTGCCGATTATCAAGCCGTTGGAAAATATCGGAGAGGCGGATTATGTGCTAATTGAGTCTGCTTATGGCGACAAAATGCACGAAGATAAGAGATTGGCTAAAGACATGATAGAAGATGCGACCGAAGAAACAATTGCCAGGCATGGCGTTTTGATGATTCCCAGTTTTGCCATGGAACGCACCCAGCAGCTGCTTTTTCATTTCAACGAGCTGGTTGAGCATAAACGCATTCCCGCCATTCCGATTTTTATCGACAGCCCGCTGGCGACAGAAGTAACGAAGGTTTATAAAAAATTTACTGATTTTTTTAACTCAGAAGCAAAGAACATGGTTTTGGTCGGGGATGATATTTTTAAATTTCCTGGCTTGAAATATACTCCCTCTGTCAAAGAATCAAAAGAAATTAACGATATCGCTCCGCCCAAGATTATCATTGCGGGCTCGGGCATGTCTCAGGGCGGCCGGATCGTGCATCACGAAGTTCGCTATTTGCCGGACGAACGCAATACGCTTCTTATGGTTACTTATCAGGCGCATGGCACTTTGGGCCGTAAAATTTTAGAAGGAGCCAAAGAAGTGGAAATTTTGGACCAAAAAATATCGGTCAGGGCAAAAGTTAAAAGCATCAGTAGCTATTCAGCCCACGCTGACCAGAAAGGTCTGCTTGATTGGCTCTGCTGTTTGCAGAAACCGGTTAAGAAAATTTTTGTGGTGCAGGGCGAGGAAGAGCCGGCTAATGTTTTGGCGCAAAAAATAAAGGATAGCATGGGAATAGACGCACAAGTGCCCAGATTCGGGCAGGTGACGGAATTATCGTAAAAATAGACTTTTCTAAATAACTAATATAAAATAAAAGATATTAAACTATTTACTGCCCGCGCGGTTCGGGAATAAAAAACTATGGAAAAAATAGCGTCATCTTATCTAAAATATAAAATTTGCGTTTCAGGGGCAGCGGTAACCGATTGTTGCTCGCCGGACGCCCTGGAAAAAGCCAAAGAAGTTGGCCGGGAAATTGTCAGGCACAACGGGGTTTTAGTAACCGGTGCGACTACCGGTATTCCTTACTGGGCGGCGATCGGCGCCAAAGATGAAGGCGGGATTTCAATCGGTCTCTCGCCGGCTGCTTCTGAAGAAGCGCATGTTAAAGCTTACCGCCTGCCAACTGACTATTTTGATATGATAATCTACACCGGTTTTGAATATGCAGGCAGAAATCTTTTATTGACCAGATCTTCAGATGCGGTGATTGTAATTTGTGGCCGCATGGGAACATTAAACGAATTTACTATCGCTTTTGAAGATAAAAAACCCATTGGAGTTTTGACAGGAACAGGAGGCATGTCAGATTTTTATGACGATATAGTAAAAAAAGCCAAACGCGGTCCGGGGAAAATCGTTTATGATTCAGATCCCAAGACCTTAGTTGAAAAAGTGCTTGAATTGGTAGAAAAAGAAAAGGTGGTTAAAATAGAGAAAAAGCCGAGAATAAAAAAAGATTAAATAAAATGCCTGAATTGGCCGCTGGTTGGCGGTTTGACGGGCGAAACCCACTTTCGCTAATGCTACGGTGGGCGAGGGGAGGTGAGAATAATGGCGGAAGAAAAATTAGTCGGCAAGATCATACATTTCTACACTAACATCGGCGTGGGCATCATTGAACTTTCCGATAAATTGGATGCGGGCGAAAAAATTCATGTCAAAGGATTAAGCACCGATTTTGAGCAGACAGTGGAATCTATGCAGGTTGAGCATCAAAATGTGGAGTCAGCCAAAGCCGGAGAATCTATCGGAATAAAATTGAATGAGAAGGTGAGGGAAGGCGACGAAGTTTTTAAATTATTTGAATAATCGAGCGAAAAGATTTTTATTTGGATAATTCGGATGTATTCGTAAATTTGGGTCGCTTTGAAAACTGACCCGAATGACCCGAATCAGACCCGAATATCCCGAATGATTTTAGATTACAGTTTTTTATATGTCTAAAAAATTTTTCTATGCTTTGTCTGTCTTGACTGGAATGATTATTGGTGTAGGAATTTTTGGGATTCCTTATTGTTTCGCCCAGACCGGAATTTTGATTGGCTTTTTTTATTTGATTTTTTTGACCATCGTGGTCACAAGCATCCATCTTTTATACGGCGAGATAATTTTACGAACAGGTCAGGATTGCCGTTTGGTGGGCTACGGCGAAAAATATCTTGGACCAAAAGGCAAGGCGGCGGTGACTGGCATTGTTATTTTCCAGTTTTATGGGGCTCTTTTGGCCTATATAATCGCGGGCGGATATTTTTTGAACATAATTTTTGGCAGATTTTTTGGCGGCACGGATTTTTCGTGGTCGCTGATTTTTTTTGCTTTGGGAGCTCTGGCTATTTTTTTCGGGCTGAAAACAGTTTCACTTTCCGAGTTTTTTATGGCAATTATTCTTGTGGTTCTCGCCTGTCTTTTTGTTTTAAAAGGAGCGCCTTTTGTCAGTTTTGAAAATCTTAAAGGTTTTAATCTAATGAAATTTTTTCTGCCCTACGGCGTCGTTTTCTTTTCTTTGACAGGCGGAGCGGCAGTGCCGGAGCTTCGCCAGATCCTGAAGGGGCAGGAAAGAAAAATTAAAAGAGTCATAGTTTTAGGGACGGTGATTCCGGCAGTTATTTATTTTCTTTTTGCTCTGGTGGTGGTCGGAACAACGGGGCAGGATACGAGCAAAGATGCAATTTCTGGTCTTGTCCCTTATCTTGGGCAAAATATTATTGTCTTGGGTGCAGTTTTTGGGTTTTTGACGGTTATTACTTCTTTTTTAATGCTTGGTCTGAATCTGCGAAAAATGTTCCAGCTGGATTATAAACTGAACAAATTTTTGGCTTGGGCGCTGGCCTGTTTTATTCCTCTCATTGCTTTTTTAATTGGCTTTAAAGATTTTATCATGGTCATCGGGCTGATCGGTGCAGTGGCCGGAGGTTTTGAGGGGATTGTGACAATTTTAATTTATCGCCGCGCAAAAAAAATGGGCAACCGCCAGCCCGAATACAGCCTTAAATTAAACAGAATATTTATCTGGACAATGGTTCTGCTTTTTGCCTTAGGCATATTTTACGAGTTTATCTATTTGGCAAAATGAAATTTTTGGAAAAAATTGAATGCTGGCTTTTTTATGCTTTAGTTTTTTTTGTGCCTCTGCAACTAAGGATTATCTTGCGTTCTTTCAGCTCTCAATTTAATGAATGGACAAGCACCTATCTTTATGCCACTGATATCCTCATATTTTTAATTCTGCTGTTTTGGCTGACAAGAAAGATTAAGGAAAAAAAATGGAAAATTGTAAGTTTTCAAAATATCTGGGTTGAGGTAGGGCTTTTTTTGTTTTTACTGGTAAGCGGGGTCTCAATTTTTCTGTCCAACAATTTTTGGTTGAGTTTTTTCAGCTGGGTCAAGCTAGTAGAATTTAGTCTATTGTTTTTATATATAAAATATAATTTTGGAAAATTATTCAGTCTCCAGAGATTTTGGCAGATTTTTATGGTCAGTGCTGTGGTGCAGAGCGGCCTAGCGATTTATCAGTTTTTTGCGCAAAAAAGCTTAGGCTTGAAAATATTGGCTGAGAGTCCCATTGCGCCTGATATTTTAGGTGTGGCAAAAATAGTGGTAGACGGCAAAAAAATAGTCCGTGCCTATGGCCTGGTGCCGCACCCCAATATTCTGGCGGCAATCTTGATGCTGGCGATTTTCGGTTTAATTTATTTGTTTATAAAAAATTACGGGAAATTAAAAAATTGGCAAAAGGCGGTTTATGGAGGAACGTTAATTTTGGTCTCGGTCGCGTTATTTTTTACTTTTTCGCGCAGTGCCACCCTTATCGGTTTTATTTTATTTGCTATCTGGTTAGCCGTCGTCTATTGGAAGCAGGCAGCGTGTAGGCGGCCGATAATTTTAACCGCGATTTTGCTATTGGCCATATGCTCTTTGCTATTAGCCATTTATCGGCCTTATGTTTCAGCCCGTTATGACACAGTTTCGCTTGGTGCGAGCCAGGCCGTAAGTTTGCGCGTTTTTTATAGCGAGATAGCCTGGCAATTAATAAAAGGTAGTCCAATTTTGGGCGTCGGCCAGGGCAATTTTGTCTGGACTTTTATTCAACCAGCTGCCCTTGAGGACTGGATATATCAGCCGGTACACAATATCTATTTATTGATCGCTGCTGAAACCGGCATTTTGGGATTATTTGCTTTTCTCTGGTTTTTGTTTAAGATAACGAGAAGCATTTATCTGGAAAAGAAAGCGATAAAAGACAGATTATCATTATATTGTCTGTTTAGCATCTTTATTTTCTTTTTGGCCATCGGTTTTTTTGACCATTTTTTGTGGGATCTGCAACAGGGGCAATTGATGCTATGGATGGGATTAGGTATAATAGCGGGACTTAGTCCCTATGGCTCCCTCCTTCGCCCAAATGGATTTGGGCTTCGGAAGGGCAAGTAGTGTGCTAAAATCAATGCCCGCCACTCGAAGCTCCAATTATTATTGGAGCGAAGTGCGGTCCCTATAGCTCAACGGATCGAGCGCGGCCCTCCGAAGGCTGAGATCGAGGTTCAATTCCTCGTAGGGACGCTATAAAAATTAAATATATAAAATATGTCGGTAAAAAAAGAAGGCGAAAAATATAGATGCAATGTTTGCGGCAATGAAGTCGTTGTCGCGAAAGTCGGAGGCGGAACTTTGGTTTGCTGCGGCCAAGACATGGAATTACTGGAAGAATAAAAATCAAGTACTTTTATAAAAGGAGGCGAGCTATGGCGAGATTCTTTAATGGCTACAAGGATGAGTCGGTGATTGTCGTCAAGAGCGTTTTTCCGGACAGCGATCTGATTTTTTCTACACCAATAGAATTCAGCAAACAAAGATCAGGAGTTTATATCGAAGGCAATTTTTTTCATCAGATGGCGATTTTTGAACATTTAAAGAAGTTATTAGACGTAAACCCTGAAGAGATCTATTTTGGAAAATGGATCTGGGTGAGCCCGCCGGACGATTTCGAAGAAATTCCCCACATAGTTATGCATTATGAGGCAACAGAAGAAATTGATAAGCTGCAGTTGCTTAATTTAGTCTTGCCCAGGCAATTGGCGATAGTGTGTAACCTGAAGCTTTCCTGGGTCTGGGAAATAATCGTCAGAATAAAGGGGGAGATCGCCCAAAAAGATTTCGTCGTTTTGCCGCAAGACGTGCCAAATGGAGAAATAGCTCTTTGTGCCCAGCAGAAAATTGAAATTCCTTAATAATTTAAGAGAAAATAAAAAGAACGCGCAACTGATATTTTGGTTGCGCGTTGTTTTTTAATTTTTGAAAATATTTAGAACGTGCTGTAAAGTTTGACGTTGTCAGGCCGCAGCAGTTCTGTAAGCGAGCGGCCTTCGACCATTCTGGCGATTGCTTCGCTCAAAAGCTTGGCGGCCGAAAGGATAATGATTTTTCCTTGACCGTTGATGTTCAGCTTATGGCCGACAGGAACGCTGTCTGTGGTAATGAATTTTTTTATGGGCGACTGTTCTAATCTTTCAATAAGGTCCCGGTGGCTGAGCTGTTTGTGCTCGAGTATCGGGTGGACCGCTGCCATAAACAGAGTTTTAGCTCCTGCCTCAATAAGAACTTTCGCGTCTTTGATGGCCGTGCTGCCTGTTAATATTTCATCGTCAAAAAGCAGGCAATTTTTGTTTTTTACTTCGCCGATGATCTTTTTTGGTGTCGGGTTCTCGGAGTTATCTTCGCGATCCTTAACGATGTACGCCTGTCCCGCCCTAAGGAGATTGGCTATTTTTTCATACTTATTGGCCGCACCAGCATCAGCAAAGACCATTGTCCATTCATTGCTGTTTTTACCAAGAAAATTTTTTTTTAGATAGTCTGCCAGTAGATAGACCGCGGTTATTTCATTGGCCGCCGGCTTGAAATAATGCTTGAGATGGCTGTCATGCGGGTCCATGATAAGCACGCGGTGAATGCCAAAAAAATTGCTGATCATATCTCCATAGAGATCCGCGAAAGTTGAGATACGGGGCTGGTTTTTTCTGTCAGAACGAGAAAACCACATATAGGGGTGCACTAGTATGATGTCAGCGACATCAGCATCGATCAGGGCATGCAGCATAGCGTGAAATAACATGTAGTTGTGGGCGACCGGCTGGGCTTGAGTGCAGATAATAACTGCCAGCATATCTCGGACTTCCTCAACTTGGGCCTGAGGATTGCCATTTGAGAAAATTTCGTATTCAGTTTTGGCCAGCCGGAGCTTGCCTCCTTCATAAGGAATGAAATACCGGGGAATGCGGTTTTGCAGATAATTGCAAACATTTTGAGTGATTTCTTCAGACCCGGGAGCAGCAAATAACTTTATTGCGGTAAAATAGCTTGTTCTGATCATTTTTCCCTCCTTTTTTATTTATTTTTTAAAGATCAAAATTTAATATCTTTAATATTCAAAAATACCATTTTTAGAATTTAACGTCAATAAAAAATGCGCAGCTGATTCAGCTGCGCATTATTCAGTCAAAGCTTACATGCTTTTTTTGTATTCTTCAATCACGGGCTTGATGTTCGGCGCGCAGTCTGGTGGCAGATTATCAATGTTAAACCATTTCGCCTCTCTTATATCTTCACCAAGCTTTACTTCACCGAGGCGTTTTGCTAGATAGTGGATTAAGATAACCCATGTTTGTAGATCACCGGGTTTTGGTATCATCATTGGTTTTAGCGGCCGGATGATTTCAATATCAATGCCCATTTCTTCTTTAACTTCGCGGCGGCAGGCCTCTTCCAAAGAATTATTTATATCGGAAAAATCGAAATCTTCCACGCGGCCGCCCAAAAACTTCCAGAAAGTGTCATCACCGTGCTTGTTCAAAAGAACTTTACCTTCTTCAATAATGACCGGTCCTGAAGCGACAATAAATTGTTTTTCCATATTAATTTCCTCCTTTCTTCTATATGTTTTTTATCATATATTCATTTTTTAGTCCATAGCCGAGCTTTTTGTAGTAGTGGCGTACGCCAATGCCGGAAATGACAGCGATTTTTTTGTAGCCATCTTTTTTCGCTATTTTTTCCGCTTCAGCCATCAGCTTTTTGCCAAGACCGGAATGCTGGACGATTTTTTTGTCTGAGTTTATGCCGAGCGGAGCGAGATGGCCGTAAGTGTGCAATTCGCGGATTAGGGCAGAGCCATTTAATACGGGCGAGGCTTCAGCTTGAACAGATGGGATGCGCAGCCGCAAAAGCGCGTATAATTTTTTTTGTTTTGGGTCTTCAAAAGATAAAAATATTTCTTTGCCTCCCGAAGCCTTGTATTCGCGGCGGAATAATTTGATTTTATCACTTGGCAAATACTGACCCCGGATTTCGCGGCATCTGATGCAGCGGCATTGCTTCTGGCCTGAATTATCTATAATTTGGCGCAGATTGGTCAGTTTGCTGCCGGCGATTATGCTTTGGCCGGGAATGTCTCTGATAATTCTTTGAATGCGCACATAAGGCGGAATTTTTTGTTTGATGCGCAGAATTAAATCAATGAGCTGGATTTCATTATAAGGCTTATATTTTCCTTGTTTCCAAAATTTATAGAGCTGGGCAGTTTTCAAAATAATGCAGGGATAGATTTTTAAGAGATCGGGCTGGAAATCCGGATTTTTAAATAATTCTTCAAGCATCTTTTCATCGCGCGCCAAATTTGAGCCTGGCAGATTAAGCATCATATGATAGTTAATTTTAAATCCCGCATTTTTTAAAAGTTTCGTGGCCCGTATCGTTTCTGCCACATCATGGCCGCGCAGATTTTTTCTTAAAATGTCATCATAAATGCTTTGAACGCCCAATTCAACCCTTGTGCATCCCAGATCCCGCATTCTTTTAATTTCATCCAGATCAATAAAGTCGGGTCTGGTTTCCAAAGTCAGCCCGATGATACGATGTGCAGCAGTTTCATTCTTTTTCTGTTCTGCTTTTAATAATTTCCGTAAATTTTGAATTTTTAACTGTGATTTTGAACTTTGAACTTTCAGCTTTGAACTTAAGGCGTTAGCCGCTTTGAAGCACTCTTTTATAAACCAGTATTGGTATAATCCCGGATATGCACTCCATGTTCCGCCCAGCACAATCAGTTCGATTTTGTCAGTTGGATGACCGGTCATTTTTAGCGCTTCGATTCTAGTTCTGACCTGCGCATAAGGATTAAATTTTGTCAGGTACGCTCTTTGGGCTGCTGGCTCATTTTTCAGGTAGCTTTTGGGCATTCCTCTCTCATTCGGGCAATAAAGGCATCGGCCGGGGCAGGGCCATGGCTTTGTCAGCACTGTAATCACGGCCACGCCAGATGAAGTTCTTATTTCGCGGGTTTTTAGTGTTTTTTCCAGCTGTGGATTACTTTTTACCTTTTTCTTTTTGAGCAAATCGTGATAAACTTTAAGCAGTTGAATATTATTGGGAACTTTTTGTTTAAATCTTAAGCTGCCCTCTCGCTTAATCTTAGCCAAATCTTGGGGGGTTTGGATTTTTTGTTTGATTGATTGGCGAACGATATAAGTTAACATGGATAGAGAATTCGCGCTGAAAATTTTGGAAGATATCCGGCAGAGTTATGACAAGATTGCCGAAGATTTTTCGCGCACAAGAAAATCAGTCTGGGAGGAATTTAAACCGTTGAACCAATATGCTAAAGATGGCGATAAAATCCTGGATTTGGGATGCGGCAATGGCAGATTCGTTGAATTGTTTCAGGGTAAGAAAGTGGAATATGTCGGAATTGATGCTTCAGAAAAATTAATAGAAATTGCCAGCGGGAAATATCCCAATATCAATTTTCGGGCTTTCGACGGCCTAAAAATTCCTTTTTCTGATAACTATTTCGACGCGATATATTGCGTAGCTGTTTTGCATCATATTCCGGGGAATGAATTAAGGCAAGAATTTTTGAAAGAAGTGTGCCGAGTACTGAAACCAAGCTGTAGATTGGTTTTAAGCACCTGGTATCTATGGCAGCAGAATACATTTTGGGGATTGCTTTTTAAGTTTACATTAAAAAAGTTAGTTGGCAAGTCGCGTCTGGATTTTTTTGATGTCATGGAGCCCTGGGGAAAAATATCGGAAAGATACGTTCATAATTTCAGAAAAAAGGAGTTAAAAAACTTAATCAGAAAATGCGGTTTTGAAATTGAAGACTTTTTTGTTTTAAGAAGAGGATTGCATAATAATAATTTATTAATGGTGGCAAAAAAATAATGTCGTTCATCGCCGATTTTCATATTCATTCTAAATACTCCCGCGCCACCTCGCGCGATATGGACCTGGAGCATCTTGAGCAGTGGGCAAAGATAAAAGGGATCAAGATTCTGGGCACGGGCGATTTTACCCATCCTGTCTGGTTTAAAGAGTTGACCTCCAGACTTGAGCCGGCTGAAAAAGGGCTGTTTAAAATTAAAAGGCATGGTTTGAACGGAAAGTCAAAAAACGGAAATGATCTGGGCTGGTATACTCCTTGCTTCAGGCCTGAAGAAATCAGGTTTATTCTAACGACAGAAATCAGCTGTATTTATTCAAAAAACAACCGGACCAGAAAAATTCATCTGATTGTCTTTGCGCCAAGCTTTGAATTTGTTGAAAAATTCAATACTCACCTGGGATGGCTGGGAAATCTGAAAGCGGATGGCCGGCCGATTTTGGGGCTGGATGCAAAAGAAATTGTTAAAATTTCCCTGAATTTGTCGTCAGAGGCAATGGTTGTTCCCGGCCATGCCTGGACTCCCTGGTTTTCTATCTTTGGCTCAATGTCGGGTTTTAATTCAATTCAGGAATGCTTCGACGAATATTCGAGGCATATTTATGCGATTGAAACCGGCCTTTCCAGCGATCCGGCCATGAACTGGCGGGTAGCAGATTTAGACGACATAACCTTAATTTCTAATTCCGATTCCCACAGCCCGCAGAAAATTGGCCGGGAGGCAAATATTTTGGAAGGCAAAGAGATTAGTTATTCAAAGATTACCGAAGCGATACGGCTGGGAGCCAAAGCGCCAAAATCAAATAGCCTGCGATTGATAAAAACAGTTGAATTCTTTCCTGAAGAAGGAAAATATCATTATGACGGCCATCGCGTCTGCAAGGTCGTTTTTAGTCCCCAAGAAACAAAAAAACATAAAAATATCTGTCCTGTCTGCGGCCGGCCCCTGACCATCGGAGTAATGAACAGGGTGGATGAGCTGGCCAAGCGGCCTGAGGAATTCAAAAAAGAAGGGGCGATTCCGTATTTAAGCCTTATTCCGCTTGAAGAAATAATTGCCGATGCATTTGGAGTCGGAGTTGGCACAAAAACAGTTGACCGTGAATATAAAGATCTGATAAATAAATTCGGCAACGAATTCAATATTTTGATGGACGCTTCCCGCAGCGAACTTGAAAGGTCAACTAAGCCCGAAGTGGCAGAAGGAATTATCAGGGTCAGAGAGAAAAAGGTAAAGATTGAGCCGGGCTATGACGGCGAATACGGAAAGATCAAGATTTTTAGCGAGGGAGAACAGAAGGGTTATTCCAAGCAGAGCAGCCTTTTTTGAATATTGACTTGTGGCCCCAAAGGGCTATCATATAAATAGACAAATAAGTTAGCTACAATCGAGGTCCCAAAAAGTATTTTAGTTTTATCTAGGTATCTTTGAAGGCCAAAGAAGTATTAACTTATTAGTCTGGAAAGCGAGGTGAAAAAATTTGGCCTTCAATAAATTTGGCAAAGGACCTCGAAGAGATGACGGCGGCGCCGGTCCTGGCGGAGGTTTTCAGCGGCAGATGTTCCAGGGCGACTGGACCTGTTCTGATTGCGGAGGAAAAATAACGGAACTGCCCTTCCAGCCGGCACCGGATCGTCCTATATACTGCCGTGACTGCCACCAGAAACACAGGCAAGATCGTTTTAGCCGCTAATCTTTATCTGCAGATAATTCAAAGCCCCGACTGAACCGGGGTTTTGAATTATTTTTAAGTTGACGGATTCTTTGTTATTGTGATAATTTTATATAACAAGTTGTTTAATAATTGAATAAAAAAACAAAAAGGAGGAATGGATATGCATGCACATTTTGGAGATCCGTTGGTGGTCGAGGGTAATTATTTTTTCCGTTTGCCTGCCGGAAGAAAAGGCAAGGCATTGGAAGAAGGGTATCGGATATTTGATTTAGATAATCCAACCAAAGTAGTGGATATCACCGGCAGAGAGCTTGGTGAGGCGCAGGTAATTTCTACAAAACAGACCAAGTTTGATTATTTGTCCAAAAAAGATATCGGCGAACTGAAAAACCTTGGCCTTAAATCAAAAGAGCAGGCATTAAGGACTCTTAACAGCAGATATTCAAAAAATATCAGATGGGTTACTTTTGTGATATTTATTCCAGTAGTAAGATTGGTCAATAGAGAACCTTTTTATAAAAAGGAGGTCGTTGATGGAAGATGAATGTAAATTTTTTGAAAGTGATAAAGTTGAGGGAGTTTCTGAATCAGAAATACGGAGTTTCAATAATGATTACGATTACCGGTGCCCTCATTGCGGAAGCAGTGAATATCTTGTTTATCTTAACCATATCATAGGCTGCAACTGGATTATTTTTTCATGCGAGAAATGCCTGATTGGGTTCAAGGAGGAAGATCTGGTAGGCGGGTTTTTCCCGCAGAAACAATTATGGCTAAAAGAAAAGTACCAACAAAAACAGAGAACTAAAAGTTAATTAAGGCCGGGTTTTTGCTACCCGGCTTTTTTATTGGCGGGTAGTGAAATTTCGTCAATAATTTTTTGGGCGAAACAGTCGAAATTCTACTACCCGCCTTGCCCAATTAATTGAATTACATTACGATTATCGTATGAAGAAAAACAAAAAAGCAAAAGCTTTGGTTTTGCTTTCAGGCGGCTTGGATTCAATTTTGGCCGTCAGATTATTGCAGGAACAGGGAATAGAAGTTGTGGCGATAAATTTCCGGACTAATTTTTGCGGCCCGTCCAAAGCCAGACCGGCGGCGCAGGCGCTGGGCGTGCCTCTGCGCGAAGTTGATATCAGAAATGAATTTATTGAAGTTTTGAAGAAACCAAAACACGGCTACGGCGCGGGACTGAATCCCTGCATTGACTGCCACGCCTTGATGCTAAAAAAAGCAGCAGAGATCACGAGGCGGGAAGGTTATGATTTTGTGGCCACCGGCGAAGTTTTAGGCGAACGGCCGATGTCTCAGTATAGAAAAGCCTTAAAGATCGTGGAAAAAGAAGCTGGCCTGGAAGGTTATTTATTGCGTCCGCTTTCCGCCAAATTGCTTGAGCCGACAGTTGCCGAACATGACGGTCGTATCAATCGTGAAAAATTATTGGCTTTGAGCGGTCGCAACCGGAAACCGCAGATGGAACTGGCAAAAAAATTTGGCATTAAACAATATCCCAGCCCGGCGGGCGGCTGCGCTCTGACGCAGGCTGGATTTGTTGAGCGGTTAAGGGAACTGATAGGTCAAAAACCGGATTTTAATTCAGAAGACACAGATTTAGTGCGGATTGGCAGGCATTTTTGGATTGAAGGCAGGCAGATTATCATTGGCCGCAATAAAGAGGAAAATCAAATTTTGGAAGCCATTTTTAAAAAAGGCGATATTTTAATTAAGCCAAAAAGCTTTATCGGGCCAAGCGCCCTTTTGCGAGGAGAAAAAATTGACAGCCAGATAGTTCAAAGAATCAAAGAATTAATCTTTAAGTTTTCGTCTGGGGCAAAAAATTTAGATATATCGGAATTAAATTTTAAAACGAGAGGCAGAATCAAATAAAAAATTTAAAGAGACAAGTTCTTTTAAAAAAACAAAAAGGAGGCACAAAAATGAAACCGGATGAAATTTGGGAAAGTTTTTTGGTAAAGGTAAAATATGCAGGGGAGGATATTTGGAATTTTTTATTGTTTAAGCTGGCAATCTGGATATTAGCCGGTGCGATTATCGGATTTTTGGAAACAAAAGAATTTTTTGAAAAGACGATTAAAAAACGAAAATAGCCAAATCATCAAATGCCAAAGAGAAGTTCCATTCTTTGTTTTTGCCAAGATTGACAATTATCTTGGTTTAAGATATAATTATAATCCAGTTGGATGAATCAAAATTCTTTAAAAATTTAAGGAGGTAAAAATGAGAAGCAATGACAATGGCAGTAGGAAACAAACAACTTTTCCTATCAAATGTTATTATTGCAGAGAAGAATTTAAAGTGGCAGCAGACCATCCGAGTTTCATCAATAAGGCTTTTTGCAATAAAAGGGAATGCGTAGAAAAACACTTCGAAGACAAAAAGAACGGCAGGAAGCGGCTCGAGAAATATAAAGCACATGTTATCTCGGAAAAAGAGAAACATAAAAAGAAGAAAAAATTCATGGTGGTTTTTTTTGTTGACGAAGAGAAAAAAGTTGTTTTCAGGGAAAATGGCGGCGGACCGCCCATCCGGGTCGGGGAAATAATCCCGGAAGAAAGAATTCCCGAAAGGCTGAAAGATAATGATTATGTTTTTGTAATAGAAGGTTTTGGTCTGCCTGGCCGGATAAACCAATATCGTAGGGACATTATCAGAGGGCTCTCTTAAAAAATTAAAATAGCGGACTTTAAACTTAAGGTCCGCTTTTTGATTTTTTTGGGCAGATGCTGATATAATGAAAATATGATGAATTCAAAAATAGCCAAGATTTTTTATCAGATATCGGAATATCTTATCATGAAAGATGTGGCTTTTAAGCCCCAGGCCTATGAGCGGGCAGCGCGGCTTATCGAATCAATGGAAGAAGATCTTGATGATGTCTACAAAAAAGGCGGGGTTAAAGCTTTGATGAAAATTGAAGGCATTGGAGAAAGCATGGCGGAAAAAATAGAGGAATTCATCAAAACAGGCAAAATAAAAGATTATGAAAAATTGCGAAAAGAGTGCCCGGTTGACCTGGAAGTGCTGACATCAGTAGAGGGGATCGGGCCAAAAATGATAAAAGCGCTTTACGAAAAACTGCATGTGAAAACGTTAAACGATTTGGAAAAAGCGGCCAAAGCCCATAAGATTCAGAAATTGCCGCGATTCGGGCCCAAAGTCGAGGAAAATATCTTGACCGGCATTGAATTTGCCAAAGGAAGCCATGGCCGGTTTTTGCTGGGTTTTATTTTGCCGCTGGTGCGAAAAATAGAAAATCGGCTGCGGGATCTGGATTTTGTTTCCCAGGCAGTGGCGGCCGGTTCGGTCCGCCGCATGAAAGAAACCGTCGGGGATATCGATATTTTAGTCGTTTCTTCCAAGCCGGAAAAAGCGATGGACTATTTTTGTTCGATGAACGAAGTGGAAAAAATAATTGCCAAAGGAGAAACAAAGAGTTCAGTACGGCTGGATCTGGGGCTGGATGCCGATATCAGGGTTGTTGCAAAAGAAAGTTTCGGCGCCGCTCTGCAGTATTTTACCGGCAATAAAGACCATAACGTGGTGCTTCGCCGGCTGGCTCAGGATAAAAGATTTAAGCTCAACGAATACGGCATTTTTCGCGGCAAAAAACGAATTGCCGGAAAAACCGAAGAGGAAGTTTATAAAGTTCTTGGACTTGAATGGATGGATCCGGAATTAAGAGAAAATACAGGCGAAATAGAGGCATCTGATTCGGGCAAACTGCCGAAACTCGTCGATTACAAAGATATCAAAGGCGATCTGCAGATGCATTCGGAATGGTCGGATGGCGCGCATTCAATAAAAAAATTAGCCGAAACAGCAGGACAGCTTGGCCATGAATATATTGCCATAACCGATCATACGGGCGAGCTACGCATTGCCGGCGGCATGAGCGAAAAAGAAATTTTGAGATATTTTGTCGAAATCGAAAAGATTGATAAGGCGCTTAAAGGCATCAGAATTTTAAAAGGAATTGAAACAAATATCAGAAAAGACGGGACAATTGATATCTCTGACAAAATTCTGGCCAAAGCAGACATTGTTTTGGCTTCGGTGCATTCCAATTTTAAAATGGGCAAAGAAGAGATGACAAAAAGGATCTGCCGCGCAATGGAAAATCCATACGTTGACATTATTTCCCATCCAACGGCCAGGGTCATTCAGGGCCGGCCAGGATACGAAGTTGATTTTGACAAACTTTTTGAATGCGCCAAGCGAACAGGCACGGTGCTGGAAATAAATTCTTATCCAGACAGACTTGATCTTTCTGACGTCAATATCAAGCGGGCAATTGGGGCGGGAGTTAAACTTTCCATCGGCACTGATTCGCATTCAAGAAACCAGCTGCACAATATCGAACTTGGCATTGCGCAGGCGAGGCGAGGTTGGTCTGAAAAGAAAGACATAATCAACACAATGGGCTTTGAAGATTTAATAGTTTTTTTAAAGAGGCATAAAAAATGAAATTTGCGAAAATTTATTTGGTGCGGCATGGCGAGGTTGCAAATTATAAAAATATCATTTACGGATACAGGCCGCTAAAATTAAGCAAGAAAGGGGAGCGAGAGGCCAGAGAAACCGCTGTTTTTTTGAAAAACAAAAATATTACGGCGATTTTTTCAAGCCCGCAAAAAAGAACCCAGCAGACTTCCAAAATCATAAGCCAGGTTATTTCAAAAAGAAAGACAAAAGTCCAGACAGAAAGAGATCTGCGTGAATCAGGCTGGGGGCATTTTTTGGAAGGGTTGACCTGGGAGCAGGTAAGAAAAAAATATCCAAAAGAGACGCTTCTTTATAACCGCGAGCCTTCCAAGATAAAAAAAGGCGAAAGCCTGCAAAAAATGGCTGGCCGGATGTTAAAAATTATCCAAAAAATAATTAAAAAATATCCGGGTCAAAATTTTGTCATTGTTTCGCACCGCGACCCTATTCTGGCTTTGTTGCTTAAAATTTCCAAGCGCAGTTTCAATGATCTGCACAAGGTTCAATATCTATGCGGCACCGGCTCGGTCCTGGAAGTTGACTTAATCGGGGAGAGACTGATTAATAAAAACTTTTAATTTTTCAATTTTCATTTTTAACTTAGCGAAGCACTTATGCCTTTTGAAAAATCTGCCGGAGCAATAATTTTTTATAGAGAAAAAGATAGAACCGTAAAATACCTGCTTTTAAAGCACAGGGCTGGTCATTGGAATTTTCCCAAAGGATTGATCGAGAAAAGAGAGAAGCTGACAGATGCTGCTATGCGCGAGGTCAAAGAGGAAACCGGATTGGAGCACCCGAGCCTTATTAACGGATTTAAAGAAACTATTAGGTATTTTTTTAGGGCCAAATATGATTATCAGATAAAAGAACGGGGGCTAAAAATGGGGCAGACAGTTATGAAATTCGTAACATATTTTTTAATGGAATCAGATGATAAAAATGTTAAGTTATCTTTTGAACACGTTAATTTTGAGTGGTTGGAGTATAGTGATGCAAAAGAAAGATTAAAGAATTTAAAAAATATGCTGCCGGTTTTAAAAAAAGCCCATCAATTTCTGAACAAAAATGACCGATTTTGAGAAAAAAATATATAATGTCGTCAAGAAGATCCCGCGCGGAAAAGTGTTGACTTATAAGCAGGTAGCGCTAAAATTGGGGAATATCGGTTTTGCCAGAGCGGTGGGGAACGCGTTGAATAAAAACCGGGATAAAAAAGTTCCTTGTCATCGGGTCATCCGTTCGGACGGAAAAACAGGAGGTTATCAAGGCGGGGTTAAGAAAAAAGTTCTTTTACTTCAAAAAGAAGGTTATTTAAAATAAAAAAAGGAGGTTAAAAATGGAAGCAGTCCAAAAGCTGAACGAAATACAAGCAGTAATAGCTGAACTGGAAAAGCTTGAAAAATATTTATACGGGCCAATTGAGCGTTTTCGCAAGTTAAGAAAAGAAATTTCTTCATCAGCCGATTTTTTGAGAGGATTGCAAAAAAGCATCAGGCAGGCAGACAAGAAGGATCACAATTTGACGCTTAAGATAGCGGCCGGAATGGAAACAGCGGATTCAGAGATCCTGAATAAATTTTTTGAGAGGACAATCAACGATCTTAATGAGATCAGGCAGGAAATTACAGAAAAATGGTCCGCCTTAAAAGAAGCGAGAGAAGAAAATGCATTGGTTGGCGAGCAGGGAGAATCAGAAATCTCCTAATTTTTTGAAAAGCCTTATCTGTGATAAAATAAAGATAAGGCTTTTATTTTTTATGTCCCATAGTGAAAATTTTGGTATGATCAAATTTCTGAAAAATTGGCTGCCGGTTATTCTGTGGGCGGGATTAATTTTTTATTTATCGGCCCAGCCGGGTTTAAAATCTGGTTATGCCTGGCCTTATGATTTCATTTTACGCAAAAGCGCGCACATAACGGAATTTGCCGTTTTATTTTTATTACTCCTGCGTGCATTCGGAAGCCATAATTTACAATCCTCCTCCGCCCCGCTAAGCGGGGCTACGGAAGGGTTATTCCCTGCCGGAAATAAAAAAGCCCTGTTATGGGCTTTTATGCTGGCGATTTTATATGCGATTTCTGATGAATTGCATCAGTCTTGTGTCGTTCAGAGAGTGGCCGGTGCCTCAGACGTGGTCATTGATTCTTTTGGCGTTTTGCTTCTCACTTGGTGGCGAATTCGACGATTTTCTTGAAGGTTTCAGAATTATTCTGAGCCAGGTTTGCCAATATCTTGCGGTCGAGCAGGATATTATTTTTTTTAAGCGCATTAATGAATCGGCTGTAAGTGATTCCCAGTTCCCGGCAGGCAGCATTAACTTGAATGTTCCAAAGCCCGCGGAAATCAGCTTTTTTCTTCCTTCGGTCAAAATAGGCGCGGGAGAGCGCATGGCGTACCGCGTCTTTTGCCTGGCGATAGCGCGAAGAGCGGCTCCACATGTAGCCCTTGGCCATCTTTAAGATTTTTCTTCGTTTTTTGCGAGCGTGAACCGCCCGCTTGACTCTGCTCATAATTTTAGATGATTTTGTTTAACGTTTTAGCTAAATAATTAAAATGCTTTTTTCCTCTTTTGGCCCTTCTGCTGTTTCCGGATTTTTTGGCCAAAAAATGATTCTGGCCAGTTGGCTGGTGCAGCATCTTTCCGCTTCTGGTAATTTTAAAACGCTTCAGCAGCGCTTTATTCATATTGTTTTTTGTTATTTATTTTCCGATTATCATTGAAAAACCTCTTGGTTGTCTGGTTATTCCCTGTTCAACCGAGACTGCTTCGCTTAACAGCGATTTGAACTCTCCTATTTTTTGCCTGGCCATGTTGCCGAATGCTTTTTCCCGGCCGCGCAGAATAATCTCTATCCTTACTTTATATCCCTTTTTTAAAAAATTCTCTGCCTGGTTTACTTTAAGTTCAAGGTCGTGCTTGGCAGTGTTTAATCCGATACGGATTCCTTTCAATCCTGATTTTTTCTGATTAACTTTTTGCTGGCGCGCCTGTTTTTCTTTCTGATACTGGAATTTGCCGTAATCGGCAATGCGGCAGACCGGCGGGTCAGATTTGGCCGAGACTTCAATTAAGTCCAGGCCCTTATCCATGGCCATCTGGAGTGCTTGGGAAGTCGGCACAACGCCAATTTGCTTGCCTGTTTCGTCTACCAGGCGCACTTGAGGGACTCTTATTTGGTGATTAACTCGGTTAGATATAAAGATAATTTTGCGCTTTAATGATAAAGATAATGATTTAATTGTTTTTTAAGAAATTTTCTACCGGAACCACTTTTCAGAAATCTTTCTCTATTTTTTGCATCAATTCTGTCTATATAGCTTTCATAGTAAATTAACTTTATTAGCAATCTGTTTTTTGTTGAATCAACTTCGCCCTTGCTGTGACTTTTAAATCTGAGCTTCAAATCATTAGTATGTCCTATATACTACCATCCATTATCTTTTTTGCTTTCTAGAAGATAGACGTAATACATTTTACGTGCCTACCGCGTGGAAAAATTTGTATGCAAATTTTTCTTTACGCGGTGGAGATGGCGGGAATTGAACCCGCGTCTAGTTAGCGTTTTTCAAATTATTTCTACGATCATATCCTAATTTTGCCTCTTAGGTTAGGAAACTTAAAATTAGACAAAATGAATCCAAACCGCATTCGGTTTATCTCGGCCGCATCCCCGAAAATATGCAGCCTATCTCGATTTTTTGACACCTTTATTTGGCTATCGAGAATCACCAAGAAAGATGTGCTTTAAGCAATAGCTAAAGCAGGTTGTTTGTTGAACAAGTTGGCACTTATTCTTTTTCTAAAAGTTTAATGAGATTTTAGAATACTCAGATCGCATATTTTAAAAAGTGCTCCTATCGAGGCCTATCATCCCCCTGATTAGTATTTTCCCCGCAAGGCTCTGTTTATGTCTCTTTTTGACTCTCGTTCTATTATTTTACCGCGTTTATCAGCCTTGCGTTTTCCTCTGGCTAAGGCAAATTCAATTTTGACCCTAGCCTTTTTAGTATACACACGGATAGGCACTAAAGTCAATCCTTTCTGGTGGGTTTTGCCGATCAGGCTTTGAATTTCGTGCTTGTGCAAAAGGAGCTTTCTCGTGCGCAAAGGGTCATAATCCGGCGGCGCGTTTTTAGGCTGAAAAGGGGCGATATTGGCGTTTAATAACCAGGCTTCTTGGCCACGGATGACAACATAAGACCCCTGCAGGCTGATATGGCCTTTTTTGGCGGACTTAACCTCGTGGCCGGTCAAAACTAAACCCGCCTCGTATTTTTCAAGGAATTCGTAGTCAAATGAAGCTTTGCGGTTGTAGGCTAATTCAGGCATTCTACGTTTACTTTAGCATTTATTTGCGATAAACTGAAGATACATGCCAGGTAGTGAAAATTCGACTGCTGCCTGGCAGCAATCGTAAAATATTAGTCGAATTTCTACTACCTGGTATGCTTCGTCAAGAAATCAAAAAATTTTTGAATATGCCGGAGGCCGAAATCGGCCGGCCGGAAAATAGGAACTTTGGCGATTATTCAACTAACGTTGCTTTGAAATTGGCCAAAAAAGAAGGAAAGAATCCGATGGAAGCAGCAGAAGAAATAAAAAAGAATTTGGAATCAGGAGTCAGGAATCAGGAATTATTTAAGAAAACTGAAATTGTTAAGCCGGGTTTTATAAATTTTTTCGTGTCAGACGAATATTTGCAAAAAGAAATCGGTCAGATCATAGAAGATGGAGCGGAATATGGCAGGTTAAAACTCGGCGACAACAAAAAAGTTCAGGTTGAATTTATTTCCGCCAACCCCACAGGCCCGCTGACGCTTGGCAACGGCCGAGGCGGATTTTTTGGCGACGCGCTGGCCAACATATATGGAAAGGCCGGTTTTTCGGTAAAGCGGGAATATTTCATCAATGACGCCGGTTATCAGGTTGAGATTTTAGGCCATTCGATCCTGGGCGACGAGAAAGCGCAGTATCAGGGGCAGTATATTGACGAACTGCGCAAAAAATTCACCGGATTTTTTTCGTCAAAAGACCCAAAGAAAGTGGGGGAAAAAGCGGCTGACTATATTATGGAAAAAATGATAAAACCGACAGTCCGGGAACGGATGAACATAAAGTTTGATGAATGGATCTCTGAGAAAAAAATGCGTCAAACAGGCGCAGTTGAAAAAATACTCAAGCTTCTGAAAGAAAAAAACCTGACCTATGAGAAAGAAGGGGCTTTGTGGTTCAGGTCAGCTGATTTTGGCGACGACAAAGACAGAGTATTGATTACCTCTGATAAAAATGAGAGAAACAACGAAGCGACTTATATATTATCCGATATTGCTTATCATCATGATAAATTCGTTGAGCGAAAGTTTGATAAAGCGGTAGATGTCTGGGGCGCGGACCATCACGGCTATGTAGGACGTTTGAAAGCCGCCAAAAAAGCGCTGCAGCTGCCTGGGGAGCTGGAAATCATCATTATGCAATTGGTGCGCCTGTTTGAAGGCGGCCAGGAGATCAGGATGTCAAAACGAGAGGGCACTTATATCACACTCGATGAATTACTTTATGAAATTCCGCTAGATGTGGCCAGATTTTTCTTTCTTATGTACAGCCCCGACACCCATATGGATTTTAATCTTGATCTGGCGCGCGAACAGTCGGAGAAAAATCCGGTCTATTATGTCCAATATGCATACGCTCGGATACATAGTATCCTTGCTAAGTTCAAAGTTCAAAGTTCAAAGTTCAAGGTTGCAAGTCAAAATTTAAAATTATTGACTCATCCCTCAGAGATGGATCTGATAAAACAATTGATCCGCTTGCCAGAAATCATTGAGGATACAGCGCTCGATTATCAGGTCCAGCGTCTGCCCCAATACGCCTTGGAGATGGTGAGAGCTTTTCATAAATTTTATGAGGAATGCCGGGTGATTGATGATAAAAATCTTGATTTGACCGCGGCACGGCTTAAATTGGTGGAAGCAACCGGAATCGTTCTGAAAAACACTCTGGATTTGATGGGGATCAGCGCGCCGGAAAAAATGTAGCGTTAAATTCCTTGATTAAAAAATTAAAGCACCGCTTAAATTAACGCGGTGCTTTTTGGCGCAGCTGCTAATTGAACATTGTCGGAGGGGCCGGAATATTGGTAGAAATATTGATTCCGCCTTTCTTTTTTGCGCTTCTTGGATAACCCAGAGAAATTGTCATTAAATTAGGGCGTTTCTTGAACCGGCGCAGAATTTTTGCTTTTTGGGCGCTGATGCAGCCAATGTCATCCTGGCATGGATCATATCCATTGATGCACATATTCACCACCTCCTTTGACTAATATTTTTAGGAAAAGAACAGCTGATTATTTTATAACAGATTGGTTGATTTTGGTCAAATAAAAAAGGCCGCTTTTTTGACTTTTTAAGATTTTCGGACTACTATGAAATATATGAATCTTCCCCAAATAGAGCAGAAAATCCTCAGGTTCTGGGATAAAAAGAAAATATTTTCCAAAAGTTTAGCTAAGACCAAAAAAGGGTCTCGTTTTGTTTTCTTTGAAGGCCCGCCGACCGCCAACGGTCTGCCTGGTCTGCATCATGTTGAAGCGCGGGCTTTTAAGGATATAATTCTCCGTTTCAAAACAATGCAGGGTTTTTTTGTTGAAAGGAAAGCCGGCTGGGACACTCATGGTCTGCCGGTTGAGATCGAAGTCGAAAAACAGCTCGGACTGAAAAGCAAAAAAGATATAGAAAAATACGGAATAGACAGATTCAATAAAAAATGCAAAGAAAGCGTCTGGCGCTACAAAAATGAATGGGAAAGAATGACCGCCCGCATGGCATTCTGGCTGGACATGAAAAATCCCTATGTCACTTATGAAAATTATTATATTGAAAGCGTCTGGCATATTTTGAAGGAGATCTTTGACAAAGGCCTGCTTTACAAAGGCCAGCGGGTAGTGCCTTATTGTCCAAGATGCGGCACGGCCTTGTCTTCTCATGAGGTCGCTTTGGGTTATGAAACAATTAAAGAGGCATCAATCTATTTTAAATTGCCGATCAAGGCCGAAAATTCTTCATATTTCTTAGTTTGGACAACGACTCCCTGGACCCTGCCGGCCAATACGGCTTTGGCAGTCGGGGAAAACATAAATTACGTTAAGGTTAAGCTGGGCAAAGAAAAATATATTCTGGCCAGAGAGCGCCTCGGCGTTTTGCCGGAAGGCTATGAAATTGAAAGCGAATTTTTGGGCGGAGCGCTGGTTGGCCGGGAATACGAACCGCTCTATCCGATGAAACTGGACAAACCCGGTTATAAAGTAGTGGCCGCCGATTTTGTTTCGGTGGAAGAGGGTACGGGTATTGTCCATATCGCTCCTTCGTTTGGTATCGAAGATATGGAATTGGGCGAGAAAGAAAGCCTGCCTTCGGTGATGACAGTGGAGCTTGACGGAAATGTGACAAAGGGCTTGGGTATCCCCGGTGAAGGTAAGTTTGTCAAAGAAGCGGATGAGGACATAAAAGCGGATCTTAAAAAACGCAGGATGCTTTTCAAAGAAGAAATGTACGAACATGAATATCCTTTTTGCTGGAGATGCGATACCCCTTTAATTTATTACGCCAAAATTTCCTGGTTTATAAAAATGTCTTCTGTCAGGCAGAAGCTTTTGCAGAACAACGAAGAGATCAATTGGGAGCCGGCGCATTTGAAACGGGGGCGTTTTGGGGAATGGCTGAGGGAAGCCAAAGACTGGAATTTATCGCGGGAAAGATTTTGGGGCACACCCCTGCCCATTTGGGAATGCGAAAAATGCCATCAATTAAAAGCCATAGGCAGCATCAGGGAACTGGGTAAAAAATTAAAAGATCTGCACCGTCCGCATATAGATAAAATAACTTTTTCTTGTCCAAGATGCAGCGGAGCAATGAAGCGGGTGCCATATGTTATTGACTGCTGGTTTGATTCTGGCTCCATGCCGTTTGCCCAATGGCATTATCCGTTTGAGAAAAATAATAAGATCGAGGAAGGCGAAGCTTTTCCGGCCGATTATATCTGCGAAGCGGTTGATCAGACGCGCGGCTGGTTCTATACTTTGCTGGCCATTTCAACTTTGCTAGGCAAGGGAACTTCCTATAAAAATGTGATCTGCCTGGGCCACGTTCTGGACGCCAAAGGCCAGAAAATGTCAAAGTCCAAAGGCAATATCATTATGCCTCTGGACGTCATCAATCAATTTGGTTCAGACACGGTGCGCTGGTATCTTTACACGATAAATCAGGCAGGCGAGCCCAAGCGATTTGATCTGAAAGACGTTAAAGATAAATTTAACCGGTTTTTTGGCACGCTTTACAACACATTTATATTTTTTCAAACCTATACAGGCAGATCTTTCAGGCCGGCAAAAAATTATAAACCAAAAAATATTTTGGACAGATGGATCATTTCTTTACTGAACTCTCGGATCATAAAAATGACTGACGGCCTTGAGCATTATGATGTGGTGACGGCGGCCAGATCCTTTGAAAGTTTCATTGACGATCTTTCCAACTGGTATGTGCGAAGATCGCGCCGCCGATTCCAGAAGCCCGAAAACGAAAAAGAAAAAAATGAAGCGGCCCAGACGCTCTATTATGTTCTCGTCAATCTATCAAAGCTGGCCGCGCCTTTTATTCCTTTCATTGCCGAAGAGATCTACCTGAATTTAAAAAAGTCAAAAATGCCCGAATCAGTTCATCTTTGCGACTGGCCCCAAGCGGACAAAAAATCCATCAATAAAAATCTTGAGGGGGAAATGGCAGCAGTCAGAGAAATTGCCGCGCTGGCCCTGGCGGAGCGGGCGGGTGCCGGAATTAAAGTCCGCCAGCCACTTAATCAGTTAAAAGTTAAAAGTTCAAAGTTAAAAGCTGACAAAGAGCTGCTTGAGCTCATCAAGGACGAAGTTAATGTCAAAGAAATTATTTTTGAGGAAACTTTGAAGGGCGAGATTAAACTGGACAAAAAAATAACCAAAGAGCTGAAAGAAGAAGGAATGTCCAGAGAGCTTATTCGTTCTGTCCAAGACATGAGAAGACAGCTGGGTTTAACGCGCAAAGACAGTATTTTGATAAATTTCCAATACCCAGTTTCCAATAACCAATTAAAAAAATTGATTGATAATTGGGCCGGATTCATAAAAAAAGAGACTTTATCGCGGGAGCTGACCATCGGCCAGAAAATTAAATTTGATCAGGAAAAAGAAATTGAACTGGAGGGAAATAAAATAAAGGTCGGCATAAATAAAATATAAATTCACCCCGTTAAATAAAAATCTAGAAGATTTTTAATTTGCTCTGCAAATTATTTAACAGGGTAAATAATTTCATGAAAAAGATATTCATAATTTCTGCAGCGATTTTAATTCTGATTCCTTTTGCTGCTTCAGCCGCGCTTATTGAAAAAGATACCAGCTATACTCTGTCAAAAGAAAAGACTGTCGCAACCAACGTTTATGCCATGGGCAGCAGTATTATGTTTTTGGGCAATGCCAGCGAGGATCTGCTGGCAGTGGGAGGCACGATAGTTGTTTCTGGTAATGTCAGCAAAGATTTGAGTCTGGCCGGCGGCACCATTAATATTTCGGGCGAAACAGGAGAAGATGTCCGGGTGGGTGGCGGAACGATAAACCTGGACGGAAAAGTCGGGGGCGAACTGGCGGCTTTGGGCGGGCAAATTATTATCGGGCCGGGTGCTGAGGTAAAAAAAGACAGCTATATAATCGGCGGCAATATCCTGATAAACGGACATCTGGGGCAATATCTGGTGATCAAAGGCGAAACAGTGACAATAGATGGCGTGATTGACGGAAGCGTCAAGATCACAGCCAGCGAAAAAATTACCATTGGCAGCAGCGCTCAGATAAAAGGAGCCCTGGACTACAGCGCACCGCATCGAGCAGAGATTGAGGAAGGTGCCAAGATCAGCGGAGCCGTCACATATAAGCAGTATATTGTGCCAAAAACCGGGGTAAAAACCAAAGGAGCTTTCATCCTCTGGATGCTGGTAAAAGGATTGATGGTTTTGCTGGCGGCGGTTGTTGTTTCTTTGCTCATTAAAAAACAAACGCAGGCGGCTGTACGATACGCCCTGCCTAATTTTGGCAAAGAGCTTCTGCGGGGTTTTATCATTCTGGTCGTTCTGCCGGTGGCGGTAATTATTTCCTTTATAACAGTATTTGGTGGAATTCTGGGAGGCGCCGCTTTGCTTCTTTATATTACGATGGCGTTCTTTGGGGCAATTTTGTCGCCGATAATTTTGGGTGCGCTTTTGGCAAAATATATTTTTAAGCAGACAAATTTTGAAGGAGACTGGAAATCCGCGATTTTGGGTTCGGTTGTTTGGGGCGCTTTATATTTTGTTCCGTATATTGGGAAAACGGTATGTTTCGTATTTTTCCTGGCGGCATTCGGCACTCTCTTTAACTTCCTTTATAAACATTTCAGAGAGGCAGAAAAATAAAGAATATGGAAAAAATCGCTTCCAAAAGAGGCGGTTTTTTCATTTGCTGGAGCCATTGGACAATGCTCAAGGCAGGCCGTCTGATGAATTGTTAGAGCCGCCAAAAAATAGTATAATTATGATAATGAAAAAAACATTTTATCTTTTTATTTTTATGGCTTTGGCAGGTCTTTTCCTGGCCGGCCAGGCCCAGGCTCATCAGCCCAGAATAGTTTCTGGCCAGGAAACAGCGGTCCAAAACCCGGAAATCTCCCAGGCTTTTTACGGCGAGCTGAAAGGCCAGCCGCAGTTGTTTGAAATTAATTCTGAAAATGATTTTGTCCTTTACGTCAATATTTTGGTGCCTGATCTGCCCGGTGCGAACAAGGGAATCAAGGCGGATATATATAGGATAGAAAACGGGGATCAGCAGCTGGTCGCAGAACTGGGCGGCGAAAATTTTGACTGGAGTAAATTTTTTGAGCCGTTCGGCGGGGACAGCTACTTAAAAGGCCCGGAATATAGAGAACAGGCGGAGAAAGGCAGATATTTGGTCAGCGTTTCTAGCAGCCAGAACTCAGGCAAATATTCTCTGGCCATCGGCTCGCAGGAATCATTTCCGCTTAAAGAAATTTTAAAGACGATAGCGCTCCTGCCGGTTTTAAAAATGGATTTTTTTGAAAGATCTCCCTTAACCGCCTATTTTAACTACACCGGCCTTTTTTTGCTGGGAACTCTGATAATTTTGTTTCTGGCCATATTTTTGGTTATTAAGCTTGCCAAAAAATTAAGGAAAAAAGACAACCCTGTTACTTTTTGATGGTTATTTCGTTCTAAATTATATGAAAAAGACTATTTTAATTTTGATCACCGTGGCGGTCTTGGGGGTCGCGGTCTGGGTCTATTTAAAGCAGACAAATAGTCTGCCTTTTGACAGCCAGCCGCTGCAAAGCAATTCAGAAGACCAGTCAGGCGATCAGAGACAGTTGGATATCTACAATAACGACGAATTTTTTCCTGAGCCAGAGCCCGGCCAAAAAGAGCTGACACCCGAGGAATTTGTCAGAAACTATCTGGAGGCCTATAAAAATATCGCGACAAAAAAGAATTTTGCCGAGGTAAAAAATTTTTTGACTTCCGACGCCCTGATTTTCATGCAAAGTGAAGGAGTGCCGCTGGAAACCAATTATACCAGCTTTGACAGCTTTGAGGTTCTAGATGTGGAAAATTTGGGCAATCATTACGTTTCAAAAGTAAAGCTGTCCGGTAACGGACAGCTTTTGAAAAATCCTGATGGCGGCGAAGCAATCGAAATAGATTTCATCAGGCAGGGGGAAAATTTCAAGGCAGAAACCTGGTATTTCACCCAATAAATAAAAAATAAATTAAAAAAATATGAAAAATATTCATCAGACAAACCGGGGTTTCCAAAAAATTCTGACAATAATGTTGACGGTCATCATTGCTTCGCTGGCCATTGCCGGCGGCGCCTATGCTTATAAAATATGGATAGTACCGGCAATGAATCAGCCAAGAGCAGAAGATAACAGCCAGCTGATCGGCGGGCAAAAAGACGAACATGGCTGTCTGATCGCGGCTGGCTATTCCTGGTGCGAGGCGAAACAAAAATGTCTGCGAACCTGGGAAGAGCCATGCGTTTTTTTATCCGACGAGCAGGGCATCAGGCAGGCGTTTGCAGAAAAGTACAGCAAGATAACTTCGGATATAAATTTAAACATTTCTCAAAATGACGGAGCTTTTGCTAAGGGCTCGGTGGTATTTGGTCAGGGCGGACCGGGCGAAGGCGGCTATTTCTTCGCTTATAAAAAGGATGAAAAATGGGAAATTGCGGCTGATGGCAACGGTTCTGTTTCCTGCCGGTATCTGAAATATTACGGTTTTCCCGAAAGCATGACAGAGAATTTCTGTTACAATTCTGAAACAGTCAATGATTTTTCAGAGACCGGCAATTTGGTTGTGCGGGCAGGGGAATCGCCGGCTAGCTCATGGGTACTGGTCTATGAGGAGGCAGGCCAGCCGGCGTTATCCGTAAATTTATTCTTTACCCAAGACAGCTTCTGCAATTTTGGTTCCGGCGCCCAGCCGTGTCTTGAGCCCCAATTTAGCCAGGGCCAGCGCGCCAGGGTTGAAGGCTGGTTTTCCTCGCAGGGAAACGTGATGGTGAAAGACCTTATCATTATCAAATAAATAATTTTTAAATGTTGCAGCTCGAGGAACAAAATTTGATCAGGGAATGCGCGCAGGGAGATCTGGAGAAGTTCGGGGCGCTCTATGATATTTACGCCGACAAAATCTACCGCTATGTCTTTTATCGGGTGCGCCATAAAGAAACTGCAGAGGATTTAGTCAGCCAGGCATTTTTCAAAGCGCTGGAAGGAATAAGAAGTTTTAATGCAGACAAAGGTAATTTTTCTGCGTGGCTCTATCGGATTGCCAGGAATAGCCTGATTGATCACTGGAGAAAACAAAAAGCTCATTTCAATATAGATGATTTATGGAGCGTGAGCTCCCAAGAAGATCTGGAAAGCAAAGCTTCAGTTAAAGAAAAGATCGGCAAGGTCAAGGAATTTCTGGCAAAACTGGAAAGCTCCCAGCGCGAGATTATCGTGATGAGGATCTGGGACGGCATGACGCACAAAGAAATATCGCAAATTCTTGGCAGGAGCGAGGCAAGCGTCAAAATGAACTTTTCGCGGGCTATAGCCAAATTGAGAAAAGAAGAAATTCTGGCGCTGATTGCCTTTGGCATTCTTTTAAATCAGATAATTTAGCTGGATTGTTGGCAGAGCGAGGGATCTCTGATCCGACTCCTCGAGCGGAAAAGAGATTTCTCGCTTTGTAAACAATTAACATCGAGGAAAATGATGAAACTTAATCAGGAACAATTGAAAAAAATTCTGGAAGATCTTTATGCAGTTGACGAAAATCTTCGGCATTATGAAAAAGAACTTGTGCAGATAATTTGCGATATTGTTGAATTGAAACCCGAAGTCAAATTTGACGAAAATTTCAGATTGCAGCTCAGAGCGCAATTGATGGAACGGGCGGTCCAATTGGCGCAGGAAAAATCAGTTCAGCCGGCCGGCTCTCTGCTTTCTTGGAAGTTTTCTTATGTCCTGGCCGGGGCCCTGGCGCTCGCCGTTCTGGTTTTTGGAGGCGGATATCTCGCCCAAAAACAGGGGATAATTGAATTTCCGAAAACGAGCTTACTTGAGCAAAGCGAAGAGCCGTTTGCTTTTAAAAAATTATCCGTTTCCGATAATGCTTTTGGTTCGCTCAAAGGCGACCAGGCAGTAACTCAGGCCGCAAGCGGCGTTGGTGGCGGCGGAGGCGCCAGAACCGAGAGCGGCGGCGGGGATGGTTCAAGTTCAATCGCGCCAACTTATGGGCTTGGCGGCGGCGGAATGACGTATCCTGGCGTCTATTACAGGTATGTTTATAAAGGCGAGCCGCTGGAACTGGCAAACAGCGAAATTGAGGTTTTGCGCCGCGTCGGCTTTGACCAAAATATTTCTTCTTTTGGCAGCCTCTTAAAAAGCTTTGGCCTTGGCATGGTTAATATGGACAGTTTTAGTTCGCTTAAAGTGCAGAATGTCAATCTGGCCGAAGACAGGGATTTTGGTTATTTTATCTCGGCTAATGTTCAGGAAGGTTCAGTTTATATTTCGCAGAATTGGCTGAAGTGGCCCCAGCCTTATAAATTATGCGTGGGAGAATCAACTTTGTGTGTTGAGCAAAGCCGCGTCAAAATTTCCGATGTCTTGCCAGACAGCGAAGTGATAAAGATTGCCCGGGATTTTATTAAAGCCCACGGCATTAATCTTGTTTCCTACGGCGAGCCGGAAATAACTGATGCTTGGCGCGTTGAATATGAAAAAACGGCTGACAAAAGCCAGTTTTACATTCCCGAATCCTCCAACGTGCTTTTTCCGCTAAAAGTCAACGGCCAATTCGTTTATGACGAAGGCGGATTTAAAACCGGCATGAATTTGAGCGTTGATTACAGGCAGAAAAAAGTTTCGGGAGCCGCCAACATCACTTCCCAGACCTACCAGGCCTCAAATTATCCGGCGGAAACTGACAGCGCCAAAATCTTGAAGCTGGTTGAGCAGGGCGGAAATTATTACTGGGGCTATCCTATGGCCGAGAGAGTGGCAGGCAGCGAGGAAAAAATAATTGAGGTTGGCACGCCGACAAGGCAGTATGTGCTTTATTCAAACTACAGCAACAATCAGGTAAATTTTCTTCTCGTGCCTTCGCTGGTATTTCCGATAACTAAAACGCCCGATGACACAAACTATTTCTATCAGAAAAATATCGTGGTGCCTCTGGCCAGAGAGCTCTTAGATCAGCGTTTGGTGCCGATGCAGTAGAACAATTAAAAAAGGCTAATCAAATTGATTAGCCTTTTTGTGTTGAATGATCTAATAGCTCCAAACTCCAAGATCAACGATTCTGAACCCTATCAGTTTGCCGCAGTAGTCAGAAGGGTCATAGCTTGGCGGTTCAGGAAGCTTTTGGGCAAAATAATAATCAACGTTGAAATACCGGCTGTACATCTTGCTGATAAGCAGGTGATGATAGTCCCCGTGATTTTTTGCCCGAAAAAGCGCCATGCCTATGTCGTGGCCGAATTTTGCCTCCTTGGCGTCGTTGTCAATTTCAACCTTATAACTTGGTCCGGGAGCCGGTCCGCTTTTGCCTAAGGGATGCATATGGAAGGTAAAAATATGAGGCCTGGCGAAATCCGAAAAAGGCAGGATATAAGAAGCTTCTGCCCCGTCTCTTTCTTCAATGATGCTGCTTGGGATGGCCTCAAGCAAAATTTGGCCGTTTTTGAGCAGGCCAAGGCCACCGGGCTCATAAAAATTGCCTTCTTTGTAGTTGTTGATGATTTGGGCAATCTGTTTTACTAGATTTCCGTTTTCCAGCGCGTCAAAGATAAGATATATGCGCGCCATCTGGGGCAGGGAAAGCTCAAAGATTGATTGTGGTTCGGCTGAAAGCGAGCAGGGAAGCCGGGCGTGGAAGCGGGTCAGGGGCTTAATCTTTGTGTATAAATCCTGCTTGGCTTTCTGTATATCAAAAAAAAATGCTTTCATATCTTTTCTGTCTTTGATGCCTTCAAAAAAATACTGGGTGTTTTCAATCGCTTTCTGGGCTGGTGCGGGCGGCAGGAGCGTTGCAAAAGACAGTTCTTCCGCGCTCGAGAATTGCGCCGATATCGCAAAAACGATCTGAACCAGAAAGATCAGAAAAAAAGCGATTTTTTTTCTCATTTTATCCTCCTTTCAGGAATTTTTGGAAAAGAACTTGTTTTCTGAAATTAGCAGAAAAACGGCTAAAAATCAAGACTCTTGCCCCGAAGTGAAATTTCGGCTGTTCTGCCACAGGCGGACCAAAATAAAAAAATGCCGAAATTCTACTGCGGAGCTTTACTTTTTTGGCATTGCGTGTTATTTATAATATCAAAAACTGCACCTTAAAAAATAAAAAAGAGTCTCCTTCGTCCCGCTCAGCTGGACGATGGATGACTAAAGGAGGGATAAAGATGAAAAAGATAGCTCTGGTTTTCTTGAGCGGATTGGTTTTTGTTATGATTTTGGCCTTTCAGGGGCAGGCGGAATTTGAAGGAAAGATGAAAAATATTAGGATGATTCTGTCTTTTTTGGAGGCACAGAACGTTACCATGAACAATATGATTAATTTTATAATGGAGGCTCTGCCTCAAAACTCTGTGGCGTTTGTTGAGTCAGTTGCTATAAAAATATTGTTGGAAGAAGAGCAGGTTTTGATTTCCAAATCCCAGAAGCTCCTGGATGAAATAGAACAAAACAAAGAAAAAGGAGAGAGCGGAATGAAATATTTCAATACCAAAACAGCAGAGCTTCGGGCAAACATGGCCAAGATCATGAATATCCATATTAAAGTGATCGACTCTCTGGATGAAAAATTTGATTATCTGCTTAAGGAATCGGCAAAAGGAAAAGAAACACCGGTTTAAAAGAAAGGGGGTATCATGAAAAAAGGACAACTTATTTTACAGTCGGACGAAAACTTGCTGGAAATATTGATAACAGCAGCCATTAATCAGGGGCAGTGTCAGGCGTTGAAATCTATGATTTTTCAGCTTGGCCAGAAGTTTCCCAAAGAAGCGGAATTTAACCTTAAATTATTAGCAGAGAATATCAAAGCGATTGAAACGATAATCAAAGAAGACCTTATATATTTGTGCAAGGCCGAAATTATCGGGCGAATTAAAAAAAGCCAAGTAACAGCCTAGAATTAAAACAAAGGAGTTGGCAAAGCCGACTCCTTTTTCTTTTTCCGGCGCTAAATTTTGGCGCGAAGATGAATTTGACGCTTGAGTTAAAAAGAGGGTAGGATGAAGAAAAGCGGATTAAAAAAAACAATGGTCAGTAAAATAAAATTTGAGGGAAATTTAAAAGAGGCAGTTGAAAAAGCGGTTGGCCAGATCGGCGGATTTAGTTCTTTCATCAAAAGCGGGGATAAGGTTTTGCTCAAGCCCAATTTCAACACGGCCGATCCCTATCCGGCCTCAAGCGATCCGGAATTTTTAAAAACAGTTGCCCGGCTTGTCTATCAGGCCGGCGCCTCGGAAGTTTTCATCGGCGATTCCTGCACCATGGCCCTGAATACCTGCAGGGTGATGGAAAAATTGGGAATTTTTGATTTTCAAAAAGAGATACAGCCCGCCCCAAAAATTCTGGTCTTTGAAAAAGGCAAGTGGTTGAAAAAGAAAATCGGCCAGAGCCAGTATTTAAAAAGCGCCAGCCTCCCTGAAATTCTGGACAAAGTTGATAAATTAATTCTTCTGCCCTGCTTAAAGACCCATTTTTTGGCGCAGTTTACCGGCGCCCTCAAAATTTCGGTCGGCTTCATGAAACCTCTTGAGAGGATAGGGCTGCATGCCAGCCACCTTAGCGAAAAAATCGCGGAATTGAATTTATTGATAAAGCCAGATCTTATCATCATGGACGCCAGAAAGTGTTTTATAAATAAAGGGCCAAGCCAGGGGGAGTTGGCCGAGCCGAATCTGATTCTGTCATCAGGCAGCCGGATGGATATTGATATGGAAGGAATAAAGATAATTCAGGGGTTTGAAGGTAATTCGCTGGCCGGAATTCTGCCAGAAGACATTTTGCAGATAAAAAGAGCAGGGGAATTGGGTATAAAATAATATAAAAAACAGGCGCCTTTTGGGCGAAAAAATTAATGGATTTTAAAAAAAACAAATTATTTTTTATCATTGTCGGTCTGGCTTTTTTAGCGGCAGGAGTTTTGACATTAAGCTTTTATTATCGCCAAAAAATTGCCGGCAACGCAGGCAAAGAAGCCGCAGAGAATAATGCAGCCGAAAACGACGCGCTTAAACCGGCGCAGAATTTTCCCGGACAAATTTATTTAGACGTGCCATTTACTCCCCAGGCGCCTTTTGGCAACTGGGAGGATGTCAGGCAGGATAACGGATGCGAGGAGGCCTGCCTTCTGATGGCGATGGCTTGGGTTAATGATAAAAAAATTACGCCCGAAGAGGCGCTTAAAGAAATACTTGCGATGGTTGATTTTCAATTAGAAAATTACGGCCATTTTCACGATACTTCGGCCCAAGACACTTTTAAATTGCTCAAAGAATATTTTAAATACGAAAATGCTTTTATCCAATTTGACATTGGCGCCAAAGACATTAAAAACCAGCTGGCAGGGGGAAATTTAGTCATTGTGCCAATCGACGGAAGCAAAGTAAACAACCCTTTTTATACTCCGCCCGGGCCGGACCAACACAAAATTTTAATCAGAGGGTATGAGGACGCAACCGGGGAATTTATCACTAATGACCCGGGAACCAGCCGCGGCGAAGGATACAGATATAAATACGAGATATTAGAAAGCGCCCTGATGGATTATAAATCTGGTTTTCACGAAATAATCGATGAAATTAAAACAGCGATGATAGTGGTAAAAAAATAAGAGAAGAGCCAAATGGCGAGCTTATCTAATCATTGAAAAAACAGGTGGCTCACGGAATAATTTAAAAATTCCGCCAAAGCGAAATCAAACCGCCGAGGCGGTTTTTATTTTGCCTCAAGCTTGCGAAAAGGCCCAAGCGACAGACAGAACGGAAACAAGGCAAAACTATAAAATTATACCCTCTTGCGTGGTAAAACATATCTTTTTGACCATCAAGCCAAAAAGGCGTAAGATAAAGAAAAATGTTCAATAAAGATAGGTTGCCGCCGGGCCAGCACACAGTGGCAAGAATGGTGGCCATGCCGCCGATTACCGGGGAATACCCGCATATAAAAAAGAAAGAATGGAAACTGCGTGTTTATGGAGAGGTGGAGAAAGAAACAACAATAGACTGGCAGGAATTTTTTGGTCTGCCGCAAAAAGAATACAAAATAGATTTTCACTGTGTCACTCGTTGGTCGCGGCTGGATCAGGAATTTTCAGGCGTTGATTTCGCAGAAATTTTGAAAATCGCCCGGCCTAAATCCTCTGCCCGGCACGTTATATTTGAATGTTTTGACGGCTACACCACCAATGTGCCGCTGAAAGAGTTAAAAAGCAACACCGCCTTTATCGCGACAAAAATGGACGATCAGGAAATCGAAGACAAATTCGGGGGCCCGGCGCGCGCCGTTATTCCTCATCTTTACGCCTGGAAAAGCGCCAAATTTTTGAAGAGCATCAGGTTTGAAAAAAAAGACGAGCCCGGCTTCTGGGAGAGCCGCGGCTATCATAATCACGGAGACCCCTGGAAAGAGGAGAGATACAGCTGACAATAAAATAAAAGCAGCTGTAAAATTAGACAGTTTATCGATAAATAAATGAAAGGCGAAAAATTATTAAGAAATATTTTTATCGCTTTGATGATACTGCTTTTTTGGCTGATCGTTTCCACGCCCATTCTGATAAACACTGATATCGTTTTATTGGACGAGCCGATAAAAGAAATAGTTGAGGCGGGCATGCTGTTTGTTCTGGTTTCGGTGGGGGCGGCCATCTATTTTTTATATAAAAAAAGACTGAAACGCAGGGAAAAGGAATTGGATGAAACGCATAGCTACATCGGCGCGGTGAACCTGCAGGTTGATCAGATAAAGTCCATCATTGAAATGCTCAGCCGGTATCCGGAAACCAAGAAAGACTTCAAATATCTTTTTGAAGCGCTGGCCCAAAAAGCGCTGGCCGGCGTTAACAGCGAATGGGTGCTTTTCCGGATAATCAGCGTCAAATCGGGTAAAACCCTGACCGAATACAACAAAGCCAGGGGAATCGCCGTTTTGCTCAAATGCGAGATCAGCAACAGGGATCTTCTGGACAGCAAATATATTGAAGGATGCCGGATCATTGTCTCAACCCAGGAAAACTTGAGCATCAAGGTTTTTTGCGTGATGCCGGTCAAGGAGCTGAGCGATAATCAGGAAGTTTTGCTCAAAGCCATCGTCAATAACATCTGCATGCTTTATCTTATCTTTGACACAGAAGCGGTCAACCGGCGGAAATAAGAGTGTTGGTGGTCGTTAGTAGCTAGTCGTTAATATTATGAAAATTTTAATCATCTACGATTCTGTTTACGGCAATACCGAAAAGATTGCTTTTGCTGTCGGAGAGGCGATTGGGCCGGAGGCAACTGTAAAAAAAGTCAGCGAGGCTAAGGTTAAGGATCTGGAGGATATCGGGCTTTTAATATTGGGCACGCCGACTCACGGCGGCAGGCCAACTCCGGCCATGCAGGATTTTTTGAAAATGATCCCCGACGGCGAGCTAAAAAATGCAAAAGTGGCGGCATTTGACACAAGGTTTAACGAGAAAAAAGCGTCCGCCTTTTTAAGACTGCTGGCAAAGATTCTTAATTTCGCCGCGCCGCGCATTGCCAGGAATCTCAAAATTAAGGGAGTTGAGATGGCAATAGAGCCGGAGGGTTTCATAGTGGAAGGCAAAGAAGGACCATTGAAACAAGGAGAGATGGAAAGAGCAGAAGAGTGGGCGAAAAAACTGAGGAACTAACCCATGTTAACCATTGACAACCCAGTTAACAATTGTTAACATATTTATATGGAAAAAAAAGATTTTATTTCAACAATTGAGCTGGCCAAAATGCTTGGTATCAGCCGAATCGCCGTTTTTAAAAAGATAAAAAGCGGCCGGATAAAAGCGGTTAAAGTCGGCCGGAGTTTTGTTATAGACAAAAAAGACATTGTTGATATTGTTGGCAATGTTTTAAGCGACAAAAAAAAGAAAGACGTTGAGCAAGCGGTTGAAAAAACCGTCAGAGAATACGGCGAAACTTTGCGTCTGCTCGGCCGCGAATAGATATGCAGAAGATTACTATTGCCGAAATAGAATATGTGGCCTGGAACCTGGCCAAAAAATTTATGGATTGGGACGAGCCGATTCCGGCTTTTGGCTCGCGGTTTCCGAATGTCCTTGAAAGCTGTGTGGCCACACCATTTCTTTCTTTTGGCGGAAAAGTTTTTTATAAAGGCATGATCGGTAAGGCTTCGATTCTTTTTTACCTGATGATAAAAAATCATCCTTTTGAAAACGGTAATAAAAGGATTGCCATGACCACTCTTTTTTATTTTTTATACAAGAACGGCAAATGGCTGAAAGTAGACAATAAAGAACTATATAATTTTGCCAAATGGGTGGCCGAAAGCAATCCAAAATTAAAGAACGAAACAGTCAGCGCTATTCAAAAATTCATCAAGACGTATATTACAGACTTAAAAATTAGAATTTAGTTTAAAATTTAACAAAGAAAATGCGCAGAAAAATTTTTTGGGTTTTATTGATATTTGTCACGATTGTTTTTGACTGGTTGGCGCTGGACGACATCATCACCGGCTCGGAGCCAAATTACTTTGACGAATACGCCATTTTGGCCGCCAGCGCCGTTTTTTTTGGAGTTTTGGCATATGCTTATTTAAGAAAAAAGAAAAAAGAGCAGCCGCTCAAGCATAAAAATGATTAAGGTCAATAAAAAATCGGAAGAGCAGGATAGATGGATGTTTAAAGTTTTAATTGATGACACTGATTTTGAGGTTGAGTTGGAAAAGGATTATTGGAAAAAATTAACCGAAGAAAACATAGCGCCCGAAGACTTGGTCAAAAAATCTTTTGAATTTCTGCTGGCGCGCGAGCCAAAAGAAACAATTTTGCACTCGTTTAATCTAAAAGTAATCAGTAATTATTTTCCCGAATACGAGAAAGAAATGGGGTCTGCCATTCCATAGCTCTTCAAATGCACTTAGGGCGAAGGGCTACGGACGGGTAGGTAAGGTTTTAAAATTAAAATTTAATAAAAAGATGAAAATTGAGAATATGGCAAAAGGCCGACTGACGGAATCTTTAGTCGAGCAATTATTTCGCGAATCAGGCAATCGTATTTTCAGATTTGGTTATGAAGCAATTCTTCAGGATTTAACTCAACTGGAAAGAGGTTTTGATAGGCGAACCGAAACAGGAGAGCAGATTAGGTCTATTCCCGATTTTTTAGTTGTAGGAAAAAATGATTCGCTTTCTTTTGTCGAAGTTAAGCTTCGGAGCAATTTAAGATTAAAAGAAGAAGATATGTGGGTTTTAGAAAAAATCAATAAATATTGGCGGGCAAAAATTATTTTTGTAAATTGCATTGAAAAACCTTATTTTAGAATCGCTATCCCGCCGTATTTTGAGAATGGAGCCCTAAAGCTTGAACCGCTTATTGGACAAAATGAGTGGTATGTTAATAAAGATTTATATAAAGAATGCGAGGATTTAATTGAGAGATTTATATTTCGAAAAAAGAAATAAAAGATTAAAAAATTTATTTATAAATGAGGATAGAAAAAATATCAGGTATCATTAATTCAAAAATAAAAAATTGTAAAGTAATTTTTAACAATCATTAAATAAAAACCCAGGTAGCAGTCTTTTGGCAAGCCTGCCTGCCGGCAGGCAGGCTCAGGACGCTACGGGGCAAGAAAACTATGGATTATTTATATATTTTAATCGCCGGGTTTGGGGGCGGAGTGGTAAGGGGGCTGGTGGGATTTATAAAATACCAGTATTCCTACAAAAATGTTTCTTTCAAGCTGCCCTATTTTTTCACCATGATGTTTATTTCCGGCATTGTCGGCCTGATTGTGGCCGCCGCTTTCCGCGATATTGCCGGCGCGGTCTTAACCCTGCCTTTTTCCCCGGGCATTGCCTTGATTGCCGGCTACGCCGGAGGCGATTTTATTGAAAACCTTTACAAGATTATTTTCCGCAAAACCTCGCTTTTTGAAGCGGTTCAGAATTAATTTTATAAAATTCAAATGTATATCTACATTATAGCCGGCCTCATTTTGCTTGGAATCGGCATTTGGTCTCTGGCGGCCGGCAAAACCATCGGCCTTTATGGCATGATTGAGAGCCGCTCAAGTCCTTTTTATTGGATTATTACCATTGTATGCCTAGGATTAGGGATTTTAAATATAGTATTGGGGTTTCGTATCTTTTTTAAGGATTAAGAAGGAATTGATGATTTGAGGATATCTTAAAGGCATGAAAAAAAATTTTAAAATTTTTATCAAGCTCGTTTTATTGGCGTTCTTTTCTTTGCTCTGGTTCGTTTTTATTCAGGCCGAATATGAGATAATAACCAAGCCAGATTTGCGAAATGACATCCCGATATTGGAAAGAATTCTTGGAGAAAACTTTAATGGGATACTGACAGTATACCTTCTTGGCTTTGTTTTGCTGGCTATAAGCGCAATTATTATATATTTGTTATATTCATTTAAAAAACTCAAAAATAAAAATTAAAATAAAATTATGAATGCTTCACAAATTTATATCGCTATAGCAATTGTGGTTTTGGCAGTCATCGCCATAATTGTATTTTTGGTCAGAAGAAACAGGCCGGAAAAAAAATTTGGCCCTTTGGCCAGCCTGGCTTTTGCCTTTATAATTGCTGGGATTTGTTTTGGCGAAAATCGGATTTTGGGCTATAGCTTGATGGGCGCGGGGGTGTTGCTGGCAATAATTGATATTGTCAGAAAAAGTAAGAAAAAAGAAGAAACTCCTTCAGGATTCTCTATTTAAGCTCAATTTTTGTTCCAAATTCATGGCAGAAGAGACCGGCCAGTCAAAAACAATTTTTCTTTCTCCCTCAAAACTCAATCTTTTTCAGGAATGCCCGCTTTGTTTCTGGCTGCAGGAAGTTAAAGGCATTCACCGGCCAAGAGGGATTTTTCCCAGTCTGCCGAGCGGCATGGACGGCGTTATCAAGAAATATTTTGACAGATACCGCTTAACAGGCGAATTGCCGCCCGAAACGAGACGCGTGCTGCAGGGCAAATTGCTGGATGATCAGGCGCTGATGAAAAAATGGCGCAACTGGCGGACCGGCCTGCGCTACAGCGACAAAAAAATGAACGCTGTTCTGGTCGGCGCGCTGGATGATTGTCTTCTGGACGATGGTTTTTATGTTCCGATAGATTATAAAACCCGCGGCTACGATCTAAAAGGCGACTCGATGGTTTTTTATCAGACCCAGCTTGACTGCTATACTTTTTTGCTGGAAAGCGGAGGTTATAAGCATTTGAATCTTGCTTATCTGGTTTATTATATCCCCGAAGAAGTTTCTGAGAACGGCCAGGTGAAATTCAGGGTTGAGCCGCATAAAGTGGAGACCAATCCGCATCGCGGCTATCAGATTTTTGCCAAAGCAGTTAAGGTTTTGCGCGGCAGCCGGCCTTCTTCGCACAGCGGCTGTAAATATTGTTCATGGGGCAACGACTTTTCCAATTTTCAATAAAAAATATCTATGGAAAGAGAACAGGCCTTTGATTTTTTAAAACAAAATTTAACCAATCAGAATCTGATTAAGCATTCGTTGGCGGTTGAGGCGATCATGCGGGCCTTGGCGGAACACTTTGGCCAGGACAAGGAAAAATGGGGGATGGTCGGTTTGCTGCACGATATTGATTATGAACGGGTAAAGAGCGATCTGGCCCAGCATTCGCTGGTTGGCGCCAAAATGCTGGAGGATGCTGGCTTTGAAAAAGATATCTGCCAAGCGGTTAAGGTCCACAACGAAGGCCACGGCATTGCGCCCGAAACTTTAATGGAGAAGGCGGGATATGTTGTTGACCCGATTTCCGGGCTGATAGTGGCCGCCGCGCTGGTCCTGCCTTCCAAAAAACTGGCTGATCTGACAACCAAAAACGTTTTGAACCGCTTTGATGAAAAATCATTTGCCCGCGGTGCCAACCGCCAGATTATCAAAAAATGCGAGGAGCTTCTGGTGCTAAGTTTAAATGATTTTGCCAGAATCAGCCTTGAGGCGATGCAGGGAATTGCCGGGGATCTGGGATTGTAAAATTAATTTTATGGAACGAAAGAGCTTGATTATCAAAACCAAAAATAAAAAAGAGGTGGCGGATATCACAGACGAGATTAACGAATTTTTGGCAGCCGAAAAGAATAAAAACGGTCTGGTCAATCTTTTTTTAACCCATACGACATCAGCGCTTACAATATCCGAATTGGATTCGGGCACGGATTTAGATCTGCTTGATGCGCTTGACCGAATAATTCCTAAAATTAATTACCGGCATTCCCATGATCTTTCGCACATGGGCAGCCATATTGTGTCTTCATTAGTAAGCCCTTCTTTAACTTTACCGTTTAATGAGAATGGTCTGATATTGGGCACTTGGCAGAGAGTAGTTCTGATAGAGCTTGATGGCCCGCGTGAACGCCGGATTATTATTTCTTTCATTTAGATTATTAAAAAAAAGAGACATAGGGCTGGGCAGCGCTTAATTTAAAAATTTGCTATAATAAAAATATGGGAACTGATCCTCAAGTGATAGATTTTTCACTATATTTTAAGCAGGCAACACTCTGGGGCTTTTTATTGATTGTCCTGCCAGCGGCGCTTATCGTTACAGCGTTTTTTTTGTGGCACAGAGAGATGAAAAAGCGGCTGCCCGAAGAAAAAGAAAAACCAGAAGAGCTGTCAGAAGAGATGCCAGAAGAGCCGCCAGAGCCGCCGGAGAATCCGGCTGAATAAAAAAAAGCGGCTTTGAATAATGCCGCTTGTGGTTAATGTGCTATAAATAATAGTTTTATAATACTCAATGCCCTAGCTACGGGCTGAATCCCGAAAATATCGGGACTTATTTTTGCCTTATTCTTTAAAGGTTTAACGAGCTTTCACTCGTGTCTGCCCAAAAGGACAAAAATAAATATTAAGTCGTTTTGACTCTCCGCGCGGGCCCGAGGCCTAGACTTTTACGCCCGTACCCGCTTTGCGCTAACTTTATCTCGTCGTGTCTATCAGCAATTCAGACGATGCTTTGCTCAATAAGTTAGATCAGCCCGTGCGAAATTTCGCCGGGCCTCAGTTTCCGGTCCGCTATAAAGCGGAATGAGTCCCGGCTAGTCCTTTTAAAAAGAACTAGATAAGTTTCTGATTAAATTATAATTTAATTTTTTAAAAAGTCAATGGTTTTTCGATGCGACTGCCAAACCTTTTATTTATCCGGAAAAATAGTATAATTAATATAATTAAATATTAAGGCGCAAAATTATGAAAATAAACTATATTTTAATTCCTTTGGCCGCTTTTGCGGTGGCGGGCATAGGCAGTCTTTTGACAAGCTCGGGCATGGCTTGGTACAAAACCATCCGCCTGCCTGCCTGGACGCCTGACGGCTCCATAATCGGCACAGTCTGGACAATTCTTTTTATTTTGGCTGCGATTTCGGTCCTGATTGTCTGGAATTCTTCGCTTGGACCGGAGCAGGCCGGCCGTTTTAAATTAATTGTGGCCGTATTTGTCATCAACGCTGTTTTAAACGTCGGCTGGAGCTTTTTATTTTTCAACCAGCATCTGTTGGTCTCATCGGTCTTTGAAGCCGGCCTGCTGGCTTTGTCTGTCATTGCGCTGGTGATTCTTATCTGGCCTGTTTCTCGGCTGGCCGCTTCTCTCCTGATTCCTTATGCGGCCTGGGTTTCTTTTGCCACTTATCTGACCTTTTCGGTCTGGAGCCTAAACCGCTAAAAAATAAATAAACCTATGGAAAAAATAAAAATTAAAAATCATAGCCTGACGGCTTTTTCCTGGTTTGCCGGCTGGCTTTTTGTCATTGGCTTTCTGCACCTCTCTTTCTGGAAAGGCGTGCTGGCCATCATTGTCTGGCCTTATTATCTGGGCGCGGCCATCAGCTTTTTGCTGAAGAGTTAAGCGACGGACAAGAATCAGCTTTTGTCTGATTGACAGCTTCCGGAGATTTTTTGGCGGGCGAATTGGCCTGCCAGCATTAATAAAAAAGAAAAAAAGACGCCTTTCTGCTTTTTACAGAAAGGCGTTTAATGTTTTAGAAGGATATTAGGCGCCGATGAAAGAATTCCACACGGCGCTGAATTTTTTCAAATACAGTCGGGTTTCCATTGGGAGTTTATGTTCCCAAAGCTTTTTATGAGATTTTACTTCTTTTGCCGTCCGTCTGGCTCCGCAATTATATGCAGAAGCAAGATATGTTCCAATTTTATCCTTTTGCAGAAGAACATTTTGATTCAAATAGTTCAGGTCTGAATCAAACAATAAGAAAGCTGCTTTGGCGGCGTTTATATGATTGCACATACCATTTGCGAAATCTTTATGAAGATTTGCTTCGGGATATTGATTGCGAATTCTAGCGTAGGTTCCGGGAATAAATTGGAATAAACCCCGGGCTTTGGCCTTTGATACAGCGTAGTTGAATGCGCTGGGCTGGTTCGCGCCCAAAATGACTAAGACTTCATTGGTGAGGCTTTCGATCGATTCACCCTGCTCTAATCTGTCCGGATCAATATGTTCAATAACTGCCAGCACCAGTGCCATTTTTTCTGATGACGTTTGGTTTACCGATAGATCAGGATTGGTCTGAGATTTTACATTTCTTAACTGGGCATTGGCTGTCTTGATTGTTTTTTTCAAATAAGACAGGCCGGCATTTCGCAGTTCCCCGCAGTCAATCGTGGGCGAATAGGGAGTATAGATCACTTCCTTGAAAGCTTCTTTGTCGTCCTTGACCACTCTTTTAATGGCAAGGACAGCGCAATTTTTGGGATGAATGACAGAAAAACAAGTATTCACCCCGTTTTGTTTGTTCCAGTCAACTATATAACCTGACTGGTCTGTCTGTTTGGTCTTCGGATCCACGCTGACGATTTTGATTTGACCGTCAGCATGCCGGACGGCTAATAACACTCTAAAATCTTTTACCGTCCAATTGCCTTTTTTCTTTTTTTCCTGAATTTGATACCCGGAATCTTTCTTTTCCAGCATTCGCCGGGCTTTTCTGATATCAGACAAGATATCAGATTTTTTTTCTGCCGTTGGTTCGGGTTGGCAGACTTTTGTGGTAGGTTGAATGGCGGGGGATTCAAGAGGTTTTTGAACGACTTCTGTTTTGCTGGTTTTCAGATTAGCAAAACAGAAGACTGCTCCAGCCAGAACTACCATAAAAACAACCCATATTGTCGTTTTCATAATATCCTCCTTTTTGAATTTGAAAGGACAATTTTAGATGTTCTATATTATATCAGAAAATAGGAATAATGTCAATAGAAAGCAGGAACAAAGAAAAAGCCCCAAAATAGGTGTGGGGGCTTGACAAGGTTTTTGGTTCTGATACAATAAAGATAGTTCCTTCCCCCAAATCAAAAAAATCAAAAAGACGACGTAAACGTCAACCAACACCACAACACCACCAAACACCAACAACACCAAAACCCAGAAATCACCAATCACCAATCACCAATCACCAATACTCCACAACACACAAAAAACCCAAAAACACCAACAACACAGAAAATCCCAACCACCCCAAACACCAAATTCAAAACCAAACAGTTCTTTCCCCAAATAGTACCACAACAAAAAATCCAAAAAAACAGCCTCATCATTAAGATGGGGCTTTAATTTTGTCTTCATTATTATTTCATTGCCCAAACGTAAATATTAAGATAAGATATATTTAATGAAGCGCCGACAGAAAAAAACAATAATACTCATTGCCGTTCTGGTTATCGGTGCAATTGCGATTTTCGGACTTAATAAAAGGTTCGGCTTTTTGCCGTGGGGCGAGCAAAATTCGGAATTTGCCCAAGGGACTTCTTCCGATCAGTCAGATATGTATTTGAATCCGTCGGGTGCCACCCTGCCTTCGTCCGAACCATCAGCTTCCCAGACCCCTCAGGTTTCTCCTTCATCTAATCCCGTTTCGCAGACCCCAAAAAGCATTCTTCAGAGCGTGCCTTTTTTTGCCCAGGCGCCTTTTGGGGAATGGGACGATATATTGTTTCAGAACGCCTGCGAAGAAGCTTCTGTTATTATGGCAATGCACTGGGTTGCCAAGACTTCGGTGACAAAGGAGCAGGCCAAACAGGAAATTTTGGTTTTAACCGAATTTGAATATAAAACCTACGGAGAAAATATTGATATCTCGGCCGAAGATACAATAAAATTGTTCAAAGATTATTATAAATACAATAACGTATTTGTTCGCAAAGATATCGGAGGAGCGGAAATAAAAGAGCAGCTTTTAAAAGGCAACCTTGTCATCGTTCCGCTTGACGGCCGGATTCTGAAAAATCCTTTTTATACCCCGCCGGGGCCGGATCATCACATGCTGGTTGTCATCGGCTATGACGGCAAGACCAATGAATTCATCACCAATGATGTGGGCACCCGCCACGGAGAAAAATACCGCTATGGCTTTGCCAGATTTGAAGCCTCCCTTATTGATTATCCGACCGGCAACGACCTGCCGGCCACCCCGGGTCAGACGGCGATGATAGTGGTTATGCCAAAGTAAATTTGTAACATTCTTTGAAGAGAAGCGTATTTTTAAATACAGGCGCTAGAGCGCTTATTAATAAAAAAACTTTTTTAACAGGCATGTCCTTTCCGGGCCGGGCAATTAAAATTTAATTTCCTGTGGCCGGCAGAGCCATGCATAAATAATAATGAGTAAAAAAAATTACTTTTTTATCGGAACAATTTTGGCAGCTGTTTTGTTCGCTGGGGCGCTGGCCAGCGCCGAGCAGGCGGATACAACTGCGCCATCAGCCGTCAGCAATCTGGCAGCGTCGGCCATCACCCATTCTTCGGTTATTTTGAGCTGGACTGCTCCGGGAGACGACGGAGCTGTCGGCACTTCAACCAGTTATGATATGCGTTATTCAACAAGTCTGATCAACGAATCAAATTTCTCCTCTTCCAACCAAGTGACGGGCGAGCCGACGCCTAAAATCGCGGGTAGTGCTGAATCAATGACTGTCAGCGGTCTTAGTGCTTCTACTACTTATTATTTTGCTTTAAAATCCAGAGACGAAGTTCCCAATGTTTCGGTTATATCAAATATCGTAACCATTACGACTTTAGCGGCACCTGACACGACTGCGCCATCTGCCATTAACAATTTATCGGTTACAAATATTACCCAGTCATCCGTTACTCTAGCCTGGAGTGCTCCCGGAGACGACGGATTTTCGGGTACTGCTTCAAGTTACGATATGCGCTACAGCACCTCTTTGATTACGAGTGTCAATTGGTCTTCGGCCACGCAGGCCTCTGGTGAGCCTTCGCCCCTGGCAGCGGGCACAACCCAGTCTTTAACTGTTTCAGGCCTTTCTTCCTCTACGACTTATTATTTTGCCATTAAAACAAAAGATGAAGTTCCCAATGAATCGGCTTTGTCAAATGTTACTTCGGCGACAACCTTGGCTCCTTCAGCTCCTTCACCGACCCCTTCGGGAACTGCCGGTTTTGAACTGAAAGTGACGCCCCATACCCTAAACCTTGGAAGTCAGGGCGGATGGATTTCAGTTCAGCTTTTTATTTCTTCTCCTCACAATCTGAGGGACATTGATATCGGCTCATTGCGGCTTAACGGCACACTGCAGCCTGACTCCAATTTTAGGGGAACAGATAAATTCAGCAAAGGCAAGGATGATAAAGGCAGGACCGTTTCAAATCTGCTGCTCAAGTTTTACAGAGCCCAAGTTCAGGGGCTGATTGGTTCGTCTTCTTCGGGTACCTTTATTTTGACTTTGACCGGCACGATCGGGGGACAAAGTTTTTCGGCCAGCGACACGATAAATATTTTACAGAATATCAGGCTTGGCGGTGATGATGATAATGATTGTGAGGGATGCCTTTTGCAGTCAAGCAGTTCACCGGATGTCTATATTATCATTAACGGCAAGAAACGGCATATACCCTCGGCTCAGGCTTTTGAAAGAATGAGGCTGAGATGGCAGGAGATAAGAAGGGTTGGCCAAGAAATACTGGATGCTTTTCTGGAAGACGAGTTGATCAGGGCGGAAGGCACTCCTCAGGTTTACATTATTATTAACGGTTTCAAGCGCCATATTCCTTCACCCGCAGTATTCAGCTCTTACGGTTTTAACTGGGGCGATATCTCAACTGTTTCGGCTTCGGTGCTTGCTGATTATCCGACTGCTTCGCTCATTCGCTCGGCCGGCGACGACAAAGTCTATTTCCTTTCAGGCGGCCAGAAACACTGGGTAAAAAGCTTGTCTGCATTTAACAAGCGAGGCTTCAGCTGGGGCAACGTCATAATCGTTAACTCGGCCGAGCGGGACGCGATTCCAGGCGGCACGGATCTTCAGTAATTAGAGAAGATATAATAAAAAAACTGTCCTTGAGGGAGGGCAGTTTTTTTTAACTGATTTTAATGTTAAAATGATAAAAAGGTCGTAAAATAAAATAACTTTTTTGATAATAAATACATGAAAGGATTTATTCAATTTATCAGGGAGCAGGGAGTGGTCGGTCTGGCTGTCGGCTTTATTCTGGGCGGAGCGGTGGGCAAGGTCGTCAGCTCGCTAGTTCAGGATATTATCCAGCCACTGCTTGGTTTGATTCTTGGAGGGGCAGGCGGATTAAATGCTGCTTCTTTTAAAATACTGGAAACAGAAGTTATTTATGGCCGTTTCTTGGGGGTGTTTATTGATTTTATTATAATAGCGGCCGTGGTTTATTTTATGTTCAAGGCCTTGAAAATGGACAAGCTGGATGCAAAAAAGCAATAGAGATTTTCAGATGGAAATTTCTGTATATAAAACCGAAGGAATAATTTTAAAAAAAGCCGATCTGTCCGAGACGGATCGGCTTTTGACGGTCTACACAAAAAATTTCGGCAAAATTCTGGTGCGTGCCAAAGGCATAGGCAAAAAAGAGTCAAAATTAAAATCACTGATAGAGCCATTTAATATCTATGAGCTGATGCTGGCACGCAGCAGAAACATTGATGTTCTGGCCAATTCATATGCGATAAAAGAATTTAATTATCTGCGGGGCAATCTGGAAAATTTGGCGCTGGCAATATATTTTGGGGAGTTGGCTGATAAGTTAATTGCCGCGCCAGAACCCGATGATAAGATTTGGGCGCTGCTGGTGCGCGCTTTTTTGGCGCTTGACCAGAAGCGCGGTGATCTAGCAAAAATAAAAGAAGCTTTTGAAAAAAAACTTCTTGAATTTCTTGGCCACCCTTCATTTTCTATTATTAGTAAGTCCACCGAACGCGAAAAATTGCATTATCTTCAGTCGCTGGCCGGCGAAGAAATAAATTCAATCAGATTTTTAAAGTCGTTGAGCTTGACGAGCTGAACTTGTTTTTCACTTCGCTTTTTGACTTCAAGAGAATCTTTTTCTAAGGTTTTTTCGCTGACAATGATCCGGTTCGGAATGCCGACCAGATCCGCGTCAGCAAATTTTTCGCCCGGCGAAGCATCGCGGTCATCATACAAGACTTCTGCGCCTGCCTCAATCAGCTTTTTATAAAGAGCTTCAGCCTCTTTTTTTACGCTTTCATTTTCGCCTAAAGCAAGCAGGTGAGCATTAAGGGGTGCGACTTCTTGCGGCCAAATAATGCCTTTGTCGTCATGCGAAACTTCCACGATGGCGCCCATAAGCCTGGCCGGCCCGATGCCGTAACAGCCCATAACAACAGGTTTTTCTCCGCCCGAAGCATCGCGGTAGTTTAATTCAAAAGGCACGGAGAATTTTGTGCCCAGCTTAAAGATGTTGCCGACCTCAATGGCTTGCTCTTCTTTAAAATCAGAAGAATCGCAGCCGGGGCAGGCCGGCGTTTCTGATTTTATCTCGCTATTTACGGCCAGATCGCAATTTTGGCAGATAAAAATTTTATCTTCGCCGGCTTCTGAAATGGTCTGGAACTCATGCGAATATTTTGAAAAGGTGCCGCCGGAAGCCGCAGTCAAATAAGTTTTTCCTTTGAGGCCGCAGCGCTCAAAAATTTTAAAATAGGCATCTTTGGCTTTTTCGTAATAATCATCCAGATCTTTTTCATCGGGATGGAACGAATAGAGATCTTTCATTAAAAATTCCCGGGTGCGTAGGAGGCCTGATTTGGCGCGGGGTTCATTCCGGAATTTATCCTGGATCTGGAAAACAGCAAAAGGCAGGTCTTTGTAGGAGAACACGAATTTTTTGGCCAAAGGCGTGACCACTTCTTCGTGGGTGGCGCCCAAAACAAAATCTTTGTCTTCGGCACCTTTCATTTTAAACAGCACATCAAGTGTCTTCCAGCGGCCGGTGCGCATCCAATTCTCTTTGGGATGCAGAACAGGCATCAAGATTTCCTGGCCGCCGATTATGTTCATTTCTTCACGGATAATATTCTGAATTTTATTCAAGACTCGCCAGCCCAGCGGCAAAAAAGAATAGATTCCGGCGGCCAGTTTGTCGATAAAACCGGCGCGGTCCAGTAAAGAGGCATTGGCGCTTACTTCGTCTTTTGGGGGCTCTCGGAGAGTTTTGGTGAAAAGCTTTGATTGGAGCATATACCACCAGTATAATCGCAAAATATCGCGTTGGCAATTGGCAGGACAATGTTTTTATGATAAAATAGGAATAATTAAAAATTCAAAAATCAAATTGTAAAATTTAGGTATTCGCCTGCGGCGAATTTATCATAATTTGTCGCAAAGCGACTCTTTAATTTTGATTTTTTCATTTTGCATTTTACATTATTTCTATGGGTTTAGACGAACTGCAAAAACAACTCTACGGCCAGAAAGAGGAAGAGGTTAAAAGAGAAGGGGCGCCCGAACAATTCCAGCCGGGACACGGGGCAGACAGCCAGACGCCGGGCTCTTTACAATGGGGAAAAGAAGTTATGGCTGGAAAACCACCTTTGTTTAACGAAGGAGCAAAGAAGCTGCTTAAATTTTTAGTTATTGCCTTTGTCATTGGCGGGGTTATTATTGCCGGATTTTTATTCTGGCGCAGCCAGTCGTTTGATAAAGCAGGGATTTTGGTCACTGTTTTTGGCATTGAGAGGGTGATTAGCGGGGAAGAGGTTAATTACGTGGTCAGGTATCAGAACAACACCAATGTTACTTTGACTGATATCAAGCTAACCTTTTTTTATCCGAAAGATTCTATTCCTGTCAGCAAAGAAGACCTGACGCAGATAGGTGATCTGCAGGCCAGCGTCGTCAGTCTGCCTAATCTTGAAGAAGGCAAAGAGGGGAAAATTGAATTTTCGGCTAACATTACCGGTCTAAAAGACGACAAAAAAACAGCTACGGCCAGATTGAGCTATCACGCGGGCAGCACTTTTTCTGCCTTTGAAAGCGCCGGGGAATTCACAAGCGTGATTTTTTCGGTCCCGCTGGTTTTGGATTTTTCTATGCCAGACAAGGTGGTCAACGGCCAGCAGGTAACCATCACTTTAAAATATTTAAATACGGCTAACGTCGGATTTGAAAACTTAATTTTGTCCGTTGAATATCCACCGGGCTTTAATTTTAATTCGGCACTGCCATCTCCGTCTGAGGGTTCAAATATCTGGGAACTTGCAGAAATCGGGCCGCGCGAAGAAGGTAAAATCATTATCGTAGGAGTGCTGACGGGCGCGCAGGAAGAAGTTAAAACTTTCAAGGCCAATATCGCCAAACAGCAGGGTGATATAAGGAAGGTGGTTTCCGAAGGCCTGAGTTCCACCTTAATTTCTCTTTCGCCTTTGTCAATAACCATGACGCTGGATAACAGCCGCGAGAATTCGGTCAATGTCGGAGATAAGCTGATTTACAGGTTTGTTTATCAGAATACCGTATCGGTACCTATCGGGCCGATTATTGTTACTGTCAAACTTGACACAAAAGCACTGGATTTTGCTTTTGTCAAACCGAATAAAGGATTTTTTAACAGTGCTGACAACACCGTTATCTGGAACGAATCAACTTTAGCGGGTCTTAAAATGGTTCAGCCGGGTCAGAAAGGCGAACTTTTTTTTAACGCGGAGGTCAAACAAAACCTGCCAATCTACAATTTCAACGACAGGAATTTTATCATCTCGGTTTCCGCAAAGATAGATTCGGCGATTGTCCCGGTCCAGCTTCAGGGCACTCAGATAAGCGGCTTTGACACATTGAGCACCAAGGTTAATTCAAAACTTTATTTGAGCTCAAAAGGTTATTACACAGATACGGCCCAGCCAAACACCGGCCCAATCCCGCCGGCAGTCGGCCAGCAGACGACGTACACTATTTATTGGGATGTGGTCAATCTGGCCAATGACGTTGATGATATAGTAGTTGAAGGCTATTTGCCGCCTTATATCAGCTGGCTTGGTAGATACTCGCCAAGTGATGCTGATATAAAATATGACCAGAATAGCGGCAAGCTGACCTGGAAAATCGGCAAGCTTTCGGCCAGCGTCGGAATTCTTTCTCCGGTCAAAAGACTAATTTTCAAAATTAGTCTTTTGCCCAGCATTATTCAGGTTGGCGAAATGGTCAATCTTCTGATCGATTGCACGATTACCGGCAGAGATACTTTTACAGGAGCGACGTTGAGCGGCTCGGCCAAGGCCATCAGAAGCGATTTGCCGGATGATCCAGCTATCGGCGGCTATAATGCCGGAAAAGTCGTGCAATAAATATAATTTTTTAATTTTTTAATCCATGCCCCCGCAGAGGCGAGGGGCAATTTAATGAAGAAGATTAGCAAATCAAAAAAGCGCTTAGGTTTTGTAAAAACAAGGAGGGGGGCTATTGCCACCCCTGTTTTTATGCCGGTCGCCACTCAGGGCGCTGTGAAAAATTTGACGCCCGAGGAACTGAAAAGTCTTGGAGCAGAAATAATTTTGGGCAACACATATCATCTTTGGCTGAGGCCGGGGAGCGAGCAAATAAAGAAGTTTGGCGGCCTGCATAAATTTATGAATTGGAACGGGCCTATTTTGACCGATTCGGGCGGCTATCAGGTTTTTTCGCTGGGAATGAAGACGCAGGGACGAAGTTTTTCTTCTGCGGAACTCGCGCCGCCTTCAGCGGCGTTCAAACAGTCCTGGTGCGAAAAACTTGTCCCTGAGCCCTCCGGCAATTTAGTAAAATTATCCGACAAAGGCGTTGAATTTCGTGATCCCTTTGACGGCAAAAAATATTTTTTGAGCCCGGAAAAGTCAATCCAGATCCAGCTGGATTTAAGCAGCGATATCATCATGGTTTTGGATGAATGCGTGGGATATCCGGCAAGCCATATTGAAGCTGAGCAAGCCGTAAAAAGGACTACAGGCTGGGCAAGGCGTTGTAAAAAATGCTTTGATGAAAAAACCTTGAAGCTTAAAATTAAAAAACCATTATTATTTGGGATTGTGCAGGGCTCGGTCTATAAAGATTTGCGTATCCGAAGCGCCAAAGAGCTTTTAGAAATTGGTTTTGACGGTTATGCTGTCGGAGGGGTGGCAGTGGGCGAGCCAAGAAAATATTTGGGGGATGTTTTGGAATGGGTCCTGCCGTTCCTGCCCGAAAATAAACCCAAGTACTTAATGGGGCTGGGCCGGCCCGAAGAAATTGTCAGCGCTGTTGAGGCTGGCATTGATATGTTTGACTGCGTAATTCCGACCAGGGAGGCCAGGCACGGCAGGCTTTATAAATTTAAGGCCAATATAAACGAAAAAGATTTTTATGAAACTTTGCAGATAACCAATGCTAAATTTGCCAGAGACTTTAATCAGATAGATGAAAGTTGCAAATGCTATACTTGCAGGAATTTTTCCCTGGCATACCTCAATCATCTTTTTAAAACCAAAGAGCCGCTGGCCATGCGCCTGGCATCGATGCATAATCTTAGATTCTATCTCGATCTGATGGAAAAACTGAAAAATCAATAAAAAAACGCAATAAAGCTGCGGCTTCTTGTCTCTGAGGAGGGTTCCCATGAAAAGAGGTTGAAGAAGTGCTAAACTTTATTGCGCTTATATATTAAGAGCGCAGCCGGTATAAAAATAAAAATGGTTGCCAACAGGAGGGTCTGGCAAAAGTCCCAACTTTTATTTTCTACCCTTTGGAGAAAAGGGAGCCAGCCGCGCTCTTTTTGTTCTAAAGAACATCAGGTGCACTTAATTATATACCTGTTTTTTGGCTTGTCAAGAGGCAAAATAGGCGCTATACTGAAAATACAAAAATAATCTTTTAAAAGCAATAAAATGGCAGAAAATAATCTGATGGAGAAGATAGTATCTCTTTGTAAACGCCGCGGTTTTATTTATCCGGGCTCGGAGATCTACGGCGGGCTGAAAGGCACCTGGGATTACGGCCCGCTGGGCGCAGAGCTTAAATTCAACATCAAGCAGGAATGGTGGAAAACAATGGTGCGCGAAAGAGAAGATGTTGTGGGCGCCAGCGCCTCAATTTTAATGAATCCAAAGGTTTGGGAGGCTTCGGGCCATACAGCCGGCTTCACCGACCCTCTGATCGAATGCAGGATCTGCCATGAAAGAGTAAGGGCCGACCAGGAAGACGTGATAAAAGAACATGAAAAAATACACAAGGGCAAAGCAGATTGGACCGAAGCCAAAAAATTCAATCTGCTGGTTGAAGCAAAGATCGGGGTGGTTGAAGGAGAAAAAAACAGCGTATATCTTAGGGGCGAAATAACTCAGGGCGTCCATGTTAATTTCAAGAATATTTTAAACAGTTCGCGCCTGAAAATTCCTTTTGGCGTGGCGCAAATAGGCAAGGCTTTCCGAAATGAGATAACGCCGGGGAATTTCACTTATCGTTCAATCGAATTTGAGCAGATGGAATTGCAGTATTATGTCAAGCCCGAAGAAAAAGAATCCATGCGCCAGTATGAATTTTGGAAAAACATGCGGCTGGACTGGTATAAATCTCTGGGTATCAAGACGGAAAATCTGCGTCTGCGCGAACATAAAAAAGACGAACTAGCGCATTACGCCAAAGCAGCCTGGGATATTGAATATAACGCGCCTTTTGGCTGGAAAGAATGCGAAGGATTGCATCACCGGGGCGATTGGGACCTTTCGCGCCACCAGGAATTCTCGGGCCAGGATATGTCGTATTTTGACGAAGAGACCAAAGAAAAATATATTCCTTGGGTAATAGAGACTTCGGGCGGTGTGGACAGGGCGGCGCTTTTTTTCCTGATTGACGCTTACGAGGAAGAAAAAGACAGGATTATTTTGAAATTGAGTCCAAAAATCGCGCCATACAAAGTCGCCGTATTCCCTCTTCTGGCCAATAAACCCCAATTAGTAGAGGTGGCTGGAAAAATATATAATGACCTGCGTAAAGATTTTGTTACTGCTTGGGATGACCGCGGCAATATCGGAAAAAGATATTATTCGCAGGACGAAATCGGCACGCCGTTTTGCATCACGGTTGATTTTGACAGTCTGGAAAAAAGAGATGTGACAGTTCGGCATCGCGACACGACAAAACAGGAAAGAGTAAAAATTGATGAATTAAAAAGTTTCCTGGAGGAGAAGCTGAAATAAATGACAATTGAACAGGTCTATAATCTGGCGATAAAAATGGGCATTGGAGGGGACTTGCGCGGAGAGAAACAGGTTAAAGGCGAACTCAAGAAATTAAATCAGCGCTATCAAAAATTAAGCCCGGAGAAAAAAGGAAGATTTGATAAAGGCAGACTCTTTAATCCTTATTCTGATTCGCGGATATTGGCCGGCAATACCGATAAAGAAGTCAGGCGCGTAATGGCCGGCATTGATATTGATACTTCTGAGCTCCTGATGGCAAGGTATCTGGGCGACCAATACGATAAAAAAATTGATCTGGTCATTTCGCATCATCCTTCGGGTATTGCCCTGGCGGATCTGTCCAGTGTAATGCATCTGCAGGCAGATGTTTTAGCCCGCTACGGCGTGCCCATTAACATTGCCGAGGCGGTAATGAAGCCAAGAATTTCGGAGGTGGCACGGGGTGTTTTGGCAATCAATCACAATAAGGCGGTTGATGCGGCCAAAATGCTGGGGCTTGCATTTATGTGTGTTCACACTCCTTGCGACAATCTGGCAGCCAGTTTTTTGGATAAAAAAATAAAAAAAGACAAGCCGGAGACCCTGGGAAATATTTTAAGGTCGCTGAAAGAAATTTCTGAATATAAAGAGGCGCAAAAACTCAAAGCCGGACCAAAGATATTTGTGGGCAGCAGGCATTCGCGGGCGGGCAAAATCGCGCTGACCGAAATAACCGGCGGCACCGAAGGGGCAAAAGAAATATATCAGAATATGGCCAATGCCGGCATCGGAACAGTGATCGGCATGCATATAAAAGAAGAATATAGGACCGAGGCCGAAAAAGCGCATGTCAATGTGATAATCGCCGGCCATATATCATCTGATTCGCTGGGTATGAATTTGTTTTTGGATGAACTGGAGAAAAAAGGGATTGAAATAATTCCGTGTTCGGGACTGATTAGAATAAAAAGATTTAAAAAATAAATTTTTTAATATTACTTTTCTGCTGGCAGAAAAGTAATCAAAAGACTGTGGCTATGACATAAAATTTTAAGAAAATCGGTCTCGGCTCACGTAAAAGTTGCTATGTAGGCCACCCCGACCTGACGGTCGGGGCTCCACCACAACACGCATACTTTTACCTTCGCCTCATCTCGATTTTCTTATAAAATTTTTGTCATAGCCGGTTAAAATGCATGACAATCATAAAAATCAGAGAGCTTATCGGTGTTTCTGAAAAAAGTTTTGAGGACGCGTTGAAAAACATAGTTGAGCACGAAACGGGCAAAGGAAAAAATGTGACCGGCGCAAAAGTGATTTCACAGTCGGTCAGCGTTGAAGATGGCAAGGTCAGAGAATACAAAGTCAACGCCAAACTGGCTTATCTTTGGAAGGAAGAATAAATTCTTGTCTCAGTTCAAATTTATGCAAAAAATAGAAAGCCCGGCGGCTTTTATAGGAAAGGATGATAATAATTTAATTTCGTTTGGCTCAGGACAGCCTGATTTGCCGCCACCAGAGGCCGTCTATAAAATTTTGCCGACCTATCGAAATTTTAAATACGGCTTGATTAAGGGCCAGGAAAATTTGCGGCAGGCCCTGGCGGCCCAATACCAAAACGCCAAAGCAGACAATTTTGTCATTACAAACGGTGCTTCCGAAGCGCTGGATTTAACGTTGCGGGCACTTTATCAGCCCGGCGCCAAAGTTTTATTGCCAAAGCCCTATTATTATTCTTATCCTTTTAATGTGAGGCTGGCGGGAATGGAGCCGGTATTTTATGAATTGGTTGACGGAAAAATAGACTTTGAGCAATTTAAAAAAGAAATTCTGGGTTGCCAGGCGGTTTTAATCAATTCGCCGGGGAATCCGACGGGCACTGTGCAGGATCTGGCAGTTTTGAAAAAAATCGAGAAACTTGGGCAGAAGCTCAACATTTATATCATTTCTGACGAAGTTTACAAGGACCTTATTTATGAGCGGGAAAATTATCTTATGGAAGGCAAAAAGGTTTTAACGCTTAATTCTTTTTCCAAAACTTATGCCATGTGCGGTTTTAGAGTCGGCTATGTTTACGCCAGAGAAAAAGAGCTGATTGATAAAATTGTTGAAATGAAGACGCATACTTCCATGAACACAAACATTCTTGGGCAAGAGATGGCTTATGAAGCCACGAAAGTTCCCAGGTCTTACATCGACAGCCAAACAAAAATCTGGAAAGAAAGAAGAGATTTAATTTACAACGGCCTGTGGGAGTTGGGTCTGGAAGTATGGAAGCCGGAAGGCGCTTTTTACGTTTTTCCAAAAATGAAGAATCCGGGCAAAGTGGTGAGCGATTTGTATTTTAAATACCACGTCATTACTTATGACGGCACATGGTTTGGCGATGAGCAAAGAGTAAGATTTTCATACGCCCTGGATGCTGAAAAAATAAAAGAAGGGTTGAGACGGTTGGGGGAGTATTTAAAAAAAGAATACAGAGAGAATTAAACAGATTATTTTTTAGATGTTCAAAAAATATATTTTATCAAACGGATTGCGCGTAATTTTAGCGCCGATGGAAGGAGTTCAATCGGTGACGGTTTTGGTGTTGGTGGCTACGGGATCAAAATACGAGATAAAAGAGATCAACGGCATTTCCCATTTTCTGGAGCACATGTTCTTCAAGGGCACAAAAAAACGGCCGACAACGCTTGAGATAGCTTCGGATTTAGACGCAGTCGGCGGCGCATACAATGCATTTACGGGCAAAGAATACACTGGCTATTGGGCAAAAGTTGATTCCAAGCATCTTGATCTGGCGCTTGATTGGGTTTCTGATATCTTTTTGAATTCAAAACTGGAAGAACAAGAAATAGAGCGTGAAAAGGGAGTGATATTGGAAGAGATCAATATGTATTTGGATACGCCAAAAATATATGTCGGTGATCTTTGGGAACAGCTTTTATATGGAGATCAGCCCGCCGGTTGGATGACCTTGGGAGAAAAAGAAACGATAAAAAAGATCAACCGGCCGCAATTTTTAAAATATTTGCAGAATCAGTATGTCGCTAAAAATACAATTGTGGTTGTGGCAGGGGACGCCAAGCAGATTAAAGATGCAAAAATAAAGATCGAAAAATATTTTGGAAAAATCAAAACTAGCAATTTCAAAAACAAGCAGAAAGTTTCAGAAAAACAAGCAGGGCCTAATTTATTGGTGCATTTTAAAGAAACGGACCAATCACATATAATTGTCGGGTGCCGCGGATATGATATTTTTCACAAAGATAAATATGTGGCGAGTTTGCTGGCCACTATTCTGGGAGGCAACGGAGGCCTTTATATGAGTTCGCGGCTTTGGATAGAGGTAAGAGAGCGTAGAGGTCTGGCTTATTATGTTAGTGCATCCAGCGACAACTATACCGATTCGGGTTATTTTGCAGCTAACGCCGGCGTTGATAACATGCGTATTGATGACGCGATAAAAGTTATACTCGCCGAGCTTGATAAAGTGAAAGAAGAAAAAATTCCCGAAGCCGAAATAAAAAAAGCCAAAGACCATATCAGAGGCGCGACATTATTGTCGCTTGAATCTTCCGACGAAGTCGCTTCATTTTTGGGCGGTCAGGAAGTCCTGAAAAAAGAAATTTTGTTGCCCGAGCAGTTTTTCAAAAAAATAGAAAAAGTCACCGCCGCCGATCTCCAGCGCGTGGCCAAGGAAATCTTCCAGCCAAAAAA
>Ga0154658_121_pt1 | contig 96755 bp, 96 predicted proteins | sample Rifle2008BG13ft_FD_116087 | JGI IMG/M metagenome (GOLD analysis project Ga0154658, IMG submission 116087) | Candidatus Portnoybacteria bacterium RBG_19FT_COMBO_36_7
AGAGTGAAAATTCCTGAAGTGGTGATCGGAGAGCCTGAAACCTTGAGGCCGGTTGGGGTGGAGAGAGCCACTGAAGTGACAGTGCCTCCGGCTGCTCCGCCTGAAATACAGACTCCGTTAATGGCAAAACATCCGGAAGAAATATCAATGCCGTTGGCAAAAGTGGAAGTTGAATTTCCGCCTAAATAAGAACTGGCTCCCAATTGCAGAAGTCCTCCGACATATAGATTGCCGGCAATCGTTGAAGTGGCGGTAGTTGAATATATACTCAAATATTCGGCGGCAACCAGACCGTCAATCGAAAGTTTTGCATACGGGCTGGAAGTTCCGACGCCAACAAAATCTGCAATATCTGTTAATCTTACAACCGTGCCGTCATCAGTCCATCCGGCAGCAACCGAACCACCTCCGCTTGAAACTGTTGACCAATACATTTGGTTGCTGCCATTGGTGGTTAAAACTTGTCCCGCGCTGCCTGGACCAGCCGGCCACTGAAGACCGTTAATTGTCACCTGACCCAATGTATCAATCCTTTGTGCCGGTGCCCAATTATACACATAATTATTTATCTGTGTGTTCGTTAAGCTTGAAAGAGACTGGAAAATTGCTGATTTCGCATCAGCTATCTCAAGCATCATTCTTGCTTCCAAGGCAGTCAGATCAGCTGATTCTACCCGCTCGGTGATTCTTGTAATTTCTGTCACTTTTTCCGTTAGTCTTAACTTCTCGGTTTCTCTCTGAATAATTTTTGTTATTTCCGCTCTGTCTTCTCCGCCTTCGCCGATCAGTGTTTCTTTTTCAGTGTAATAGGTCTTGCGCAAAATAACCAAGCTCGGAATCTCCGGATATGGTTTGCCAAAAACAAAATAGCTGAATTTCGTTTCGGCTTTCCTAAATGCAAGACTGATTTTGTCAAAGAGCGTAATCGCTATATTGGCAACGCTGTTTTTTGTGTTACCAAGATTGTCTGGAATGTTGGCAGGAAGATTTTTCGCAGTCTCAAAAAATTCTTCGTTGTTCTTTAAAATTCCCAGTTCTATATTTTTAGAAGAATCGCCCGGCATGAATCGCGAACGAACGGCCAATGTAATATTATCAAAAGTATTTTCTGCTATTGTTCGCATAAGGGTGGGCGTCTTTTTTGCGCTTTCCCCCATTTCAAGAATTGATATGCCGAGCTTCCCTGATTTTTCAGGAATCAGGCTATTGGCAGAAATCAATAATTCTTGAACTTTTTCTGAGGCGATCCGCCATGAAAATTTATGACCGATGTTTTTAAAACCCAAAATAATATTATCTGGAGAAACAGAAGAAATTACTTCTTCGCTTTTGTCTGCCAAATCAGAATAGATTTCTTTGGACACAAAGGGACCCTTGTCTATAAGTCTTGCCACTCCGTTACCAATAACGTCATGAGCCCCTTTATTTGTCGCCAGCAGAAGAAAACCAAACACCGCAAGACCCGTTAAAGCTCCGGCTAATATTTGCCTTATTTTTATTCGAGGTTGTTCGTTTAATATCCAATCATTAATAAACCTTAATAATTCTATTGGTGAAATAAGTAATAATTTAACCTCTTGTCTTAAATTCAACAAACGGCTTTGTGATTTTTCGCTGGTCAGTTTTCCGATAAAATTATGGGAATCGGCAGTTGTTAAAATTTTTCCAATGGTATTTTTAACCCTATAAAAAAGCAAAATCCAGAAATTTTTTATAATTTCTGGCTTATTTGCTTTTATCCTGTTTTCTGACTGTTCCTGCTCTATTTCTCGAGCAACAATCTGTGTTTTTGTTTTTATTAGGCCGGCTTTTGGCTTATTTTTCTCTTTTAACCCCTCACAATAAGCTAAATACTCATATAGCCATTCTTTTGTGGTCAACCAGTTCCGACCTTGCTTTACTGATCTTAATTTCCCCTGCCTGGCCCGCAAACTCAAATATTCCTGTGAATAATGGCACAGGTTGGCTGCCTCTGATAACAGGATAAGATTATTCCCCATATTATCCACTTTTGAGCTCTTGACTTTTGGCATTTTTTAGTATAAAAATAAAAAAGGGATAACTAAAATTAAAAGCACGCATTATTTTTTTGACCGATTTTAATGTTCTGCTTCAAATTAGTTGTCCCTTTTTTATTTTCGTACAAAATATCTTATCCGATACTCTGTATATATATTATCATTCATCATTTTTTTATTCAATATCCGTCAATAGCCTTATCCGATATCGGATAAGGCTATTTTTATTGAAATCGGATATTAATTTTTCTGCTTTATTTAAGGCATTTTTTTAATTATTGATCTAATCGATGTTCTAATAAACAGTTTATATAAAAGTGTACTGTGGATAATTTTTATATAAAAATCCAATAAAATTTTAATCAAAAAGTTATCCACATATGGCTGGAATCATCTGTTTTTAGACGCCAAGTTCTCGTGTTCAATATTATATAAAAATGTCAGATGATAGATAAAAACTAAAATAATGATAATGATTTTTATATAATTCACCGGAATAACCATTCTTGCTGATCTTTTTTCAAGTTATTTAAATTTTATAATATCTTTTAATATCTTTATTTTTGCTATGGCGTCAAAAAATAGAAAAATAGAAAAAATACATAAATTATCCTTCTCATCTGCATATCCTCTATTGTGGATATATGGCCTTGATGTTATAAATAAAAAAAGTTATTATTAAAATGCTATCTATATAAACATTAATATATCAGATAAAAAAACAATAATAAACATTTATTAATAATTTAACAAAAATGGATTATATAACGATAAAAAAAGCGGCTAAATTACTCCATGTTACTCCTTTAACCCTAAGAAATTGGGATAATTGCGGTAAGCTTAAGCCATATCGCCATCCTTTGAATAAATATCGCCTATATCGGCTAGATCAAATAGAATTATTTCTCCGGCAATTAGAACTCAGCAAAGCAAAGCAGGCAAAAAGGAAAATTGATGTTTTTTAAATTCTATTGAATAGCTCTTTATAGATATTTCCGATACCGCTTTATTTAGCTTAAATAAAGCAAAAAATGGCGTATCGGATAAATCTATTATTCGTCCGTGAAACAATAAAAATGATAACTGATTTTTTAGATATATTTTTTCCTAAAAGATGTCTCTCCTGCCATAAGGAAAGTTCCTATGTCTGCCCTGATTGTTTTGCCAAAATCCCCCTGCAAAGAAGCCTCCGGTGCTATGTCTGCGCCAAACGTGCGCCAAACGGAAAAACCTGCCCTGCCTGTAAAACAAAGATTGGCTCGTGCTTAACCGGTCTTGCGATTGCCAGCGACTGGAAAAACATGCTGGTCAGGCAAATGATTTACGAATTTAAATATCGTTTCATAAAAGATCTGGCAGATCCTCTCGGGAATTTATTAATAAAATTTTTTGATTTAAATAAAATAGAATTAAATAAAATAATTAATTTTCAGATTTTAATCCCTGTTCCTTTGCACAAAAGGCGGCTCTCCTGGCGCGGTTTCAATCAGGCCCAATTGCTTGCTTTTCAGCTAAACAAACATTTAAACATCGAGTTGATTGATAATCTTCTAATCCGTCGGCGATATACTCTGCCGCAAATGGAAATAAAAGATCGCAATCAGCGTATAAAAAATGTCTCTGGAATTTTTTCGGTTGATCCACAAAATCAAAATGCAATCAGGGATAAAATAGTTCTTCTAGTTGACGATATTTGCACAACTGCCTCTACTTTTGAAAATTGCGCTAAAGCTCTATGGCCATTAAAACCTAAACAAATTTGGGCTTTAGCAGTAGCTAGAGACTAAAACAGTTTATAAACTGTCAAATTTTCTTTATTTTACTAACCTAATTTAAAAATTTATGATTTTCAATATAAACGAAATAAGCAAGAAAATTAGAAAAAAAAGAAAGGCAAAAATACCGGAAAAAACCGATAAAGCTACACATGCACTTCCCTCTTTGAGCATTTCCGAGAAAAAATCTAAAAAAAAGCCCGAAACAAAAATCTTTGAAATAGTTAAATCCGCAAAGAATAAAAGAAAATCAATCGCCAAAATTGTAGTCAATCGCTATAAGCTGAATAAGACTTCAGCCAAAATTTTATTAGCGCTGCTCTATTGGAGCAATGGCTCCAAATACCCTGCCAGCAATTTCATTGCTTTTTCAAACAGCGACGCGAATTTAGTAAAAACATTTATAAACTTATTGAGATCAACCTTCCCGATCAGAGAATCTAAAATCAGAATCCATCTGCAGCTTCATAAAACCCATAATATAAATAAAACGATCAGATACTGGAGTAATCTCCTTAAGGTTCCGAAAATTCAATTTTATAAGCCTACAATCACTAAGCCGCCAAAAAAAATATCGCGCAGTGATTACCTTGGCACTTGCACGATAAGATATTACAGCCTTGACTTGTTGCTGACGATAATGGAAATTTATGAAGAAATGGCAAATATTATATAAGCGAAGAGTTAGCAGATATCAATTATATTTGAGCGGTGGGAGTGAGATTCGAACTCACGGTCCCGATCAATCGGGACACCGGTTTTCAAGACCGGCCCTTTAAACCGCTCAGGCATCCCACCTTTTATTATAATGTTTATTAAACTTATAACTTATTTTATTCGTGAACTATCATAATTAATTACTTTTTCTTCTTTAACGTTCTAATAAGCTTTCCGCTCTTTTAATTCGCTTTAGAAACCTACTTTGAGCTAACCAGACTGCGTCACCTCGAAAATTCGCTAGTACAAACCCATGGCGGGAAAGCTTGAATTCCTCTTGCTCTGTCTCAACCTTGGGCGCTGCACGCACTCACTCCCTTGGAATCCCCGCAACACAAACAATTACATTGTGCCTTCCTTATTCGCCTTGTTCGCTGCGGAAGGGGTGGGATTCGAACCCACGGAGCCCTTTCGAGCTCAACACATTAGCAGTGTGCTGCTTTCGGCCTCTCAGCCACCCTTCCCATCGAGATATCGTTTAAATTTTAAATTATATAATACACAAAGTCAAACCCCCTAAGCCCACAAAAAAATCTATAGATAATGCTTAAATTTTATTATTTTATGTCCGTGGGTCAATCTTGAATTTATAAGCTTGGTATGCTATTTTAAGATTATGCCAAACACAAATCAACAAAAAGACGAACAAAAGGAAAACACCAATATTCCATCTGAAATAATAGATATACAATGGCAGGCTCCAGAATTTGAAAAGCACGAAAAAGGACTTGCCTGGTTTATTATTCTGGGAATTTTTGCCCTGACCATCTTCACTATTGTGCTCCTGATGAAAAACTTCATATTTGCCATACTGATAGTCATGATGGTTTTTATCGTTTTTATTTACGCATTAAAAGAACCGCGCATAATAACTTTCAAGATTAGCGCCAAAGGAATAAATATAGGTGACAAAAATTATTCATTCAGTGAACTTAAATCGTTCTGGATCTTCTATGAGCCTCCGGAAATAAAAGAGCTAAGCATCAAAAGCAAAAAATGGATAATGCCATTAATTAAAATACCTCTGGACAAACAAGATCCAACTTTTATCCGCAACGCTTTAATAAAATTCATGCCCGAACAAATGCAAGAACAGTCATTAATTGACATTCTTGCAAAGAATCTCAAATTCTAGCAGCCTGATGCGCCCATAGCTCAACGGATAGAGTACAGGCTTGCGGAGCCTGGAATCGAGGTTCGATTCCTCGTGGGCGCGCCATGAATCTTGACTCCCCTATCCAATCTATATCTCGCCTGACCCCCACCTATCAGAAACGACTACTTAAACTCGGAATTAAAAATCTCCGGGATATTTTTTATCATTTTCCTTTCCGCTATGAAGACTTCTCAAAAATAAAACCAATTGGCGAACTAAAATTAAACGAAACAGCAACAATTCAGGGCCAAATAACGGAAATTAAGAATATAAAAACCTGGAAAAAAAGAATGTATATAACCGAAGCATATATACAAGACAAAACCGGCGTTATTAAAGCAATTTGGTTCAATCAGCCTTATTTAACCGATACTTTAAAAACTGGACAAACAGTCAGCCTTTCAGGAAAAATAAGCTTTGATAAAACACTCTGTCTTTCTAATCCAGCTTATGAAAAAATGCAAAAACACGGCCAGCTATGCCATACCGGCAGACTTGTTGCTGTATATCCGGAAACTAAAGGAATAAGCTCCCGCTGGCTCCGTTATATCATAAAAATGTTGCTGCCTAAGTTCCTCTCCCAGATAAAAGATTATCTCCCGCTGGAAATAAAAAAATCGCAAGGCCTGCTTGATCTATCAAGAGCCATTGAACAAATCCATTTTCCAAAAACTATCAAACATTCCGAGGCTGCCAGAAAACGCCTGGTTTTTGATGAATTATTTTTGATTCAGCTTTTTGTTCTGCAGCAAAAAATGAAATGGCGAAAAAATATCGCTCCCAATATTTCTTTTGACCAAACTCTGATAAAAAATTTCGTTGAATCGTTTCCATTTAAATTAACCGATGCCCAAAGGCGTTCTGCCTGGGAAATTTTGCAGGACCTGGACAAATCGAAACCGATGAACAGGCTGCTTGAAGGAGACGTGGGCTCGGGCAAAACAGTGGTGGCGGCGATTGCTATGCTTCAGGCGACAAAAGCAGGCTGGCAGGCAGCACTGATGGCGCCAACTGAAATTCTGGCTCAACAACATTTCCGGGAGCTAACAAAAATTCTGATAAATCTTGATCTGTCGATCGGCCTCCTGACCGGCACCGAGACTATGGCTTTTTCTGCCAGCGAATTTAAAACGACAAAAAAAGAAGATCTGCTCAAAGACATATCAACCGGCAAAATTCAAATCGTTGTCGGCACTCATGCTTTAATCCAGAAAACGGTCAATTTTAAAAAACTCGCTTTAGTTGTTGTTGACGAACAGCATCGCTTTGGCGTCGCTCAGCGAGCCGCTTTGCAAAAAAACATCAAAAAGATTGAAGACGGCTTAACTCAAACAATCCCCCATCTGCTTTCAATGACCGCGACACCCATTCCAAGAACTCTTGCCCTGACGATCTATGGAGATCTAGACATCTCACTTCTGGATGAGCTACCTAAAGGGCGACAGGAAATTATCACCAAAATCGTAGCGCCTATCCAGCGCCAACAAGCTTATGAGTTCATCCGCCGGCAGATCAAAGAAGGACGCCAAGTATTTGTAATCTGCCCGCGCATTGAGGTAAGTGACAAATTGCAAACAGAAAACAATAACGAACCGCATTTAATGATAAATGACAATCGAAGTTGGGATGACGTCAAAGCCGTTAAAGAAGAATACGAAAAACTGCATAAAATCATCTTTCCGGACTTGCGTATCAATATGCTCCACGGTAAGCTTAAATCAAAAGAAAAAGAAAAAACTATGCTGGACTTCAAAAACGGAAAAACTGACATTTTGGTCTCAACATCCGTCGTTGAAGTCGGCGTTGACGTTCCCAACGCGACCGTTATAATGATCGAAGGAGCTGACCGTTTCGGCCTGGCCCAGCTCCATCAGTTCAGGGGCAGAGTGGGTAGAGGAACACATCAATCATACTGTTTTTTATTTTCAGAATCCTCTGCTAAGAATACAAATGCCAGGTTAAAAGCCATTATCAATTGCAAAAATGGGTTTGAACTAGCCGAAAAGGATTTAGAAATACGCGGCCCGGGTCATTTTTACGGCAATCAGCAATGGGGCCTGCCAGATCTTTCTATGGCCTCGCTGGCTGATGTGGCGCTGGTAAAAAACGTCCGGCAAGAAGCTCAAAAACTGATTACCAAAGACCCGGAATTAACCGCCTATCCTATGCTGTGCGAAAAAATCAGGCAATTCCAGAAAGATATACATCTTGAATGATATTAATATATTTGCGAATAATTGTTGACTAAATAGGCATTATTATGTTATTCTAGGTTTAAGCGCAAATTTTGCTCTTTTTTAATTTATTCCAAAAAAAAGGAGGTGAAATAGGGTTTTTCGAGAAAACAAAAAAATCAAAATCTGGAGAAAAAACAGGAGGGAAAAATGGGGAAAAACAACAGGAATCATGACGAAAGAAAAACATGCAGTATTTGTTTCTGTAAAACTGGACTTCAACAGGCGAAAGTCAGACATTTGCCCAATGGTACAATAGCCGAAGAAGAATGTATTAATAATAAAATATTTAAAGAGGTTATTGTGCCTGTCAAAAAAGTTGCTCAATTGCTCGGGAAAAAATTTGATTGTCTTTCTCTTAAAAACCCGCCCGAAGATCTGTTTAATTCAATTATCTTCTCCCTCAAAGATTTTCCAATCGGGAAAATCGAAAAACCCCTTCAAAACGCAGCAAATATCTCCCAGGAATTTTTTGGGAAACCCATCCAGTCCTTTTTAAAGTAAACAATAAAAGCCGGCTGTTCTTAGACAACCGGCTTTTCCTTTTGACTAAAAATTGTTTTAAACTTTTTCTGCGTCCGGGGCCGGAGCTTTCGGAGTAACCCAGAAACCCATATATCTGCCGAGCAGAAGCCGCGTCTGGGCTTCCAGGCCAGGCAAGGCGCCAAAAATAAGAATTGTGACAGGCAACAATACCCACTGAAAAACCATTGTCAGATGACGCCCTGCGCCGTATCGCGCGGGACGCGGCGGCAAAAGAAACGTTGAAACTATAGCAGAAGAAACCAGACCGACCATAGCCAGTGTCATAACAAAACGCGTTACCTGAGGCAAATTATAAGAAAGAACAGTCAAATTAAATTGCGGCCCGCCCAAAAAAAGCGGCAACCATCCCAGCATAAAAATTATGAGAGCATTGGTCGCCCAAGACCAGAACCCCTCAAGATGATTAAATGTCCAACGAATCTTTTCCCAGCGATTTATCTTTTTATTTTTCAGAAAACCGAAAATAAGATAAGGGATATTTTCTGAACCCCAGCCCCATCGGCGCTGCTGACGATAAACATTAATAGCTGTGTCCAAAAAATTAGCCGCTAGATTTGCGTCCATGGAAACCGGATAAAAAAGCGGTTCAGTTTTATAATCGCCGTCATAATACAGAAGCGATTTCCAGAAAATCCGGGAATCTTCCGAAACATTTTTCGTGTTCCAAAAATCAAGCTCAACCAGAGCCTGCCAGCTCATCGCGTGCGAAGAAAAAGTGGCCAGCCGCTCTGGTCGCTCCTGCTGCATCATATGCCAGAAAGTGCCCGAAGTTGCCACCACCCGAGAAAAAGCCGGCGCGTTCCAAATATTATTGTTATAGACTGGAATCGGCTGAAAACTGCTCAGCCAGGGTTTTTCGCAAGTTAAAAAAACATATGTCAGGCGGCCGAAATATTCGGGGAAAATCCGAGTGTCAATATCAAGGTTGGAAACGATAATCTTATTATACAAAAGCCCCAGCTGGTCAATTATTTCTTTTTTTACCTGCCTGGCTGCCCAGGTAGCGTTGGCGCCTTTGCCTGCCATTTCTCCGACAATGTCGGCAGGATGGACTGTTATTAGAAATTTAAAGAATTTATTGCCGTATTTTTCTTTAATCTGCTCAGCAATTTTCTGTGCCGCCTCCCCTGCTTTCTGCTCCGAAGCCAAAACAATAATGATTTTCTCTTTGGGATAATTTGAATTTAAAATCGCTTCAAGCGTGGCATCCAAGACCTCAAGAGGTTCTTTGTAAAAAGGCAAAACGACCAAGTGATAAATCTCGTCCCAATTCTTTATCGAAGACCCCTGGCTATTAACCCTTAGATTCTTTAGTTCTTCCAGCCAATTTATCTTCATATAGCGGCGCATGGTTTTATAACTGGCGCGCATATGAAAAGAAAGAAAAACCGTCTTAAGGAGCCAATAGATGTCAAAGGCGATGATGAAAAACGCGATAAAAACCGGGGCAAGCCATGACATCAAAACGATAAAAACTAAAGTCCCCCAAGCCAAAGCCCCTGGCAACATTTCAAGCGAACGATAAATAGCCCGGTCCCTCGAGCTCTTCAATAGCATGTCTTTGGCGTTACCGATATCTAAATAGTATTTTTCATCCATACCATGTAGTAGAAATTCGACAGTATTTTAAAATTGCTGCCAGCCCCGCAGTAGAATTTCGACAGGAGCGAAGCTCCAATCCCGTAATGAAAAGTCGAAATTTCACTACGGGGCCAGGCAGCAGTCGAATTTTCACTACCTGGCATATTTCCGTTCAAATTTACGATACATCATCTGTTGATTTTTTTCAATATTTAGGTTAAAATGGCTTTAATTACGGCCCTATCGCCCGCCTATACTCGACGTCTAGTCGAGGCTGGTCTAGCCCGCCTCGCGTCGACGAGTGCGCCGCGAGTCGAGGCGGATGGTTAATATGTACTTATTTATCTTCTAATAAATGAATCAAATAACAAAACATATGTCGGAGTGACAGATAACTTAGCACGTCGGTTAAAACAGCATCAAAACGGAAATACTAAATCTACTAAATATTTCGGAAATTTTAAACATATAGTCTTAGAAGATAATATAACTACCGCTGAACAGGCTCGATTACGTGAAAAATACTGGAAATCATGCGCTGGCAGAAAGAAACTGAAAAATTATTTAATTAAATATGGCCCTATCGTCTAGTGGTTAGGACACCACGCTTTCAATGTGGTAACGCGGGTTCGATTCCCGCTAGGGCTGCAAATATGAGAATTTTAGCGATTGAAACATCCTGCGACGAAACTAGCATCGCCGTCTTACAAACAAAGGAGGACGGCGATTTTAGTATTCTCTCAAACATCGTTTCCTCGCAGGTTGCCATCCATGCACCTTTTGGAGGAGTGGTACCAACTCTCGCCAAGAGAGAACATCAGAAAAATTTAACTCTCATTTTAAAACAGGGTCTTGCTGAAGCTAAGCTTTTAAAAGTTCAAAGTTCAAAGTTCCCGCCCGCCTCGCAAGCGAGAGCGTTGCGGGCAGGCAAAGTTCAAAGTAACAGTGCAAAATTCAAAGTTTTAAAACAAATTCTTAATCGAGAAGAAACGCTTTTTAAAAAATTAATGCCGTTCCTTAAAAAGTACGCCAAACCCGATATTGACGTAATTGCTGTTACTGTCGGTCCGGGTCTTGAGCCAGCGCTTTGGGTAGGCGTTAATTCTGCCAAAGCGCTCGCCTGCTTCTGGGATCTGTCGATAATTCCTGTCAATCACGTTGAAGCCCATATTATCGCTAATTGGCTCAAGCCAATTAGCGGAGCTCAAAACTCAAATGCCAGAACTCAAAACTTATTTCCGGCGGATTGCTTAATTGTGAGCGGCGGGCACACACAATTGGTTCTGATGCGCGATTTTGGAAAATACGAGATTCTGGGCGAAACGCGGGATGACGCGGCAGGAGAGGCATTTGATAAACTGGCTAAAATGTTAAATATTGGATATCCAGGTGGTCCTATAGTTTCAAAACTCTCAGCCCAAGCCAAGAAACAAAAGCTTGCCCCGAGCGTAGTCGAGGGGTTAAAAGTTAAATTACCGAGGCCGATGATAAATTCAAAAGACTATGATTTTTCTTTTTCTGGTCTTAAAACAGCCGCTCTTTATTTTGTCAAAACGCTGAATAAAAAAACACTTAAAAAATTAACTCCAGCAATTTGTGCTGAATTCCAGCAAGCTGCAATAGACGTCCTGGTTTCCAAAACCATCCGCGCGGCCAAAGAATATAATGTAAAATCTGTCTTGCTCTCCGGCGGCGTCGCGGCCAATGACCTCTTACGCACGTCACTAGAAAAAGAATTCAAACGATTTGGCTTAGTTTTTTCCGTTCCGCCCAAAAAATTCTGCACCGATAACGCCGCTATGATAGCGCTGACAGCGGCTAAAAAAACAAAAAAATATAATTGGCAGGAAATCACAACTGAGGCAAATTTGCGAATAGCTTAATAAAGCTGTTATAATCAAGCTATGGAAAATAACGGAAATAAAGCTTATAATCCCCGCGAAATCGAGCCTGAAATCTACAAATTATGGGAATATTCGGGTTATTTTAATCCCGACAATTTACCTGTTTCAAAAATTAAAAATTCAAAAATTAAAAATTTTTGCATTATAATGCCCCCTCCCAATGCCAACGAAGCCCTGCATATGGGCCACGCACTTGATTTTACTATCCAGGACGCGCTTATCCGTTTTAACCGAATGCAGGACAAAAAAACACTCTGGCTGCCTGGTGCCGACCATGCCGGCTTTGAAACCCAGGTTGTTTTTGAGAAAAAACTTGAGAAAGAAGGTAAAAGCAGGTTCCAGTTTGAACGTAGCACTCTCTATAAAATGATCTGGGATTATGTCCAGCAGAACAAGCATATTATGGAAGAGCAGGCCAGGAGCTTAGGTGCTTCCTGCGACTGGTCAAGAGAAAAATTTACTCTTGACCCAAAAATAGTGGAGATTGTCTATGATACTTTTAAAAAACTTTACGACGATAAACTTATCTATCGGGGCAAAAGAATAATCAATTGGTGCCCAAAACATCAGACTGGCTTGTCCGACCTGGAAGTCAAATACGAAGAACGGGAAGATAAGCTCTGGTATTTTAAATACCCCCTCTCCTCGGGTGAAGGATTTATAGTCGTGGCGACGACCCGCCCCGAAACTATGCTTGGCGACACGGCTGTAGCTGTTAATCCGAAAGATAACCGCTACAAAAAATTGATCGACCAAAAAGTTAAACTGCCTCTGACAAATAGAGAAATTCCGATCATTACCGACAGTGCGGTTGAGCTGGAATTTGGCACCGGCGCGGTCAAGGTAACGCCTGCGCATGATCCGGTTGACTTTGATATCGCGGATAGACACAAACTGGAGTTCATCGAGGTCATCGGCAAAGACGGAAAAATGACCAACGAGGTGCCAGAAGCCTATCAAGGATTAAAGGTTGATGATGCCCGCGCCAAGGTAGTGGTAGATCTAAACGCACTGGGCCTGATGGAAAAAGAAGAACCTTATAAACATTCTGTCGGCGCCTGCTATAAATGCGGCCGGACAATCGAGCCCTTAGCAATGGAGCAATGGTTCGTCAAAATAAAACCGCTGGCCGAAAAAGCAATTGAAGCGGTCAAAAAAGGCAAGACAAGGTTCGTCACAAAAAAGTACGAAAAGACATTTATGCACTGGATGAGGAATATCAAAGATTGGAATATTTCCCGCCAAATAGTCTGGGGCATCCGCATCCCGGCTTGGTATAAAAATGACCAGATTCATATCGGCAAAGAGCCCCCAAAAGAAGATGGCTGGGTTCAAGATACCGATGTTTTTGACACTTGGTTCTCTTCGGGCCAGTGGCCCTTCGTCACTTTGATGACCAGCGGCCAAAATGACTTAAAAGAATTTTATCCAACATCAGTAATGGTCACTGCCTGGGATATTTTATTTTTCTGGGTGGCACGCATGATAATGATGGGAATTTATTGCACAGGTAAAGAACCATTCAAACAAGTTTACATTCACGGACTCCTCAAAGACAAATACGGCAAAAAAATGAGCAAATCAAAAGGCAATGTTATCAATCCTCTGGCAGTAGTAGAGCAGCGCGGAGCAGACGCCTTGCGCATGTCTCTCCTGTTTGGTTCTGAAGCTGACAGTGATACTCCAATTTCTGAAGAAAAAATTATCGCCCAGCAGAGGTTTGCCAATAAGATCTGGAATGCTTCAAAGTTCGTGATGAATGCACTCGGGCCAGACTACAAGCCAACCAAACCCGCCCGAGGCGCCCAGTCCGCCGACGGGTGGAGGTCCGCCATGGATGGATACACCAAAGAAGACAAATGGATATTGAAAGAACTTGAAAAAGCGACTAAAAAGATCACGACAGATATCGAAAAATATAAATTCCACGAAGCGGCACAGGAAGCATATCACTTCTTCTGGCACAAGTTTTGCGACAAAACTATAGAAGATGTTAAAATAAGGATACAGAAAAATTCCAAAGACGCTGACGCTGGCAAACTCGTGGTTTGGACTGTTTTATATAATTCCCTGAAGCTTCTCCATCCTTTTATGCCCTTTGTCACTGAAGCTATCTATCAGAAGCTCCCCTCCCGGCCAAAAGAACTCTTGATGATTGAAAAATGGCCAAAATAATTCCCAATTACCAATAACCAATTCCCAATAAAATTTCTAATGTCCAAATGTCCAAAAATGCCCCACAAGGCGGGGCATGGATTGGAAATTGGAAATTGGAAATTGGAAATTTTACGTGATTTATCTTCTCTACGCCATTTTCGGCCTCTTGCCCAGCGTTATCTGGCTTCTTTTTTATCTGCGAAAAGACAAACATCCTGAACCAAACAGAATGGTCGTCAAAATTTTTCTCTGGGGAATGCTGATGGGGCCGCTGGCCATTTTAGCTGAACTTTTCATAAAATGGCTGATGAACCCCGTAGATCTGGCAAATTTTATTGATATTTTGAGAACGAACGCAAAGGATAGCTATCTTTTTATCGGCATAGTTTTTGTTGCCCCGGTAGTTGAGGAAATCGTAAAATACGCGGTGGTTCACTTTGCCGTGCTTAAAAATCCTGATTTTGATGAACCGATTGATCTTATGCTCTATATGATTATCGCTGCTCTTGGCTTTGCGGCTATCGAAAATCTATTGCTTATTTTCCAAACTCCCCTGCCTGCTCTAGATAAAGTTATCACCCTGGCCGCGTTGCGATTCGTCTCGGCCACTTTTTTGCATGCGTTAAGCTCCGGGCTTTTGGGATACTGGCTGGCCAAATCCATGCGTGACCCGGCCAAAAAAATCCAGTATCTGGCTCGAGGCTTTGGCCTTGCCATTTTTTTCCATGCCAGTTACAATTATCTTACCTGGATCATTTCTGATAACCAGCCCTATGGTTCTGTTATTGCAATAGTTATGACCGTTCTTCTTCTTTCTTTCATGGCAGTCGCTGCATCTTATAATTTTTCGCTTTTGAAAAAAATGCATTCTGTCTGCAAAATCTGTAAGCCCCGTCCCAGCTTTTGGTCTTAAACATTTCAACACCGTTATCTCTCTTGCGCGCTTTTTCAATAAGAGTTAAAATATAAAAAACATAAACAAATTCATAAGGCGGCACCCTCGCCGTCAATTAAATCAATATGGCAAAAAAACCTAATTTTCTTGAAAGATTAACGGGCGCGTCTTCGGACAACGATTCTATTGGGCCGCCAGAAATCAAATCCCGAGACAAACAAATTGAAAAGCCAAAGGTCCATGAACCAATTGAGCCCGAAGGCGACGAGTGGCTTCCAGAATCAGAAGGCCAGCTGACCATTGATGTCTATCAGTCCCCTAATCATATTATCATCAAATCCACCATTGCCGGAGTAAAGCCCGAAGATCTGGATATTACAATAACCAACGATATGGTTACGATCCGGGGCAAACGCGAGAAGGACGAAGAAATTCAGACTGACGATTATTACTATCAGGAATGTTACTGGGGCTCTTTTTCCCGGTCGGTCATTCTGCCCGTTGACGTTGAAGCAGATGCCGCCGAGGCCAGCCTTAAAAACGGAATTCTTACAATCAAACTGCCCAAGATTGAAAAAATAAAGACGAAAAAGATCAAAATCGCTACCGATTAAGTCGCCAGCTGAATTTAAAAACACAAAAACAATCCCGCCATGGCGGGATTGTTTTTTCACCACCAATAAGCTTATAATATAAAATAGACAATGCCACAAAAAATGAAAAAATTAATATTTTTTATAATCGCCCTTGCGGCCGGCTTATTTTTCTTTTTTTTATATATCGGGTCTATCAACCACAACAAAGTTTCTTACGGGGTGAGCGTCGCCGGAACAAATATTTCCGGCTCAAACTATGAAACTGCTAAAAATAAAATAAAGGATCTGGCAGATCAGAAAGAAAAACAGACGATAGAAATAAAATATGAAGATAAAAAATGGCTGGTTTTGCCCCAAATTTTGGGAATAAGCATAGAAGAGAAAATGACAGCCGAAACAGTCTATTTGGTTGGACACGGAAAAAATATTTTTATCGCCTTGGTCCAACAGATCGATTCCTTTATCAGGGGCAGAAATATCGGATTCATTTTTTCATTGGACGATAAAAAATTCAGTAATTTTATTCAGGAAAACTTATCAGAGTCTGAGAAACCCGCTATAAACGCGACTTTAAAATACGATAAAGGCACAGACGATTTTTTGCTTGTCAGAGCGCAGGAAGGTCAAGTTTTTGATAGAGACAACTTCAAAGAACAGCTCGATGAATATTTGTCTTCTGCCGACCCTAAACCAATAGAACTTAAAAAAATTACTGACAATCCTGTTCTAACAGAAGATAAAAACAACACGGCCAGAAATAAAGCGAAATCTTTGATCAGCTTAGCTCCTTATCTTTTGAAAAATAGCGGCCAAAACTGGCAGATAGACAAACAAATCATATTAGACTGGCTAGATTTTATTCCTTCGATCAATCAAAGCGGAACAATGACCGCCGTTATTTCCGAAACTGACATAAAAGACTTTTTGTCTCAGCTCGCTCCAAGCATAAATAAACAGCCCATTAACGCAAAACTGATGGCCCAAGACGGTAAAATTGTTGCCTTTGATCTTTCTCAACAGGGTCTGGAACTGCAAATAGACGAAAGTGCTAAAAAAATTAGCGAACAAATTGAAACAGGACAAAAAGAAATTTATTTGGTTGTACTTATCGTTGAGCCGGAGATTTCTGCTCAGACAATTGATACTCTTGGCTTAAACAGTCTTTTGGGCATTGGCAGCTCTTCATATGCAGGCTCTCCCAGTAACAGAATCCATAACATTTCCGTTGGCTCAGCCAAATTGAATGGCATTTTAGTCAAACCTGGCCAGGAATTTTCTTTTGTTGAAAATATCGGTGAAATTGAAGCTGAACAAGGTTATTTGCCTGAGCTTGTCATCAAAAATAACAAAACTATTCCTGAATACGGGGGCGGCCTATGCCAAATTTCAACCACTCTTTTCCGGGCGGCGGTTAACGCCGGCTTAAAAATAACAGAACGCTTTCCCCACGCTTTTCCTGTTAAATACTACAATCCTCAGGGTTTTGACGCAACGATCTATCCACCGCATCCTGACCTGCGTTTTTTGAATGATACGCCAAACAATATTTTACTCCAGCCAAAAATCAGAGGCACCCAAATTACATTTGAAATTTACGGTACGAAAGATGGCCGCCAAGTCAAAGTAATTGGTCCGGCCATTTTAGAATCAAATACAGACGGTTCGATGAAAACGGTGCTTTATCAGGAAGTCTGGCGAGAGGGCATTATGGAAAGAAGAGATACTTTCCGTTCAAACTATCGATCTCCGGCCCTTTATCCGGTCCAGCGCAATCCGCTGGAATAAAAAAGTGTTGAAGGAGAGATTTGCCCCAGTACCAGATCCCGCTTTGCGGGAACGGTACGGGGTAAAAACTCTCAAAAACAGTGTCCTCGGTGGGAGTTGAACCCACAACCCTTTCGGGATACGGTCCTAAGCCGTACGCGTATGCCAAATTCCGCCACGAGGACAAAAATGCCAATCCCTGCCTGCCGGCAGACAGACGCCACTCAGACATATTCAAATTTTACGCCATGGATAATCTAAAATCAATCTTTCAAGAAAAGAACAGAGCCCTGATTTTTGCCGTTATAGGCCTTTTTTTGATATTTTTTATCGCTTTGCAGGCCCCGACTGATCCTGATTTTGGCTGGCATTTGCACAATGGGAGCGAAATAATAAAAAATCGCGCCATCGCTCATTTTGACCAGGATTCGTTTACCATGAACGATTATCCATGGATCTGCTTCTCATGGATATCCGATATATTCATAGTGTTATTACAAAAATTGTTCGGGCTTTTCGGACTATCAATGTTTTTTTCGATAATAGCGGGAACGGCTTTTTTCTTGGCAGCCCGAGCTTTTAAATCGGAAGTTGTCTATCAGGTAATAATAGCGATGTTTGGCACAATCTTGAGCGTTTCAACTTTGGGCGTAAGAGATCAAATGTGGGGTATTCTTGGTTTAGCTGTGCTGATATACATTCTAATTCGGTGGCGCGACAACCCTCAAAACAAAATAATCTGGTATCTTCCTTTATTATTCGCGGTCTGGACTAATCTGCACGCTGGCATTATTGTGGGAATAGGTACTATGTTATTGTTTTTTTTAATAGAATCCTGGAAGAAAAAAACTGTGTCGAAAAATTTGATCCTGGTCTTTTTTTTGTCAATCCTGGCCACCTTCGTTAACCCTTACGGCCCGCGGATGTATCAAGAAACATGGATGACGCTGATAGATTTTTCCGGCCGTTTTCAATTGATAGAATGGCGGCCTTTATTTTTTGCCGGCCGGGATATCCTTCTGCCGGCTTTTATTTATGCTGCCTGTCTGCTGGTCGCACAGTTTTACATCAAAAAGCGTGATCTGACATTAATAATTATATCTGCCTTGTTTTTTGCTTTCGCGTTGGCTGCCTGGCGGAATCTGCCGCTTTTTTTTATTGTCAGTTCACCCCTAGCCGTTATGACGCTCAAAGACCTTATTGGCAAAAATCTATTAGATTTGATAAAAATGCCGGCAATTTTATTGACATTTTTTATCCTGACATTCTATATTGGCTGGCAAGATATAAAATCAGTCTGGGCGATAGACACCGATCAGAAGCTCTTAGCCCAAGAAGCTGATTTCCCCTATTATGCCGTAGCATTTATTCGCGATAAAATGCCTAAAGCTGAAAGCTACCGACTTTTTAATGAGTATAACTGGGGCGGCTATATCCTTTGGCAAATACCGGATCAAAAAGTCTTTATTGACGGGAAAATGCCCCATTGGAAATTGCCCGACAGAAATATTTTTGCTGATTATTTAACTTTTCAGCAAGCACAAAATTTAAGCGATTTGGCTTTGTTGATTAAAAAATACGATTTAAATTTTGCTTTGATTCGCCGCAATTCTCCTATTGTCTTTAAGCTTTCCTTTTTTGGCTGGCATAATATCTATGAGGACGATATGGCTATAATCCTAAAAAGGCCGTAGATTGCCAATTTATCAGAAAATTAAATTTAATTTAACTAATCTCTGTAAAAAATTTTCATCAGCGTCCATAATGCCTTAACTGAAACAGAAACCATTTTCACGCTACTTTTACGCTCGTTATATCTTTGTTCAATCCATTGCATAGGCACCTCTTTGATGCGCAAACCCGCTCTTTTTGTTTGTGTCAGAAGCTCGCCATCAATAAAAAAGCCATTCTCCCTGCATCGCTCAATCATGATATCGGAGGCTTTTTTATTCATCGCTTTAATGCCGCTTAAAGCATCTCTTACTTTCAGACCAAAAAAAATGTAAAGTATCTTAGCCAGACATATCGTTAATAGACGCCTGTGCCAAGGCCTTCTGCCCCCTATTCTTTTCCCGACTATCAAATCTGCTTCTCCATCTTCAAGCGGATTAAAAAAATTGATAATTCCCTCTGGCGGCAAAGGAATGTCAGAATCAACATAAAGATAAAATTTTGAGTTGATTTTTTTTATCGTTTCTCTTAAAGCATTGCCTTTTCCGGCCTGCGGGACATAGAAATAAGAAATCCTGCCGTTGCTTCTCTGGGCTATTTCTCGGCCAATTGTTTCGGTGGCGTCAGAAGAACAATTATCGGCTAAAATGATCCGCCAGGATTTTTTATCCCAACTGTCAAATACACCCAGCAACAAATCGACCGAATTTCGTAAAATTTTGGCATCGTTATAAAGCGGGATTATAATAACGTAGTCAATTGGACCGATTTTATCCATAATTTAATACTTTTAGCATAATTGTTTATCTTTATTTAAGCAAGCGTCTTTTCGCTTCAAAATCTTGTTCGCCATAATAAAAACCCGACTTTTTGTCGGGTTTTTATTATAATCTCTTTAAGCTGTCTCGGAGAGGGCTTTTTGGTTTACCTTTGTTAAATCCCGCAAAGCGGGAGCTGCAAAGCAGCTATTTAACAGGGTGACTACTCTCGTCAACCGACATTTTAGGTCTTGCCTGACCCACTCCGACCCAAGGTCGGAGCAATCGACACTACTTCCTCTTATATTAAAAAATATAAGAAAGGAGGTGATCCATCCACAGCTTCCGCTACGGATGCCTTGTTACGACTTCGTCCCTGTCACCGAGCCTACCTTGAAACCAATAAATTGGCGCTTCCGGTATTCCCGGCTTCCTTGACGTGACGGGCGGTGAGTACAAGACTTGAGAACGTATTCACCGCGCCATGGCTGATGCGCGATTACTAGCGATTCCGGCTTCATGAGGTCGGGTTGCAGACCTCAATCCGAACTGGGACCGGCTTTGATGGGATTAGCTCCATGTTACCATTTCGCTTCCCTTTGTACCGGCCATTGTAGCACGTGTGTAGCCCAGGTCATCAAAGGATCACGCTGATTTGACGTCATCCCCGCCTTCCTCCCCATTGTCTGAGGCAGTCTGCTGCGACACTTGTAACGCAGCATAAGGGTTGCGCTCGTTTCCTCACTTAAGAGAACAGCTCACGCCACGAGCTGACGACAACCGTGCAATACCTGACCCATCTGTCCTTGTGAGACATCGGCTGTTTCCAGCAGACTTCAGATGGATGTCTAGACCTGGTAAGGTTCCTCGCTTGTCGTCGAATTGAACCACATGCTCCACCGCTTGTGCAAGTCCCCGTCTATTTCTTTGAGTTTTAGCCTTGCGGCCGTACTTCCCAGGCGGCAAACTTAACGCGTTAGCTTCGCCACCTGAAGGGTCGATACTTCAAATGGCTAGTTTGCATAGTTTAGGGCGTGGACTACAAGGGTATCTAATCCTTTTTGCTCCCCACGCTTTCGTCTCTCAGGGTCAGAGTAGCGCTAGCTGAATGCCTTCGCTTTTGGTGTTCCCTACGATATCAACGGATTTCACCCCTACACCGTAGGTTCCATCAGCCTCTCGCACTCTCTAGTTTTGACGTTTCTTGCGCGGCGTTGGAGTTGAGCCCCAACATTTAACACAAGACTATCAAAACCCCCTACAGACGCTTTACGCCCAGTAATTCCGGATAACGCTTGGGGTACTCGTCTTACCGCTCCTGCTGGCACGAGTTTAGGAACCCCTTATTCTTAGGGTACGCTCATTACGCTCCTCGCTTTCGCTCGTCGCTCAAATTAAAATTTTAAAGTTAAAAGTGTGAAATCATTGTATCGCTACGCAATGATTTATATATAATCATCCCGCGAAGCGGGGCACCTTAATTTTTAACTTTTCATTTTCCATTTTTAACTTAGCTCCGAACGTAAGTGAGGAGCGCATTGCTCCCCTATAAAAGAGTTTTACACCCCGAAGGGCTTCTTCACTCACGCGGCGTCGCTCGATCACGCTTTCGCGCATTGTCGAAGATTCTCGACTGCAGCCTCCCGTAGGAGTCCGGACAGTTTCTCAGTTCCGATGTTGGGGGCCGACCTCTCAGTCCCCCTACCCGTCATCGCCTTGGTGGGCCGTTACCTCACCAACTAGCTGATAGGACGCAGGCCTCTCCTGAAGCAACCCTTGCGGGTCTTTAAATGAGAATGACATAAGTCCCCTCATTACTATCTTGTATTAGTCCCGATTTCTCGGGATTATTCAAAACTTCAGGGTAAGTTACCTACGCGTTACTAACCCGTTTGCCACTACCGCTCGTGCTTCGCTATCGCTCATCACTCGCTCAAATTAAAAGTTTAAATTTTCATTTTTAATTTTTAACTTAAGTTTGTGCTGAACATAGTGAAGCACAAACGATCGTTCGACTTGCATGCCCGTATCCACGCCGCCAGCGTTCATCCTGAGCTAGAATCAAACTCTCATTGTAAATGTTAGAACTAAAATTGCTGAATCGATCTTCGACCGTCCCACAAAATGCGGGGCAGTAAAGCGACTCAACACCTCTAGAATCCAACAAGTTTTTTCGAGACAACTTAAAAAGATTATCTCATCTCGCCGAAGCTCCGAATGGAGCATAGGCGGATTAGCTCAAAAAAAATCTGGTTTATCCCGTTACATCCGCCAAAAAGACGGAAGTATTTATTACATCCCTTATAGTAGGATGCAATGGGATTTATTTAACCTTACTTTTTGTCTGTATTTTGTTGTTAAAGTTCAATCAAGTTTATCCATTTATACCCTCTTTCGCCCTGCAGGCTACGGACGGGTTATTCTCTTACGAGAATAAAAAATACAACTAGTCAGACCTCTTAACTAATATTTAATTAAGAACCCCTCAAGTTGTATTTTCTAACTAACAAACTGATAACTGACAAACTGATTTTTTTTAATGGGTTCTTCTACATAGGCGTATTTTTCCTTTCCGCCCCGCAACTGCAGGGCTCTATGCAATGTCTATTTTACTCCTCTCAGTTAGCTTGTCAAGTGCTTAAATTTTACTTATCAAAAACTACGATTTTTTATTATTTCTTTTATATTTTATATAGATAATTACGACTGCAATTCCAAAAATTAATGGGACTAAAAATAGAATATCAATCATACAACTACTCGAGCAATAGCCCCAAAAACCGTATGAATACATTTCTATAAACAACAATATTATGAAAACAACTAAACCAGATAATAATCCAAATAGAATTCCAATTAAATTTTTCATTATATAGAGTACGTCTATTACAATGCCTTTGCCACATATTCTGTCATTTCTGCCAAGCGACACGCATAACCCCATTCATTATCATACCAAGCCAAAATATATTATTTATGCCGCACGCCGACTTTCTTTTCCAAAACATCAACACGTTTTTGTAATTCAACCAGCTCAAAACGATACGCGACGTTATGTAATCGCAACATAATTGCTTCGTGCTCACGCGCATTCGTTTCTCCTATGCTCTTTATTTCTTTTTTCAATCCTTTCTCTATTCCTTCAATTTTCTCTCCCGTTTCATCAAAACCGTTTTTAACCATAACGGCCAAATCATTCATTGTAATTTTCTTATTCGCTTTTTTCATGCCTTTATTATATTTATTGTCAAATTTTTGAGACATACTCCGCCATTTCAGCCAGCCGACACGCGTAGCCCACATTCGTATCGCTCCTCACGGCAGAGCTCCCAAGAAACCATCGGTTTCTTGCGCTCCCGAGCACATAAAACGTCATGTGCTCGGTCGCTGATTTCCTCCGCGGGGAAACACCCAGTTTCCTCATCCCCCTTCTGATGAATGGGGCCCGGCTGAAAGGACTTAAATTTATTAGAAAGAATTAGCCACAAAGTCGGTCATCTCAGCTAATCTACACGCATAACCCCACTCATTATCATACCAGGCCAAGACCTTGACCAAGGTTTCATCCATCACCATCGTGTAATTTGCGTCAACGATGGAAGAATAGGTATTGCCTTTGTAATCTATAGAAACCAGAGGTGCGTCTTCGATGCCCAGAATACCATCCAGTTCCTTTGTCTGAGACATTTTTTTGAATGTCATATTTATTTCTTCAGCCGAGGTCGGGGTTTTGACAACGCAGACAAAATCGGTAATCGAAACGACCGGTGTCGGCACTCTTAGCGAAATTCCATCCAGTTTTCCCTCAAGCTCGGGTATTGTTTTTGTGACGGCAGTAGCCGCGCCGGTGGTTGTCGGAATAATGGAAAGTGCGGCGGCACGGGCTCTTCGCAGATCCTTATGCGGCAAATCCAGAAGGCGCTGGTCGTTGGTATAGCTGTGAGCAGTGGTCATAAAACCGTGCAAAATCTTGAATTTATCGTTCAAAACCTTGACCACCGGGGCCAGGCAATTGGTGGTACAAGATGCCATTGATATAATATCGTCTTTTTCTGAATCGTACTTTTCTTCGTTCACGCCGAGAACATATGTCTGGATTTCCCTGCTTTTTGTCGGCGCGGAAATTATCACTTTTTTGGCGCCGGCCTCAAGATGTTTTTTGGCACCTTCATATTCTGTAAAAACCCCAGAACATTCAAGCACGATATCAACGCCCATTTCTTTCCAGGGCAAGCGAGCGGGCTCTTTTTCTGCCAGTATTTTAATTTTTTTGCCGCCAATTTCCAATCCCCCGTCTTTTCCTTTAACGATTTTATCATAAACCCCATACATGGAATCATACTTTAACAAATGAGCTAAAGTTGGCGCATCGGTCAAGTCATTGATAGCCACAATTTCCAATCCAGGAAAATGGCTTAAAATTCGCTTTAATGTTGGACGCCCTATTCTCCCAAATCCATTTATAGCTATTTTGGTCATATCTTTTTGGCCGGACTACTTGCCCCGTACAGAGCCGCCAGGAGGCGGATCTGGTTCGGGGTGCGGCCGAAACCGTTAATGGCAATTTTAGGCATAAGTGTCTATTTACTATTTTAACACTCTAGTTTTAGCAATTGACAGATTTTTTCCTTGTCAAAACCAATGACAATTTCTCCGTCAATATCCGAAACCGGCACCCCCATCTGCCCAGATTTTTCTATCATTTCTTCCGCTGCTTTGCTGTCGCTGCTCACGTCAATATCATTAAATTCAATCCCTTTTTCTTTCAAAAAAGCTTTAAGAGTATGACAATAAGGACACGTTGGTGTTGAATAAATTTTGATCATTTTTAACGCGACTCTAATATCCGAATACATCCGAATTACTCTAATTTTATTCGTGTCATTCGGGTGTCAATTCGTGTCATTCGTGTCGCTATTATCTATTCTTTAAATAATTGTATGCAGAAAGGGCGGATTTTGCGCCTTCGCCAGCGGAAATTATTATCTGTTTTTCCAATATATCCGTCACGTCACCGGCCGCAAAGATCCCCGGCACGGATGTAACACAACTATTATGATCAACGATAATCTCTCCTTTCTCGTTACATCTGAGCAATCCCTTAACAAACGAAGACGCGGGCGTTGAACCGATTTCAACGAAAATTCCGTTGACCTCTATCTGTTTTTCTTCTTTGGACCTGAAATTCCGATAAACAAGAGCTGTGACGAATTTATCTCCCAGTATTTTAATCAGCTCTACCTCTGATAAAGTTTGAACTTTCGGCTCTTTTTTTAATTTTTCCTGCAGATTTTTATCATCACCTCTTAGCTCATTATACCGATTTAAAAGATAAATTTTTGAAGCGTATTTCGTCAACTGCCAGACAGTATCCTGCCCGGAATCTCCCGCTCCAATTACTGCCACTATTTTATCACGAAAAAGAGGCGCATCACAAGTTGCACAATAAGTGATGCCTTTACCCTCAAATTCTTTAGTACCAGGCACTTCTAATTTTCGTTCGGCACGGCCGGTCGCGATAATAATTGACTTTGTTATATAAATTCTTCTGTCTGAACAGACCTCAAATTCTCCGCTGTCTGGCGCCATTTTTATGTTTTTTACTTCTTCTCCTTCTTTTATTTCCAAATCAAAAATTCCCTGGCCTGAGTTTTTTTCAAATTTTTTTAAATGCTCGGCAAATTTTTTGGTCAAATCAGCTCCCATAAGGCCGGGCACGCCCAGATAATTTTCAATTTGATAACCTTCCATCATCTGGCCGCCCAAGATTTTGGCAACAAGCAAAGTTTTTATCTTTTTGCGGGCTGCATAAATGGCTGCTGACATCGCGCCCGGCCCGCCGCCGATAATGATTAATTCGTAATTCATAATAGAAAATCTTTTATCTGTTTTTTTATATTGCATCCTATGATTTTACAGCTTTTTTGGCATTTTTGCAATCTTTTTCTTTCCAAGCCTGCCTTCTCTCCTTGCCACACCTCTCGAACGCTAGAATTTGAAATATTGCCTAAAACATTGCTCCGGAAGCATAAGGCGACATCACCGTTTGGCCAAACGACCAGATTATTATAAGGCGCAAGACATTGCCTTTTTTTAAATGAATCAGGGTCAAGATAATATTGATAAATCAATTTTAAATAAAATGGCGGATTTTTTATAATTTTTGACCTTTGTTCGGTCAGTGGCTTCAGATATTTTATAACCTGATCTTTTTCCGGCCACAGATCGCTTTTGGTTTGCCAATTATTTTTATAATCGGCATCGATATTAAAATCAAGCGGCTGGAAGATCAAATCAAGTCCCTTTAATGAGGCGTAGCTAATAATTTCATCAATTTCTTTGATGTTTTGCCTAGTCAGAAGCATCCCTATTTCTACGCGCGTACCTTTGCCCTGCCGCAATTCATTTAGACAATCAAGCGCCTGCTTGGTTTTTTCAAAAGTTCCTGCCAAGCCTCTTAATTCATCGTGAACCAACGGATTCAAACTATACAAAGAAATTTTGACGCTTTTTAAATTCCATTTTAATAATTCTTGCGTCGCATCCCTGTCAATCATCGTTCCGTTAGTGTTTAAGCTAACAGGTAAATTAAGCTGATTACATTTTTCTATTATTTTAAAAACTAATTCTTTTTTCAGAAGCGGCTCTCCGCCATTTATCTCTATTTCCTGTGCGCCAAGCCAGTTTTTTATATCTTCAAGCGCCCGAAGCCATTTTTCATCTTCCAGTTCCCGGCCTGAATCTTCGTTTTTCCAGATATCGCAATGGCGGCATCTTAAGTTGCATTTTTTTGTAATAACTAAACTGACATACCGCGGCCGGCTAAAAGATGTGCCAAAACCCGAGTCCGATGCATTTGTTAAATATCTGATTGCTGATTTTAATTTCATGCTATTTTTCTCCTTCAATTTCCTTCAGTTTCCAAGCGCTACCCTTAATCCGGTGAATTTTAACCTTGATATTTGGCATCAATAAATTAATATTGTATTTCAAATTTTTGGGAGATACGCTTTCGCCGTGCTCAATAATATTGCCAAGTTCCACCACTATCTCCTTAATTTTTGAAAGCCCGTTTTGGCGGGCCTCCTCTTGAGCTACCTTGACTATTTCGTTGGCCAAATGAAAATCATGCATGTTAGTGTGTAGCGCAGGTCAGACAGGGGTCATAGGCCCGAATAAGCATTTTTATCAGGTCTTCACATTCTTCCTTGCATAAAGCTTTACCCCCATTGGTCAGCTGCGGAAGATAAGAAATCATATCCTCTTCCAGGCGCGCCAGGTTCTGGGCGGTCGGAGTAATAATATTGACGTTTTTTATCAAACCGTCTTCGCCGACCTCATAGTAATAAAAAAGTGTGCCGCGCGGCGCCTCTATCGCGCCAAAACCTTTACCAGCCTTGGGCTCAAAAGGATGGGACTGGACTGATTCAAAATCAATATCTCGGGCTTTTTCCAAAAACAGTTGGGTTTCTTCCACGCAATCAACCATTTCAATCGCCTGGGCCAGAATGTTATAAAAAGGATTACCAATCGGCAGGATTAAATCCGTTTCCCGAAACAAGGATTTGGCCTTGGGGTTTAAATACTTTGCATTCAGATTCAGCCTAGCCAGAGCCCCTACCATAAATGGCTTTCCTTTAAATTCGGAACGTTTTGCCGCCGGATTTTCTTTAACCTGAAATTCCTGGATTTGAGGCATAAATTCACCAACCGGTTCTGTTTCTTTCTGCCTCTTGACCAAGCCATCATAAATCGCGTATTCGTCCGGCAGGCTCAAAGCGACAAAATCACACTCCCTATTAAATAAAGGATATTTAAGCGAACTGAAAAATTTTGCCAAAGAAACAGCGGAAGCCAAAGCCTTAACGCTCGCTTTTTCAATTTCTTTCAATTTTTCTTTGTCTGGCGCTTTTGTGAATCCGCCGACAATCGGCGTTAAAGGATGAATGCTTCTGCCGCCGATGATCTCAATTGTCTTGTTGCCAAAATCTCGCAGGACCAGCGCGTCGGCCGCCCGGCCCGGATATTTTTTTATCAGCGCCAGATCATTTTTAATCCCGAAAAAATCGGAAAGTGAAAAGAAAAAAAGGTGCAAGGCATGACTGTTTAAAATCTGCCCCATCATCATCAGCCGCCTGAGCAAAATCGTCTGCTCGGAAGGAAAAATACCCAAAGCCGCTTCCAGTGCCTTTAAACTCGTCAAATTATGGACCACCGGACAGACCCCGCAGATGCGGGAAGTGATTTGGGAAACTTCGTTATGGCTGCGGCCTTGTAAAATTCCTTCCAGCAACCTGGCTCCTTCATATAAATTCAGCCTGGCTTTGACAACATTACCGTCAACTATATCGGCGACAAATCCGGCATGCCCCTCAATTTTTGCGATATGGTCTATTTTAATCTTCATTTTTTTATAATTTTATTTTTTGGTATTACCGGTGGCGACGGGTACATATCGTCCAGCATACCAAATCTCTGCATAATCAAATCTATTTCCTGCTGCGAAAATCCGTAAACTTCTTTTAATTTATTATTGAAATTATTGATGGCAGCGCCCTTAAGCGGGCCTCGGCAGCCGTCGCACGGATACGCAGAAGAAGGGCAGGGCGCGCCGCAGCCGCCCAAAATCATGGGCCCGAGGCATGGCTCGCCTTTTTGCAGAAGACATTCGTTTCGTTTCAGTTGGCATTCATAGCAGACCGGCCTTTGCGGAATTTTTGGAATAACGCCGGCTATCAACTCCTTTGCCGCCCACAAAAATTCTTCTTTGTTGATGGGACAGCCCGGAATTTCCAAATCCACTTTAACGTAATATCTGACCGGCCTGATATCCGGATTGGCAATGCCTTCAAAGTTTTTATAAACATAGCGCAGGCGCTGTTCTTTGTTCTGGTAATTTTTAAGCTCGGCGATACCGCCCAAACAAGCACAGGCACCAATCGTTACAAGAAGCTTCGTTCGCGCGCGCAGATCCTTGACCCTGGCCACATTCTGAGAGGTAATCGGTGTTCCTTCGACAAAAACCACATCGTAATTTTCCGGCTCTGCCCGATCTTCTATCAGCGCAAAATCACCTATTTTTATCTTTTCGGTCAGCTCCAGCAATCTCTCTCCCAAATCTAAAATCGCCACCTGGCAGCCTTCGCAGCAGGTCAAAGAAACAATCGCGATACTCGGCTTTTTGTTAGACATATAAGGAATCTAAACTATTTTTTGTGTACTTATACAGATTCGTGATGTTCTCTTCGTTTAAAATCTGAATGGCATAATTCCAATGAAACGAAATCCAATCCCCCACTTCAACATTTGGCAACATTGTTTTATCCCAATTAATTTCTTTTTCTTTCATGCTTCCAAACTTTATTTTCTTTCTCCCGATTAATGGGTTATATTCAACAATAATTTTTAACTTTTCATTTTTAAATTTTAACTTTTTAACCCTCCCCCAGCCAACCCGGCAGATATCTTTTAGATCCGTCCTGCCTGCAAAATCAATGCTGCCGGTTACCGCCCCCAGAACCAGAACATGAAAACTGTGGTGCGGTTTGGAAGAAACTGGAATTGCATCAGATTTTTCTTTCGCGGCTTTTCTTGATAATAAACCGGGGCCAGAAAATCTTTTAACAATCAATTCGCGCAAATCATTAAAAGTTACCTTTTCCAATAACTCATTGCCGAGCCAATAAGCTTCAATTACTTTTTTGTTCAAAGACCCTGTTTTAATTCTGTTTTTCTTGGCAATCAATTCGTAATAAGGATAGGCTGCCTGAAATCTTTTTAGGGCCGGGATTATATCGGGTATGCCCAATTTCCCCCTGATAAATTCTCTTAAGTTTTTCTGGTCTTCCGACAGCCCGCAAAGACCCATCTCATTTGGAATCAAGCCATATAGCGCCGCGATTTTAGGCCCTGACATTGATTTTTTCTCCCAGCAGTTTAATTTTTTCCAATATAAAACGGTACCCAAGAATCATTATCAGACCTCCGGTTATCAGGCCGCTTGAAACAATCTCGCCAAAATTTATTTTTCCCGTTGAAGCGAATGCCAGCAAAGTGGTAATGGGAGATCCTAAAAGCAGAATTGCGGCTGCTGTAGAAACAGGAATATGCCTCAAACCGCTGTACCATGTTATGACATAACCGAACAAGATAAAAGAAGCAATCTGGATCCAGAAAACCTGTTCAAAGTTAAGCTGGCTGATTATCGTCAATTGTCCGCTACCGGCCAGAAAAATCAAAATCAGAATGGCGCCAAAAAACATTCTGCCCCAGGCAACGATCTTGGGTGACAGGCCTGCCAGCGCGTATTTTGATATAACGCTTTCAACCGCCCAAAGCAATGTGGCCAAAAATACATAAAAATCGCCGCGGTTAAAAGACAAATGAAGCGCTTTTAGGGCAATCAGATTTCCTGCCAATATCATCAGAGCTCCAATCAGCATTTCTTTTCTTATTTTTTCGCGCAAAAATATCGAGGCCAAAATCATAGTGTATATAAACATCGTTTTGTGGATAAAAGAACCTTGAGCGGCTGAGGTAATGGATAAACCTTTGAAAAATAACAAGAATGCGGCGCCGCCGCCCACAAATCCGATTACCAAAAGCATCAGCCACTGCTTTTTTGTCAGCTTGGCCAGCTGGCGCCATTCTTTGGCCAGCAGCACAAATCCGCTAAAAGCCAAAGCGACCATCACATTTTTTAAAAAAGCAAATAAGTACGGATTGACTCCGCCAACACCGTATTTGTTGATAAAAATCGAAAATCCCGAAATAATGGCGGTGATAAAAACTAATAATAATCCTTTTTTATTCATACCAGGTAGTGAAAATTCGACTTGTTATTGATAGATTATCAATAGCTTAGTCTTTTAATAAAATTACAGATGCCATATAGTAAAATCCGCATTATTTTTTATCCTGCTTCGCGGGACGGTCGAATTTCTACTACCTGGCATGTTTTTTTCTTCGCACTTTTAAATAATTTATTAATTTCTTGCGCCTGTTTTTTGCTGATCTTCTGCACTATCACATTATTTTGGGTCAGAACCCAGTCGCCTTTTTTGACAGAAATTATGGCGCCGACCTCCTGCGGCCCTTTTTGCGATTTCACCGTCGCAACGCCTTTTTTTAATCCGATAACTTGTTTTGGAATTGTCAGACACATATTCACTGTCGTTCAATTTAAAAAATGAAAATGAAAATGAAAATGTAAAAAAGTCATCCAGTTTTTAGTTTTTAAATTTTAATTTTTAAATTAAATTGCTCCCTGCACATTTTTTATCTGGTCATATCTGAACACCGGGCCCTGCTTGCAAACATAATGGCTTCCTATCCCGCAATGCTGGCAGACTCCGACTCCGCAGTGCATCCGCCGTTCAAACGAAAGATAAATATCTTCGTCAGCAAATCCGTATTTTTTCAATTTCTCCAAAACGGCTTTATACATCACCGGCGGCCCACAGACAAATGCTCTGGCATCGGCAACAACAGAAACAACCTCAAATAACTTTGTAACCAAGCCAACGCACCCCTTCCAGTCTTCACAAACTTTATCTATGCTTAATTGAAGATTGACGCCGTCTTTCTGCCAAGATTCGTATTCATTGCGAAATAACATTTCCGAAGGATGCTTGGCGCCGTAAAATATCTGAATCTTGGCGTCTTTACCTAAAAATTCATTCTTGCCCAAAATCAAAGTCCTTAAAGGTATTAAGCCCAGTCCCCCGACAACTATTAATAAATTCTTTTTTTCTTCATTTTTAACTTTAAACTTTGAACTTTGAACTTGAGCGCCAGCAATGGGCCAGCCGATGCCAAAAGGTCCTCTGATGCCGATTTTATCCCCCACTTTCAAAATATGCATTCTATTGGTCAGTTTCCCTATCGCTCTTATGCAAAGTTCTAAATTTTTTCCTGGCTTGTTGCAGGGCGCAAAGGGCGCTTCGCCAAACCCAGGCAAAGACAGCATAATGAATTGGCCTGGATAAATTCTGGCATCTTCATCAAATCTTAATTGAAAATGCATCTTGTCAAAGCCCAATTCAAACAGTTTGATGCCCGGCACATGGTCGGAAATCTTCAGAATTTTTGCCGTTTTGGTCTCGTAAAGATTAAACATATATCCTCCATTGACAAATTAAAATAATAGTTTTAATATAATAAAAACGAATAAAAGGAGGGTAAGATGGAAAAGGAGTACTGTGTGAAATGCGGAAAAGAAACACCATACACAAAGGACGTTCCTATCGACCAAAGAGATTGCTATATTGAAGGAGCTGGTCAGCTCTGTGACGACTGTTTTATCGAGATTTACGGCTAATACCATCAGCGTTATGCGCTATTTTAAAATAAAATAGCGCATTTTATTTTAACAAATGATCTTAAGAATTTTCTATGTTTTTTAAAACTTCCGCAATATCAATACCCACAGGGCAAACGGCCGCACAGCGGCCGCATCCCACGCATCCCATAAAATTGAATTCTTCCGGAATCCTGGCGAATTTATGATAATACCAGAAATGAATCCGCTTGGCGGTGTCGTTCAGAAACTTATGCCCCAAGGCCACTTCGGAAAATTCCTGATAAAAGCAGGAGTCCCAGCAGCGCTGGCGCTCGCCCTCGCTATTTTCCAGTCCGGCTTTATCGTCAATCCGAAAACAAAAACAGGTCGGGCAGACTATTGTGCATTTGCCGCATTCAATGCATCGAGCCCCCAGCTCGTCCCAGATTTTTTGATTGTGCTTATTTTTCAGCTTATCCTGAATCTTTATCATCCGTTCGTCCAGTTTGCCTTCCTTGACCGGCCCGCTGAATTGAATATTAATATAGTCTTTATAGCCAAAGTCATTTAAGATTTTTTGCCCAAGCAGGGAGCCGGTAAAAACTGCGTATTCGCCGTTATCCTTTTCTTCATTTATCAGTTTTGCTTTTTTTGTTCTTATGGCCGGCACCTTGGCAAAACTCATCTCGGCCAAAAAAATATCAAAGCTTAAATGCTCCAAAATATCCTCTTCCAGCGTCATCTCAAAGATATTCTGGGACATGTCGGGGATGAGGCTATGGCCGACAATGAGCAGATTGCGTCTCCGCGCCTGATAATAGGGGTCTTTTTCAAAAACCTGGTCATAAAGCAAAACAGATTTCAAATCCAATAAATTCATGCCTAAAATCGCCGTTTTTTTTGGAGCCAATTCTTCAGCTTTTAAGATATGCCCTTTATATTCAAAAAGTTTTTCTTTTTCCGGGATAAAAAAGCGCTTAAAGGAATAAAAAGGCACGCCTTTCTCCAGCTTCAAATCTGCGGGGTATTTCAAGTGGTCAACTTCCAGCAGATTTTCGCGCTTTTGTGTGCCAAAAACATCCCATCCGTTTTTTTGAAGGAATAAAATAAAATCTTCCAACTTATGTCTGGTTAGCATTATCCAAATTTTAACATAAAATCACAGCCGAACAAATAGTCAAAACTGTGAATAACTAAAAAGTCCCAAGCAATAAATCTTAGGGCTTTTTTACAGGAACCTTTTAATTTCCTGCTGTCTATTTCATTATCCTGAATACAAGCTTTTTCTTATGTTCAAAAGAATGAAGGAGAGAGTGATTTTTCACTCTCTCCTGATTTTTAACGAGGGACTGACCACCTATAATTTGGCCTCTTGGTCGGATAAGACTTTGAAGGATACCGAGAAGTCTTATGCCTGTACTGAGACCGAGGTTGGCTATGATTATAGCTATAACTTCTACTATAACCGTAGTTTCTATACTTAGAATAACTTCTGTACTCGTAATATCCGCCGTTGATAATTATCGGCGGAGGCAAGGGTATGGAACCCCACCAAGAACGTTGCCCTGGTGGAACTTGTACCGTGACTTCAACGGGCACTTCCACCGGGACCTCCACCAGAACCTCTTTTTCTACAATTTGAGTCTGTGGAGGCGGAGCCGGCCTAACAGCTGGCGGCTGAAAAGCTTGTGGCTGAAGGGGTTGTGTCTCAGAAACAACTTCATTTTTCCGAGGAATCCCGTTACCGCACTTCTTTATAATGGTAATCCAGAATTCCTCTTCATTATAAGGAAACTTGACCTCTAACGCTTCTAAGGTCTGTTTCCCTAACCACTCAACCGGCCTGCTGTCATAAAACACTCCCTTTCTGGGTTTGAAAAACATCCCATCAGGGAATATTGCCCCCGGTTGATAAGATGACTGCGTTACATCGGAACATTCCACAGCCATTTGGAAGACAACAAATAATTCTTCCGCATCGTACTCCGGGTAGGCTTGCTCGAGTGCCCTTACGAAATCCTCCTGAATTCCAGGATCACCCAATTTATTTATTAGGTCATCCTGATTCCTGACTCCCCCTTTAATCATGGGTGCACCGCCTAACTTCGTCCATTTAAATGTCGGAGTACCGGCGTAAGCGTGAGACAGAAAGGGAGTCACTGCCAACAAAAACAAAATAAAGAATAAAACCAACACAATTAATCCCCAGATAAACATTTTCTTGTTCTTTTCCATATTTCCCTCCTTTGATAGTTTTTTGTTTTTTTTAAAAGAACCTTTTTTCTCGTAAATCTGCCGATTTCAGAATTTAGCATTATATATTAATTCTATAATTTTGTCAAGTGATTATGCTAGTCGGCGCGCAAATCAAAAAAGAGCCCATTTGGGACTCTTTTTTAAAATTTACGGAAGCGATTAAAATACAGCCTATTGCTGAATATTTGCCGCGACATTACCGATGTCCAGACCGCTGGGCTGGTTAATGGAGCTCCAGATTAATAAAGTGAAGACCAGTCCGGTCAGAAAAATTAGCGCTATCGCCAGATACGGATTGATTTTTTGTTTTGGGTCTAGCATTTTTTTATTGAAGCTTGCTGTCTATTGCCTTTTGAAAATCCTCATAGGGCACGGCGCCGACGACTTCCTCGCCGTTGATGAAAAATGTTGGCGTTCCTTCAACTCCCTTTTCACCCGCCTTATTATACCAATCCTGACCTGCTGTTTTAGCCGCATCCGAATTATAGCATTGTTCAAAATTATCGCCCAGCTCTAATGTTTTTGCCGCGTCAAGCACGTCCTGCTCTCCCTTTATGTCGGCCTGGTGATTGAACATATAGTCCTGGAATTGATTGAATTTTCCTGCCTGATTGGCGCAATAGCTGGCTCTGGCCAGCTCGTAAGGTGGCAAAATATAAATAATCATTTTAACCTTGCCTTTTGCAATATAATCCTGCTCTATCTTGGGCAGGGTCTGCAGGGCAAAATTTGCGCAATGAGAGCATAAAAAATTGGTGTATTCTTCTATGACCACGGATGCGTCATCAATTCCCAAAACTATTCCCGGCGTCCCCTGGCTAGAAGTGGTTGCCGAATTTGAAATTGAGGCCGGGTTTTCATTTGGTTTTTTTTCGCTGAAATACCAACCCGCGCCTATCAAAATCAACGCCAAGATTACCGCGATTATAATAATTCTTTTGTCTGACATATCATTGATTTAATGGTTAAAACTGACTTTACTTTAACAAGATATCAAATAATTTAAAAACAGTCAAATAGCTACGCTAACCTTTGCCTATAGTTCGCGTACTTTTTTAAAAGCTTCCTTAGCCGCTTTATCCTTTTTTTCTTTTGAAATCGGTACGCCTCCCTCTAGCCCTGTCAATTCTTCATCCTCTTCCGGCGTCGGCAATCTTCCTTTAAATGTTTTGCCGATCATTTTTTTCTCATCTTCTTCTTTTTTAAACGGAAATTTATATTGCTCGTTCATATATTGTTATGAAAATATAATTTATTTTTTATCCAATAAATTTTTTAACAGTGATAAAACATCAATAATTTTATAAATCCAGGTCAATTCCCCTGTCTTTTGCCTGCCTGTTTATGACGGCTGTGGAAGTATAGTTCTTGGGATCGGAAACAAACTTATCATAGATATGAAGCAAATAAAAAAGGCTGATAATCTCGAGCACGATGACTGCCAGCAACGTCGGTTTAATAATGGTTAGCATGTTTTTTATGGGGCGACGTATTCTATCCAGAGTCCGTAAAGCTCGGCTGTGGCGCGCGTGTCTGCCAGACAATAACGGGCAATTTCCAGATATTTTCCTTCTTTGAAATATTGGGCCACTTTTTCCCCGCTGATTCCACTGATTTTTGGGCTTTCTATGCCCAGCGACCGGCAATAAAAATCCAAGCTGAATTTTCTGAACGCGCCGTAAAAAGTCAACTGGTCTAAGAGATCAATATGAAAATCGGCTGAATATCGTGGTGGCATAAGATTCCTTGTCGGCCTTACCTTTAGCGCCGCGCTTCGCAGCATAAGATATGGGCAGTCAAAACCACGGCCGTTAAATGTGATAAACTGATGATAATTTTTTATATTCTGCCAAAATTTTTCCAGAATTTTCTTTTCGGTGCTTATTTCAAAATCTATTCCGTCTTCGGAAAAATTTTCTATTTTTCCGTCCGGGCCCTGAAAAAAAACTTTTCCCTTGCCAGATTCGGGATTCAAAAGACTGATGGCGACGATTTCGCCGCTAAACGGCCAAAAATTGACATTCTTTTTTATTTCTTCAATATCTCTTTCGTCTTTGGCGTTTTTTAAAAAATAATCCTGGGATTCCTTATCCAAGCTATCAAAATCGCCCGCTGTCTCTATGTCAAAAACAATCCTGCTCATAATTAGTGAGTTATTTGTTCTGAGGATTTTTTATTTCCCCTTTACGCCTTTAAATCTGCTCATCTTTCCCATGCTGGTTTTGTTATCCATAAAACGGCCGCTTTCGGTGGTGGCTTTTATGAAAAGCTTTGTGCGGGGGTTTTTGTATTGGACACGGCGGCGAACCATGCCTTTTCTCCCCGTTCCTTTTGGAGGATTAGTAGCCATATTAAATAAATTAACATTTTTGCCCTCTGGATACATTTTAATCTTTTTTTCTTTTTTTGACAAATGAAAAGGGCTGTCCGCTCGACAGCCCCAAAATTACTTCATTTCCTTGAATATCTTTAAAAGAACTCCCAGAATCAATGGATACCTGCATGCTTTTGTCCAAAATTTAGCCACCCAATTCGGCCATTTTCTAACCAAAATCTCTTCGGCTTTTACTGCAAACTTTCTTGTTCCCATGTCTATCCCCTCCTCTTTTTTGATTGATAAAAAAGAAAAAAATAAATATCCCTTATCAGAAATAAAGGACATTTATTTTATCCCTAAACTGAATAAGCTTAGAATTTCACCTGAACGGGTTCTTTTTCTGCCTCACCTTTTATTTCAAAAAATTCTGCTGATTTGAAACTAAAGATTTTGGCGACTATATTGGAAGGAAAAACCTCCAAAGCAGTGTTTAAATCCCTGACATTGCCGTTGTAAAATCTCCTGGCTGCCTGAATTTTATTCTCTGTGTCGGCCAACTCTTCCTGAAGTTTTGAAAAATTCTCAGAGGCTCTCAGCTGGGGATATGCTTCCGCTACCGCAAACAGGGATTTTAGCGCGCCTGACAGCATATTCTCGGCTTCTGCTTTTTGAGCCGCGCCTTGCGCCGAAATCGCCTGAGCGCGGGCACGAGTCACGTTTTCAAAAGCTTCCCGCTCGTGAGTCGCGTAACCCTTGACTGTTTCTACCAGATTGGGAATCAAATCATAGCGCCTTTTCAGCTGGACATCAATATCTGACCAGGCTTCTTCTGTCCTCTTTTTTAACCTGATGAAACGGTTATAAGCGACGACAAGCCACAAAATGATAGCAGCTAACGCCGCTATGATGACTGAAGTGTATATTGGCATAGGTTTTAAAAATTTAATTATTAAAAATCTGCCTGATTAAATTATAATTTTATTTACTGGTAAAGTCAATGTTTTAAATCTTAAAGTTTTTGGCATTTTGGACAAAAATGAGCCGAGCGGCCGCTGATTTTTAAGCGCTGGACAAAACCGGAACATTTTTTGCATCTTTGCCCTTCCCGGCCGTAAACTTTAAGATGCGACACATATTCCCCTTCTTGGCCTCGCGCGTCTAGATAATCGTTGTCCGAAGAACCCCGAAGCGTCAGTGCTTCGGACAAAATTTTTTTTATGCCTTGAAAGATTTTTTTGATTTCGTCTGATTTTAAATCTTCTACGCGGTGCAACGGATGAATTCTGGCAAAAAATAAAATCTCATCTGAATAGATGTTGCCGATGCCCGCGATATTTTTCGGGTCCATCAAGAACTGTTTTATTTTTGCCTTAGGCCGCTTTCTCAGAATTGCCGCAAAATCGTCAAGAGCGAAATCTTTATCCAGTGGCTCGGGCCCCAATTTTTCTTTTTCAAAGAAATCCACCAACTTATCCGTTTTTACTGCTTTGACATAGCCGAACTGCCGAAGATCGTTGTGAAAAAGCCGGCTGCCGTCGGAAAACCAATAAATCAGGTGATTCCACTTTTTGTCCTGGTCCTGCAGTTTCTCGTTTTTTTGGCGGAAAATCAGTCGGCCAGACAGTTTTAAGTGTATAAGCAAGCTCCAACCGTTTGATAATTCAATTATTAAAATTTTGGCGCGTCGCGCCAAGCATTTTATTTTTGCGCCTAATATGATTTTTTTAAATTCAACCAAAGAAAGCTTAACCATTTTTGGCAAGCTAACCTGGACTTTTTTGATTTTTTTACCCGCCATCAATCTGTTAAGCTGGGTTCGGATTGTCTCGACTTCCGGAAGCTCAGGCATATTTGGCAGTTTAAAAATAATATCCTTTTATTTTACGCTTCAATTTTTCCGGCGAAGGCACAAACATCCATTCATAATAAATGCGCCTGGCGTTCTTAATATGCGGACCTTCAAAATCAAACCAGACTTTTTTGAAAGCCTCAATCAGGATCTTTCTGGCCCGCCCTATCTCCGGATCGGCTAAATATATATGCTGCCTGTCTATGCCGATTATTACAGAATAATGGCCTTCATAATGTTCGCCGTACAAAGAGAACCAGTCCACCAAAACCGGCTTTCTTTTTTTCAAAAAATATCTGATATCGCCAATCGTAGAATTCTCTTTCCAGAAACCATGCCAGCCCAAAGATTTGACCGCCCCAATTAAACTTTCGGGAGACGCCCCTTCCCGGGCGCTGGTTCCACTTTTTCTGCCTAAGCCCTGTTCGCTGATTTTAAATCCGTAAAAATTCAAAATCGTCCGAAGGGCGGCTGGCCCGCAATATCCCGTTTTTGTTTGTTCAAAAATTTTAAGTTTGATCATTTTTTATAAGCACTTATGTTTTTATTCTTCCCATAAACTTGGATTTTATCATAGCACCAAAAATAAAAAAATAAAAGAGCTTCTTTTAAAAGAAGCTCTCGCTAATTATCTTTCAATATCTTCTCCGAATTATTTGTGCTTTAGATATTTCATCGCCTGTTCTACCCTTTCTTTACGCGAGCCGGCAATAATAAAGAATTTTATTCCCATTTTTTAAGGCAAATAAATTATTCGTATCGCAACGCTTCTATCGGGTTTAATTTTGAGGCACGGCGGGCTGGATAAATGCCGAAAACAATGCCGATGAAGGCAGCAATGCCAAGGCCAAGCGCTATCCCGAGCAAAGAAATGCCGGTCGGCCAGTCCTGTCCCAGGAAATAACTTATTGTAATCGCCGACAATACAGATAATACGATTCCGAGAAATATACCGATTGCCCCGCCAAGACAGGTCAGAATCACTGATTCAAACAAAAACTGCGTCAAAATGTCGCTGTTTTTGGCGCCGACTGCTTTGCGCAGGCCAATCTCACGGGTGCGCTCGGTTACCGAAACCAGCATAATATTCATGATGCCGATGCCGCCGACTAACAGAGAAATGGCCGCCACCGCTGCCAAAAAATAAGTCATGATGTTCGTAATGGTCTTGACCTGCTCCATTGCGCTGGCTTGAGTGCCAACGCTAAAATCGTCTTTTTCCGGATCGGTTATATTATGAGAATTTCTCATCGTTATTTTTATATCCTCTGCCGTCCGATTAACTAAATCTTCTGATTCGGCTTCAACCAAAATATGCTGAAAATATTTTGTGCCAAAGATATACTGCTGAGCTGTTGTCCAGGGAATAAGGACAACATCATCAAAATTAACCATTGAAACCTGTCCTTTTTCAGATAATATTCCAATCACCCTGTAATTCTTGCTGTTTATTTTTATTTTTTGTCCCATTGCCTCCGAAGAGCCGAAAAGCTCTTCTTTTACCTTTGAGCCTATAACAACTACATCGGCAAGATTTTTCACGTCATCATCATCCAGGGCTCTTCCTTTATCAATTTCTATGTCATATATCCTTATAAAACCGCTCCCGATTCCATAGATATTGACACTGTAAGTATCGGTCTGCGAAATAGCATTGGCGCTGCCAAACAACAAAGGCTCTACGTTTATAGCATAAGGAACATTCTCTTTTTTCTTCAGGGCAATCAGATCTTTTTCTTTCAAAGAGTCGCTGAATATCTGCATAACATCGTTAAACCCCTTGGGTTCGCGGCCTGGAGCTATCTCAATAACCTTGGCGCCCATTCCCTGGATCTGTCCCAAAATTAAGTTTTGCGCTCCCTGCCCCAGCGACATAACAAAAATTATAGACATGATGCCTATTACAATTCCCAGCATAGTCAAAGCTGTCCTGCCTTTATTGACCTTGAGGGCCCTGGTGGCGCTTTTAAGAATATCTTTTGATGACATTTTTTACTTTTATCTTTTTACCAGTTTGCGCTTTGCGTTAAAATAAGTTACTAAATGTTTTCTCTTGTTCTTGGTGATGTATAAAGCGAAGTAAATAACCGCCAAAACACAAAAATTTATAGCCAAAATATAATTATTGTCTCCCCAGTTAATGGAATCAATACTAAAAGAAGACAGAGGATATAGAAATGGTGTAGCGAAATATTTGACGCTGTGAAAAGGAATATCAACTAAAATATGAATGCCCCAGGCAGCCAGCGGCCACCATGGTTTTTTCAGGATCAGCCAAACAGCGATAAAAGCGATGGCAAAAAAAACAAGACTATGGCTAAAAGAATAAAGAGTCGGAATTATTTCTGGTCCCACCGGATTCAAATGTACCCTCGTGCTGTCAACGAAAGAAATACCCTTGAATATGGAAATTACGACATAAATGCCGTTTGAAAAAAGATCCGGCGCCACGGAAAAAATTATCGGCCACCAGATTTTTTTCTCTTTTCTATAAATTAAGCCTGTCCAGAGGCTGTGAGAAAAAATATCCACAATATTAATGTAAAATTTAAAATGCAAAAATTAAAATGACAGATCAAAATTAAAAATTAGCTAATGCTAAAATCATTTTAAATTTTGCCCATTTTGCATTTTACATTGTCGTTTTTAATTTTGATATTTGATTCTTGAATTATTTAAGCTTTCCATCTCCTGCCCTGCGCCTGTGATTGACTATTTCATCTCCGATAACGCAACCGTCTTTCATCTTAATGATCCGCTTGGCAAAACGCGCGGTTTCTGTTTCGTGGGTGACGACAACAATCGTGTGGCCTTTTTCGTTCAATTCCTCCAAAACCTGCATTATCTGCTCGCCTCCCTTTGAATCTAGGTTGCCGGTCGGCTCATCCGCCAAAATAAGCAAAGGATTATTGACCAGAGCCCTGGCAATCGCCACTCTCTGCTGTTCACCGCCGGACAACTGACTTGGCATATGATTTGCCCGATGCGACAAGCCAACAGCCGCAATCGCTGACTTAGCCGTATCCCCAATCTTTTGTTTGTTCTCCTTATAAAAAAGAGGTAGCATAACGTTATCAAACACGCTGGTCCGCGGCAACAGATTATAGCTTTGAAAAACAAATCCAATTTTTTCATTCCTGATTTCAGCCAGCTGATCATCAGAAAATCTGGCAAAATTCTGGCCCTCAAACAAATACTGGCCGTATGTCGGCCGGTCTAAAAATCCTAATATATGCATCAAAGTTGATTTTCCGCATCCCGAAGGCCCCATGATTGCGACAAATTCGCCTTTCTCAATTCTAAGGCTGATGCCGCAAAGGGCTTTGGTGACTATTCCATCGCCGTATTCTTTGATAATATCCTTTGTCTCAATTATGACCATCCTATTTTATTTGCTTATGGCAACGGCCTGTCCTTCAATAAGGCCGGAAATTATTTCTACTTCTCCCTCGTTGTTTCTAATGCCGGTCTGAACCTCTTTTTCTTTTATCTGACCATTTTCCATGATTTTTACGATTTTGACATTGTTATTTTGCTCAATTGCCCGCAAAGGAATAATTAAAGCGTTCTCGTGCCGGCTCGTTTCAATTTCAAGATTAGCCGTCATGCCTGCCTTTACTTTTGAATCGGTGCCGGACAAGCCGATAGTTATTTTGTAATAGACAACTCCCTGCACGACTGTCTGTGCCGGGTCAATTTTTATCACCTTGCCCTGCCACTTTTCATTTTCTCTGAAAGCGTCAAAAGTTATCTCTGCCGGGTTCCCCGCGATTATTTTAGCAATGTCTGATTCAGCGATATCTGATTTAATCTCAAAATCAGACAAACTGTTCATGGAAACAGCTGTCTGGCTGGAAAGCGCCATTTCTCCTTTTTCAAAAGGGATATCGGTGATTATGCCGTTGATGGGAGCGGTCAGACTTTTTTGGGCAACTTGATTTCTAGCCTGATTCAAATTGGCTTGCGCCTGCTTGACCTGCGCAGTGTAAAGGTCAATATCGGATTGACGAGGACTGGCCAGCTTGAGCGCCAGCTGACTTTGCGCAGTTGCCAAAGTTCCTTCTGCGCTGCTAAAAGCCGCCTGAGCCGTGTTTATGTTTGTTTGATTTGTGTTTTTTTGAGAAATGATCGTCTGCTGGGCAGCAACAAGGTTGGTCAAAGCGGTGTTCAAATTTGTCCGCGCAGCTGATATACTTGTTTTAAAAGCGTCCAGCTCTGTCTGGGTCAAGCTTGAAGATATTACCACCGAAAGCAAAACGTCATAAGTTCGGTTAAGCGCATTTATGGAAAAAGTGGCAGTCGTTTTTAATCTTTCCAGCGCGCTGTCGATGTCAGATTCGTTATAAGTTGAAGCTGCTGCGTTGATTGTCGGCAAAACCGAATTATAATCAAGCTCAGCCAGATATTTAAGATTTCTTGCATCTATCAAAGCCTGCGCATTAGAAGCTGTCTGATTAATATTCAATTCGGTAGAATCCAAAGTGTCTTTGTTTGTCTGTAAAGATGTCTGTGTTGTCAGCAAAGAAGAGCTCAACGTTCTTTGAGCATCCTCGTATACATGAGTGAGAGAAGCGGCCGCGGTTGCCTGCGCATTGGCTAAAGTTTTTTGCGCTTCTTCCAGATTTTTCTGGGCGTTGGCAACTGCAGTTTGCGCCACAGCGATGTCTTCGGCCGAAGCGCCGGCCAAAAGTTGAGAAAACTTTGCCTGGACAATTGCCAAAGCCGCTTCGTAGTTTTGAATCTGAAAAGCCAAATCGCTTGAATCCTGCGACATCAGAACCTGGCCGGCAGAAACTTTGTCGCCGACATTGGCTTTTATTTCTGTAATGCGGCCGGAGGCGACAAATTGAAGATTGATCTGGCTGGCCGGCTGGGCCGAGCCGGTGGCCGAAACCGTCTGAGCAATATCCCCTTTTTTGACCTTCACGAAATCATAATCCGGTTCTTTCCCGCTTTGGTAACTCTGATAAAGCAAACCCAAATCGATTGCCAGCAATATAAAAAGACCGAGAATTATCAATTTTCTATGCTGCATAATGAAGTTTTTCATTAAAGTTAATTAAAACAAAAAATGCTCAATATTTATGGCTCATATTGCCTTTAAATCATAATCTTTTTGCTCAAATAAGTCAAACCTTGCCCGGTAGTGAAATTTCGGCATATTTTTTGAATTTAGCCCCGCCAGGCGGGGCCAGCCGAAATTCTACTACCGGGCTTGACATTTCTTATAAATCTGCTATAATATACCATTGTCCTCTCCCAAGCGGACTATAGCTCTATTTTGACCCCGTAATACAACTTTGGCTGTCGCGAAGCGACAATCAAATAAATGCCGAAGTTGATATACGGGGTTGAGCCGAATAAGCTGAACAATCAGGCTTAAAAACCTGTTTAAATAATATCTTCTTTAAAAACTTAATAAGGGAAAATGATCCCAAAAAATACAGAAAATTCAGATATGGCCGGAAAAGGCCGAAAGGAGGAAGAAAATGACAGGTTTATTATTTTTTTTAGCGATTGTTGTATTTCTTTTAGGCGGAGCGATTCTGCAAGGATTAAGAAAGATCCCAGCCGAGCCGCCCCATATAGCCGTCGTAACTCGTTTTGGAAAAAGAACCGGCAAGGTGGAAAAGGAAGGGTGGCGATTTTTTCCGGGGTATCCATATTTTTATGGGTTCATTCTGGTTGATGTGACTAAAAAAAACCAGGATATGCCCAATGAAGTAGTCAGAACCCCTGATCTGGCGGAAATTAAAATTCCCGTCAGCATCACCTGGACGCCGCTGTCGAAAAATTTAATTGACTTCTTGAACTCCGGCGGAGAAAAAGGAGTCAAAGCGATCCTTGAAGATATTGTCAGGGAGCGCATCCGTGAATGGGCCATATCAGACGAAGAAGGCCCGGGCACATGGGAAGACGCCCTTAAATCACGAGGGGATGCCGTAGCCATTTTGGTTAAGGCAATCATCGGGGAACAGTTACCACGCGTCCCTTCTTCAATTCCCACCTCGATTCTCTTAAAATATTTTGACGAACCCCAGAAAAGTCCTATAAAATCGGAGTTAAAAAAATGGGGGCAAAATTGGGAGACAGTCACAAAAAAAATCGAGGAGGATTACAATAATCTTCCTCAGGATCAAAAAAGAACCCTGCAAGAATTTAATGCGGGGCTAAAAGAAAAAATTGAAGAAAGGAGAAAAATAATAAATAATATACGCCAAGGTAAGGGCGAACAAGAGATGCCTCAGCTGGGCATTATCCTCAATCGCCTCAACATCGGCGAAATGGCGGTCACCGGAGAAGTAGCCAAGGCCGCTGAATTCCGGGCTAAGGAAGAAAAAGAAAGAGAGGGAGAAATCCTGGAACTGGAGCATATCGCCAAAAGAGTCAATAAGTTGAAAAAAACCGGATTCTCGGGCGAGCAGTCCATCGAAATCCTCCAGACAGAAAGAGGCAAAGTAAAGAAACAAATCAACGAGAACAAGCTGAATATCTCGGAGGAAACCAGAAAGACTATTGAAAATATCGCGTCAGTACTGGGTTCTTTGCTAAAAAAAGGGGGTGACAAAAATGGCGGAAACTGAGAAAGCGCCCAAATGGCTTTGGACAGGGTTAATTGTTGTTGTCGCTCTTCTGTTTATTGGCGGAATAATTAGTCTTATTCCTTCGCCTGAAGATAGAAAAGAGACTGACCGGTCTCCGCAAAGAGAAGCCGAAAAAAAGATTCAGGGAGAAGAGATAATTTCTGTCTCTCTCTCCTCGTCCACCTGGTCAAGCCCTGTGTATCTCAGAGCTTGCCGAAGCTTTGACATCGTCGGCCCAATCGGATCTTTATTCCGTCTGGACGCCGACGGTTTTGTGGGAAGGGTCGGAGAAGGCCACTTCCCTAATGATACCCGCTTTCAAGCGGGTATCAGGTTCAAAGGCCTTCCGGGAATGGAAGGCAGAAAAGTCTATATCAGGACATTCCCAATGAGGAATAATCCTGATATTGAAAAAATGCAATGAGTTCAGGCCAGCGAAAAGATTCAAAAAAGAATCAATTCGCTGGCTTTTTTTTATTTGTCTGTCAAAAATTCCAAGTCGTAGGCGCTGGATTTTTTGGTACAGACAAATAACCCCGCACTTATTTTGACTCTCTTGAAATCATCTTTTTAAAGGTTAACTTAGTCTATCTAAAAATTTTGCAGACCGCGTGGCCGAATAGACCAAACTTTTTTGGGCGAAGCGGTCTGCCATGGGTTATTTTGCAAAATAAGTGCCGGGGCAATCTCCGAATAAAATCAAAAGCTAACGAAAGCAATTCCGTTAGCTTTTTAATTCAAATTTATAAATTGTATTTTATGCCTGTAAGAAGCTTGCCACCAATTCCCAGATTCCAAAGGCCAATATCGCAACGCCAACACCCACCAAGCCGTAAATGAAAGCTCTTTTAGCTTTTCCGATTTTTTCCTCATCTCCCGCAGCAGTCATATAAAGAAATGCGGCATAAAGTATTACGAAAATACCTACTATAAAGATAATCGCAGCAAACCATGTTAAAATGGTATTTAACAAATCTAGAATTCCCCCTCTGGTCAAAGTAACACTCGGTAACGTGCCTGTCTGAGCCAAAGCAACTGCCGGCAGAATTTGAGCTGCCAAAATCGCTCCCAGATATTTAATTTTTCTCATTTTCTATCTCACCTCCTTTCAAATAAAAATTTTAATACTAATATTTATCAATTGGTAAAATTGCGATGTTTTTTTATCGTCAAGTCAGCAAGCTCTCAACCGCGTCCCAAATTCCATAAGCAAGCATGGCGACAATAATACCGACAATACCATAAATAAAGGTTTTTTTAGCTTTCTCAATTCTGCTGTCGTCCCCTCCTGATGTCATGTATAAAAATGCGGCGTAAAGAATACAGGCAATACCTAGTATAAAAATAATTTGGGCAAACCATGTTTTAATCTGATCAAATAACTCAACAAGTCTATCTGCCGTTAAATCAATCTGCGGCGGCTCATTGCCTTGGGCTGAAGCAATCACGGGCAGCATTAGAATCGTTATGACAGAAATTATTAATAAATATCTTAAAATTTTTTTCTTCATATGTTTATTGTTTCCTTCTTATTATTTATTATTTTTTAGTTTACCTCTAAAATACTTTTAATTAAAGTGATGAAACCGGCGCCAATCACAATTATCGCCACTCCGACAATCGTATAAGTGATGGCTTTTTTGGCTTTTTTAATCTTTTCTTCATCGCCGCCGGAAGTCAAAAAGAGAAATCCGGCGTATAAAACCATAATGGCTGCCAAAGGAACCATAATTTTATAAAACCATTCGGCTATCTTTTTGACTAAACCCTCAAAAGAATCAGTGTTTATGGGATTAGGAATTTCATATTTTCCCGTGCTACCTTGCTGCGCTAAAATAGGCTGCATAATTAGTGCGCAGCCAAGTAGAGATAGAAATAATATTATAAAAATTTTTATCGATTTATTCAAATTCATAAAAATTAAATTTTTAATTTTTATCCGCTGCATGTAAACTTCCACCAGCTCTGGGGATTAAAGTCCCCGACGCTTTTGCCGATAACCTGAATGATGCTGTTGACAATCAGCCATGAAGCAAAAACAAAAATCAAGCCGATTACAACATTAATAAATATCTTTTTTGCCTGGGTAACCCTTTCCTCGGATCCGCCCGAAGTAAGAAAAATTGCTCCGGCAAAAACAATCAGAAGCCCGGCCACCGGCGGCGCCAGTCTGAAGGCAATAAAAGCGAAAATGTTTACGACAAGCGAGAAAAAAGCGCAAAGGTCGCATCCCTTATCGCCACATACCGGCACAATCCGACAATTGGTGGTTAATTTAGTCATTACATCTTTGCATTCCGGCGTCTGGGCGTTTGCTAAAGAAGGATATAAAAATAATGAAAATCCGATGATCAATAACAATGGCAATATTATAATAATTTTTTTCTTCATTAAGGTCTGCCTCATGAATTTCAATTTTATATCTTAAATCATTTCTTTAATTTCTTCTCGATTAAGTTGCTTACTTGGCTGGCCGCCTGGCTGATTGCCCGCGAAGCTTCCAGCTGTCCGTTATTGACCGCGTTTATCATTTCGTCAAAAATCGCGGAAATCGCCAGGTTGTCAACCTGATACCAGGAACGAGCTGATAACGATTGCTTGGCATAAACACCAAGCTCAAGGCCTTTTTGCTGATAATCAACCAGGTCCCGCCGGGCGGTCGGCCGCTCGGTCTTGTCCAGATATTGCTGGGCTTGCGTCTTTTGGGTCAGCCACTTAAGAAAAACCCAGGCGTATGTTTGTTTATTTGCGTCGGCGCTGGCCGAAACCGTCACCCCCCAATAATTGGGGTATGTCACATCAATTTGCGAGTCTTTGGGCTGGGGAACGGGAGCAATGCCGAATCGCAGATGCGGCTGCTTGGCTTTGATAGTTGAAATATGAAAAGAATAATTGATCATCATCGCCGATTTTCCCTGCGAAAATGCGTCAATTGAATAATCCAGATTGTTATTCCAAGTATAGCTCTTTTTGCTCGGGTCGGCAAAATTTGTGTAAAATTGCAGCGAATTCAAACCCGGCTGATAAAGCTGGCCTTGGGCAAGCACTGATTTGGCAAAAGTCGCTTCATCTTTTTTTTCATTGACCATCTCCGCCCCTGTTTGCAACATCAGCATCATCAGGATATCGGAGCCGCGATTGATATTTTTGACCGTGCCGATGCTGGCACCCGACATTAAAATATTATTGCTCTCATCTTTTTTCGTTAATTTCTCCACTGTCTCATTAAATTCATTCCAGTCTTTGGGCGGAGTGGATATCCCTGCAGAATTGAATATGTCTTTATTCCAGTAAAGAGCCAGTGTGTCAACAAAAAGTGGCAAAGCATAAATTCTTTCAGGCAAGGCATTGCCCTTTTCGTCTGCTCCTCCATAAATAAAATCTTGCGCCGCCACATCAACGAAAGAATCCTTGAATTCTCTGACGGTCAAAGAATCTTCTCCGCTGTACTTTGAGGCGGACGGAATCGGAGCTGTTTTATCAACGTGCTTTGGCAGCCAGGAATTTTCAATCATAAAAATATCCGGTCCCCTGCCTGCCGCCAAGGCATCAACTAAATCTCTTTCGTAATCTGCGTAGGTTTTTTTATAATAAGTTATCTTAACTTTTCCGTAAGTCTGGTTAAAACTTTCAATCAGGGGCTTAAAAGCGTCGGAATCATCAAAAACGCCCCAAAACACAAGCTCTTCCTTTCCTTTTGTCAGGTCTTCTTTGCAGCCTGGCAAAGCAGCGCTTAAGCTCCCCAGAAGGCTCAATGCCACAACCGGAGCCACAATATTTAAAACAATTTTTTTGTTCGCTGCGTTTTTTTTAATTTTACGGAAAAGTCCCATTTTATTCGTAGTTATTCGCGAGCTCGCCCGCCTTGTCATCGGAATATCACAAAGACTGGACAGCGAGCAAAATTCGTATTAATTCATAACCCAACTCAGAATACCGCTAATCATTAAAATTTTCTGAAAATCAAACCATAATGAAAATTTCCGGCGTCAAATTCTCTGTCAAAAGTGAATTTTTTTTCAGTTGCCGCCTGGCTTGCCTCGCCCTGCGAAATCCGCCAGCCGCTGTCAGAAGTTAAAGTCTTGCCAGAGGGCTGCCAGTCTATAATCACCATTTTGCCGCCGCTTTTTAAAACCCGCCTGGCTTCTCTGATAATATCAGCTTTTTTATTGGACTGGAAAAGGACATTTGCCAGTAAAGCCATATCGCATGAATTATCAGGCAGCTTTGAGCCGCCGGGAATTTCCAGATTCCCGCGCAAAGTTTCAATATTGGCAAGCTCCGCCTGAACCGCTTTTCCTTTCACTTCCTCAAGCGCTTCGTTCAAGATATCTACCGCAAAGACCTGCCCTTCTTTACCAACCATTTTGGCCAAAGGAATAGAAAAATAGCCGTGGCCGCAGCCAAAATCGGCAATCCTTGAAGGAGTCTGAATTTCAAGCTGATCTAAAACTTTTTGAGGGTTAAGAAATCCTCCTGTTCCTGCCATTGTTGTTGAAATTTATGAATGAGGCTCAATGCCGAATGAAATATTTTATAAAAAATTTACGAAGTAAATTTTTGAGTGAAGGAACAAAGGTTTTGTTACTAAATTTTCATCTCCGCCCTGGGCGGATCAAAAATTTGGACAAAGCCCTTTAGATACACGTAATCGTCGCCACTTTGTCGCCTGGCTCAAGCTTCATAATTCTGACTCCCTGAGTGGCGCGGCCGAGAAGAGAAACGCTGGACAAAGCTATCCGGATGGTCTGGCCTTTATCGGACATAGCAATCAAATCCTGTTCGTCAGGCTCCAAAATCTTTGCTATGACCAGCTTTCCGGTTTTGCTTGTCACCTGTGCCGCTTTGATGCCTGAACCGCCCCGGTGCTGGACCTTGAATTGTTTGACATCCGTCTTTTTGCCATATCCGTTTTGCGCCACCACGAGCAGCTCCAGTCTTGCATTCTTAATTTTCCATTTGGCGTCGATTATTTCCATACTGACCAGCTCATCGTCCTTTTTTATTAATATACCCTTCACTCCGGCTGCTGAACGACCCATTGGCCGTACGTCTTTTTCTTTAAAATGGATGCTTTGACCCTTAGCCGTAACCAAAATTATTTCGTCTTGCCCGCTGGTTGCTCTTGCCCAACGTAATTCATCCCCCTTTTTTAAAGTAATGGCAATAAGGCCGGAGCGGCGAACATTCGCAAAATCTTCAATCTCTGTTTTTTTAATTATACCATTTTTGGTCGCCATGACCAGAAAGTTATCCTCAAGGGATTGATTGTTTGCCTGCGAAGTGTTTTTTTTCAGATTTTTGAAAGATTCTTTGGCCGGCACCAGCGCTGTCACCCGTTCGCCCGGAGCCAACTGCAAGAAATTGACGATTGCCTGGCCTCTGGCCACCCGGCTGCCTTCGCCTATCTCATAGGCCTTTGTCTGGAAAACCCGGCCAGTATTGGTAAAAAACAGCAGATTGTCATGCGTAGACACAACAGCCAGATATTTCACCGCGTCTTCTTCTCTGGTTGTCATGCCAATCATGCCTTTGCCGCCGCGTTTCTGGGCTTTATAATTTTTTGGGTTTATCCTTTTGATATAACCGCCCTGCGTCAGGGTTATAATACATTCTTCTTGGGGCACTAAATCTTCTTCTTTGAATTCTCCGATAGGCGAGACAAAAACTTTTGTTTTTCGTTCATCGCCGTATTTTTCTTTTATCGCCGAAAGTTCATTGCCAATGACTTCCAGCACCTTTCTTGCGTCTTTCAAAATTGCCTCAAGCTCTTTTATCAATTTTAATTTTTCTTTAAGCTCGTCTTCTATTTTTTGGCGTTCAAGGCCGGCCAGCGCCTGCAGGCGCATTTCCAAAATAGCGGAGGCTTGGGCATCGGAAAATTTAAAACGGACGCACAGATTCTTGTGAGCTTCTTCTTTGGTCGCTGATTTTTTAATCGTTGAAATTATCGCGTCAATATGGTCAAGCGCTTTTTTCAGGCCTTCCAAAACATGAGCTCGTTCGCGCGCGCGTTTCAGATCAAACTGGGTCCGCCGCGTCACAACCTCTTTTCGGTGACTTATATAATGCCCCAGAATATCTTTCAACGGAAGCACCTGGGGCTGCAAGCCGTCGGTCAAAGCCAGCAGATTAAGGTGGAAAGTTTTTTGCAAGTCGGTTAGTTTATACAGACGATTCAGAATCTTCTGCGGATAGGCTTCTGATTTAAGCTCAATAACAACCCTCATTCCTTCTCTGGAAGATTCATCCCTGATATCTTTTATCCCTTCAAGTTTTTTCTCTTTTACCAGTTCTGCTATTTTTTCAAGCAAATTGGCTTTGTTGACCTGATAAGGAATCTCGGTAATCAAAATATAAAAATTACCCTTCTTTGTTTCTTCAACCTTGGCGATACCGCGATTGATGATGCCGCCCTTGCCTGTTGAATATGCCTGAGTGATGGCTGAGCGGTCGTAGATTGCGCCGCCAGTTGGAAAGTCCGGGCCTTTGATAAATTTCAATAAGTCTTCTGTTGTGGCCTTGGGATGGTCTATTAAATGAACTAAACCGTCAACCAATTCGGTTAGATTGTGGGGCGGAATGCTGGTAGCCATGCCAACGGCAATGCCCAGAGAGCCGTTCAGCAGAAGCTGAGGTAATCTGGCCGGAAGAACCGTCGGCTCCTGGCGCGTACCGTCGTAATTGTCTATCCAATTGACAGTGTCTTTATCAATATCAATCAGCATCTCTTCGGCCAACGGAGTCAGGCGGCATTCGGTATAGCGCATGGCCGCCGGCGCATCACCGTCAATTGAACCAAAATTTCCCTGACCCTGTATCAGGGGGTATCGCATTGAAAAATCCTGGGCCAGACGGACTAAAGTGTCATAAACCGCCATGTCGCCGTGCGGATGATATTTACCCAATGTTTCTCCGACCACTGTGGCGGATTTTCTCAATTTTGCATTTGACCTCAAGCCCATGTCCCACATCGCATACAAAATCCGGCGGTGAACGGGCTTTAATCCGTCTCTTACATCGGGCAGGGCGCGGCCCACGATAACCGACATCGCATAATCCAGATAGGAATCTTTCAGTTCATCGGTTATTTCTATCGGCTTAATATTTCCTAATTCCATAAAAATAATTTATTTAAGGCAAAACTGATGGCGGCACTGTTTTTTCATCACTTGTCTGCGGCACAACTTCTATATTTGTTTCCGGCTCTTTATCTATTTCTTCATTGACCGACTCAAATAATCCTGAAATGCTGGCTTTCAAGCTCTGCCAGAGACTCGGAATTTCTTCTTTCGCTTCTGAAAAAGATTGGACCTGCTGCTCAAATTGGTACTCGCTCGCCAGGTCTTTAGCGCTTTGGCCAGAACTTTCAGAACCTATTGTCGCCACCCACAAAATTAAAAAAAAGGTCATAAAAATGGCCACTCCAACCCACATTATTATCACTCTGACCGGTCGCGGTTTATTTTGAATTTTTTCAAGATAATCGCCTAAGCTCATTGTATTTACTGACCAGATAAGGATTAACGGCAGATAAATTTTTATAATCATCAATCTCCGGCCGCCAGTTTCTATATTTTCATCACCACTACATCAGGCCCTTCTTCCGGCAGATCTTTTTTCTTAATAGTCAATCTTTCAACTGCCTCTTTTTTGCTTACACCCATTTCCTCTAAAAAATCTTCCAACCCTTCAAGCTTGATGGCCAGGCCAGGAATTTTGTAATGCATGGGGATAACAATCTTAGGTTCGATCTGATTAATGATATCAGCCGCCTCTTCTCCGTTAACAGTATAAATGCCGCCTACCGGAATCATCAAAATATCAATACCGTCAATGATTTCTATCTGAGTGTTATCCAGCTTAACTTGTCCGATGTCTCCTAAATGACATATTTTTATGCCTTCCATTTCAATCACATAAGAAGTGCTTTTACCTCGTTCTTTTCCTTCTTTTTGATCATGAAAAGTTTCAAGACCAATGATATTAACGCCTTTTACTTCATACTCTCCTGGTCCCTCAATAACAAGAGGATTTGAGGCGGCCAGCGCTTCCATATTATTATGGTCGTAATGCTGATGGGAAATAGTAACGATATTTGCCTGGCCGCGAGGCGGAGTAAGGCCAATCCCTTTATCAAAAGGGTCGGTCACCAAAACCGTTTCTCCGCTCTGTATTTTGAAACAAGATTGTCCGTACCAAGTAATGACCATAGAAAACCAAAATATCAATTGCCCAATGGACAATTGGCTGATTAATTATATTTTCACTATTTAATCCTATCATAAATAACAGCTCCTGCCAATACCAAAATCATACACAAGCTATTGCAAATTTTTAAAAAACAAGCTATATTATATCTGCTAGCAATCGGCAAAAAACGCTGAACGCTTTATTAATAATTAAATATGAAAAAAATAGAGAAAGAAACACCAATGAATAATCTTCTGTTAAAATCCCCTGTTTTGCCAAAGATTAATCAGATTGTTTCGGGCACGGTCATTGAAATCGGCAAAAATACAATATTTATTGACCTGGGCGCTTTTGGCACCGGCGTAATTTTGGGCCGCGAAATTAAAGAGAACCAACAGATAATAAAAAGCTTAAAAATGGACGAAGAAATCAGTGCTATGATTGTTGAGCTGGAAAACGACGACGGGTTCATTGAATTGTCTTTAAAAGCCGCCAACAAACAGAATACTTGGGAGCAATTAAACGAACTTATGCAAAAAATGGAGCCGATTTCCACCAAAATAATAAAAGCCAACAAGGGCGGATTAATAGTTGAACTAAAAGGCGTTCAGGGCTTTCTTCCTGTTTCCCAGCTTTCCTACGAACATTATCCTCGGGTTGAGGACGCGGACAAAATGAAAATATTGAGCGAACTTAATAAATTCGTCGGAAAAGAACTCGCTGTCAGAATAATTGATTTATCGCAGGAACAACAAAAATTGATAGTATCGGAAAAAGCTCTGCAGGAAATCAAACTTAAAGAAGTGCTAAAAAATTTCCAGGTTGGCGACATGGTAAAAGGCGTAATTTCGGGAGTGGTTGATTTTGGCGCTTTTGTCAGAATTAATTTGCCCAAGGCCCAAGAGCAAAAAAGCACAGAAGCAGAAATTGAAACCGAGCACTCTTCCAAATCTGACGTTATCGAAGGCTTGATTCATATTTCCGAAATTGACTGGCAGCTCATCGACGACCCGCGTGAATTCTTAAAGGTTGACCAGGAAATCCAGGCAAAAATCATCGGCATTGAAGGCGACCGACTATCTCTTTCCTTGAAAGCTCTTAAAAAAGACCCTTGGATGGAAATTGATGAAAAATATAAAAAAGAACAGACAGTCAAAGGCCAAGTGACCAAGTTTAATCCGTTCGGCGCCTTTGTTCAGCTGGATAAAGACATCCATGGTTTGGTTCATGTCTCTGAATTCGGCAACGAAACCACTATGAAACAAGCGCTTGAAATAGCCAAAGAATACGAATTCAAAATTCTCTCAATAGAACCCAAGGTCCATAAAATGGCATTGGGCCTCATTAAACCAGAAGCTCAAAAAAAAGAGACAAAAACAGAAGAACAAAAATAACATTGGAATACGAAACCTGTGTATTCGTATATATTCGTGAGCTCGCCCGCCTCGCTGCTGGAACATCGAAAAATCTTGATGGAGACCAAAATCTATATTAATCAATAGCTCAAAACAGAATACCGCTAATTATGAAAAACCTAGCCAAAAATATATTCATTATATTAATCATTTTTCTTGCCATATCACTGATTTTTTCGCTTTTCTCCGGACAAAGCCAGGAATTAAAAGGCGTTACTTTAACCGGATTGGTTCAGCAAATTAATGAAGAACAGGTGTCCAAAATAGTGATAAAAGGTCAAGATGTCAATATCACGCTCAGAGACGGCACATTCGAAAAAACCACCAAGGAAGACGCAGCTCCTTTAAGCACGACATTAAAGGATCTGGGAGCCGACCCTTCAAAGATCCAAGCAGTGCCAATCGAGGTTTCGCAGGAATCAGTTCTGTCATACTGGCTGATAAACTTACTGCCGTTTTTGCTTCCTTTAATCTTTATCGGCCTTTTCCTCTGGTTCATGCTTCGCCAAGCCCAGCGCGGCGCCAACCAAGCCTTTGGCTTTACACGCTCTCTGGTCAGAATGCTTTCTCCCCAAGACAAAAAGAACCAGCGCACCACATTCAAAGATGTGGCTGGCCTGCAGGAAGCAAAAGACGAGCTAAAAGAAGTCGTTGAGTTCTTAAAACAGCCGGAAAAATTTAAAGCAGTCGGCGCCCGCATTCCCAAAGGCGTTCTCCTTGTCGGGCCGCCCGGCACGGGAAAAACTCTTCTGGCTCGGGCGGTTTCGGGCGAAGCCAATGTTCCATTTTTCCATATTTCTGGTTCGGAATTTGTAGAGCTTTTTGTCGGAGTCGGCGCTTCTCGCGTCCGCGACACTTTTGCCCAAGCTAAAAAAACAGCGCCTGCGATTTTATTCGTTGACGAACTTGACGCCATCGGCCGCCACCGGGGAGCCGGCCTGGGCGGCGGGCATGATGAAAGAGAACAAACATTAAATCAAATCCTGGTTGAGATGGACGGCTTTGAACCAGATACCAGAGTAATCGTTATTTCAGCCACCAACCGTCCTGATATTCTGGACCCGGCACTTTTAAGACCTGGCAGATTTGACCGCAGAATAATTCTCGATCTGCCCGATATTAACGATCGCGAACAAATCTTAAAAATCCACGCCAAAGGCAAGCCGCTGGCAAAAAAAATTGATTTGCGCCAGATTGCCGAGCGGACGCCGGGCTTTTCGGGCGCCGACCTTTCAAATCTGATGAACGAAGCGGCTATCTTTGCGGCCAGAAGGAACAAAAAAGAAGTTTCCATGGAAGAGCTCATCCCTTCGGTTGAAAAAGTTCTGCTCGGCCCGGAAAGAAAAAGTCATATCTTGTCTGATAAAGAAAAAAAAATAGCGGCTTGGCACGAAGCCGGACACGCGCTGGTCAATGCTTCCCTCCCCCATACCGACCCGGTCAGAAAAGTTTCAATTATTGCCAGAGGTCGCGCTGCCGGATATACCTTAAAATTACCGACCCAGGACAGACATTTAACAAGTAAAACAGAATTCGTTGAAGAGCTGGCGGTTTTGATGGGCGGCTACGCAACTGAAAAGCTGGTTTTCGGCGAAATGACCACTGGTTCTTCCAATGATCTGGAACAAGCAACAGACCTGGCTAGAAAACTTGTCACCAGATTTGGCATGAGCGATAAGCTCGGCCCGCGCACTTTCGGCGAACAGGAAGAACTGATATTTTTAGGCAAGGAAATAGTAACGGAAAAAGATTATTCGGAAAAAATCGCCGCCCAAATTGACGAGGAAGTAACCAAATTCATTACCGATGCCCAAAAAACCGCCCAAAATATCGTCACAGAAAAAAGAGCTTTGCTGGACAGAATCGCCGAACGCCTGATTGAAAAAGAAACAATTGAAAAAGAAGAATTTGAAAAAATAATGGCGGGTGAAGCATAAAGAAGGGTTTAAATTTTTTTCCTAACTTGAGCGCGCCTCTCTTGAAAAGGTGCGTTCTTATTTATATACTGATTATAAAAGAAGTAAATCAGCAACCCTGCTAAATTTTGGGCGCGTAGCTCAGCGGTTAGAGCACCGCCCTTACCCGCCTGCCAAAGCCTGCGCCCGTAGCTCAGTGGTAGAGCACGACTCTTATAAAGTCGGGGTCCTTGGTCCGATCCCAAGCGGGCGCACTAAAATAGCCTAAAGCATATGGCTTATAGCACATAATCCGCTAAAAGCTATCTGCCAAAAGCTATTATCGGGCGGTTAGCTCAGCTGGCTAGAGCGTCACATTGACATTGTGAAGGTCAGTGGTTCAAGTCCACTACCGCCCACCAAATGAAGTCAAAAAAATCGGCCATTTTTATTTTATTGCTTTTTACCGCCCTCGTTTTGGCGGGTGTTTTTTATTGGTCCTTCATAAAGACTCAGGACAAGCTAAATAATCTGCCGAATGAATCAGCCCAAAATTATTCCAATCTGCCAAATACAGAGAAAGAGATTTCAACCTCCACTCCCCCGTTTGTAATCAAAGACGAAATTTCGCGCGGCAATCCCGCTAAAAAACAGATTATTTTTACTTTTGACGCCGGCGCCGGATCAAATTCTTTGCAAAAAATTCTTGAAGTGACCAAAGCACATAATTTAAAATTAACTTTTTTTAGTACCGGGAAATTTGCCCAGAAGTATCCAGATTTAATAAAACAAATTGCCGCGGAAGATCACGAAATTTTCAATCACACGTATTCTCATCCGCATTTGACCCAAATAACGGACGAACAAATAAAAGAAGAACTTGATAAAACGGAACAAATTATCATCGGCCTGACCGGCCAAACCACCAAACCATATTTCCGTCCTCCATATGGCGACCGCAATTCTTATGTGCTTGAATTAGCCAAAGAGGAAGGCTACCAATCTGTCTATTGGACCATCGATGCATGGGATTGGATGACCGATAAAACCGAAGAACAAGTCAAAAACAGAATTTACTCAAATTTAAAAAATGGCTCAATAATCCTGATGCATATTGGTGATAATATCACGGGGAATATCCTAGAAGAAGTTTTTACAAAAATAAAAAATGACGGATACAAAATAGTCAGCTTAACCGAAGGATTAAAATGAAATTCATAGCCAAAAAAGAAAACGTTGGCCGGCGGCTCGATAAACTTATTGCCGGGTATTGGCCGCAATATTCGCGCGCCTATATTCAAAAACAGGTCAAAGGCGGCGCGGTTCTGGTCAACGGCCAGATAAAAAAATCTAGTTATTTATTGAAAGAAAACGACGAAATTGAGGCAAATATTTTACCACTTCCTGAAATTTCTCTTGAGCCTGACCAAACAATTGAACTAAAAATTATTTATGAGGACGATGACGTGATAGTGATTGATAAGCCTGCCGGTTTAATTGTTCATCCAAGCGCCACCCAGAAAAGCGGCACGCTTGTGAACGGCTTGCTCGCCCACTATCCCCTGCTCAAAGGCGTCGGAGAGGACCCAGTCAGACCAGGCATTGTCCATCGCCTTGATAAAGACACTTCTGGCCTGATGATTGTCTCTAAAAACAACGAATCGTTTGGATTCTTAAAAGACCAGTTCAAGAACAAAAAGGTTGAAAAAAAATATCTGGTTTTGGTGGCTGGCCGGCCGAAAGAATCATCCGGCAAAATTAAAACTTTCATCAGCCGCAGCAAATCAGATCCGACCAGACAAAAAATTTCACAGCACGGAGCAAAAGAAGCAATCACTTTTTACAAAACCATACGCGAATTTCGTAATTTTACTTTAATTGAGGCCGTTCCAAAAACCGGGCGCATGCATCAGATAAGAGTGCAGCTAGCTTGGCTGGGCAATCCAGTGACCTGCGACAATAAATACGGGCTAAAAAAGCGCGCCTGCCCCGAAGGCCTGACCAGGCAATTTCTGCACGCGGCAAAGCTGACAGTAGTCTTGCCCGACGGTCAAAAGAAATCTTTCATCAGCCATCTGCCGCCTGATCTCGATATAATATTAGCTAGCCTTGCCAGGTAGTGAAAATTCGACATTTTTTTTGATTTTTGATCGCCTTCGGCGATCAGTCGAATTTCTACTACCTGGCTTGAAATAAAATGATATTTGTGCTAAAATTTCAAAGTTAATATAATTAAGACAGTATTTCACCGAAAGACTGTTTTTATATACTTTGCCAGGTAGTGAAATTCGACTGCTGCCTGGCAACCATTTAATTTTAAATTGTCGAATTTCTATTACCTAGCATGAAAATGACAGAAGAACAACTGAAAAAAGATCTGCCGGAAATTAAGCCCGGCTATACCGTTATTGTCCACCAAAAAATTAAGGAAGGCGACAAAGAAAGAATCCAGCATTTTCAGGGACTGGTTATTGCTCAAAAACATGGCTCTGGAATAAACGCTACTTTTACCGTGCGCAAAATTTCCGCCGGCGTGGCGGTTGAACGAATTTTCCCGCTTCATTCTCCAAACATCCAAAAAATTGAAGTAGTCAAAAAATCAAAAGTGCGGCGGGCCAAACTCTATTATCTTCGCGGCCGTTTTGGCAAACAGGCAAAGATGAAAAAGACAGAGGCGGTGGTGCCCGAAACCGTTTTGCCGGAGCAAACGCCTGACCAAACTGCTGAATAAAAACGCGCGGGTGGCGGAATTGGTATACGCGTATGCTTGAGGTGCATATGCCGCAAGGCTTGGAGGTTCGAGTCCTCTCCCGCGCACAATAGTGAGCTTGCGGCGACTCGTTTATTCACCCCGTTAGATTAGGGCAATTAGCTCAATGGCAGAGCGTCTGCTTTACACGCAGAAGGCTGTAGGTTCAATCCCTACATTGCCCACGAGGTACCCTTATCTAACGGGGTAGGCCGCAGGCGCGCCCCGTACCGAGCTTTGCTTTGGTACTGGGGTTCAATCCTTACATCGCCCACAATTCTGGCTTATAGCATATAGCTTATGGCAAATAGCAATTTACTATTGGCTATAAGCGATTAGTGATAAGCCAAATCGCCGGGGTAGCCAAGGTGGTTACGGCGCGGCTCTGAAAAAGCTGAGATGTCGGTTCAACTCCGACCCCCGGCACCAAACTAAGTTAAAAGTTTAAAATTAAAAATGAAAAATTTAGGTATCGCTTCGCGATAAAATATAAATTACACACGGAGCACATACCTTTATTTTTAACTTTTCACTTTTAATTTTTAACTATTTCTGCGGGCGTAGTTCAGCAGTAGAACGTCTCCTTGCCAAGGAGAAGGTCGTGGGTGCGAAACCCATCGCCCGCTCCCATCCTCCGCCGAGGCTACGGAATGGTACGCTTTGACGGAAAACAATAAATGCGGATGTATGGTATTCCGTATCCGTCAGCCGACGGAGAAGGATACCATCGCCCGCTCTTTATTTTATTTTTTATGTTTTACATTTATGTTTTAAAAGGTCTCAAAGATAAACGGACATATTTAATAGCAAACTGAAAAAACATTGTATTGGACAGGTTAAATCAACAAAACATAGACTTCCTGTTCAATTATTATTTACTGAAATGTATTTAACATCAAAAGAAGCAAAAAGACACGGATTGTGGTGGAAAAGTGGAGCGGGCAGAAGGAAATTAAAAGAAATATACAGATAAAACAAAAAACCCTTCCAAAATCGGGGGTTTTTTGTTTTATGAGAAATTTCTTACAAATTTACCTTACTGCATCCTTCAGCGCTTTGCCAGCTTTGAATTTAGGAACTTTCATGGCCGGGATCTGAATTTTGGCGCCGGTCTTTGGATTAACGCCTTTGCGGGCGGCACGCTTTGAAACCTGAAAAGCGCCAAAACCGGTCAGAACAACCTTATCCCCTTTTTGTATGGCTTTGGTTATGGTTTCAAGCGTTCCTTCCAGACATTCGGCTGCCGCTTTTTTTGAACAAGCACATTTGGAAGCGATTGCTTCAATTAATTCGTCTTTTGTCATAATGATTTAATAGTCTTAATAATCAAACATCGACCTTTGTGACTAATTTTATCTTCTCTATATTTTGAGCCAAACCTGTTTTATCGTCAATAGTGATAAGCACTGCATTAACTAAAACCGGCCCTTCTGCCACTTCCATATGATAAGGCATCTGCGTTAAAAATCTTTTTATTATTATATCTTTATCTACGCCAAGCACTGAATTCTCCACCCCGACCATGCCCACATCGGAAACATAGGCAGTGCCGCCGGGCAAAACCCTGGCATCATCTGTTCCGATATGGGTATGCGTACCAACAACAGCCGAAACTTTTCCGTCCAAATACCAGCCCATGGCCATTTTTTCTGAAGTCGCCTCGGCATGCCAGTCAATGATTATGGCAGACACCTTTTCCTTGCCCGATTCTTTTTTCAGCGAGTAGTCTTCCAAAATTTCTTTGACGCAGACAAACGGATTATCAAACTGCTGCTGCATGAAAACACGGCCAATTAGATTAGCCAAAAGAATTTTTTTTGACCTGATATTGATTTGAAAAAATCCTTTTCCAGCAATTTCTGGTGCCCAATTAGCCGGCCTTAAAATCGGCAGTTTTTTCTCTTCAAGAATATCCATGGTACCTTTTTTGGCAAAAGCGTGGTTTCCCAAGGTCAACCAGTCAATTCCCGCATCAGCCATTTCTTTGACGCTGTCGCCTGAAATTCCTTTACCGTGCGCTAAATTCTCTCCGTTGGCCAAGATCAAATCGGGATCGTATTGCTTTTTCAATTCCGGTAGGACTTTTTTTATGGCCGACCTCCCCGGCTTCCCAACTATATCTCCAAAAAATAAGACTTTCATTTAATTCAAACTGCAAAGCGCAAAAATCAAAATGACAGTTCAAAATTTAAAATTTTACATTTTGCATTGCTCGCCTCGCTGTAACTTTGGCGAAGCGGGTCATTTTGCACTTTGATTTTTTATTTTTGAATTAAGCAAACGTTAGCGAGCATATTCTACCACTCTTGTTTCCCTTATCACATTAACCTTTATCTCTCCCGGATATTTCAGTTCTTCCTGAATTCGGTCCGCAATCTGACGGGCCAGTTTTCGCGCGGCTAAATCGTCAAGTTTTTCTGGATGAATAAAAACCCTGATTTCGCGGCCAGCCTGAATGGCAAAAGTTTTTTCCACCCCTTCAAATGAATTAGCGATCTTTTCCAGCTCCTCGAGTCTTTTCAAATAAGCTTCTAAAGTGTCTTTTCTGGCACCCGGCCTGGCTCCGGAAATTGCATCAGCTACCTGAATAATGACCGATTCTAAGCTTTCATGAGGATATTCTTCATGGTGTGATATTACTGCTTTGATAATGTCTGGCGAAATATTGAATTTTTCTAGAATCATTTTACCGATCTCGGTGTGCGAACCCTGGATTTCGTGGTCAATTGCTTTGCCAATATCATGAAGCAGGCCGGCCTTTTTCGCCACCGAAACATCCGCGCCGATTTCAGCCGCAATGGCCGCTGCCAAATGCGCTACTTCAACCGAATGAAGCAGAACATTCTGGCCGTAACTGGTTCGGAATCTCAAGCGGCCCAGAATTTTAACTAGCTTTGGGTCAAGCCCGGCGATTCCTGTGTCAAAAGCTGCTGCCTCGCCCGCTTCCTGGATTTTATTACCAATCTCGTCTCTGGCTTTTTCAACTGCTTCCTCGATTCTGGCTGGCTGAATTCGGCCATCGCTCATTAATTTTTCCAAAGCCAGCTTGGCAACCTGGCGCCTGACCGGATCAAAACCCGATATGACAATGGCGCCTGGCGTATCATCCACTATCACCTCAACGCCCGTTAATTTCTCCAATGTTTTAATATTACGGCCTTCTTTGCCGATAATCCTGCCTTTTAAGTCATCGGAAGGAAGTTCAACAGTGGTCGTTGAAATTTCGGCCGCCTGAGAAGCGGCGTAGCGCTGCATAGCGAGCGTAATGATATCTCGGGCTTTCTTTTCTAATTCCTGCCTTCCATCATCTTCCAATTTCTTGATTCTTTCAAGCAGAACCTGCTGGTGGTCTTTCTCTATTAAATCCAGTAGCTCTTTTTTTGCTTCTTCCTGGGAAAGCCCTGATATTCTTTCTAGATTTTCTCTCTGTTTCTGGCCGAATCCCTCCAGCTCCTGCTTGATTTGTTTCACTTTGTCTATTTTTTCTGTTAATTCCTGGAATTTTTTGTCTGTTTCTTCGGTTTTTCTATCCAGGTTTTCTTCTCTTTTTTCCAGCCGCTCTTCCATTTTAATCACCTGTTGTTTTCTTTCTTTTTCTTCTTTCTCCGCTTCTTCAATTATCTGCACTGCTCTGTCTTTGGCCTTAAAAAGTGTTTCTTTCGCTTCTTGTTTTGCATCTTCAATCAATTTATTTAATTTAGATTCAACCGTTCCCAATTGTTTTTTGGCGATTGTCTGGCGAGCCAAATAACCTAAAAATGACCCAAGAGACAGGGCCACAATAACGACAATTATATATCCTAAGTATTCCATAGTTAGAGCGTTTTTTGGCTCTAACCACTAATTAGCGCTAGTTTGCAATAGCAATTAATCTTTGGCTTTGATAATCTTATCTATCAGCCCATAAGCTTTTGCTTCCTCGGCCGACATATAAAAATCACGGTCCGTGTCTTTTTCAACCTTTTTTATCTCCTGCCCAGTGTGTTTTGCTAAAATTTGATTCAGTTTATCTTTGACTTTGATTATCTGGCGCGCCGCAATGTCAACGTCAACTGCTTGACCTTCGGCGCCGCCCATCACCTGATGCAGAAGCGCCTGGGAATTTGGCAGCATATAACGTTTCCCTTTCGTGCCGGCTGTCAGAAGAACCGCACCCATTGAAGCGGCCACACCCACGCAGACGGTTGAGACGTCCGCTTTGACAAACCGCATCGTATCATAAATCGCCAAGCCGGAATAAACCACTCCGCCAGGCGTGTTTATATACATCGTGATATCTTTTTTGGGATCTTGACTGTCTAAAAACAGGAGCTGGGCAACGACCGTGTTGGCCACCGCATCAGTAATCGGACTGCCCAAAAATATAATCCTTTCTTTCAGGAGCCGGGAGTAGATATCATAGGCGCGCTCGCCAAATTGAGATTTTTCTATGACCGTAGGAATCAAATTCATTGAAGCCTAAATTCTTAATTAATGGTTAGATAGAAAAACATTTAAATTACTTTTTTTAATAACCTGAATAAAATTTATTCGGGTCATTCGGGTCTCATTCGGGTTATTCGGGTCTGTCTAAAAGCGACACGAATATACAAATGCATCCGAATTATCCGAATAGATTTATAAATTATCACTCCTCAAGCAATTTAAAAACTTTTTCGTTTTTCAGGATATCTTGAGTATATTGTGAAAGTTGTTCTTTGTCAATCTGATGATCGGTCTGATCGGCCGTCTCAAAATGGCTCAGGGTCTTATTCATTTCCTGTTTAAGTTCTTCTTCGGTCACTTCAATTTTTTCCTGCTTGGCCATTTCCTGCAAAACCAAAAAGTTTTTCACATTCTGCTGGGCTTTCTCCCTAAATTCCTTTAATAATTCCGGCTCTGTTTTGTTGAATTTTTCAAGATATTTTTCGTATTCAAGTCCAATCTGGCTAACTTTGCTTTTTAGGTCATCCAACAATCTTTGTATTTCTCCCTGGATTAAAACCTCGGGAATTTCCATCCCAGACTTTTCTGCGATTTTTTCTATCAGAGCCGTTCGCCATCTCTCTTTTTCCTGTTCTTTCTTTTCGGCTACTAAACCCTCTTTAATGCTGTCTTTCAACGCCGAAGCATCCTTAAAATTGCCGACTCTCTTTGCGAATTCATCATTGAATTCGGCCGCTTCTATTTCTTGCACCAAATTCATTTTTGTTTTGAAATCCACATTTTTGCCGGCCAAATTTTTGGCTGAGAAACCAGCCGGGAAAGAAACTTTAAATTCCTTCTTTTCACCTTCTTTCATACCCAAAATATTTTCTTCAAATTCAGGCATAAAATAACCTCTGCCCAGAATCGCCGGATGGTTTTTGCTTGTTAATTCCGCTAAATTTTGACCTTCGCACTGACCTTCAAAATCGATCTCAATCCTGTCTCCAGCGGCGCAGGCCCGGGCCACGGTTATGTATTTGGCCCGCGATTTTAAAAGCCAGTCAATCGCTTTTTTTATTTCCTCCTCACTGACCGAAACTTCCTTCAGGTCTTTTTTAAATGATCCGGCGATTTTTTTGTAATCGGGCAAATTAATTTCAGGCATCACCGCCACCTTTGCTTTAAATTCAAAAGGGTTATCCTTGGCTATTTTTGTTACCGATATTTCCGGCTTGCTGACCGGCTCAAGTTTATAATCCATCACCGTGCGCACATAGGATTTACGCACGCAATGCTCGGCCGCGTGTTCCAAAATATGGTCGGCCCCGATCTTTTCTTCCACCATTTTGGCCGGCACATGCCCCGGCCTGAATCCCTCAATTTTCAAATCGGCTGCTAGTTCTCGCGTCGCCTCATCTATAAATTCGTGCCACTCTTGAGTTGGCACTTCTATTTTCAACTCTATTTCTGATTTGGGAAGTTTTGTGATATCTACTTTCATTTATTTTTGACAAAATTTGTGATTATGATAAATTTATGTATCAGCTAAAATCTAGCTGAAATAGTTCCTAAAAGGAGGACAAAATGAGCCAAAAAAAGAAAGCTAAACCAAAACCTATCGCAAGATTATATTCCCGCCATATATCTTTAGGCATTCTTGTTCCAGAAAATTATGCCCGAGATCTTGTTGAACTTATCCAAATCGGCATCCCTTTTAGTTTTAAAGGATATCGCAATCCAAATGAAAAAGGATATGTCGTTCTTGAATTCGAAATTATAGGAACAGCGGAGACAAGATTCAATGAGGATCTGGAATCATTCTTCAAAGAAAAAGGTGTTACCTTTGATAAACCATCTACCCTCCGGCCCAAAGACGAAATAAAGCAGGTCCTTCAACGGGCCGAAAAAGCAGCTGAAACATCCAAAAAAGAAGTAGATAATGCTCATGCTCTCTTACGAGACGAAAAGGCAATTATTGTTAAAAGAATGGGCATCCATCATGGAGTGATTCATGCTCTTTCTTGGGTTATGAACCAAAAAGGTATCGGCGAAATTGCGCCTGTTTAATTAAACCAAATCTTAATCATCCCGACCAGTCCGCACGACTGGTCTTTTTTTTGTTTCTTGAATTTTCCTCCCCTCCTCAGATGAGGAGGGGCTGGGGGTGGTGTTGATTTTTTAACTTCAACACCTCACCTCTATCTCCTATCCTCAACTGAGGAGAGGAGAATAATTTGAAATTATTTTAAATTTTCAAAGATTTTTAACAAAACTCCGTCTAAATTATTATTCACATCATTATCCCAAAATCTTAAAACTTTGAAGTCTAAGTTTTCTAAATACCCATCGCGTTTCTTGTCGTATTCTGAATCTATGTGCTGGCTACCGTCTATTTCAATAATTAGACGCTTCTTCGGACAGTAAAAATCTACAATATATTTACCAATGGAATGTTGCCTTCTAAATTTATAACCCAATCGGCTACTTCTTAAGCGCAACCAGAGAATAATTTCTTGAGGGGTTGATGATTTTCGCAACTTTTTACGAAACTCTTTTTTATTTTTTAAATTATGGACAGTGCGCATTAAATCAACACCCCACCCTACCCCTCCCCTCAACCGAAGGGAGGGAAAAAAAGTAAATTCTCAATCGAGTAAAGGGAATAAAAAAATTTACATAAACAACGCCGCCAAGGCCAGCGTCAAAGTTCCTAACAATTTGACCAATACGTGCAGAGAGGGACCGGCTGTGTCTTTAAACGGATCACCGACCGTGTCGCCGGTGACCGAAGCCGCGTGAGCCGCGCTGCCTTTGCCACCGTAATTTCCCGCTTCAATGAATTTCTTGGCATTATCCCAAGCGCCGCCGGCATTATTCATCAATGTTGCCAAAAGTACGCCAACGATCGTACCAATCATAATTAATCCTGCTTCTGCTTCCGCTCCCATTAATAGCCCTGTGGCCACCGGAATAACAACAGCGAGCAATCCGGGTAATATCATCTGTTTCAGCGCCCCTTTGGTCGTGATATCAACACACATGGAATAATTCGGCTTGCTCGTGCCGGCCATAATGCCTTTATCTTCTTTGAACTGTCGCCTGACTTCATTAATAATGTAGGAAGCCGCTTTACCAACCGCCCTCATCGCTAAAGAAGAAAAAAGGAAAACCAGCATGGCGCCGATAAATCCACCAATAAAAACTTCCACTTTGGCCAAGTCCACTATTTTTAATTGTACTTCTTCCAAAAAAGCCGAAAAAAGCAGGAAAGCGGCTAGAGCCGCACTGCCCATGGCGTATCCTTTGGTGAGCGCCTTGGTCGTGTTGCCGGCTGAATCCAATTTGTCGGTCACTTTACGTGTTTCCTCTGCTCCGCCTGACATCTCAACAATGCCGCCGGCGTTATCGGTTATTGGGCCAAAAGTATCCATAGCCAAAACATAGGCGGCTGTGGCTAACATTCCCATAGTTGCCACTGCTGTGCCAAAAAGCCCGCCGCCTTCAAAACCGCTCATAGCGCCCAATTTGTAAGAACCAATTAAAGCCAGCGAAATTGTCACAACTGTCGCGGCTGTTGATTCCATGCCAACTGAAAACCCGGCAATAATATTGGTCGCATGGCCGGTAGCCGAGCTTCTGACGATTTCTTTGACTGGCCGGTATTTTGCTTCAGTATAGTATTGAGTAATGTAAACAAAAGCGATGCTGGTTACAATACCGACAAGCCCCGCCCAAAAAAACCAGATACTGCCCAGCATTTCCATAGTAATAAAGTAAAAAGAGACAGCTGCCAGAAAACTGGCCACCAAATATCCTCTGTTCATCGCCTTCATCGGCTCATCAATTTCTTTCGGCCTGACCACCATTATTCCCGCGATGCTTGAAAAAAGCCCAAATGCCCGGGCAACCAAAGGAAATAAAATACCGCTGATGCCAAAATGAGGGAAAAGAGCTACGCCCAGGATCATCGCGCCAATGTTCTCGGCCGCCGTTGATTCAAAAAGATCAGCGCCACGGCCTGCGCAATCGCCGACGTTATCGCCGACCAGATCGGCGATAACGGCCGGGTTTCTGGGGTCGTCTTCTGGAATCCCCGCTTCAATTTTGCCGACCAGATCCGCGCCCACGTCAGCCGCTTTAGTATAAATTCCGCCGCCCAACTGCGCAAATAGCGCCACCAATGAGGCGCCAAATCCGAATCCCACGATCAAAGAAGGAATACTGGCCGCTGTATAGCCTAAAAAAGTATAGACAAGATAAAGACCGGAGATACCGATTAAGCTCATGGCTACTATCGCAATACCAGAAACCGCGCCCCCGCGCAAAGCCAAAACCAAAGCCCGAGCAAAACTAGACTGAGCCGCATGTGCGACCCTGATATTTGAACGGGTGGCACTCCACATCCCAATCCAGCCAGATAACAAAGAACAGGCTGCGCCAAACACAAAAGCAATGGAAACTTGATAACCATAGACCCAGCTGCCGGTAAACCCGTAGGTGCCCAACAATAACAAAGCCAAAATAACGGCAATTCCCCCGATTGTCAGATATTGTCTTTTTAAAAATGCGTTGGCGCCTTCTTTGATATACCTGGCGATATCAACCATTTTTCCTTGACCGGTTTGCTCTTCACCTACTTTTCTAGCCAGATAAAAAGCGAAAAAGATACCCAGCAGACTGGCAACGATAGAGATAATGATTCCTATGTGCACGGCAATAGTTTCAAAGTTCAAGTTCAAAGTTGAATCTGCCAACTGGCGGAGGAAATTGTCCCGATAGTTAAGCTATCGTGGATCCCCGATTGAATAGCGTTCAATCGGGAAAAATTGAAAATTGAAAAATTTAGTTATTATTATTTTTTCTTTTTGGTTTTTTTCTTTTTTGGCTCTTTTTCCTCATTTTTTTCTTCTTTCGCTTCTTTTTTGTCTTCTTTCGTCTCCGCTATTTCCGATTCTTTAGATTTCCCTTCTTCATTTTGAACAGCTTTGCCTTGACCAGTCAAAACATCTATTTTCCAACCAGTCAGCCGAGCCGCCAGCCTGACATTCTGTCCTTTTTTGCCAATAGCCAAAGAAAGCTGGTCTTCGGGCACTTCAACTTGGGCAATTTTTTGTTCTACATTAATATCTACGTTCAAAACTTTTGCCGGCGCCAGAGCATTTGAAATAAATTTTGCCGGATTTTCTGACCATTCTATTATGTCTATCTTCTCTCCGCCAAGCTCATTAATGACTGCCTGAACTCTTGTACCCCGCTGGCCGACACACGAACCTATCGGATCTACTCCTTCTTCGGTTGAAACAACTGCTATTTTTGAACGCGATCCGGCTTCTCTGGCTATTAACTTTATTTCAACCGTCCCAGCGGCGATTTCGGGCACCTCTAGTTCAAAAAGCTGAGCAATCATCTTGGGATGTGAACGCGAAAGCAGGACGCCCGAACCCTTGGGGTCTTTCTGAACTTCTAAGATCAAGAAACGCAGCCGCTGACCGGGCCGGTAAAATTCGCCCTGGATCTGTTCTTCAGAAAAAATCACGCCGATGGTGCGGCCGATATCCACAAATACCGCTCCTCTCTCAAGCCGCTGGACAATGCCCGAAACAACCTGACCTTCTTTATTCTTATATTCGTCATAAACTGCTTCTCTTTCGGCTTCGCGAATCCGCTGGATAATTACCTGCTTGGCTGTCTGCGCCGCGATCCGGCCAAAATCCTGATGGGCTTCAATGTCCATCTGCGTTTCTTCGCCTGGTTTTATTTTTTTACTGATTTTCTTGGCCTCATCAATCATAATATGTTTTTCGGGATTAAAACGCACTTTTCTTATTTCGCCTTCAGCCAATTCTTTCTCTTCAATTTCACGTTCTGTCTGACCAGCTTCCATTTCTCTGACAATCTCTTCTTCTGACTTAATCATTGATTCATCTACCACCAGCTTTATCTGGTACATCTTGACTTTACCTGTTCTCAGGTCAAAATGAGCCCTGATATTTTGGCCTTTATGTCCATAGTCTTTTTTATAAGCAGCCGCAACCGCCATCTCAATGGTTTCAATTACCTTTTCTTTTGAGATGCCTTTTTCCTCACAAATCTGATCAATGGCTGATGAAAATTGTTGTAAATCCACGTTCGCTTACGCTCAAGTTAAAAATTAAAAGTGACAACTTTGTTGTCATCCTGAGGGCGAAGCCCGAAGGATCCTGCTGAATTTCCATAAAGTCCTCCCTTAACGCTCAGGATGGCGCCATGCGCCAGTTTTTAATTTTTAATTGTCGTTTTTACTTTTTATATTTTACTCTTTAAATTTATAAATAGGCCCGCTCACGCGGACCCATAAACCTACCTATCTGTATCTATACTATTATATAGCACGCTTTCTTGTCAATATCCGTACACGGCCCGCTCCAAATGCCGGATAATGTGCCGATTCGCGGCTCGGTCAAATTCAATCGCGATGACGTCAATCTGCCAAGGAATCTCCGGGCTGACTTTATTGAATTTAAGATAGCATTCAGCGGATTTTATCAAGTGCTTTTGTTTAAAATAATCCACATTCTGCTCGGCTTGGCCGATAAATTGCGCATCAGCCATGTCAATCGTTTTGACCTCAACAAAAACAATGGCTTTTGTTTTTTTAAAAATTTTGCCCGAGGTTTTTGCCGCCACAATATCAAGCTCGCCCAATTTGCATTTCCAGTTACGGCTCAGAATCCGGTAGCCTTTTTGCTTCAAAAAATTCTCCGCTATTTTTTCGCCTTCGGCCCCCAAAATTTGATTTTCCCTGCGCATCAGATTATATTTAAATATAGTCCTTTTCATTCTATCATAAAGGGTTCTACTTCGTCCCGCTGAGCGGGACTACGGACGACCAAAGGAGGTGATCAAATGAACGCTTGGTATAAAATTGCCAGGTTTTTGGGTAAAATCATCTTGTTTTTTGGGCCACCGGTTCTGGTTTTTGGCAGCCTGCCAGAGAATCCAGCCGTCATCTTTTCTAACCATTACAGCTTTCTTGACCCGCCGCTGCTGGCCATAATGCTTAACCGCCGATTATGGTTTCTGGCCTTGCCCGAGGTATTGGAATGGAAATTCATCGGCTGGCTTATCAGAAAATCTCGTTCGGCTATATCTATTTCTTCTACTGGTCCGTTCGGCTTAAAAGGCGCTATTAAGATTTTGAAAAGTGGCGGGACAATCGTCATTTTTCCAGAAGGCACAAGATCCGAGACTCGTGAGGTTCAGGATTTCAAACCTGGTCTGGCTATGCTAACCAAATTTGCCAAGGCAGTTCCAATTGCGATTGACGGCACTTTTGAAGCCTGGCCCCGCGGCAGACGGCTGCCCAGACGATACAAAATTAAGATCTTAATCGGCAAGCCGATTGAATTTTCTCCTGAACAGGAAAACGAAGAAATCGTCAGAATCGCAAAAAAAGAAATCTCATTGCTCCTTCGCCAGGGATAAAATCCCTGGCTTATTTTTTTCAACCAAAAAAGTCCCTGACGGGCTTTTTCATACGGCAATAAATTTTATCCACAATCATTCTGCCAGCGATGCCTGAAAGCTATTGCTGATACTGATTTTGACCGGTTCAATACTTTTTACATCCTTGCTCTCCAAAATTACTTTTAACATCATCCCTTCCATTGTTTCTTTTGAAAAACTCTGGTCAAAAATGAAATTGCCCAGGCTATAGGCGATAAAGCCATCTTTGTATTGTTCAATTTCCTGGACCACATGCGGATGATGGCCGACAACAAGATTGGCACCCGCGTCAATCGCGCTCCGAGAAACATCTTTTTGAAAATTATTTGCGGCCTGCTTGTATTCATCGCCAAAGTGCAGCGAGACGACCACAAAATCCGATATTTTTTTGGCGTCTGAAATATCTTGAGCTATTCTTTCTTTGCTCGACCAGGCAATGCCCGAGCTGCTCGCAACTGCTTCAGTGTATTTTGCGCCCAAAGCCGTATAGGCTAAAAATCCCAATTTAACTCCGCTAATTTCTATAATTTTTGCGTTGTGCGCTTCCTGCTCATTCAGCCCGCCGCCGGCAATTTCAATGCCGTTGTCTTGCAAAATTTTAAATGTATCGTCCATGGCGATTTTTCCCCAATCGCCGATGTGATTATTGGCCACGGATAAAATATCAAAACCCGCATGCTTCAGTCCTTCAACAACTTTCGGGTCCGCCCGAAAAGAATAAATACTACCAACATTCCTGCCCCGTTCCGAAATTGCACCTTCTAAATTCCCGAAAGTCAGATCTGCTCCGGCCAGATACTCACCAATCTTTTCAAACGGCCAAATCCAATTATCTAATTTTTCCATCTTATCCCCTACTGCGCGCGCCAGCATGATATCGCCGACAAACATCATGGTAATTACTTTTTTTATTTCTTCCGTGGCAGTAACTGCGGCTGGCGAAGCAGTTTGGACAACATTTTTTTGCTCTCCTTGCTCAAAAACAAAAAAAGTGGCCGGTTTCAAAAATCTAAACCAAGCCACTGCGCCTGCCGCTAATATTAAAACAAGTGCTAAAACCGCCAGAATAATATTGCGATTCCTTATGCTTTTCTCTTCAGTCATGAATTATAATTTGAGTGCCCGCATCCGCCCAGTTATAAAGACCTTCCATGTTGGCATAAGAAACATTGATGCATCCGTGGCTCATCGGCTGGCCAAAATTATTATGCCAATAAGCGCCGTGGATGTAGTAACGCGGTAAAAACTGCAGATTCCATTTGGTATTGGGAAAATAATAATCCGGCCCTACATATAACACCACCGGCCTCTTTACCTGAACTTTAAATGTGCCTTTTGGCGTCGGCATCCACCTGACGCCAGAACTGATCAAAAAACTGCCAACTTCTAATCCGTCCGGATTATAATACCTGAGTTTCTGCTCGCTCAAATCAATATCTATTAATTTATGGGGTCCAGTATCCTCGACCACAACAGGAGGCGTGCTGCTCGCAGAGTTGCCATCTGCCTCTGTTTCTAATTCCTGCTTTTTTGGAGCGTCTTCTGCGATCGGTAGCGCTTGCACCGGAACAACACTCATCTTTTTCGCGCTGACTGTTGCCAAAGAATTATCCGGCATCACCTTTTTAGCGGCAGTGTTTTCAATCCTGGCCCAAGCATAAAAGCCAGCCCCTGCCAGAATAAACAGACCCAGGCTACAAATAACTATAATTTTATAAATTTTCTTCATATCTTTAAGATAAATCTTTTTCTGGATTAATACGATTCAAAAGCCCAAAAGTTACTATTCCTGTTCCCCTGCTATTTCAAGCACGGCCTCAAGCGCCGACGGCAATTCTTTGATGCCGTCGTTTCCCGAAAAATGTCCTTTTTGATGTTCAACGATAATTTTTGCTCCTACCCTTTCTTTCCATGACTCTTTATTTTTCGGATTGACAAACGGGTCGTTGTCAGAAAAAATGGCAATGGCGCGATTAACTGCCTGGCGAATTTTTTTGTCGTCTCTGGACTCGTTGACCCAAGGCCCGACAATCCGCTTTTCCTCTTCGGTTTCAAGATTCCGCAGATTATACCAGCCGGCGACAAAAACCGCGCCGCCGATTTTGATGCCTTCAGGCAGAGTCTGCAAATACCTAATAATAGTCTGGCAGCCGATGGAATGACCGACCAAAAAAGTGTTCTCATCCGGCTGGCCGACAAGTTTTGACAAATAAGGGATCCAGGTTTCAATTTTGGGATTTTCGGTGTCCGGCATGGCCGGAACTTGCACCACAAAACCCCGTTTTTTCAGCTCGGCCTTAAGCCAAGGAAACCACCCTTCTTTTGGATTTCCTCCCCAGCCGTGGATTATAAAGACTCGTTTTGACATATGTGGACCCACCGGGAATTGAACCCGGACCTTAGCAACCCGCCTCCGCCGTAATCGTGGACCGAAGGGGATTTGAACCCCTGACCCCTGCAATGCGAATGCAGTGCTCTACCGCTGAGCTATCGGCCCACGGCTACGGCGGGCGCAGTGCGAATGCTTGCCCACCAAAGCATTGGCGACAATGGGCAATGTATTACCACTATACTACAGGCCCTTATTTATTTTTTGAATTTATTGACAGCTATAATTCATTCCCTTTTATTAGCCAGAAAATGAACCAATGATTCTGTGTCGTCGAAAACTTTAGCATAGATAGACTCTATCCATCCTTGAACTTTTTCTCCAAAACCTTTCAAATTATTTGTTCTTACACCATATAAGGGTTTACCCAAACCCTTAGCATAGCCGCTTTCAGCATAAATCCCCGGCGTGTTGCCCAGCAAAACAATTACACCCTTAGCTTTTTTGATTAACTCAAACTCTTTTCTGCACAACCAACCCCCAGACCTACTTTGAGGTAAATCGCGCAATGCGACCACAATTCTTAAACCGCTTTCTTCAAGCTGGTTTACGATGTTACGCCATTCTTTATGCATTTTTCTATCCCACCGCAATCTCCTACCGTTCCAAGAATAAAGCGGAGTACATAGAAAATAATAAGGTTTTCTTTCGGTAGTTTTTTTCATATCTTCATCATTTTTATTCCCCCTGCCTCATGGCACCTCTTAAACTAAATCACTTAATCACTAAACACTTTCTTTATTATCCCTGCCTCTTTTTGCAAAACTTCGTTCTCTTCGTATTCGCCGGAATGGGCGGGCGAACCAGAATACGATGGCTCTTTCTGGTCTAAATGCAAATTCACAAAAACAAAATCCCCTTCTCTTTTGATATAAACGTGGAATTTCGGATAATCGCCCGAACTTAGGCGGCGCTCATATGCCTCCTCCTCTATCCGCTCGTCACGCCCAACATAGCTATAACCCGCTTGTCTCATTAGATTCAAAGGAGAGTCTTTTATATTTTTGAAATTCAATCGCATAAACTATAAAATCTAAAACGTTTTGACATTTGAGCTTTGGACTTGATTTAAAATTTGAACTTTGACATTTTTTAATTCAGTCTTTTCTGCACTGCCGGGCTCATCAGCTCGCGCAATGCGTCGCCAGCTATCCATTTGGCAGCTTTACTATCTATCTTTAATATTTCCCGAGCGACTTTTATCGCTTCTTTATTTAAATTTTTATTTCTCTTCCCTATCTGCCGCAATGCCCAATTGACGGCTTTTTTAACATAATTTCGCTGATCTTGTGAATGTTTTTTAATCGCGATAAAAAATTTAAAAAATTTTTCATCGCCGGAAGTTTTATCGTGCCAAGCTAAACATGACATCAAGGCAAATCCCGCTCGTTTTTCAAATTCGTTTTTACGGTTACTCCACTCCATCGCTTTTTTAAAAGAAAATAGCGTTTTATCGAACAAATTCATACAAACCTGATCGCAAACGTCCCAGGAATCAAAATCTTTTATCCATCTATCCATTTGTTTTTCTGTGACTTTTTCAATTTCATCAACCATACCGGCCAGAATTTTTGCTTCATGGATTCCCGAATCCCAAAGCTGCTGCGCTGTCTTGTTGTTTCTGCCCACTCTTTTCGCCAACGCCCGCAAATCTGGCACCGAAACCCCCAGCGTATTTTTCGGATTTATTCCAAACCTCGCCATACCCTCTACATTTTTGGGATTGGCCAAAAATTTCAGTTTTTTGATAATTTCCTGATAATCCATTAGATTTGCGAAAAAAGCACTACATAATTTTTGCCGTAGGCTTTGGCGCATGCGGGACAGGTAGTATAAGAAAAATACAATTTTTTGCAGGTTTTCCCTTTAACCATAACGTATTCCATCATCTCCTTTGCCCATTTACCAGCGTCTTTGTAAGGACCTTCAAAGACCTTTGTCAAAAAAGTGCCGGAAAGCGAAGCCATCTGCGCGTCGGGTACTTGCTTGACTACATCAATATAAATATCCGAACCCCAGAGCGATTTTTCATCGCATAACATCAGCTGGTATGGAGATTTAGCGCCGGCTGACTCAATCAGCGCCATGTTTTTTATTATCTTTTTACCTATATTGAGCGGAATATGGAATAAACTTGCCACGTGGTCTTTGACGAATAATTTATCTTGCCAGGTTATTTCTTTTTCCTGCCATGGCCCAGGATCAAACGGCTCGCAGCAACCGGTAGATTTTGCTGTTTCGTTTGGCATAGGTTTTAAATTAATAATTAGCTTTATAAATTAATCGGCATATTGGACGATCAACTCATCTATCTTGGCAAAAATCTTTGAATTATCTTCTTTGGGATATTTTTTCAGATTTTCTTTATATCGGTCGAGGTTAAAAAGGAACGACTCTATTTTTTCTTTATCCAGGTCATCCCAATATTTACCGTAGCCCAGCTTTTCTATCCAATAAGCATTGTAAACCTGCTCAAACTGATTTTTAGCCGGCCAGGCAAGATATGGTTTATTAAGATATAACGCTTCGCTGATAAGAGTAAAGCCGGCATTGGCCACTATCCCCTGGCACGAGGCCAGATCTTTTAAAAATCCTTCCTGGCTCGCCTTGTAAAAAATTATATTCCCGTCTTCATTGTCTTCATTGAATCCATAGACTTTAAATTTTTTATCGATTCTTTTTAAAATATCCAACAATTCTTTGACCGAAGATGTCAAATAAACAAGAATAAAATCACCTTCGCTCGCTTTTGCCCGCAAAACTTCCTTTCTCAATATCGGCGGGAATAAAAATGTTTTATTATTCAGGACCGGCGGCCTGTCAAACGAGATTACCAGGCAAGCTTTACTGTTAAATATCATTGCTCTTGTTACAGCCTTGGCTACCTCTGCTTCCAGCATATACTTTTCCGGATATTCAATTTTTGTATTCGTCAGACGGTGCTGATTATCAATAGATATCAAGGGCAGTTTTTTTATATTGGCAACGATACAGCTGATTGGTTCAAAATCGGAAAAGACTATCTGCGGTTTGAAATCATCCGCCATCCTTAAAACTTTCTCAATTGAACTCTGGAATTTAGGAACTTTCATGGCGTTGCTGATAATGGTCGGAATAAGCCTTATTTCGTTTTTATCATAATGGAAACCCAAACCATCAATCTCTTCGACTTCAAAATGATGACTCAGATTATTCAATCCGCGGTCATAAGAGATAATTTTTATCTGATGACCTTTTTCCAGCAAATGCCCTATTATTTCTTTGGCGCGGGAAGAATGTCCCGAACCTTCGCCGCATACGCCGTATAGAATTTTAGCCATAAATTTATGTCGGGCTGCGGGGATTTGAACCCCGACTAAATCCTCCCGAAGGACTCGTGCTACCATTACACTACAGCCCGAATTTTACTTCACCCAATATTTCCCTTTTATTTCCAGATCTTCTTCCTCTTTTTTCTCTTCTATTCTCTCTTTGGCCATTTGGCGCAATTGGGATAAATCAATTTCATTTAATTCTTTAATTCGCTTTCCCAGATATTTTTTCTCATTTTTTTTCGGCTCTTCAATTACTTCCGCCAGCAATACATCCAATATGGCGCCAATTTTTGGCCCGGGCGGGATTTTCAAAATTCTCATAATCTCGTTGCCGTTGATTTTCAGCATTTTAACAGATACTGCGTCATACTGGACTTTTTCAACCATATATTGAAAATGGCGTAGCCGATAAGGTTGGGCTTTTGGCACGCCCGAACCCAAGCGATCCGCCACGCGCAAGTCAATCAGATCCTGCATGTTTTGGGGCCCGACGCGTTTGAGCAACCGCCGGATTGCCGCCTCGGTGACAACCCCCACATCATAGACGAACATATGGCTGCGTATCAAGAGCGCGACTTTATCTATAGTCTCGTTGGAAAATTTCAGGCGCTCAAGAATTCTGGCCGCAAAACGAGCGCCGACAAAATCATGGTTATAAAAGGTCGCCTCCGGCCCATCTCCCCCTTTGACCTCGGGTTTGGCAATGTCGTGCAACAGCGAAGCAAGGCGAACTTCCAGATTAAATTTTTTCTGGGCAGCAAATTTCAAAGAAAGCAAATTATGCTCATAAACCGTATAAATATGATGCCGGTTCTGGGTGACTCCGACACCCTTTTCAAGTTCGCCAATGATATATTTCAGCAGACCCGAGTCTTTCAATAATTCAATGCCGTCAGCCGCCTTGTCTGACATCAAAATTTTTGCCAATTCATCGCGCACCCTTTCCTTGGCAATTGCCCGAAGCCAGGCCGCATTTTTTTTGATGGCATCAAAAGTTTCTGACTCAATGGCAAAGTCTAATTGACAAGCAAACCTAACCGCTCTCAACATTCTCAAGGCATCCTCAGAGAATCGCTCTTCAGGATTGCCGACCGCTCGGATTATCTTAGTCGCTATATCTTTTTGACCGTTGAACGGGTCTATAATTTTGAATCTTGCATTGCTCGCTTCGCTGTAGCTTTGGCGAAGCTGGTCATTTTGATCTTTGATCTTTGAACTTTGAACTTGCAATGCCATCGCATTCACCGTAAAATCTCGCCGACCCAGATCTTCCTCTATCGTTTCAGCAGATTTTACTTCATCCGGATGCCTTTTGTCTGTATATTTTGCTTCGGAGCGAAAAGTCGTGACTTCAACTTCTTTTAAATTATCCTTTTTACTTCCGGTCTGAATTGTTACCGTTAGAAACCTATTTTCGTAAAAACTATTAGGGAATAGTTTCTGAGTTTCTTCTGGCTGAGCATCTGTTGTAATGTCCCAATCAGCTGGCTCGTTCCCAAGTAAAAGGTCACGCACGCATCCGCCAACAACAAAAGCCTCAAACCCGCTCGTCCTAAGTTTGCCTAAAATATGCTTTATTTCTTTTGGAATTTTTATGCCCATACCCAGCATATCAACCTCGACTGCCGCCCAAGGCGACAAAATAACCGCCTCCTAAACAATGAGTAAGACTGAAATTATAATCGTTTTCTATGCCCAATAAATTTACAGAAAATATTAAAAGACAAGGTTGCATTACTGGGCATATATATTGAATCCTACCTCATCTTGAGCCTTTTTTCAACCGGGTGGTAGAAATTTAGCAGGTCAATTTTTGGCGCTCTGCACCAGCCAAATTTTCACTACCCGGTCAACTCAAATTTGGCTTTATGATACCGAATGTGTTAATTTATAAATGTAACCCGTAAATTTCCGTTCTTTGGCCGGATTCCTAATCTGACCAAAATTCGGGAATGATGCGAAAATAAAATGGAGAACACAAACAGCGAGTGGCAAAATCATTACCATAATCACCCTCTAAAAATGCTCCTGGCAGCGCTTTTTGCCGTTTTGATCGTTATTGTTGCCGTTTTTATGATCTTTGCCGCCATGAATGAATACAAAAAAGGCGGCTATATCGGTCTTGATGTTAAAGAAAAAAATTCGATCACGATTTCTGGCGAAGGAAAGATTTTTGCCACGCCGGATATAGGGGTAGTAGACTTGGGCGTAGTTTCGGAAGCGAATACTGTCGCGGCAGCCCAAAAAGACAACGTAACAAAAATGAATAAAATCACCCAAGCCATGAAAGATCTCGGCGTAGAAGAAAAAGACCTGAAAACGACTAACTACAATATTTCTCTCCGATATCAATATAATAATTACTATAACCGAAGCGATATTATTGGCTATGAAGTTAATCAGACCTTGGAAGTTAAAATCAGGGATTTGGACAAGGTCGGCGACATTATTGCCAAAGCAGCCGAACTTGGCGCTAATCAGGTCGGCTCACTGGCTTTCACTTTCGACGACCCGGAAAAATTAAATCAAGACGCCCGCATCAAGGCGATCGCCAATGCCAAAGAAAAGGCAGATACACTTTCATCTTCACTAGGCGTTAAGCTTGTCAGAATCATCAATTTTTCCGAATCGTCTTATATCCCGCCAACACCTTATTATTCAGAAAAGGCTTTGGGTATCGGCGGTGGCGGAGCATCAACGCCTGATATCCAGACCGGCCAAAATGAAGTTACTTCAAGCGTAACCATCGTTTACGAGATACAGTAAAGCCAATAAAATTGTTTGGTCCCGCTTAAATTTTTGCGCCTATAGCTCAATGGACAGAGCGACTGGCTTCGGACCAGTAGGTTCCAGGTTCGAGTCCTGGTAGGCGCGCAAAAATTTAAGCGGGAGACCAGATTGAAGTCACTCAGGACACGCTTGTCTCTCCATAAAACTATAAAATCTTAAATCCCGCTCTTCGCGGGATTTTCTGACCTAAAAATTATTGACTCCCTTATCAATAGAACGGGTCTGAATAAGTTTTGCCCGCTTCCTCAGCGAAATTGATTTCTCGCTGCTTCAGATCGTCCATTGTTTTTTGATAGAGCTTACTGTCAATGGAAATAGTTTTGGTCGGCAGCTGCTCGGGCGTTTTAACATGCCAGGCGTAAAAATAAAACATCGCCCCGATGTAAACCAAAGAGATCAACGCCAACAAAATAAAAACCGCTACTTTGTAAGAAACGAAAGTTTTTTTAATGGATGCAAAACCGGTTTTTAAATTAAGTAAGTGAATCGCCATGACTAGTTAGTAAGCGCTTTTAAATCGATTATGCCGTAGACGCTGTTGGCTGGAACCTCTACCTCCTTGATTGAAGCAACTCCGCCGCCGTAAGCGTTAATATTAAGCGACCGGACCTGAACCCGATATTTCATATTCTGCAGATAATTTAGAAAGTGTATCAGGTTAGAAAAGCTTCCGGTCAGGCGGACCTGAAAGAACAAACCGTCTTCTTTCTTTTTTGGATCGCTCACGGTCGTCAGACTGATCTCAAAAAGATTGTTCGTTCTTTGCGCCAGGCTTTCAAGCAGATTGATAAATTCTATCGGCTGGTCTTCCGGAACGAATGCTTCGTCTATTTTGACCAGCTCCGGCTTGATCGATTGCAGCTCTTTTTGGCTATGCGTTATCTGCCCCCAGTTCTTCTGGGTCGCCTCAAGCATTCCTTTTTTTTCGGTCAGTTGAGCGCTGGAACTTACAATTTGTGAAGTCAAAAACCAGCCGCCGACCACAAGAATCGTCAGGTTGGCAACAACGAAAGCGACGGCAATGACCGACCTTTTTTTATAACTGGATCCATTCATTGTGTTAAAATTATTGCGATTTCAATTCAAAACTAAAGGTGAAATCAATATCGTTTTGCTTTAAAAAATTGCTCAGCGGGGCGTTAACTTTCTGGAAGGCAGGCGAACCCTCCAGCGCGCTCTTGAAAGTCAGTAATACTTCCCTAGTTAGAGCCTGGCCGGCAAGACTGACTTTGCTGCCATCAAATTTGACGTTGCCAAATTTTATTCCCGGATTAGTCAGTTCGGTTAATTTTTGCAGATAAAAAGAGTAGTCAATTTCCTGGCTCTTCAATTTATCGAATGCCTGCATTTTCTGATTTATCCCGTCAATTTCTTTTTGGATATTTCGGAATGTCTGGTTTTGCGGGCTGGCTTCCAATTCCATGGCGATTCCCTGAATTGATTTTAATTGGATTAGCGAATAGAACCAGATCGAGCCCAAAACCGCCAAAAAAATCAGAACTAAAGCCAGACTAAAAAAACTCCCGGCCAAGACTTGCTTGATAGCTTTCTGACCGGCAATTTCCTGTTTTTCTTGTGATGGCAAAAGATTGAGCTTGATCATTTTTTCTAACTAGGCCTCCTCCAGGCCCCGCAGCGCCAGGCCCAGAGCCGTGGTATAGGATAAGGAATCGTCAAAAGTTATTTCGGGTAATTCAGCCGAAGTGGAATCGAAAATATTGACCCAGGGGTTACCCACCGAAACTCCGATCTTGAGACGGGATGAAAGGAAAGCAGGAAGACCCTTTAAATTGGCGCCGCCGCCGCAAAGAAGAATTTTTGAAATGCTTTGTTTTCCCGAATATCCTATTCTGCTGGCCTGGAAATAATCAATGTATTTTTTTATTTCCTCAACCAATCCCAGAATTCTTGGCTCCATCGCCCGATAAATTTTTTCGTCTTCCTTGCTCTCGTCCAGGCCGATCTTGAATTTCATGTCCCTGGCTTTTTCTTTGTCCACTTTCAGGTTTTTAGCGATATCGTAGATGAGTTCAGTACTGGAGATGGGTAGCCCGGTGGTGAATAAGATCGTATCGTCGCCAAACACGGCAAGCGTTGTCTTTTTCCCTCCCAGGTCAATGATTATGACAGACTCGGCGCTGACTTCTTCTTTTATTAATGCTCTGGCCGTGGCCACCGATTCAATCTCAAAAGCCAGAGGTGACAAGCCCGCTTTTTTTATCACGTTAAAATAAGGGTCAACGAGAGTTTTGGGCAAGGCACCTATCAAAACGTTTAAGTGATTTTTCTGGCTGGAGGTTCGGGTAATTTCCTGCCAGTCAAAATAAAGTTCGTCCAGCGGCACCGGAATATTGGCTTCCAACTCCCATTTTATGGCTTCGGGAATCTCCTCCTGTTTTATTTTCGGCAGCTGGATAACCCTGATGTAAGATTCGGTTTCGGGCAGGGAAACGACGCAGAATTCTGTTTTTATTTTCTGCCCCTTCGCTTCGCTCACCGCTTTTTTCATCAGGCTGATAAGCTCCTCCTCTTTTTTTATAACGCCGCTCTCAATGACATTCTCCGGAATATCTTGCCTGCCAAAACTGGCCAGCTGGATATGTTTGCCAGTTTGCTTCAGTAAAGCGATTTTAATAGATAAATCACTGATATCTAGGCCGAAAGCTGAAGATTTTGAGAAAAACATAACAATATAATATTAACATACTTAGCATTTTTAATGCTATAATTTCTAAAAATAAACAAATATAAAAATTATATTAAGGCACCTCCTGCCAACTATTAACAACCCAACTAGCGCCAGGACCAGAAGAAAATGAAGCATTGGCTAATCCAATCTCGTAATTAACTTCGGCATTTGAATCCATATAAATTCCGTATCCGGTAGCTTCCTTAAGATTGGCATTGGAAGTTAATTTGATAAAGCCGGCGTTAGCATATAAAATCGCTGTCTCTGTGTTGCTTGAAGCCGCAATAGCAGGGCTATTAGGATCGGGCGCATTTTTGGTGGAAAGAAGCATTAAATAACTTCCTACAGAAGGATTGCATTCTCCAACCTTTTTATAGCCCCCTGAGCCACAGAGAGTAATATTGCTATCAACAATAATCTCACCATCAACAATAATCACTCCGCTATCAGGACCGTAATTAGAATCAAGCTGAACTATGACATTAGAGTTCAAAGACAGATTCCCGATCACCCAAATAGTACCTGTAATTGTCAATATTGCGTTGCTATCAAGAATCATATCCCCATCAACTTTTATAGGACCTAAAGAATCCTGACTATTTCCGCCCAGAAAATAGCCAGGAATAGTACCGCCAGCTGCTGCGTCATTCTTCCAGTCATTGATTGTTTCATCCTTAATCGGCATATCTTCTGGGGAAACAGGGTCCTCCGGAGTATATATACTTCCTCCTACCGAACAACCAGCTATCGTACTATAGTGAGCATCGCCATCAATGGTGCAGTCTTCTAAATTTTTAGCCCAGGCATTGCCACCGCCTTCATCATCTTTTATCTTCATGGATCCTATACTTCCGCTATCTCCGGCCGAAATAGCGTCGCCATATATTTTAGTATTGGAGGCGCCTGTAATAGGCCCGTTAGAAAATATATTACCGTGGACCACCGCATTACCATCCATCTTTAACCCCAAATCCCCTACCTGGATGCCATAATAAAAAGAAATGTCAGTAGTTGTAATGATTAATTTAGCTTCAAGACTTCGGAAATGATTTTCGTTTTCTCCGCTAACTAAGACGGTTTTTTGTCTGTTAGTGCCGGAAATATTTATTGTGGCGGTGCTTGAACCAACATTTAATAAATTGGTAGCTATATAATTTTTCCCTTTGATAATTCGATAAAGACTATCTTCTATTCCCCCTTCAGCTGAAAAATAAGCCTGGGTAGAATCAATATAATTTTTTTCTATTTTTTGACTGAATAAAGTTGTTAGGCTCAATGCGGCAATTATCACTATAACTACGCTCAAAATAATCAGTGTAGCCAAAAGAGCGGCAAAACCCCGATTTGGTTTTAAGTCTGCTTTTTTAAGATTAGAATTTATCATTAATTTAGAAACCTTGCAGATTAATGGTCGAAGTTACTTCAATGCTGCTTGAATAGCTTGGCAGCAACGAACTAGCCGCTGTTTCAATGCCCAATGTTATCTGAACTGAAGGCTGCAAAGATGAATTCAATAATTGGCTGAATACTAAATTGGTTATTTTTACATGGTTGCTGGTAATCGAAAAAGGATCGCCTCCTTCTTTCTTCAAACACAATCTTTCGCCGCACTTAAAAAAATCTACAAACGTTTGTTTTTCGCCTGCCAAAGAATCGGTTGCCTGTTCCAGGCTCAGTTGGCCGGGATTAACATCAAAAATTGATGTCGGAGCATAAATACTTTTTGACTTCCTAATTTCAAATGTTATCGCTTCTATGGCCCGCCGGCTGTTATTCAGGACTTCAGCGTTGGCTTTTATTTTAGCGCCTGTCCTGATGGCTCCGATGCCAAAAATAACCAGAGACGCCAGAACCATAATCAAAATCGCAATATAAACTAACATCTCAATCAAAGTAAATCCAGCCTGAGATTTAATATTTATTTTTTTTCCTGCTATAAAGCGAAAATAATAATTCATTATTTCCAGTTAGTTAAATACGAATCAAGCTTAACTTCATAATATCTGCCTTTTTCATTCCATGAAACAACGACAGTAATTTTTCGGGTATTTGAATCAACTGTGCCGATGTCTGAAATATCATCATTGCCATCTCTGAAAACTTGGCTAAAAATAATTCGACGCGAGAAACCATTGATAATTTCTGTTCCCGGAGAAAAAAACCATTTAATAGGATCTCCTCCCTTTTCCGGATGATATTCAGTATCAACCGCCAAAGAGCTAAAATTTACCCAGTTTTCATTCTTGGCTGCCTTGGCTACTTCCATTGCTTCAACTGCAAGATTGTTGGCGACCTGGTTCTGCTTCAAATGTGCTTGTATGCCAATAGCAAAATTGCCTAAAAATCCAAGGCTGGCCAAAGAAAGACTGATTATGGCTGCTGCTATCATTATCTCTATTATCCCAAACCCTTTTTCTCTTGATTTGTTCCTTTTTTGTTTTCTTGGCATTTTATTGCAGACTTGGCGAATCTACCCAAAAAGATGACCCTTGAGATACGCCGCCATCAACATTATAGTTTATTAGATTCTGCCCATCCAAAGAAATATTTAATGCTTTTGTATTATATCGACGGTCCCGATGGATACAAAATAACGTTTGAGTATCCGATAGCTCATGACTATGGATTTTCAATTTCTGATTAATTCCTCCGACTATTAAGATTTCTTCCCAGTTAAATTCTGTCTTGTCTGCATTTAAATATGACTGGTAATCGATGGTTTCTGTATGGCTGTCGTCTGGAAAAAAAAGCGTCAAAGTTGCGGCGCTTTTTGTGTTTTGAGAATACAGTATATGAACGTGCCGGGAGTCTTTCAGCCGGTCCACATCATCAACGCTTGTCGAAGCCAAACTAATTACACCTGAACTTCCTATATAAATAACTTTGTTTTTATTCGCATCGCTGACCATTTCAATTTTTATTGTCCCCTCAGCGCCCGCATAACCAGTTAAACGCTCAAAAGCAACACTTGAGGTGCTGTCGCTCAAATTAATTTGAGAAATTATCAAAGACGAAGGGAGCCAATGAATTTCGCTGTCTGGCGAAGCGGGATCAAAAAAATTTCCTCTAAAAAGAGCGTACTTATTATTTTCAAAATAAATCCCGTAAGAACTGGCTTGTTCAGAGGCCAGGGTCTTGCTTTGGGCAAAGCGCAAAGAATTAATTATTTCTTCTGCCGATGCATTTAAAACCCTCTCTTTCTGGAAAGAATTCATAATAACCAAAACAAAAGCAACTAAAATGCCTAAAATACCAATAACAATGACAAATTCAATAAGGGAAAAACCCTTTTTAACCGGCTTCATTGTTTTTTTAACTCTTAAAATCCTTAAAACTTAAATTGAATCCATCATCGAATACATCGGCTGAATCATTGAGATGGCAAAAAATCCTACTGCGGCACCAATAATAACCATTAGAATCGGCTCAATTATCGTAGCCAATCCTTTAGTCACATTGGCAACTTCTTCTTCATAGAATTCGGCTAGTCTTTTGGTGATATCACCCAGGGTGCCTGTTTCTTCACCGACTTGCATCATTTGGGTGACAATGGGTAAAAAAAGATCTGGATAGCCAGCCAGCGACTGACTAAGCGGCTGACCTTTCTGAACTTCGCGCGATGCGGCCAGGACCGATTCGGAAAACAGGCTGTTGGTCAGGGTGCCGGCCGATATTTCCAAAGCTCTGACAATAGAAACACCGCTTTCAATTAAAGAAGACAAAGTCCTGGCTAATCTGGCTGAATTTATTTTTTTTGAAATATTGCCAAAGATCGGCGCTGCCAAGATTAGCCTGTCAAACAGACGCTCTCCTTTTTTGGTGCGCAAAGTAACCCGCAAAGCGACTACCAAACCGACCAAGACCAAAATGGCCAACCACCACTGACTGCTCAAAAATTCACTGACAGCGATGATAATTCTTGTCGCCAAGGGAAGATCGGCCTCTATTTCTTCAAAGACCGAAATCAGTTTTGGCACGACAAAAATCATCATAGCCGCGCCAATGGCCAGCATCGCCACCAAAATGACAGCCGGATACATCAGCGCGCTTTTGACTTTTGAACGCAAGTCATGGTCTTTCTTCATCTGGATAGCCAAAAGTTTCAAGTTGCCTTCCAAGTTTCCAGAGGACTCACCAACTTTGACCATATTGATAAAAAGGTCAGAAAAAACATCGGGATATTTTGCCAGGGCGTCGCCAAAAGCTATCCCTTTTCTGATATCTTCTTCCAATGCAGCTATCACTTTTGCAAACCGTTTGTTCTTTGTCTGTAAAATCAAGACCTGCAGGGCTTTATTCAAAGAAAAGCCGGCCTTGACCATGACGGATAAATGCCTAGCAAAAAGCATCTTTTCCACCAAAGGCACGCCGCCAAAAATGTTTAAAGCGCTCAATATTCTATTTACGCTGGAGATGGCTGTTTTCCCCGTCTCAACTGGCTTGGCCGAAATTAAAATAAAACCCTCCTGTCGAAGCGCTTTAGCAAGTTCTGAAGCGTTAGACGCCTCCTGCGCCCCGCTTTTTCTTTCTCCTGCCTGAGTAATAGCCGTGTAACTAAATAAAGGCAACCTCCTAATTCCTAATTTCTAATATCAAATTCCTAATCCAGCACCGCGAAGCGGCGCTTTATTAGAAATTAAGAACTAGAAATTGGAAATTTTTTATATTATTCCTTAGTTACTCTCAAAATTTCTTCAATCGTTGTCTCGCCTTCGACCGCCAAGATAAAGCCGTCCTGCAACATTGTTATCATTCCTTCTTTTTTTGCCTGAATTTCAATCTCGCTGGCTGTGGCGCGGCCTACAATCATCTGTCTCATAGTTTCGGTAACTTCTAAGACTTCATAGATACCAACCCGGCCTTTGTAGCCATCCGGGTAGTCCGCTTTTGGTTTCTGTTTATAAAATTCAATATCGCTCCAGTCGTCTTTGGGCCCGATAACTTTCTCTTGGCGCAAAATTTTCAAAATTTCCTCAAGATTGAATTGGCCGCTCAGACTTTTTATCTCCTCAGGCGATAACTTATATTTTTCTTTTAAATCGGGATGTAATTTTCTTACTAGTCTCTGAGCGATAACACAGTTAGCTGTCGAAGAAATCAAAAAAGGCTCAACTCTCATATCGATCAGCCTGGCAAAAGAAGCAGAAGCAGAATTGGTGTGCAGAGTTGAAAGCACAAGATGCCCTGTGAGTGCAGCGTTGACCGCCAGCCCCGCAGTTTCGGCATCTCTTATCTCCCCCACCATAATGATATCAGGATCCTGCCTAACGAGAGACCTAAGGCCGTTGGCAAAAGTCAGGCCAATCTTTGGATTGACCTGCGTCTGATTAATGCGCGGCATGCGATATTCTATCGGATCCTCGATGGTTGATATATTGACCTCGGACGTGTTCAAAATATCCATCATCGTGTAGAGCGTTGTCGTTTTACCCGAGCCGGTCGGGCCTGTCACCAGGATCATGCCATTGGCCTTTCTGATATTCCTTAAAATCCGCTCTAGCGCCTCACCGCGGAGACCAAGGATTTCAAGCGTCATACCCTTGGCGTCTTCTGAAAGCAATCTCATCACTATCTTTTCTCCGTTGTACACCGGCAGAATAGAAACGCGGAAAGAAATCTTGTATTCTTCTGTTTCTGTCTTGAAACGGCCGTCCTGAGGCAACCGGTGTTCGTCCAGTTTCAAATTAGACAAAACTTTTATTCTAGCCACGATTCCCGCCTGAACCTGAGAAGGCAGAACCATTGCATCATGCAAAATCCCGTCTATCCGATATCTAACCACTACTTCCTTTTCCATGGGCTCAATATGGACATCAGAAGCTTTCTGTAAAATGGCGTGTTTAAGCAATGTATCAACAATTTTGACAATTGGCAGTTCCTCGGCCGCTTTTTCCAGCTCTTCTTTGGCCAATTCTTCCTGACCATCTTCTGGCACGGAAATAATCTTGGCTTCTTTTTCTATCAGCTCGCCAAATTCAGTCTGCAGACTTTTTTGATATTGCTTAAGAACATTCTTAATGCTTTCCTGTGAAGTCAGCCTAGGAAGAATTTTTAAACCGGCTTTTTTCTTGATAAACTCTATTGTCTGCAGATCTCCTGGCTCGAGCATCGCCACTTCCAAGTTTCTGCCGGTTTTGCGAAAAGCAACAATGTTATGTTTTCGGGCAATAGGTTCGGGAATTATCGAAAGCACTTCTTTTGGTACGTTTTCTTCTTCCAGATTGACAAATGGAATTCCCAAAATATATGCCTGTAAACGAGACAATTCTTCCTGCTTGACCAAACCCTGCTTAATCAAAACATCGGTCAATTTTTCTTTTGACTTATCCGCTTCTTTCTCGGCTTTTTTAATCTGATTTTCCGTCACCAGACCGCTATCCATTAAAAAAGCCCTGAGTTGGGATGGCACAACCTGCATAAGTTAAATTCCAAATTACTTTTTGATTATTGGTTATTGAAATTTGCAGCTTATTTGGAAATTGTTTTTGGTGTTTGGAATTTTAATTAAACCAGCTCTTTTATTTTTTTGACGACGTCATTAAGCTCATAATTGGCTTTGACTAAATAATTCGTCGCGCCTTCAGAAAGAACTTTTTCTATATCCTGCGGGCTTTCCAGGTTAGTTAAAATAATGACAGGAATACCTTTTGTATTGTCATCTTTTTTCAGTTCTTTTAAAACCGCGAAGCCGTCCATTTTTGGCAGAATAAGATCCAGTAAAATTAAGTCTGGCTTGATTCTTCTGACCAGAGATAAACCGCTTTGGCCGTCCAGAGCGCTCTGAACTTCATATCCCTCCTGCTCCAGAGCCCGACCTAATGTTTTTTGAAGAGTCGGCTCGTCCTCAATAAATAGAATCAGTTTGCTCATTGTTTTTTAAAAAGCGGGGGTATTGCCGACAAAAACATCTCCGCCCCGGGCGGATGGCCGCGTTTTTTGGAGGCGATACCCAAACGCCTATTTATTTAGCTATTGGAATTTTAAAATAAAAAGTTGTACCTTTGTTCTCTTCAGACGTAAACCAAATCTGTCCCTTATTGGTGTCAATAATCGCCTTAACTATAAAAAGTCCTAGGCCAGTGCCGACAGTTTCATGCTTCATCGCGTTATCTGAACGGAAAAATTTCTGAAAAATATTTTTCTGCTGTGCCCTTGGTATACCAACTCCGTCGTCGGCAACAGAAACCTCTATGTAATCCCCCTTCTGTCGAGCCGAGATATCAACCGTTCCTCTGCCTTTGCTGTATTTTATTGAATTTTCGATCAGATTTGTAAAAACCATTCTGCATTTTTCCTGGTCCGACAAAATCAGTGGCAAAGCATCCTCAATTTTTAAATTGAGGACAATATTCTTGGCCTTAGCCAAAGGTGCCACGTCGACAATCGCTTCTTCGGCAATTTTTTTTATTTCAATCGGCCTCAATTCCATTGGTAAATTGCCCATTTCGATTTTAGTCACATCAAGCAGATCATTTATCAATTTCATCATCCGATGATTGCTTTCTTTAATTATTTCAAGATACTCCTCCTGCTCGGCTGTCGGCTTACCCAATCCTCCCGTCATCAAAAGATCGCTGGCCCAACGCAACGAAGAAAGAGGGGTGCGCAGCTGATGAGAAGCGATCCTGATAAATTCCATCTTCATTTTGTTTGCCTGCAACAATTTGTCAAAACCCTGAACAATGACAGACCCAATGATAAAAATAATCAGAGAAACCACGATTGTAATGAGCGCGGTAATTTCAGGTTCATCTGTCAGGCGTGTTGAAATTATATATGTGCTTATCATCGCTACTATGTTTAAAAGACCCAAAAGCACAAACAGAAAACCTGGGCATTGCCACAAAGATATACTGTTTTCTGTACAATCCCTAAAAAGCGGAAATTTTTTAACTATTTTCCTTCCGTCCATATTAAATGAATCTTATTGCTTATTAGTTAATATTATATCACATAGAGAGCAATCTTAAAAAATAAGCCTGGGGAAAACTCAATTGCTTTAAAATTACCAGCTTGAAATAAACATATTTTTCAGGTAAAATTAATTTGTTCCGGGCCGTCGTATACCGGTAGCCCCGTACCAGAGCGAAGCACGGTACGGGGTAAATACATATGCACGCCCCGTACCAAAATTTAACGGAGTGTAGTATAACGGTAGTACGCCTGCTTTGCCTGCCCGCCAATCGCCTATGCCGGGGCATAGTGCAACGGTAGCACGAGTGCTTTGGGAGCACTTAGTCCCAGTTCGAATCTGGGTGCCCCGACGGCTCAAGGCATTGGCAGGCGGGGAAGCAGGTGGCCTGGGTTCAATTCCCAGCACTCCGACCAATTCAGACATTTTGAAAATTCAGGAGCATTTGATTGCTCGCTCGCCCCGCCTTCGATGAGATGTTAACTTAATCAAGTTTATATGGATACACAAAACTCACAATCTAACACTTTAATCAAAGCAGGATTTATAGCCGGAGTATCTTTAGTTTTAGGCTTGCTTTCCGATTATTTTTTCTACGGCAAAATCCCAGGTATTTCCTTTCCACTCTATATCCTTCTTGTTGTAACCGGGCTTTTTGCTACTGCAAACATCCTCAAGAAACAGATAAGCAAAAAAATTATTTGGCTTTTCGTTCCGCTCACATTTTTCAGCGCAATGGTTTTTGTTCGTTCGAGCGGCTTGCTCACGTTTCTGAATATAAGTGCTTCTTTGTTGCTCTTGCTTATCATTGCCGAAGTATCGTTTGGTGAAAAAATAAAAAACTTTTTGATCTGGCATTATGTAAAAATCTTTTTCCTTCCCTTTAAGTTTATTCGTCCATTATTTCAAACATTGTCTGACTTATTCTCTTTGCGCGGAGCGAATAAGGGACAAAAAGTTTTATCACAGGCTGTCAAAGGCATCTTAATGACGATCCCCGTTCTGTTTGTCTTTCTGCTTCTTTTTTCTTCGGCAGATTTGATTTTCCAAAAGTATGTTTCGGATTTGATTGGTATTGATATTGAACCGGAAACAATTTTTAGGCCTATTTTGGTTTTGATAGCGACACTTGTTCATATTGGCGCATACAGTTACTCCTTTCGAGAAAAAGAAATTAAAATTGCCGCACGGCAAAATGGCAAGGGTCATAGTGTTGGACACATAGAAAGTTCTATTTTATTTGGTTCGGTTAATATTCTGTTTTTCATCTTCATACTTGTTCAATTAACTTATCTTTTCGGAGGCGAGAGCAACATATCGGCTCAAGGTTTTACTTATGCCGAATATGCGCGGCGTGGCTTTTTTGAGCTGATAGCTGTGGCTATTATTTCTTTGCTCTTGCTCTTGCTCGCAGAAAGATACGTCGTCAAAAAAGAAACCGATCATGCGTTAGGATTTAAAATTTTAAGTACCGCGCTGGTTGTCCAAGTAATTTTAATCATGGCTTCTGCCTTTACCCGTTTATCTCTGTACGAACAAGCTTATGGATTTACAATATTGAGATTATATAGCCATGCATTTATCATTTTGTTAGCGGTGATTTTCTGCTTGTTACTCTACAAAATTTACAAGGACAAGCAAGAAAACATTTTTGCTTTTCGTGTTTTCATTTCAATTGCGTTGTTTCTGACCGTTATAAATTTTCTTAATCCGGATGCATTTATCGCGCGCCGCAACATTGAACGGTTTGTTGCTACTGGAAAACTTGATATTTACTATTTGAGCCGCCTTTCAAGCGATGCCATACCAGATACTATTAAGGTATTAAACATATCCAATGATGATTTGAGAAAGGGTTTCAGTCGCGAGCTATACCGGCGCACTCAAAATGGCGATTCTCTTTATTTTTCAAAATGGCAATCGCTTAACATATCACGGATGAAAGCAGATAAAATTCTTAACTTAAAAATGCGCGAGCTCGAACAATGCAAAGATTATCAGCAACAGAATTTTGATTCGGTAGAAAGCTACGACTAAAATATAATCGTACGGCGTGCCAGCTTCGTTGGCACAAAATTCGGCGGCGGAAAGCAAGAGCAGACCAAAAGAGAAACAAAGACTCTGCTTATGGGGGCCCGCCCGAGCGTTCAGTTTGGCACGCGCCTGCCCGCCGAAGCCTCGGCGCAGGCTGGAAGCGCGCCGTCAGTCTTGTTCAAAATAGATTCAAGCTTCTTTCAATAATTGCGACAATAATAGCAGATAGCCAATGGCGAATGGAAAATCGGTATTTAACGATTTGCTATAAACTAAGCAGGCGGGTATAGTATAACGGCTATTACTCCAGTTTTCCAAACTGGTGACAGGGGTTCGATTCCCCTTACCCGCTCCATAACCATACAGACATTTTTATGTTATTGTAAATAAAAAATTGCTTCTTTCGGATAGCCGTTTTTTTATTAAAAGTAATTATTTGATTTTTACATCTGACAGCTGGCAGAGCCAGCTTTTTTATTTTTCAAAACCAACTTTAAAATAGCCCAAATTTAACTGTAATCGCTTGACTTTAATTTTTGGATATGATATACTATAAGCATCAAAGTGCCCAGAGGGCTTTTTTTATTCCTGATAAATGCATATAAACACAACTGACCCTTGAATAACCATTTATTCGAAACCTATGAATAAATCGGCAAAAATAATATATTATGTTCTCGCTCTTCTTATATTGGCTGCGCCGATATCGGCTTCTGCCGATAATCAAAATCACTTATGGGAAAAAATCAGCTTCTTGTCTATTATGGGCTCAAATCATAACGTTAGCTCTGACCAATCAATATATCACCAATTAACGTCCGCTATAAATAACTTTATTACAACCTCTGATTTTAATATAACAGAACAAAAAGGGGCAGAAGAAAAAACACCAAATTATACCGTCAAAGCCAAACGAAAAATTATCGCTACTGCCTATTCCAGCACCCCCGACCAGACCGACAGTTCGCCTTTTATTACCGCTAATGGTAGTTTCGTCAAGGATGGAGTGGTTGCTGCTAATTTTCTTAAATTCGGCACCATGGTCAGGTTCCCTCAAGTTTACGGCGATAAAATCTTTGTCGTTGAAGACAGGATGGCCCCAAAAAACAGTCACAAAATTGATGTCTGGATGGAATCCCGCTCCCAGGCCCTGCAGTTTGGAGTAAAATATCTGACAGTGGAAATCCTTGAATCATAATCAAAATCATGTTGAACTAACTGATGATTAAAAAAGAGGCCTGTTCAAAAACAGGTCTCTTTTTGTCTTTTTTAAACATTCTCCCCTTTTTCAATCTTTAATCGCTAGGAGCTGGCCTAGAATAACATTTTTCTTCTTTAACAATTTCCTGATAACAAAACTTAAATATCAACTAAGGTAATCCACCAGTTCTACTGGTGCGACTTGAAAAGGTTTGACCGTCCAGCTCCCGTATCTATCTGAGGCGTCGAAGAATCGTTTTTGGCCGACAAGAATGAATGCTGTTCGTGCTTTGGGTAAGATTGGCAGCTTTAAAGCAGTTTCTGTAGTCATAAAAAGACTGCTAGATTCTAATTCGACTGTCAGATATTATGCTGCTGATAATCCTTCGGATTTAGTGATTTGTTTAACTTTAAACTTAAGTAGAGCTTTTAAAATAAAGAAAAGAGAAATTTTATGTTTATCTTTCATTAAAATATTTCCTCCAAAATTTAATCATTAATGTATTGTTTATTTTGTTCCTTTGGTTTTTCTTCTGTTTCCCTTATCTTCTTTTTCAATTCCGCCATTTTTAGCTCGCGGCCAACAGGAAAGGCTAACTTTTATGGCAGTTGATAGGCTGCTGACACGTGCTGAAAATCGGTCGCTTCGGATGGGGATGGGAGCGCATCTTTATTAAAATCAGCCGAATTAGGCGCTCAGTAATTTATTCGTTTCTGTCCTTATTTTTTCTTTGACAGAAATCCAGTCCATAGGTTTAATCATTTTGGGCATCGGGTCGCTTTCTGCGTCTTCAAAATATGCCAGACTTTTTAAAATATGAATCTTGTTGTATTTAATGCCGCTGAATTTTTGTTCAAAAAGATTTATTAATTCTCTAAGGGAGTATTTTTCTAAAAGAAAATATAAGTCAATAAAATCTTTTTTGCTGGCGCGCTGGGAAATCGCACTGATTTTCATAGCGGCGATATCCCGTTCGTCTGCTATATTTATATTTTCAAAGCGAACAAAAGGAAAAAGCTGTTTATAATCGTAATAAAAAAAACTCACTCGGATATTATCAAGTGAACCGTGGATTGTGCCATCTGACTCGCCGGCAATTTCGAGTTGACCCAGTCCCGAAATAACCTTCTCTATTTCAAGGTTGGAAAATTTCTGTGACGAGAACCAGTCAAGGTCGATTGATTCCCGATGGCCAAATTGCAGAGCCAAAGCCGTGCCGCCGGCCAGATAGAAATTTTTGGCAATAGAAACCCCACTTATCTTTGCCAGGACAGTTCTTGTTTGTTCGCTGATTGATTCAGGATGCATTCGTCTTCGTTAATATTAAAAAATTGGCACCAAAACGATAATGATTTTTTATCCAGATTCCTGCTTTTTTTCAAAACTTCTTTTATGGTGGCTGGGCCATAAAAATCGTTTGCCCAACGGAAGTCTTCTTTGTCTCCAAACATTAAAATCCTTTCAATAACAAAACGGTTGTCTTTTTTGGGATCAATAGCCGTGATATCCCAGAATAAGTTTTGTTTTTTGAGGGTTTCCATGGTTATATTATATCACAATTCCTGCTATTTTACCACTCTTTTTTAAGGGTTTGATTTTGAATTTTTAAATTAACTTTATTGCCGAAAATTTGCTTTTATTATATCACTTTCCTCCATTAGAGGTGAAGTTTTGTAACTATTCACCCCGCCCTGAATAAAAAAACCCAACAATAGGCCGGGTATAATAACTCGTTTTCTTATCAATAGCTTCGCAACATTTGACCAGGAGTTTTAAGGTTAATTCCAAGGTCTAATCTCCCGTTATTGTAGTAATCAAGATATTCGGGCAGTCGTTTATTGATCAAGTCAACATCAATGGGTAATTTCCTTAAAAATTATTCCTGTAATGTCCAATTAAATCGTTCAAGGTGTCCGTTGTCGTTTGGTTGCCTGACTCGGCTATGCCGGTGATTGATCTTTATCCGTTCCGAAAAATTCTGTGAGAATTCAGAGCCGTGATCGGATTGCAGACAACTAAATCTAAAAAGAAATTCCTGCTGAGCATTCTTGATGAATCTTAGACTTTTTCGGCAATTCATTCTATCGCTGGCGCACGCGATTGCCCATCGGGAATGCACATCAAGCAAGGTATACAGACAGATTCCGGCTTTTTGATCTTCCATTAAGTGAATACTATGTATCTGAACCTGGACAGATTATTTTTCAGCTTTCTGCCCCAGTGCCTCTCTTATTTTTTTCACCATCTGGCCCGGCGTAACGTTGGATTTGAGAACGAAATCATTGGCGCCAAGGTCAGAGGCCTGCTCCCTAAATTCTTTTTCGTCGAAATTAGTAAACACTATTATCGGGATGTTTTTGGTAGTGGAATCTTCTTTTAATTTAATCAGAACATCAATGCCGTTTTTTTCGCCGGGCAGAAGAATATCCAGTAGGATGAGATCCGGCTTTTCAACTTTTATCATCGGAATTGCCTCTTCGCCTGTTTTGGCCGCAACAAAATCAAAACCTTCCTGCATAAGCTTGGTTCTATATATCTCAATATGATTTGGCTCATCTTCAACAAAGAGTATCTTTATCATGGGTATTTATATTATACCACAAACCTTCTTTAGTTAAAATCTATATCTCATACAAAAACATTTTTCCCGGATAACCTTCTATCACTTCTTTTGGCTGCCAGCCATGCAATGAAAAAGAATAAGAAATGATTTTTGTGCCCGGCTTTAGCTCTTTTTCAAATTTTGGCTTAAGCCTCTCCATGGCGTGAGGAGAGAGAAAACAAAAAATGACATTAGCTTCCGACAGATCTTGATTGTAGAAGTTTTTAAAATAGAGCTTGGCGCCTTTGGCGCGATGGAACAACAGATTGAGCCGGCCAATTAGATAAACTATTGGCGAAAGCTCAAAGCCCTCAGTTGAAGCGCCAAATTCGCTCTTGGCGATTATCATCGCCCTGCCATCCCCTGCTCCCAGGTCATATAGCTTCTGGCCGAGCTTGATCTGGGCCAGCTCAAACATTTCTCTTATTGCTTTTTTTGGCGTGAAAACATAAGGCGCGCCGATAAAGAAACTGTAATATGAGATGGCGAGGGAAATCGCCAGAATGAGCAAAAAGACGCCGAGAAAGATAGAGAGAAGCATAGTATTTAAATCCAAATGTCAAAATCCCCGCCCGCCAAAGCCGATTGGATGAACAATGGGATATTGATGAAAAAAACTAAA
>Ga0154658_118_pt1 | contig 86815 bp, 86 predicted proteins | sample Rifle2008BG13ft_FD_116087 | JGI IMG/M metagenome (GOLD analysis project Ga0154658, IMG submission 116087) | Candidatus Portnoybacteria bacterium RBG_19FT_COMBO_36_7
CATGGCAGGAGGTACGCCAATTATTGCTTCGGATGTAGGCGGTATTCCCGAAATGATAACCGACAATTTCAATGGTTTTTTAATCAAACCGCACGACTCCGAAACATTGGCCGAAAAAATTATGCAAATCCTCGAAAATCCTGATCTAGCGCAAACCTTCAGCAAAAACTCTTTGGAAAAAGTTAAAGATTTCTCGCTGGAAAAAATGATAGAAAAGACCGAAAAACAATATTAAAAATCCCCGCCAAAATGAACGGGGATTTTTTATTGAATCAATGATTAAGTTATTCAATTTTTCCGTAAATATACCGAATCTCATGCTGATCGTTCTGCCAGACAATATGGGCTGTATTTTCAGAATCAACCAAAACCCGCAACTGGATAATTTGTTGAAGATTTTCAGTAGCTGTTTCTGTTGCCTGTCGCTGGCCGCTGTCTTTTAAATAAGAAAAATTTATCCCCCATCCTTCTGAATTATAATCGGCCCAAAAAATATAGGGCTTGTTTTTATTATTCAGCATATTGACTGTTGTTCCGGTGCTGGATCCGGTTTCTGATGTTGAGCTTGAGTTTGACCAAATAATTACTGGCTGATTGCCTACGTCCAAAATAAAATCAAATATCTGGTCATCCGGCGTTGAAGTAGAAATTTCATAGATCAATTGCGGCTCGCTCCATAAAAAAGGAAATGCAGAAGTTGTAGTTGACGCAATATTGCTGGGCGCACAATAATCTGTCAAATCACAGGCGGAAATTTTATAATAATATCCTGTTTCCGATTCCAAAGTTTCGTCAATAAAATCAGTTGATGTTGTTGCCGCGACAATCGTCGTACTAGCCGAACTAAATAGATTATTGTAGGAACGAATAATTTTATAATCATTTAAATCAGGCAGAAAGCTTTCTGTCCATTTTAATTTAGTGGATGTCGCGTTCGTTTCTTGCGGCTCATAAAGATAGAAAAATTCAAGATCAAAAACACTATTCTGCGCCCTAGGCGTGCCGTTAACCGGCTGGCCGTCTACATTTAAACCATTACGACTAGATGTGCTGTTTGACTGCCAATTACCCGGAATATCATATACCAAATAAGGATTCACCCGCTCCATTGATCTATAATCAGGCGCGGCTTTGCCTGCCAGCCACCCGCCAAAGCAATCAACGATATCAATGATCTGGTCTTTTTCATCAACCAGCCGCAGATTCTCGCCGGAATTTGATAAACCGCTGCCGCCAAAACTTTTTGCCAGATCGGCTGTTACATCGCTGACGGTTATATCGTCTGTGCGCTCGATCAAATAATAATCATGGGCATTAATTTGGCCCTGCAAAGCCACAACAGTGGTTGTTGCGTCTTTTCCTTCAGCAATAAGCCAGCTGTTTAAATTAACAGAATAATTTGATTTATTATAAAGCTCTATCCATTCATCAGCCGTCGCTTTGCTTGAAGTTCCAGTTCCGGCCCAAGCAATCTCATTAATCACAACCGGATAAAAATATATCGGCGCCTCAATTTCCTGCCAGTCGCTTGTTAAGTTACTGATATTCGTGGCACTTGCTCTGAAATAATAAGTCATTAAATCATGAGGCACCTGAAAAACGGTGCTGGTGGCGGTGGTTGAAGCCAGCCAATTTTGCCAATCACCAAAACCATATTTTATTTCAATATCGTAAGTTAATATATCTGTTGACGAACTCTGCCAATTAACAGAAAATTGACGGGAAGTTATGCTGTAATCAGAAAAAAAGATCGAAATAACGGGTGAAACGGCAGGAGTGCTTGTGGCAGCCGGCTCTTCTGGCTCCTCCTCGTCTTCTTGTTCTTCTTCTGTATTTTTTGTTGTGGCCAAAATTACCGGCGGCTCTGAAACTGGAGGAGGCGGAACAATCGGTTTAAATCTTCTTTCAGAGATCTGCGAAGGAATTTCCGGTTTGGAAATCTGCTCCTGTATCTCAGATTCAGTCCCTGATTCGGGATGAAAAATTATTTCAGTTGGATTTTCAAAAGCAATAGTTTTAGATGACAGACCAACCAATGGTTTTATTTCTTCTGTCTGGCCGGAATCAAACGGTTTATCTATTTTTTCTGTTGTATCAGTCCGACTATCTTCTTTGTCTGGCTGCTTAAAGGTTGTCGAGATTGAACCAAATAGCGGTTCTTTTATCTTGCTCTGCCGATTCTGAAGATAAAAATAACCGCCAATCACCAAAGCGGCTAAAACGATAATTCCGGCAATAATTTTTATTTTGCCCATAATCTTTTAATTTTTATTATTACGCCGGCTCTGTTATATTCCCAGCGATTTAATGAATTCATCAGCCGCGGCTTTCATTTCCGGATTGAGTTCGGCAGCTTTCAAAGCCGCTTCTTTGGCTTTGATTTTGTCACCTGATCTTGAATAGAGATCAGCCAGAGCCGCGTAATAATCGGCATTTGTTGGCGCAAGCTCAATAGCTTTGAGCATATACTCTATAGAAGACTGGAAATTATTGTGGTTCGCAAAAACTTCGGCGATTTTCTTATTTTGATCATCAGTTAAAGAAGATTCCTGTTTAAATTGAGACAGAGCTTTTTGTCCGTTTTCTAAATCGCCGGAGGCAAAATAGACAAGAGTTAAATTCCAGATTGACTCAGAGGCTCTTGGATTCAGCTCCACCGCTTTTTTAAGTAAGTTTATTGCCTCTTCTGTCTTTCCCTGCCTTAACCTTACTTCAGCCAAAGCATAGATAGTAATTTGCCTGTCCGGGCTCTGTTTCTGGGCTATCTCTAAAATTTCAGCTGCCCGGGCAAATCTTGTTGAATCGTACTCGGAGGCCAAAAGGTTCAGCTGGCCGACAGATAATAAATACCTTGTATCAAATGGGCGTTCTTTGGCATTTTCGTCTCCCTGGGCAAGAGCAAAATCAATAAACTTCTTGGCAGATTCTTTCTCGGACGAGGACTCATAACCCAATATTGTGTTTTTTACCGTTTCAAAAAGCTGCAGTCTGACTTCAAAGCGGCCGAAAGTGCCGTAGCTTAATGATTTTTCAAGGCCATCAAGTATGACAGTCGACCCAAGATTTTGTTTTCTCAATGTATCAATACAATAGTAGCTGGCCGTTGCCGGCTTAATGTTGATGAAATACACAACAAAGATAAAAATTGCCAAAGCAAAAATGTAAGCAAAAATGTTGGGCGTGGCGCTAGTCACCCCGGGACTAGACTGTTTAACAGAATCCTCTTCCGTTTTTCCGACCCAGCTGACAAAAGCCAGAACCGTGAAAAAAGGCAGATAAGAATACAACATGTCAAAGACAAAGAAATTTTCGGCAAAATAACCGACCATCAGCACCCCAAAAAGGGCCATGTTCAAAAAATCTATGCGCTTGCGCCTGAATGCCCGCCAAAGAGTCGCAAACACTGCGCCAAAGATCGCCAGATAGCTTAAAAATCCGAGAATTCCGGTGGTTATCAGGGTGTCAAAAACAATGTTATGCGCCCGGTCAAACCAATTTTCAGTCGGAAATAAATTCGGGTCGTAATATCTGTTAAAAACAGTGGCATAATTCTCCCAGCCCCAGCCCAATATCGGCCGCGCGGCCAAACCTTTCAAGCTCATTTTCCAGGCCAGCAACCTTGTCTGAACGTCCATGCCAGAAAGCGATATTGTGGTCATGCGTGAAAGCGTCACCGAGCTTCTGATAAAATCGGTATTTCTAAGCATATAGACGGAAGCGCCAAAAACAACAGACAGGATAAGCGAAATCAGCGCTATTTTTTTTATTTTCCGGCGGAATTTTGCCATAAATTCCTTTTCTTCCTGCCCTTTGGGCCAAAAAGCCAACGCCAAAAAAAACAAGATTACCGAAACTGCCAAGCCGACAACAGCACCTCTGGTCTCGGTCCAGTAAAGCATCAGGATGCTGAATAAAAACGCAACGCCGTAATATATTTTCCAGTTTTTTGACTGCTTCTGGAAAAACATAAAGACAATGAAAAAAAGAACGAATAAAAGATAGGCGGCAAAATAAGCCGGGTTACCAAAAGTTGAGGAAACTCTTCCCTGGCCTGCCAGAAGAAAGCTTTGAATGTTCAGTTTCTGGCCGAGGGCAAAAAAAGAAAGAAGCAGGCTGACAGCGATAAAAAAATCAAAAATGAGCAGCCAGTCTTTTTTTGTCTTAAAAACCGAGGCCAAAATCAAAAAATAGGCAAAATAATGCAGAAGGGTGACAATGCCGGTCATTCTTTCATAAGCGCTCCAGAAGCTTAAACCGAAATTGACGCCAAAAATTGAAGCCAAAATGACAATGAACAAAAAAAGCGAAATTGCCCAGAAGATCCTTGAGCGCTTCGGCCGGTATTCGGGGCGGCTGATTATCAAAATGAGCCAGAGGAAAAACGCAATTTCAACCACGATCTGGAAAGCGGCGGTTTTGGGAAAAACAAAGGGAAAAATAAAATCGCTGCTGACAACCAATGGGGCAAAAAGAGAAATTATTATCAGTGCTTTAATAATTGTCGCTAAAGTTTGGCTTTTCATTTTATTGATTTAAATTATTATAATACTCTTCTATCTGCCTGCCGATTTCTTCGTCTGTCTGGCGGGCCTGCAAAATTATATTTTCGGCTTTTTCTCTCTCGTTCTTCAATGAATAAGCCGCCACCAAAATCATATAAGCTTCCTTTTTCATCGGGCTTAATTCTTTAATTTTTTCTCCCTGCTCTATCGCCGAGTCTATTCTTTGCTGATCATTGTTTAAAAAATAAAGATTCATCCAGGCCAAAGCAATATAATTGCGCGCCTGAGAAGGCGAGCGGACTATCGTCTCGGCCAAATATGATGTTATCAATTTATATAAATTTTCATTTTCAGTCAATTGCGGATCATCCTGGGTACCTTCAAGATACCATAACGCAGCCTGATAGACGATCTCGTCGGAAGCAAAAGTTTTCTCTTCCACCGCTTTTTCAAGGAGGGGCCCGACTTGACTGTAATTTTGCGATTCAAGAGAAAATATCTGATTGCCTGCAATACTGGCCGAGATTACCTTAATATTCAAAAAATATACCGAAAAAACAGCGATAATGGCAAAGCTGCCCAATAAAATCTTTTTGCCAAAATTCATTACGGCAGGATAAGTTCTCGGCTCGGAGGATTGCTCTCTGGCCGCCAGGTAATAAAAATTTATCAGCGCCAGAACAAAAAACAGCATCAAAAAAGAAACAAAAGTATCAAAGACAAAAAGATTTTGGACCAAATACGCCAAGAGCAAGCCGACAAGAAAAACCGTCAAAATAAAAATTCTGAAAGTTATTGTGCCGGCCTTGTCTTTTTCTTCAGGTCTGTTTTTGGTGCCAATAACCTGATAAAAATTTCGCCGGCTGATCTTTTTAAGATAGAAAATAGCTATCGCCATGAGCGCCAGATAGCTTAATAGCCCCAGCCAGCCGCCCGCCACGCCGTAATCAAAAATAAAATTATGCGCCCGGTCATACCAGGCCTCATAGGGCAGAAGGCGCGCGTCAAAATATTTATTGATGGCCACTTCATAATTTTCCGGCCCCCAGCCAAACACCGGCCTCTCCCGCCACGCTTTCCAGGCTTTTTGCCAGAGAATAAGCCGGTTTTGCGCAGTTACGTCTTTTAACGATATTGAAGCAAGGCGATTCAAATCGGGATTATTTTGCACAAATGAACTATTTCTGAAAGCAAAGATCAGGCCGCCCAAAATTATAATTGCCGCCAAAAAGGCCAAAAAATATTTTCTGAATATTTTGGCCGGGTAAAAAAGCGCAAAAAGAATCAGGTACAATATCGCGCCGGCAAAAAAACCCACATATCCGCCTCTTGTGCCTGTCAAAAAAAGCGCGCCAAGCTGAATAAAAAAAGAGGTAACCCATAAAATTGTCTGCTTATCTTTCCAATTTCTTTTTTCTGCCCAAGAAAGAAAGATTAGATATCCCGCAAAAAATATATTGAATATTAAATAACTAGCCAAGAATGCCGGATTGCCGATAGTGCCAAAAACGCGGCCAGTCTCGGGCATTGTTGCACCAAGACTGAAAAATCTCTGCAAAATTGCCAACAGACCGACAAAAGAACTGACTGCCACAGAAATCTTAAGCAAATTAACCCAGCTTTTTTCTGTTTTGAAAATTCCGGCCAGCATCAGAAAAAATGCGCCAAAATGCAGCAGGCCAAAAAAGCCGAGCATCCGCTCAAGATTCCCCCAAAAGCTTAAATAAGAATCCACGCCAAAAAGAGATGAAAGAAACAAAACCAGCAAAAATGCGCCGACCGCGATTAAAAGCGTGGTTTTTTTTGGCCGGAAAGCCGGGTATTTCAAGGCCAGGTAAAAATAAAAAAACGCCGAAATCTCAATAAGAATGCGGAAAGAAAATGCCTTGATGGAAGTATAAGGAAAAAGAAGCGAGGCCGATACAAGAAGTGGAGTTGCCAAGCATAATACCAGCAATATTTTTACCAGCCAGAGAATGCGGTTATCTATTTTGGATAAAATTAAATTCATTCAAAATTCCTAATTTCCAATTCCCGATTTCTAATAAAAATCGGAATGTCTAATGCCAAAATTTAAAAATTGAACATTTGAGAATTAGACATTTTATTGAAAATTGGTAATTGGTAATTGAAAATTTACAAAAATAATTTTTGAGATTATTTTTGTTGTTTCAGCTCTTCTAAATCCTGCCTGGCGGTCTCGTTATCGGGATTTAGCTTAACTAATTTTTCATAAAACTGGATTGCCTTTTCGGTCTGATTTGTTAAACGATAATAGGATGCTAAAGAGCTAATGATATTAACATCATCTATAAATTTATTTAAGGCTTCTAGCAGCGTCTGTTCATAAAGCGCTTCCTTGCCGGGAATTTTGTAGCGGTAAATATCGGCTAAAGAAAAATAAAAATTTATATCATTGGGATCATTTTCAATAGCTTTTTTGATATTTTCTTCCGCTTTAGCCGGCTCGTTCAAAAAGTTCGCGTAGAGATCACCTAAATTGGCGAATGGCGAGCTGCTTTTTGGCCTAATCTGTCCGGCATAGATCCAAACGTCTCTGGCTCCTTCGTAATCATTGACTGTTTTTTTTAATATCCCCAAAGTCACCCAACTGTTAAAGTCATCTGGGTTTTGCTGCAATTTTGATTTAAGATTTTCAAATTGCCCCTGAAATCTCTGGACATAATCCGCTGATAACATCGTGTCTTTGACCTCAAAACTCAATAATTTTTCAACGGATGTCTGTTCGTTTTTTGGCCCGAACCAGTCTACCAGATAGCCTTTTTCATAAACGTAAAAGTTGCCGGCAGCAATTAATAAGATAACGAAAATGATGGCAAAAAAAATTTTAGACATTTATTTAGCACCTTTATAAAAAATCAGCTTTTTTATTCTATCACATTTTTTCAAAAAATGAAAGACCCCCGCTAATCCGCCAACTGGCGGAGGCGGGGGTCTTTTTGAATCCCTCACAACTTCCTACGTCCGTCTAAAACGAAACGTACACAAGTGGAAGCGAGGGCCCGAGTCAGAAAATTTATCCTGAGTTTGTCGAAAGATTAGAAGCTCAATGTCTGAGCGGTCAAGCCGGAAGCCGGCAAGCCTGAAACCAGATAACCATTGGTCCAGTCAGCTGTAGCAGTTGAATGAGCTGCTTTGCTGAAATCAGACCAGATAAAGTTATCGTCGACATCTGGAATAGCAGTCGCATCAACCCCCGCAGCGGTTGTCATATGCGTGCCCCAAGCTTGACGAGGACTGGTATCACCACGCAAATATGTTACCACAGTTGCGTTAGTGGTTGCGCCAGTAACTGTTCCGCGCACAACGAAATCTCTATAGGTGCCGGCCGAAACCGTCCTAGGAGTCGCTGTGCCGCCCGGAGTGCCGGGAGAAGCCATTAAGACAACATCAATATCATTTGTGCTAACACCAGGCATAATAAGTTGAGTGCTGCTGGCATAAAGCACTGTGTTTCCTCCGCTAGTCACATCAACCAAATTAAAGTAAGTGACATTGGCAACAGTAGTTGAGATGCGGAAGGTAAATTTGTATAAATCGATATCGCCTTTGGCATCAGCCGCTACTCGGAATTTAAGCAAGTCCATATCGCTGTTACTCAACTTGGTTGTTGATACATCAAGTTTAGACACGGTCGGAACAGACCTGTAAATATAGGCGTATGGCTGGGCCGTAACTGTGCTGTAGTTGGCGATCTTTGCGCCCGAAGACATACCAGTCGCTTCGTTTTCTGAAGTGCTGGTTGAAGGCCAGAAGTTAATTGCCAATTGATGACCGGCAATCGCTGTTGGATTACTCGTATCATCCATACTGGCAATATCAACTTTTATTCTCACCACCTTATCAGTGTTTGCAGGTAATACCAATGGCGTTGTGAAGACAATGGTTGAGCTGGCATTAGTTGAGCCGGCTATTGCATTGCCTATTCCAAGCACACTGCCGCCTGCATTCAGCAAGGTTTCGTCTGGACCGTAGACATAGACTTTGGCAATATCATTACAGGTTGAGCTGGCAGTCGTTACTGTGTCCCAAGACGAACTGGCTGATGTCAGAGATAAGCGAAGCTTGGTAATGTTAATCTGCTCCGAAGTTGCTCTGAAGCGCAAAGCGGTCACAATGTTGCCAGTGGTATTAGCAGCAATCAGTCTTCCGGTCGGACTGGAAGAATCCAGAGCCACGCTCCATTGACCGGCTGCCGCAATTGTCATTATAGCCCCAAATTCAGACGTAGTCGTATTAACCGTAACAGTTTGACCGGTTGAAACGCCAGTCGCTGTCACATTGGTTGTAACGCCATCTGTAAAGCCCCATCTCTGGGTATTGCCAGTGGCAGCTGTTGCAAGAATATTGCCTTTCACCGCAATTGTCTTTGAAGTCCCTTTGGTAATAACCAGAGGGTTGTCAAAGGTAACAGTGTTGGCTCCCGGATTAGCCGCAGCGGAAGGAGTGATGATGTTGGAACCCGTATTTAACGCAGTAGTGTCGTCGAATAATTGAACGCCAAACACGTCGGTTGCTGTGGTATAAGCATTTCTCAAAACAACTTGAGTAACCCTAACGTCTTCTCCCGAAGCAGATGCATCAAATATAATATTGCTGAAAATGTAGCCTTGTGTTCCCGCAATGACTGACTGGGCAACAGGAGTACCGCCAATATGAACTGCCAGCGTACCGCCTCTAATAGTCATTATATTGCCGTAGATATTTGAGTTAGGAGTAACAGTGATGCTGTTGCCGGTGATTGCGCCGGTGGCTCCGGTTATTCTGGTTTGCGGTGTGGCGAATCCGACTGCAATTGTGTCACCTGCCACAAAATCGGTGCCCACATTACCTTTAACTAAGACCTGGGTTGTACCGACCGGCAAAGAGACAGAACCAGTGAAGGTGGCCGTGCTATCTGGATTAGCAGTAGTAGTATCTGCTCCACCATTAACAGGGCCGGCTAAAACCGTACCATCGGCTTTAGCTAAGACAATGTTGGTAATATCCGAAGAACTGCCATTACCGGTTAACGCCCCAGCCGTAATATCAATGTCCAGGATAATGCTGGTTGGTCTTACTTCTTCGCCCTGAACAACAAAATCAAAGGAACCAAGGATTTGGCCGGTTGCGCCTCTTGTAATGTTAGCTGTTGGCGCGCCTGTGGTGCTTTTATCAACTCTTAATGCGCCACCGCCGATAGTGACATCTGAGCCGCCAAAATACGGCGAGGCATTAATATCTATAAAGGTATTGGTGTTGCCAGGAGTCCCATAATCAGTAGTCCCAAAACTTAGCACGATATAATAACCGTAGGTATTGCCCTTGACCACAATATCGGTATTCCGATAGATATCAAAGGAAACTGTGCGGCCTGAACCGTTTATTATATCACCCGAGATGGTAAATTCCTTGTTAAGGCCTTTGGCAATGACAACCCCTGCTCCAAAAGAAGCAGTGTAGTATTTGCCATCGGATGAAACGGTTGTTGCGTAGTCAGTTGTGCCGTCTGAAACCTTAACATTAGCCAAGTCAGAAGAAGCGGCTGAACCAGATTGATTCCATCTGATTGAAGCAACTGTTACGTCTTCCACCGAACCAGCAGTGATCCTCAAACCGGAAAATTTAAAGGCTGTTGTGCCAACATTTTTATTGGCACTTGCCGTTAATGGATCTAAACTGCCAACGCTGACGGTGGCCGAGCCAATACTCAAGCTTCCGTTAATCGTCATGTAGTTGCCGGTAATCGGCAATGCGCCAGACACGCTCGAAGCAGTTGAAACCCCTACTAAGCTTAATGTAACTACCTGCCCGGCATAAGTGGAAGTTACTGAAGGCATATTGGCGGCAATCAAAATAGATTTGGTTGTGCCGGCCGGAATCGTAATTGTGTCAGGGAATATGGCTTGATGGTTTGCGTTTAATGCCTGATTAAGGCCAATTTGGCTGTTATCCGCAGTGTCAATCAACATTACAGTTGAAATAGCCGCGTCAACTGCCAAACCTGTTCGCTGAACTGTAATGCCGGTAATTGTCACGGCACCGGCTGAAGAAGCAGTCAGATTGACTTTTGTAAAGCCAACGCGGGCTGCACTAGCAGGAGCCATGCCGGCTACTGGTGTGTCTGAAGCCAAAGCAACAGACAAAGCGCCGGCTGGTCCGGGCGTGATGCCTTCGCCAGACAACGTGCAGGTGGTATCGTCATTGCTGGCTGCGTAATTGTCGCGGTCAACCGCATTTATCTGGTATATTGAATCCCAGTCAAACAAGGTATTTGATAAACCGCAGGCTGTAAACGCCTCGGCTGTCATATTTACCCAGTGTTTTCCGCCAACGTCGCTGTTGGGTGTCGGAAACAGATTGTAGACTTTGGGATCGCCTTCGGCTCTCACCAAAGTAGATTCTATGAATTGATCCAACGTTGCCTGATCAACGGTTTTGACGTTCTCCCATTTGAGATGCTGATAGCTGTTGAACACGGTCGGGCTCAAAATCAATCTTTTGAATTGTTTGGAACCGACGTATTTTGCGATGTAGATATCAGGGCTAGTGGCGGTTTTAATCATATCGCCTTCATTAACCCCTGTAACTACCGCGCCAGCTGCCAGAGGAGCAAGCATCGCTACTCCGCTTACCATGGCAATCGTGGTGAAACTTGTCGTGATAGAAACTAATTTTTTAAGTTTACTCATTTTAATGTTTGTTTTTTGATTCCTCCCGGATTGATTTAAAAATCAAGCAGAGAGTTTTTATGAAGTGCAATCACCTTTCGGTTTTAGATTAATTGCTATCGACATAGCAATCTGTTCTCCCCGCGCTTTTATAAGCGAGGTGTCCTCGAGGTTTCATTATATTTCCACCCCCCTTATTATAATGACGGGGGTGCACTTCAATTTTTTCTTCGACTTCGCTCAAAATATTATTAAAATCCTGAGTTTATCGAAGGATTATCTTTTTTATTTTGGCTGATTAAGGAGCTTAGCTCCTTGGGGGCAGCTAAGCTGCCTTCCAAAAAAATAGAACAAGAACAAACCGCCGGGGAATTTCACCCCGATGGCCGTCGACCTTTTCCTTATTCTTTCCAAATTTTAACGTGTTAAACACTCTAATGTCAAATAAATTAATTGTGGATAACCGAACCCATTTTACCCTAAATAACTCATACTAAATGGGTTCGTCCTGACCCCGCTTTTGCGGGAGAAGGATCTAAAACATAGACTATTCGTTATTTACGCTTGTGCCAAACACCGAAATATTCAGCCAGACAGGCGGGGTAGTCGTTTCATGGACAAAGTCTATTTCAATATCAATAATGGCACTGGGAGTTGAAGTTGCGAAAGGCGTTGTTGCCGGCGAGGTTGTCGCGTTTTCTATCACAGGGTTTTGAACCGGGTCTTGCGTCTCTGGCAAAGAAGCCGCATCCACCATCTGCTGGGCGCTTTTTACCATTTCAGTGGCTGTTTTTATAATCGTCAAAGCGCCGGCAAAATCGCCGTTTCTTAAACACTCTAATGCCTGCTCAATTGCCTTATCGGATTCATCAAGAATAATGGTTGCATTTATCGGCAATTTATCGGAAATTGCCGAATTGCTTACTGTTTCCGAAAGAATATTAGCTATTTGTCTGGTTTTCTGGATCTTATCGTCAACTTTAGCCGCGATTTCCGTTTCGCTCATCCCTCCTTCACCCTGCATCTGGACCATCATTTCAAGCGCCCTTATGCTTGTTTTATCGGCTTCTTCAGTAGCTTCGGCTATTTTATCGGTTAAATTGTTCTTCATATCCGGCGATAGTGCCAATTTTGCCTGACTTAGGCTTTGTTCGGCTGAAGCAGCACTCTCGTCTATCTTTCTGGCTGCTGCAACTACTTTTTTAGCCTCGGTTTTGCTCAATTTGGGCAATTCGTCTTTTGCGCTTAAAAGATGGCGCTGCAAGTTATTTACTGCCTCTTCAATTTTGGTCTGTTTTTGTTCCATTGATCCTTCAGTGCTAATAATTTTATTCAGCTCGTCAATCCTGGCTGAAATCATATCGGTCTGAACCTGAGCTTTGCCTTCGGCAGAAGTCGTGGCAAAAAGTCTTGCTTCTTCCAGCGCGATTTTAACTGGAAAAAGCCTGTCCCCGGGCAAGCTATTTTTGGCTCCGGCAATAACAGCCAGACTGCTGCTGAACATAAAGCCGAAAATAAGAACAAAAGCCGCTACTGGTTTTAATACGGGGTGGGGATTTCTGATATAGCACCAAATTGAGACAATTGCCGAAGAAAAATTAAATGCCGGAATTGTTTCTTTTTTGCTATTTTTGGCCATTTCAAGCGTAATTTTCTCACGGCAAAAAATAACCCAATTTTCATCCGGCTTTATCTTTTTTAATTGATTTAAGCGTTCTATTAGATTGTTTTCGCTTATTTCGCTCATCCAGGTAGTAGAAATTCGACTTGATTTTTTAATTATTGCCAGCCCCGTAGTAGAATTTTGACAAGAACGTAGCTCCAATCCCGTAATGAAAAGTCGAAATTTCACTACGGGGCCAGGCAGCAGTCGAATTTTCACTACCTGGCATTCTAATAAATATGACGCGAAAACGCCTTTTTTATTACAGTCAAATAGACAAGAAAAGAAAACGGCGGAGCCGATATCGGCCCTGCCGCCTTAAATATACGATTTTAGCTTCCCCCTCCACACTAAGCTTGATTTGGGGGCAAAATTAAGCCTCTAAGGCCTCTCTCAGAGCTTTTATAGCTCTTGATAAGGAAGTCCTGACTGTCCCCTCTGATTTACCTAAAATTTGGGCTATTTCCTCTACCTCAAAGTCGTCTACATAATACCAGATAATAATCTCCTGATACTCCTCCCTGATAAGACGGAGATATTCCATTATCCGGTCAATTTTTAAATTTTTATCAGTTTTTTCTTCTATGCCCGATTCGGCAATGCCCAAATGTTTTTCGGAAACCTCTTCCAAAGTTATCGGCAAATTAGGATTCTTTCGGAAATAATCGGAAATGAGGTTCCGACAAATTTGGTAAGTCATTGCCGAAAGATTTCCGATAAAATTTCCTTCTTTCAGGTACTGCCAACCTTTTAAGAACGCTTCGGAGGCAAGATCCTGGGCCACTTCCTGCGAACCAACCCTAAAATAAACATAGCGATATATCTTCGTTATGTTTTCGTCATAAAACTTAAGAAAATTCTGTTCATTTTCGACTAAACTCATTATTATGGGCTACTTGCAGTTTTTGGAGATAAACGCCTTAAGGTCATCTTTCAAATCTTGACGGTCAAGAGCATATTTTAGGGTCGCTTTTAAATAATTCAGCGGATCGCCGGTGGTCAGCCACTCTCCGTCTTCCACTTTTTTAGCATAAAATATATTCCCGCGCTTAACATATGTTTTTATTGCGTCCACGATCCAGAGCTCATTTCCTTTTCCCAGCGGAGTATCTCTTAAGATATCAATTATTTCCTGGTTCAGGATCATCCGGCCAAAATCGGCATAGCGCGATGGCGCTTCTTTAATGCTCGGTTTTTCAATTATATCTTCAATTTCCATAGTTCCCTTTTTAAGCTTTACAATTCCATACCTGACGACATCTTCTTTTGGCACCTCCTGGACGCCTATTATAGGACAACCATGCTTCTCATAGTCTTTGACCATCTGCTTGGTAAAAGAAACTTTTGACTTGACCAGATCGTCGCCCCAGACAAAAACGAAAGGTTCGTCATCAACCAGATTGGCGGCGCACAAAACCGGAGTACCGTTGCCGTAAGGACCTTTTTGTCTTATATACACGAAATTGGCCATTTCCGAGATTCTTTTTACCTGTTGCCAAAGCTTGTCTTTCCCGGCTTTTTTCAGCTCATTGGCCAAGGCCCAGTTGTGATCAAAATGATCCTCAAGGGGCTTTTTATCCCATTTGGTCACCAAAATTATATCCTCAATCCCGCCCTCAACCAATTCTTCAACAACCAGCTGAATAATCGGCTTGTCCACAATCGGCAGCATCTCTTTAGGCATTGATTTGGTCGCCGGCAAAAGGCGGGTGCCCGAACCGGCTACCGCCACTACTGCTTTTTTAATTTTCATAACTTTTTTTTAATTTCTATTCTAGCTACTGAAAAATCAATGGTTATGCATTTAATAAATACCTGACGCCTCTCCGTCGGCCCACTCTCCTAATAAAGTTTCTGCCCATCAGCACCGCCAAATCATTCCTGACCGTTCTATCGCTAACCTTGCCCAAAATATTACGCAGGTCATTTACGGTGGTTTCTTTATTTTTATTGAAATATTCAACGATCTTTTCCTGGCGCAGTTGTGCTTCACCGATAATAAATCTGATCTCTTTTTCTTTTTCCTCTTTGGGCAAAGATAAGCTTATTTCCGGCGGGGGATTCATGACTGTTTTTTCTCCCCTCTCGCGGCTTTTTATTGCCCGGCCGGCCAGATCATAGAGAAGCAAAGAATAAGCGGCTATAAGTAAATCAAAGTTTAGCGGCACCAGCCACTTCTGATTTTTAGCAATTTCCAGATAAATTTTTACTTCTTCTATTTTTAAAATTGTATCACTAATCTTCCCTGTTGCTAAAAAGACCACTATCTTTGATGAGCCCTGCCGAAGCTGCGAGATAAGCGCTTCGCCAGCCGGAAATAATTTGGTTATCCGATAAATTGCCAGACAAAGTTCAAAAGCCCTCCCTTTGTAACTGTCTAAATTTTTGCCGCCGTCCTCCGGAAATTCTTGTTCGGCCATACCCGGTATATCAACTTCCAGTGACAAATGCTTTTTGCAAAAACGCTTGTATCGTGGAAGTCGCAAGCCCAGAAATTTACTTCCTTATAATTGTTTCTGAATTTGTGCTCTTCTTTTAGAAGAATACACCGGAAGTTGTATTACCGGGCATGTTTAATTCATTCTATTTGCCAGAAAGCCAGTCTGTCAACATTATAACATTATAAGCCCTCCTTAATAAACTCTAAACAAAATTTAACGGAATAATAAAAGATATAAAAATAAAAAAAAGCGTCTGAAACAAATAGGGGAGTTCCAATATATTTTTTCGTTTTTGTTTTTTTATAATCTTTAAAACACTTTTCCGATTTTATTTATTGCCGCAATTCCCTTTTTTTTCTGATATTATTTTATTGTGCGACATAATATTTACAGGAGAACAAAAGAACTCCCCCTTTAGTTTTTTTGACGTTCTAAATAATTTATTTGTCGCCAATATTGTACGACATCTCTTTTCTACAGAAATAAAAAAAGCCGGTTAAGGCATCCGGCATTTATGGCCAAAAAGATTATTTTAATAATTGTTTTATCTCTGAAGATTTTGTTATTTTTGCCAAGCCTGCGCTGTCGGCCCAGTTCAAGCCGGCTATCTCCCCTTTCAGATTGAATATCGGACAGCCGATAATTTCTCTGCCCGAAAAACCGATATCAAAAACAGGAGAAATCTGCCTGACAATATCAAAATCAGCAAATTTATTAAAATCTGGCGATTTTACGCCGATTAAAAAAAGCTGCTCGCCCAGCCTTGGTTCTTTCTCGGCAAAAGGCAAAACCGGCAGATTGTTTTCGTTTATTTTCAAAACGGCAATTCCGGACGCCTCGTCTGCTTTTTTAATCTCTGCCTCTATCTGTCTGCTGTTATAGACGACCAGAATTTTTTGAGCCGAATCCGGAATCAAATTTTTGGCCGTAACAATCAAACCGTCGCTGGAAGCGATAAATCCTGTCCCCTGCGCCAAAATTTCCGGCTTCTCAAGAATAATTTTTTTTCCGGCGGTTATTTTTTCAGTTACCTCCGATATTACCCCGACAACAACACCGCTGCATTTGTCAATCGCGTCTTCCAACGCTTCATTTTCCGTAATCACCACTCTTTCTGTCCGGTTTATAACGGTCGTGCCTTCGCCGGCCTGCCTGATCCAGTCAACATTTTTCAAAAATCCGATGCCGGCCAGCCAGGGAAAAAGAAATTGAGAACCCAAAATCCCCCCAACCGCCCCTAAAACAAAAATAAGACCGAACTTAATTAATTTATCTTTTATCATTGTGTCTCCAATTTTTTAAACTTTTGAAACCCTAACTGCTTCCTGTGTCTGAATTACAATTTCGTTATTTTTCTCGTCAAAGACTATCATGCTGCCTTCTTTTATTTTTCCTTCAATTATCTGCTTGGCTGCCTGGTCCAGAATAAGCTGCTGGATTATCCTTTTTAAAGGCCGGGCCCCGAAATTCGGATCGTATCCCTTGGCCGCCAATAATCTTTTTGCCTCTTTGGTTACTTTTATTTTTATCTTTTTCTCCGCCAGTCTTCTTTGCACCTGCTCCAGCTGCAGCTCAACTATCATTGCCAGATCCGCCTGGCTCAGCGCGTCAAAAACGATTATTTCGTCAACCCGGTTCAGAAATTCCGGCTTGAACTGCTGACGAAGAGATTCCAGAACTTTGTTTTTCATCTGCTGAGCCTCTTTTTCGGGCCGATCGGCAGTAAAACCAAGAATATATTCTTTGACTATTTCATTGCCGGCGTTTGAAGTCATAATAACAACCGAGTTCTTGAAATTGACATGGCGGCCCTTAGCGTCGGTCAGCCTGCCGTCATCCAGAATCTGCAGCAGAATATTGAAAACTTCGGGATGGGCTTTTTCTATTTCGTCAAACAAAACAACGCTGTAAGGCCGGCGGCGGATCGCTTCGGTCAGTTGGCCTCCTTCTTCAAAACCAATGTATCCGGGAGGAGAGCCGATCATCCGGGCAACCGTGTGTTTCTCCATATATTCGGACATATCCAACCTGACGAGCGCGTTCTCGTCATTGAACATAAATTCGGCCAGCGCTTTGGCTAATTCGGTTTTGCCCACACCAGTGGGCCCAAGAAATATAAAAGAGCCGATTGGTTTTTTTTCTTCGGAAATTCCGGCGCGGGCGCGGCGCACGGCGTTGGCCACCGCTTTAATCGCCTGCTCCTGATCAATGATGCGCTCGTGCAATTCATCTTCCATGCGCGATAATTTTTCCATTTCTCCTTCGAGCATTTTTTGCACCGGGATGCCCGTCCAGCGCGAGACAACTTTCGCAATATCCTGCTCGCCTATTTCTTCCTTGAGCAGGGGGTTGCCGCGCTGAATTTCCACTAATTTTTTCTGCAAAGATTTTATCTCTTTCTCAAAATTGGGAACTTTGCCGTAGCGGATCTCGGCCACCTTCTGCAATTCTGCTTTCCTTTCTGCAATCTCGGCTTCCTGCTTTAAAAAGTCTATCTGTTTTTTTGATTCCCTGATTTTGGCGATAATATCATGCTCGGCCCGCCACCGCAGCTCCATGCCGCGGCTTTTTTCTTTAAGCTCGCTTAGGTTTTTTTTAACTTTGCGCAGCTGCTGTTGCGTTTCTTTTGATTTTTCGCGCTTGAGCGCCTGGCCTTCGATTTCCAGTTTCATGATCTGGCGCTTGGTCTGGTCAAGCTCAACAGGCATGCTGTCAATTTCCATTCGCAAAGCCGAGGCCGCTTCATCTATCAGGTCGACTGCTTTATCGGGCAAAAATCTGTCTGAAATATAGCGCGCCGAAAAACTGGCCGCTGCGATAATTGCCGCGTCCGTTATGCGCACACCGTGATGAATCTCGTATTTTTCCTTGATGCCGCGCAAAATGGCGACCGTGTCCTCTATAGAAGGCTCGGAAACAAAGACCGGCTGGAATCGCCGGGCCAGCGCCGGATCTTTCTCAATGTATTTTTGATATTCCTTCAGGGTTGTTGCGCCGATAGCATGCAATTCTCCTCTGGCCAAGGCCGGCTTGAGCAGGTTTGAAGCATCAATCGCTCCCTCGGCTGCTCCGGCACCAACCAAAGTGTGAAGCTCGTCAATAAAGAGAATGAATTTTCCGGCTGAACGGTCTATCTCTTTCAAAACCGCCTTTATTCTGTCTTCAAATTCCCCGCGGAATTTTGTTCCGGCTACCAAGCCTCCAAGATCCAAACCGATAAGCTCCCTGTCTTTTAAGCTTTCGGGCACGTCGCCGGCGACAATGCGCTGGGCCAAACCCTCAACAATCGCTGTCTTTCCGACTCCTGCCTCTCCGATAAGAACCGGATTGTTCTTTGTCCGGCGCGATAATACCTGCATAACTCTCCTGATTTCTTCATCCCGGCCAATGACCGGATCGAGTTTTTCTTTGCGGGCAAGATCAGTCAGATTTCTGGTATATTTTTCCAGAACCTGATATTTGCTCTCCGGCTCAATGTCGGTGACGTGCTGGCCGCCTCTCACATCCTCCATCACATTCAAGATCTTCTGCTTGTCAACGCTGAAAATCTGCAATATTTCCTTGACCTTTGTTGACGTCTCAAAAACAGCCAGAAGCAAATGCTCGCAGCTGATAAATTCATCCTGCAGGTTCTGCGCTTCTTTGCTGGCCTGATTGATGAGTTTCCCCAGCTCCGGGCTCAAAAATACCTGGCCAAAAGGAATTTCGCCGACCACTTTTGGCAGCTTGGTCATTTCTTTTTCCAGTTCCGATTCAAGCAAGGCCAAATTGACGCCCAGTCTCTGCAAAATGGAAACAACGATGCTTTCGGCCTGCCAAACAAGAGCCAAGACCAAATGCAAAATGTCTATCTGCTGCTGTCCGCGTTCCGAGGCTAGATTATGCGCGTCTTTTAGCGCTTCCTGAGCTTTGATTGTGAATTTATCGATTTGCAAGTTCGCTTACGCTCAAGTTAAAAATTAAAAGTGACAACTTTGTTGTCATCCTGAGGGCGAAGCCCGAAGGATCCTGCTGAATTTCCATAAAGTCCTCCCTTAACGCTCAGGATGGCGCCATGCGCCAGTTTTTAATTTTTAATTGTCGTTTTTATTTTTTATGTCTTACTTTTTAAATTTATCACGATTTCTCTCCCAAAGTCGCCTGTATTGTTTTTTCCTGTCCGTTTCGCAAAATTCTTAAAGTTATTTTATCTCCGACATTATGGCTCTGGATAATTTTAGCCAGAGTATTGGTCGTGTTAATCTTTGAACCGTCCACTTCCAATATTATATCATTTTCCTGCAATCCTGCATCTTGCGCCGGGCTGCCGCTCGTTACAGCCGGTTCGTTTACGCTGTTTCCCCGCAGGATCAGCGCGCCGTAATCAACTGATAAATTTTTTTCCGCTTTTATTTCTGGCGTAACAATGACATAACGGACTCCCAGGAACGGATAGGAAATTTTCCCTTCTTTTTGCACCTGCGCAATATCGCGTTTGGCCAGATTTATCGGCAGGGCGAATCCGATGCTCTGGGCGCCCTGCGCCACTGCCACATTTATTCCGATGACTTCGCCTGACAAATTGAGCAAGGGCCCGCCCGAATTGCCTGAATTGATAGCAGCGTCGGTCTGAATGACGTCTTCCAGCTGTTCGGTTTGCGAACCAAAAATATCATTGGACACTGTAACAGAGCGGCTCAGCCCGGAGATAACGCCCACGCTAACGGTATTCCTGAATTCGCCCAAAGCATTGCCTATAGCAATCGCGGTCTGGCCGATATTCATTTCATCTGAATCACCTAATTTGACGACCGGCAAATTATTTTTATCTATTTTCAAAATAGCGATATCCTGCACCGGGTCTTTGGCAATAACCTCGGCCGGATATTTCTGTCCGTCGTTAGTCAGAACAGTAAAGCTTGCGCCTTCAGCCTCAACTACATGCTTATTGGTCAGAATCATACCATCAGAAGATATGATAAAGCCGCTGCCGCCGCCAATCTCCTGCTCTTGACTGTCCTGTTGATTGGGATAATTTAATCCGGGAAAAAGATTTCCGAAAAAATCATTAAGAGGATTACCGAATTGCCCGGCAGCAGATAAATTAGCAGTGGCGATAATAGAAACTACCGAAGGCGAAACAACTTTGACCACCGCCTCTACTGCTTCTTCCTGCGTTGTTACGATTTGCGTATTATTATCTGAATTATCTGGCTGCGCTAAAAGATTTGAAAGACCAGGCGTTTCTCCGGAAAGCAGGCTGAAAGACAAGAAACCGCCGCCAAAACCGGCTAAGGCAGAGATTATCACTACAATGATAATCATCCTTGTTAATTGATTTTTTTGTTCACCATTCATAATTCTTCATTTTTCATTTTTACTTTTTAATTTATTCCTATAGTCTTCTATCGCTTTATGCAAGGCCTGCGCCGCCATGTTTGAACAATGCATCTTAATCGGAGGCAATCCGCCCAGTTCCTTAGCCACTGTTTCTCGGTTTAATTCTAAGGCTTCTCTTAAAGTTTTCCCTTTGGCCAATTCTGTAATCATTGAAGAAGTGGCAATAGCCGCCGCACAGCCAAAACTTTCAAATTTTATATCATTAATTGTTTCTACGGTTTTTCCTTTTTCATTTTTACTTTTTACTTTTATGTAGAGCGTCATCCGGTCGCCGCAGACTATATTGCCGATTTTTCCGACTCCATCGGCATCTTTTATAGATCCCATGTTCTTGGGATGCAAAAATTGTTCAAGGACTTTTTTAGAATACATACCAGGTTAGTAGAAATTCGACTTTAAATTTAACATTGCCTGCTAAAGGTAAAATCTTCAATTATACAATGTGCCAAATCGTGAGTTTCTTTTTGGTTCATTCCGTTAAACGGAATGAACCTGTCTAATTTTCACTACCTGGCATATATATTTAACTTAGAAAGAATGAGAAATTAATGAAATTGATTTCTAACAGCCGAAGTCATCCGGCAATTTCTTTTTGGCTTCTTGGCCCGAGCCGCTTATTTTTCTTAATTTTTCCACGACTTTTGGCAAAACTTCCAAAAATCTATCAATTTCCTCATCGCTCGTATATTTTCCCAAGGTAACCCTGATGCTGGTATGCGATTCTTCCAGTTTAAGATCCAAAGCCATTAAAACGTGGGATGGCTGGAGGTTTTCCGAGGCGCAGGCCGAGCCGGTTGAAACGGCAATTCCCTCCATGTCCAGCGCCATCATAATTGATTCGCCTTCTGCCCCGGGAAAACTAAAATTGCAGTTATTTTGCAGGCGTTTTTCCGGCGAGCCGTTCAATTTTGAATTCGGGACATTTTCCAAAACTCCGCTGATTAGTTTATCCCTTAATTTTTTGACTCTATCGGCCGTCTCTTTATTTACCATTGAAATCGCTTTTCCCAAGCCGACTATCCCTGCAATATTATAAGTTCCAGCCCGCAAATCGTATTCGTGAGCTCCTCCGTCCTGAATTTTTTTGACAGGAGTGCCTTTTTTGATATATAGTGCGCCAACCCCCTTGGGTCCGTAAAACTTATGAGCTGACATAGAAAGCAAATCAATCCCCAGATCATCAACCTTACAGTTCAAATAATTTATCGCTTGGACCGCGTCGGTGTGAAAATATATCTTCTGCTCGCGCGACTGATTAAGCTTTTTTATCAATTTTCCGATTTCCTCAATTGGCTGGACTGTCCCGATTTCGTTATTAGCATACATTATAGAAACTAAAACCGTATTCTCTTTTATGACCTTCTCTAAGCTTGAAACTTCAACTAAGCCTTCTTTGTTGACCGACAAAAACGTAACTTCCGCCAAACCTGATTCTTGCAGGCTCTTGCATGTATCTAATACGCAGTGGTGCTCAATTTGTGACGTAATTATATGCGGCAAATTTTGACCTTTGACATTTGATTTTTGAATTTTTGTTTTATATACCAATCCTTTTATCGCCAGATTATTGCTTTCTGTCGCTCCGCTATTAAAAATAACCTCTTCATTACGGCAGCCCAAAAAATCTGCCACCTGAGCCCTGGCTTTATCAAGGGCTTGCCGAGCTTTCTGGCCAAACTGATGGGCGCTCGAAGCATTGCCAAAATCTTCGCCAAAATACGGCTTCATCGCCTCAAAAACCTCCTGGTCAAGGGGGGTTGTGGCAGCGTAATCTAAGTATATTTTTGATTTATTTTCAGTCATATACCTTGCAATTTTAACTCAAAATTTTATTAAAGTCAAACTTAAAAATAAGCCCTGTTTTCAATTTGAAAACAGGGCTGCATGCCAGAAAAAAATTTAAGCTCTTGCCTTGGGCCTAACCCTGTAAATAAGGGCTTCACCTTTTCTTCCGTTGTCATCTGTGCATTTAGGACACCAAGGCATGGCAATGGCCGTGCCAAATGTTACTTCCTGGCCAGTAAATTTAGCCAGTTCTTCTTCTTTTTTTTCGCTTAGGTCAAACTTGGCGTGGCATTTTATGCATGTCGCTATGATTTTTGTAGGATTACCACAATTGCTGCAAACTCCCTTTTTCCCGTTTTCTGAACCAACTCCACAAATTATACATTTATTTCCATCAGCGCCCATAAAAGCATCCTCCTCTCAATTTTTTTCTAAAGAACTTCCCGCATTTTTATCCTAAATTTTTGGCTCCCAATATTTTTTTTCTTTTATTTTATTATTTAAAATTTCAAAGCTTATTTTCCCGTAATTCTCGACAATATCGCAATATTTTTTTGAATCATAGTCATCATCAGAAGGATCTGGCACATCTTCTTCAACCAAAAAATCAGCTTTTTTTATTTTTTCCGGATGCCTGGTTACGTCACCTGTAACTATATATTCTTTTCCGTCGTCCGCTATAAAAGACAAGAAAAAATCAATTCCATGATGAAAGTCTGCCGGACTTTTTTCCCTGCCTGCGCATGTAAAAAATCTCAATCTTTCTAATTCCTCATCTGTTTTCAGCCCCAGAAAATCGCCAACAGATATCCTTATATCTCTGGCAAATTCCTTTTTAGGATGTGCCGGGTCTTTATCCGGCTGAAACTTTCTGGCCAGCTCAATCGCATATTCAACCGGCATATTATTATCTCCTTTAAATTTATGGCCGGATTTTCGTGCTAAATCCTGATATCTCTTTAATTCTGACTGATAATCAGGATGTTCTGTGTCAACTTTCCCTATCAGATCATATTCATAAAATTCAGCCGGATATGATTTATCAAATTTATCAAATTTTTCCCCAAATTTCATAAAAGTAAACTAATCTATTGAATTTATATATTTAAGCATAAAACATATAATAAGTCAATTTCTGGAGCGTTCTTATTCAAACAATAACGCCGCGCCCAGCGCGCCTCCGAATTTTCCCAGCTCGCTGAACAAAATCGGAGTTTTTTTTGCTTCGGGAGAAATAACATATTTTTCTATCGCTTCTTTGATGCCCGGCATTATAAATTCCTGCGTGCCCACAATTCCCCCGCCGATAATCACGGCTTCGGGGTCAAAAACATTGATGATATTGGCAATGCCGATTCCCAGATTTTTGCCTCTTTCTTCAAAAAAATCTTCTGCTTTTTCGTCTCCCGAACGCACCAATTGTTCTGCTTCTTTGCCCGTAACCCCCAGCATATTTTTTACAAAATTATTCGCCGTCAGGCTTTCAAAATCCTGACCGGAATTTCTTTCAATTATCATATGGCCGGCTTCGCCCGAAGCGCCGTGAGCGCCGATGAATATTTCTCTATTTATCATGAAAGCGCCGCCAACGCCCGTGCCGACCGCCAGATAAAAAACATTTTTTAGGTCTTTGGCCAGGCCAATATCTTTCTCCGCCTGCAAAAAACAATGGACATCGTGCTCTAATTTTATCGGCAACGGCGCCATTTTTTTCTCCAACATTTTTTTAATCGGCTGACCGTCCAAATATGGGATATTCGGGCTGTGAAGCATCTTTTCTCTTTCAACATCAAGCGCGCCGGCGATACTAAAACCAACGCCGCTAATTTCGCCGGCTGATAATTGAGCACATAGATCATATTTCATTTTTCCCAGCAGCAAAAGCAGGTTTTCCAAATTATCTGAGGTGTTTTCTAAGGCCTTCCTGATTATTTCTTTATTTTTTATCAAAGCAGCTTTGATGTTTGAGCCGCCGATGTCAAATCCAAGATAATACATAATTTTTTAATTTCTTAATGTTTAAAAATTAAAATATTAAGATTTATTTACAAAATTAAAAATTCAAAAATTAAAAATTATTCAGTTGTTTAACATATTCCCAATATTCCGGATGTCCATTCTGTTTAAGACTCCACCACCATTCCGCACCCCACAAATAATAATCAGAGAATCCCGTTTTCTTGGCGTATTCAATCGTTTCCTTAAAATTATCAAACGGCATATTTTTCATCTGCTCTTCAGTTGATATTTCATATATCTGCAAATGCTGCCACGGCTCGCCTTGCAATTCAATGACAACAAATGGTTTTTCCTGTCCGACAAAAAGCCGGACGATTCTTTCTTTGGCCCGGAAAAATGAAGGCGGGATCGGATATTTATAAGCGCCTATCCATTTGCTCCAGACATAGCGGTACATGGTCGTGCCAAAAATATCGGCCCGCTTGGCCGCTCTCACCCAAATGCTCAATTCTCCGCTGTCGGTCACCATTATTGGCCGGCTATCCAGACTTTTCACAAGAGCGATTTCTTTATCCAAAAAGACGGCGTCAGCCTCCGGGCATTCGCCAAAATCAAGAAACGGCTCATTTTCCACTTCCCAGGCAATTATATTTGGATTATTCTTGTAGCGCTCAACAGTTACTCTGATGTAATCCATCAAATACTCTCTTTCGTTGTATGAAAGATATAAAGATGCATTCAAATCCAGTTTCAGTTTTTTTGCCCATTCTGGAGTATGGCATTCCGGCCATCTGGGCAGCTTACGCCCGACAGCCAGAATGATTTTTGCGCCCCGAACGCTGGCCTGCTCTATCTGCCAGTCCAGATCTGAAAAATCAAAAACGCCTTTGCTCGGCTGGATCTGCGGCCAATATGCGATCAGCCGCAAATTCCTTATCTTTAAATCATCCAATATTTCAATATACGCTTTTTTCCAGTCAAGTTTCAGCTTCTGGGCAAAAAGCTGCGAGAAAGTTACTCCCCATTCGATTTTTCGATTCGGGTCGGCAGTATCTCGGCCCAGATAATATAGACTGCCGCCGATTATCGCAATAATAATTAAAAATTTAAAAAGTTTTCTCATTTTGAAATAAATTAAAATGCCAAAATTGCCAAACCTGCGATTATTAATATTATAGCTAAAATTTTCTGCATAAGAATTCCCCGAGTGATTTTTTCCTGAATTATTTGAGGGAATTTTTTGGAAAGGAAAATCGTTAAAATCAGCAAAAAAGCGTATTGAATTCCCTGCATGGCATTAACCAAAGAAGCGCTGGCTAGAAAAATTGCATAATTAACAGCGATAGTCCCAATGCCGGCCATTGCCTTATTGGAAACAAAAAGCATGCTTAATCCTGCCGTGGCCTGCCTGCCGCCGGAAAAAATCGAACGGCGCAGCCTCGGAAAAATCAGAAAGGTTAATGCTGTTAAAAAAATCCCTATCCGAATCCAAATAAATCCGCTGACAAAATTTTGATTAATGAAAACATATTTTGTTAAAACAAGTGAAATGGCGGTCAGCAAAATTGAAAAAACAATAAATTTAAATCTTTTTTGCTGTTTCTCTCTGGGCTCTTTTTTAAAAGAAATCAGCACTCCGCCAAGAACCAAAAGGAGAAAAGCCGCTATTTGCGCCAAGGCGAGCCTCTCGCCCAAAAATAAAAAAGAAAGTCCCAAAACCAAAATTGGCGTCAGGCCGCCAAAAGAGGGCAGAACGCGCGAAGCTGAACCGATGTCCAGCGCATGAAAAAGATACAAAAAGCCAAAAAGCGTAAATGCACCGGTCCCAAGCGCGATTAAAAATTGGGTTGTTCCGGGCCAAACCAAGCCAAAAGGGGCCAAAGCCAAGGCAAAAATGCTCAAAAGCCCGACATAAAAAGTGTAGACTGCCGGCTTGGTCACCGGCCGCTGGCCAAGCAAAAACTTATCCAACACTCCGACAACAGCTATTAAAAAATATCCGGCAATGGCAAATAAAAACCAGCTCATAAATTTATTGAATTATTTTTACAGATCTTCGCGTATTCCAAGGCACTGGGCCTAATGCGCCGCTCCATGGTTTTGTAGTTAACTTCAACCAAGCCGAAGCGCGGCCAGAAACCTTTATCCCATTCAAAATTATCCAAAAGAGACCAATGGAAATATCCCTGTATATTGACGCCGCGTTCCAAAGCTCGCGAAACCGCTTTTAAAGTTTCTTCAATAAACCATCTTCTATATTTGTCTTCTTTGTCTGCCATGCCGCTTTCAGTTATATAGACCGGCTTATCGTATCTTTTTAAGTTCGCCAGAACATTTTCTATTCCTTCCGGGTGCGTGTCCCAGCCCACATCGGAAACAACCTCTTTTTTATTTTTATTTATTCCGTAATCTATTCTGTTGTGGAAATAAAAATTAAGACCTATAAAATCAAGCTGGTGATGAACCCTTCTCAAATATCTATGATTCCAAAATCTTTCAAAAAGAATCTTCAAAATTGCGTTGACAACTCCTTCCGAAGATTTAAAATCCGAAAGATTGCATACTCCTCCGACCATTGACAGAGGCGTTATTTTTTTGATGGCCCGGTATGCCCTTTTATGGGCTTTCATCAATGAACGCATTGAGAAATAAAAATTTAAAATCCCTTTTTTTTGAGGAGTCCATCTTCCGCGATAATATGAATTAAGAGAATAAATTTCCGGCTCGTTTATAGTCAGCCAATATTTGACATCGCGCCCTAAAACTTCAACCATCTTTTTAACGTATTTTTCAAAATATTTCGGGAAATCCGCATTCCTCACCCCGCCTTTTTTTGCCAGCCAAATAGGCAATGTCCAATGCCACAAGGTCACAAAGGGTTCCAGTCCTCTCTCTTTTAACGCTTTTATGACCAGCTGATAGTGCTCTATTTCTCTTTCGTCAAACTTTCCTTCTTCTGGCTCTATGCGGCTCCATTCAATTGAAAAACGATGAGCGTTCTGGCCAAGCTCTTTGACAATATCAAAATCCTGCTCAAAACGTTTGTAATGGCCGCAGGCGTGATCTGAAATATAATTTTTGGGCTCAAACATCTCCGGAAATTTTTCCTGCTGCCATTCTTGAAATTCCATTCTGGTTTCCTTTGCCAGACGATTGGCATTGGTTTTTTCCCATTCTGTCCAGTCGTTAAAATTCCAGCCCTCAACTTGATGAGCCGAGGTAGCCGCGCCCCATAAAAACCCTGAGGGAAATTTGTATTCCATACCGGGTAGTAGAAATTCGACAATTACTAGTATCGCTGCCGGGCAGCAGTCGAATTTTCACTACCCGGCATATTTTTTATTATACCAAAAAACAGCCGGTTGGGCTGTTTTTTTATACACATCGCTGTTTTAGCGCTTGGCTATCGTATAAGTTCCATCGTCATTATGAATTAACGAATAATTTTTGCCTGTCTGCGTCTCAAAATGCGCGGCGCCATGGACTTTGGCGTAACGAAAAAGCATTTCCGATTCTTCACGGTCTATTTTCCTGACTATATATACGTAGCCCGGATCATCATTATCTTCGTAAATTGTCGGATGACCGTTTATATTCATTTTTGGCATGATTTTAAATTTAATTTATTATAACGGCGGTTTGTGTATTCTTTTTTAAATCTTAACCGACAAACTCATGTTATCACAAAATCTTCTTTTCAACAATTTTTTGATAATTATTTTTTTCTGATTTTTATAGCCTTGCCTCCAATCAAGGCTTCAGCGACTTTTTTACGGGCCGAAGCCAAAATCCGCTGAAGAGTGCTTTGGGAAATCTTCATTTTTATTGCCCCTTCCTCCTGTTCTAAATCTTCCAAATCGCAAAGTCGCAGCGCTTCCAGCTCATCTATGCTTAAATCTACCTCTTCCAGCATGGACAATGGCACAGCTCGCGGCTTAAAATAAACTACTTCTGGATCAAATAATATTCTTCTTGGCTTTAATGGTCTTGTCATATATTTATATGGAGTTTATTCGGTTATTCTCTAATCAAATTGCTTTTACATTTTGGACACTCGAATTTTGAGCAAGGAGTGCCGCGTTCGTGAATAAATTTATATCCGCATTTTGGACAAACGCAATATCCGCCCGGTCCTCCTCCTTTAGATTCTTTTATTTCTTCTTTAAATTTGCCTCTTCTCTGCCAGCCAAAACTTCGGCCAAAAGCGGGCTTGTAATATCCAGTTGAAACTTCATGGCTTTTAATTTGAATAGCAACATAAGATAATCGCTCAACCTCTTTTATCAATTTTCCCTTTAGGTCTTCGGAGGTTTTCACTGCTTCTTCTACAGTTAGACTACTGGGTAGCTTTATTTCTAAATTAGCCGTAACGGCTGATCCCTTTTTCTGGGTTTTTAAAGAATCTATCTCTATGTTTTGCATACTGACAATTGATTTTATTTTTTCTTCGGTTTCAGGGCTCGCTGAAATATCAAGCAAAGAATCAACTGCCTCTTTGCCCAGCGAAAACGATTCTTTGATGATATATAAACCAATAAATAACGCCATAACCAAATCAACATAAATCCAGTATCTGGTTAAAAATAATCCCGTCAGAACAACCAATGAAGCATAAACATCAACTCTGGAATGAATTCCGTCAGACAGCAGGCTAACTGAATTCTCCTTTTTACCATAATGAATTTTTAATCTTGCCATCACTTCGTTAACAGCAGCTGATGCCAACATAACGCCGAAAGCCAAATAGCCGATGCCAACAGGCGAAGGGTTTTTAAAGTCGCGAACCGATTCAAAAACAATAAACAGTCCTGTTAAAAATAAAATTATAGTTATAAGCAGGCCGGCCAAAACTTCAAATTTATAATGGCCGTAAGGATGTTTTTTGTCTACCGGTTTTTTTGCTATCTTTATGCCGGCAAAACTTATTGCCGAAGACAAAATATCCATTCCCGAATGCAAACCTTCAGCAAATACAGCGCCAGAACCGGCTATAATTCCGGCTGTCAATTTGCTTCCGGCCAAAAAAATATTTGCCAATATTGAAATTGTTGCTATTTTTTCTTTCATACAAAATTGATGTTTAATCTGTTAATAACTAGTTTTTATTAACATTAATCTTCTCGGCCGTTCTTTTATAAATATAAGCTGCCAAAAATGTCGTAATCGGCACAGCCAAAGCCAATCCGATGCTGCCAACCAAAGCCCTCACTATTTCCGTAGCAATGACTTCGTTATTTATAACCCGGTTAAGCGTTTCAAAAGGAGGCTGCTTAAAGACAAACAGAAGCAAAAGCGGAAAAGATGCCCCGGCATATGCTAAAAACAAAGTATTGACCATTGAGGCAACGTGGTCAATGCCTATCTTCATCGCTCTTTTATATATTTCAAATTTGGATAGACCAGGATTGGCTTTCGTTAATTCTTCAACGGCTGAAACCTGACTGATGGTTATATCGTCCAAAACGCCCAAAGCGCCGATTATAAATCCTGCCAGCAACAAACCTTTTAGATTTAAACTGCTACCCATTAAATTTACCAGAAATATAGTTTCCTCCTGAGCGAAGCCAGCCAGCCTGACAAGTTCAGTAAAAATAAGCGAAAGAATTCCGACAATCGTTATTCCGGCAAAAGTTCCTAAAATTGCCACGCTTGATTTTTTGTTCAGGCCATAGACTAAATAAGTAGAAACTAAGATAATAATCGCGGAAAATAACAGGCTGACCGATAAAGGATCGGAACCGTCTAATATTTTAGGAATGACAAACTTAAAAATTATCAAAAAACTGAAACCAAGGCCCATTATTGCTCTTAAGCCCCGCCATCGGCCGGTTAAAAGAATCACCAAACAAAAAATAGCGGCCAGCCAATATATCTTATCCAGCCGGACAAAATCAACTATATAATAATCGCTCTCCCCTTCTGCCTGCTCGCTGAAGGAAACCAAAACCTTATCGCCTTTTTGATACAGCTCATTAAAAGACGGATTAATTTCTATCCCAGAAACAATAACTTCAATATCCTCCCATCGGCCTTCAAGGCCTTCTACTTTCAATTTCTGCGAAATATATTTAGAATTATCTTCCCCGATAAATTCTTCCTGTTCTAAAACTTCTAAAACTTTTGCTTTAAAAATTTCTTCTTTGAAACTTTCGCTTGCTGATTCGGTTTCTTGTGCCAAAGAAAAACATATATTAAAGAACAAAACGCCGCAAATTATTAAATAAGATAAAAATAATTTTTTGCTCATTTTAAAATATTTTTATTTTTTTCTAATTTTGATAGCCTCGCCACAGTTTAATTTTATTATACAATAAAACTGGAAAAAAGCCCTGCTTCCAATTTTAAACCAGAAACAGGGCTTTCTCTTTTACTGCTTCTTGAGTTCATTGAGCCTGTCTTTGAGAGCTTTCAGCTCTTCTTCTAAAATCTTTGCTTCTTCCTCCAATATCTGTTTTTCCTCTTTTTGCGGCACTTCAGAGCCAAATCTCCAGAATCTGCCAAATCCTCTTCCTAATCCTTTTCGCCAGCCCATACCAGCTCCGCAAGGCCCCATACCCCAGCCGGTGCCAGCTCCCATTCCCCAAGGACCAGTTCCGTCTCGTCTTGGCATAGTTTTATTAAGTTATTGCTATTTAGCAGATAGCCCGACCTTTGGCAACGACTACCTATTATGAATATATACCCATAACTAATGCTTGTCAATACCCATCCCTTTTCCAACTAAAAAACCGCCTTCTTGGCAAGGCGGTCTTTGACACTAATTTTATTCTTCCAACATCTGCTGATCAATCAAGGGCTTGCCCTGAGCTTGTCGAAGGGCTGCGGGGCTTGGAATCGAACCAAGATTCCCAGATTCAGAGTCTGGTTGCCTACCTTTAGCAGACCCCGCAGTAAACCCCGCAATTATACCCTCAAATATCGCCTAATTGCAATAAAGCTGGACAGCGAACCAAGAACCGCGCCCACGCCGACCAAAAGCATTAATATTTGTCCGATATTTACTTCAAAAAAATACAGGAGGTCAACTTCGGGCAGGAATGAAGTAATCTTGGGCGAAACAAAATAAAGCGCCGGATAAAGAATTATTAAAGTGGCCATCGCCGCCAAAATGCCGTAAATTACGCCCTCAACCACGAACGGCCCCCTGATATACCAATTGCTCGCCCCAACCAGCCTCATCACCGAAATCTCGTCTTTCCAGTTATACATGGTTAAGCGAACCGTATTAAATGTGATAAAAATCGCCATGAGCGCCAAAACTAAACTCGCAATAATTCCTCCGCGGCCGATATTTGAGGCCAAGTTAGAAACGCGTTCAATTACCTCCCTGTTTTGATGATAATTTACTTTATCTACCAGAGAAGCATACTTTGACTGTTCCAAAAATCCGGCAATGGTCTCAAACTGAGCAGCCGACTGGGCTTTGATGTTGAGACTGGCCTGAAGCGGATTGTCATCAAGCTCATCCAGGCTCTGCAAAAGGGTTTGGTTGTCTTTATGCCGCTCTTTAAATTGTTTTAACGCTTCCTCTTTTGAAACATATTCAACTGATTTGACCTCAGACAACTTTATCAGATCCTGCCTGATAGCCAGAATATCATTCTCCGGCGACTCGGAATTAAAATAAGCGCTGACGTCAACTTTATTTTCCAAATCCGCTACCACCGATTGAGTTATCACGTTCAAAAGAAGAAGGCTTGTCATTACAAACAAGGTTAGCACAATTATGGAAATCGTGGCGGCTGAAAGCCAGCTGTTGCGCCAGAAATTCTGAAAACCGGTTTTAATAATGCGCAAAAGATTCGTTCTAATCATAAGTTTTGAATTTTGACATTTGACCTTTGAACTTTAAAGAATATACCTCCCTTTCTGCTCATCTCTGATTAATTTTCCTTTATCCAGCGTTATTACCCGCCGGCTCAGATTGTTTATAATGTCTCTGTCGTGTGTCGCCAAAATTATCGTCGTGCCAAGTTCGTTGATTTTCAGCAGCAATTTAATGATGTCCCAGGTATTCAATAAATCAAGATTGCCTGTCGGCTCGTCGGCCAGAATAACCGAAGGCCGGTGCACCAGGGCTCTGGCAATGGCCACTCTCTGTTTTTCCCCGCCGGATAACTGATGCGGAAAATAATCCCTTTTGTCAGCCAAGCCAACCACGTCCAAAACCTGAGGGACATCTTGTCCTATTTCTTTGTTGCTGTCGCCGGCCGCTTCCATGGCAAAAGCCACATTCTCATAAGCCGTTCGGTTGGCCAGCAATCTAAAATCCTGAAAAACCATGCCGATTTTTCTCCTGATTTCTGGCAGATGCTTTAAACTGACAAGGTTAAGATTCTGATTATCAAGCATTACTTTGCCTTCGGTCGGCTTTTCTTCGCCAATCAGAAGCTTGAGGAGAGTCGATTTTCCCGCGCCCGAAGGCCCGGCCAGAGATATAAACTCCTGAGGGCGGATACGAAGATTAATACTGTCCAGCGCCACGCATGGATCAGAACTCCCGTTGCAATTATAGATTTTGCTTACATTTTCAAAATAAATCATTTTTTATTTCATTTTTATCTCTGCTTCTAAGAATTCATCAAGCTCTCCGTCTAGGATTTTTTCTGGCTGGCGGGATTCTGTTTCTGTTCGGTGGTCTTTGACTAATTTGTAAGGATGCAGGACGTATGAGCGGATTTGTGCGCCCCATTCGGCCGTACCTTCAGAAACTTTTTTGCCGCTTCTAATTTTCTGAGTTTCTTTTTCCTGTTTTTTGAGCTCCAGCGCAAAGAGCTTGCTGTAAAGAATGGCCATTGCCTTTTCTTTATTCATTGATTGGGAGCGTTCGCTTTGGGCCGCCACCGCGATGCCGGTCGGCTCATGAGTTATGCGCACAGCCGTTTCAACTTTATTGACATTCTGGCCGCCCGGGCCGGAAGAACGGAATGTATCAATGCGTAGGTCGTTGGGATTTATTTTTATTTCTGTTAGTTTTTCAAATTCAGGCAGGACTTCCACTAGGGCAAATGATGTATGGCGCAGATTGTTGGCGTTAAAAGGTGAAAGACGGACTAGCCGGTGCACGCCTCCTTCACCTTTCAAATATCCATACGCGTAAGGCCCGCGAATTTCCAAAGTGGCGTTTTTTATGCCTGCTTCAGCGCCTTCGTGAGTATGCAAAACTTTTGTGGCAAATCCGCGCGCTTGTCCGTATCTCTGATACATGCGCAGAAGCATTTGCGCCCAGTCCTGCGCCTCGGTTCCGCCCGCTCCTGAATAAATTGACAGAAGAGCGTTGTTTGAATCGTATTTGCCGGACAAAAAAGTTTTTAATTCTTCTTTGGCGATTATTTTTTCAAGCTCCAAATATTTTTCTTCGAGATCCTTGTTCAATTTTTCGTCTGACTCCGCAAGCTGCTGCAATTCTGCCAGCTCTGCCAGGTCTTTTTCTATTTTCTCCCATCTTTCTTTGTCTTCTTTGAGCGCGTTGACTTGCTGCGCTATTTCTTTGGCGCTTTCCTGGTCTTTCCAGAAATCAGGCTCCCCCATCATTTTCTCCAGTCCTTTGATTTTAACCTCTTTGGAAGGTAAATCAAAGATAGTCCGTGATCTTTTGGACCCGGCCTTTAAGATTTTCTATTTGTTTTTCCAAATTCTCAATCATTTACTCTACTAATTATATTATGCCTGTCAAAAAAAAACAACAAAAGAGAGCCAGCGGTCCCGCCATTGCGGGACGACCGGAGTTTATCCCGCACCTTTTTGCTGAGCCGATGGTCGGGATTGAACCGACAACCTATCGCTTACGAAGCGATTGCTCTACCATTGAGCTACATCGGCATAAAGGTGCAGGGCTGCCGACTGAGCTACGCTGGCGATACACTTTTCAACCTATCATAAAACGTACCTCTTGTGAACTACTTGACAAGATTTTTAGAACTGATAAACTGACCTTATACCTATACCATAGGTATAGGTATAATAATTTTTAATAAAACTTTTATGAAAGACAAACAAGACGCTTTAGTAAATTTCAAAAAGGCCCACAGTCATCTGGCCAATCTTATCAAGATGACCGAGCAGGGCGAATACTGCATCAACATTATGCAGCAGAACCTGGCTGTCATCGGGCTTTTGAAATCAGCCCATCAGATGCTGATGGAAAATCATTTAAACACCTGCTTCAAAACCGCGATGTCAACAAAGAACGAAAAAAGAAAGCAGGAGATGACGCAGGAAATTTTGGGCGTCACAAGACTTTTTAATAAATAAAAAAATGGACAATAAAATAAAAGAATTTACTTATGCCGTCCGCGGCATGCACTGCGCCTCCTGCGAAATTCTGATAGAGAAAAAACTGCTGGAGCTGCCGCAGATAAAATCGGCCGACGCCTCAAACCCAAGGGGCCGGGTGACCATAGAATACGAAAACCAGAGGCCTTCTGCCAAAGAACTTTCGGCGATGTTTGAAAAAGAAAACTACGAATTTTTTGAAACATCCCAGAAAAAAGAGGAAAATCCGCCATCAAATAATCTGGCTAAATCCTTTCTTGTGGCTCTGGTTTTAATCGCCAGCTTCCTGGCGCTCAATAAGCTCGGCCTCTCAAAATTGATTAACGTCAACTCCGCCTCTTCCCTGCCGACATTCTTTGTCTTCGGCCTGCTGGCGGGTGTATCTTCCTGCGCCGCGCTGGTTGGCGGAATAATTCTTTCTATGTCAAAGCAATGGATGGCGCTTTATTCCGCAAATGATTCGCTTCTTGTCAAATCGCGGCCGCACGTCATGTTCAACATCGGCCGCCTATTCTCTTATTTTGTTTTGGGGGGGATGCTCGGCCTCGTCGGCCAAAAACTCCATCTATCCCTAACTTTTTCATCGGTTCTGGTCATTGCTATCTCTGTCATTATGGTGTTTTTGGCTCTACAGATGATCGGCGTCAAGTATTTCAAACAGTTCCAGTTCGCTCTGCCAAAATCGCTCACCAGATACATCGCCGACACGTCAAATTTCAAAGGCCGCTGGATGCCGACTTTATTGGGTGCCTTAACTTTTTTTCTCCCATGCGGATTCACCATCACAGCCCAGGGGCTGGCTCTGCTTTCAGGAAATTTTTTCCAGGGCGGCATGATCATGTTTTTTTTCGCTCTGGGAACGTTATTTCCCCTGCTTGCTATCGGGCTTTCAAGCGTCAAATTTTCTTCAAGCCATCATATATCAAACCAGTTTTTAAAAGTGGCCGGGCTGGTCGTCTTATTCTTTGCTGTTTTTAACATCAATTCGCAATTGAATGTTTTTGGCTTCAACGGATTTAGTGATTTGGTTTCTGGCGCCGCGCAAAAAAATCCAGTCAATCAGCAAAATGATCTGCCGCCGATAGTGGAAGGCAAACAAATCCTTAAAATGAATGCCTCATCTTCCGGATACAGCCCCAGGACCCTGAAAGTCAGAGTCGGCGTGCCTGTTCGCTGGGAAATCACCGATATTGGAACAAGCGGCTGCACCAACGCAATAATTTCACGAAATTTATTCAGCGGACAAATCAATTTGACGCCAGGCCGGACCAGCATTAAAGAATTCACTCCGCAAAAAGTGGGACAATACAGATTTTCCTGCTGGATGGGCATGGTGACAGGCGTCATTGAAGTTATCGACAATAATTCATAATTCAGTGCAAAATTATGGCCAATAAAATTATCCTGAAAATTTCTGGCATGCACTGTGCTTCCTGCGCTGCCAACATCGAACGCGCCCTGACAAAAGAAAAAGGTATCGTATCGGCTAATGTCAATTATGCTAACGAAAAAGCTTATCTGGAATTTAATCCGCAACAATCCTCCATTGAAAGAATTAAGAAAGTTATTAAAGATACCGGCTACGCGGCAAACGAAGAATCTCGCGATATGACCATAGCCGGCCACCACGACCATCAAAAAGAAGCATCCTTGAAAGAAATGACAAGTCTTAAAAAGCGCTTCTTTTATTCGCTCGTTCTGGGCCTGCCGGTTATTTACGCGGTTATGGGCGGACTGGCCGGCCTGCCTCTGCCTGAATTTTTTGAAAAATACGGCATGCCCATCCAATTTCTGCTTTCTACTGCGGTTATTCTGACCTGTTTTAACATCTGGACTTCGGGATTTAAAAGCCTTATCAAACTACGGCCAAATATGGATTCTCTGATATTTGTCGGCACGGCGGCCGCTTATTTTTACAGCTCTGCGCTTTTCGCTCAGACACTTTTTGGTGCAAAAATCGGAATGGAAAATCTCTATTTTGAAAGCGCGATTTTTATTTTAATCTTCATTTCCCTGGGCAAATATCTGGAAGCGATAACAAAAGGAAGAACATCCGAAGCGATAAAAAAACTGATAGGCCTGGCGCCAAAAGAAGCGACGATTATAAAAAATGGGCAGGAAGCGAGAATTCCGATTGCCGAGGTTCGCGAAGGCGATATAATTTTGGTGCGGCCCGGTGAAAAAATCCCGGTTGATGGCGTTGTTGTTGAGGGCTACTCGGCCGTTGACGAAAAAACCATTACCGGCGAAAGCATCCCGGTTGAGAAAAAAGAAGGCTCGCAAGTTATCGGCGCCACCATCAATAAAACCGGCTCATTTCGATTCCGGGCAACAAAAATCGGCAGTCAAACAATGCTAGCCCAGATAATAAAAATAGTTGAAGAGGCGATGGGTTCAAAAGCATCCATTCAGCTTATGGCCGATAGAGTATCCTTATATTTTGTGCCTGCGGTTATTACGATAGCCATTTTATCTTCTGCTATCTGGCTTTTTTTTGGATACCAGTTTGCATTTGTGTTAACAATCTTTGTTTCAGTGCTCATCATCGCCTGCCCCTGCGCGCTGGGGCTGGCCACGCCGACAGCCATTATGGTCGGCTCGGGCCTGGCAGCGCAGCGCGGCATTTTAATAAAAACTGGAGATGCCTTAGAAATAGCCCGAAAAGTGAATTTTGTAGTCTTTGACAAAACCGGCACGCTGACCAGCGGCGAGCCGTCAGTAACTGATGTTTTAGGTGAAGGACAGAATGAAATTTTACAGCTAGCCGCTTCAATTGAAAAAAAATCAGAGCATCCTCTGGCGCAAGCGATTGTAAAAAAAGCGGAGCAGGATAATATAGCGATAAAAAATGCCACTGATTTTGAAGCTGTCCCGGGCAAAGGAGTAAAAGCGAAAATTGACGGGCAAGAAATCCTATTTGGGACCCGTAAATTAATGGCTGAAAATAATATCAAAATCGATTCTACGGAAAACGATATGATCGCTTTAGAAGATAACGGCAAAACAGTCATGATCCTGGCGGCCGATAGCAAAATTGTCGGCTTGATCGCGGTGGCTGATACGCTCAAAGAATATTCTCAAGAAGCGATAGATATTTTGCATAAAATGGGCAAAAAAGTCGCTATGCTAACCGGCGATAATAAACGCGTCGGCCAGGCAATCGCCAAACAAGTCGGCATAGATTATGTAATTGCAGAAGTTCTACCTCAAAATAAAGCAAAGGTTATTAAAGATTTACAGGCAGGAAATCAAATTGGAAATTGGAAATTGGAAATTGGAAATTCCCGCCAGGGGCGGGTGGTGGCTATGGTCGGCGACGGCATTAACGACGCGCCGGCTCTCGCCCAAGCTGACCTTGGCATCGCTTTGGGTTCGGGCACTGATGTGGCCATGGAAACCGGCCAGATAGTTTTGATCAAAGACGACCTCCGCGATGTGGTGACAGCAATAGACCTGAGCAAATACACTATCAAAAAAATTAAACAGAATCTTTTCTGGGCGTTCATCTATAATGTCGTGGGAATACCGATTGCCGCAGGTATCCTCTTCCCTTTCACCGGATGGCTCATGAGCCCGACAATTGCAGCCGCTGCCATGGCTTTCTCCTCAGTATCAGTCGTCTCAAATTCGCTTCTGATGCGGACATACAGGCCAAAAATCTAATCAACCAAAAACGCCCCACAAGGGCGTTTTTTTATTTGACCTCGGTTCTTCCTAAAAGGAATACAGCAATATAAAAGTAATTATAGTAACGATGAATAAACAGCCGACGGTGTAGGCAAGCAATGTAATCGCGTCCGATTTTTTGCCGTCCAGATAAAGCAATATCGGCCGACCAAGGATCAGCGCTCCGACAATTGTGGCCGAAATTACGAATAAAAGCAACAGCGCCACTGGCATCCAGAAACTTTCTGCCTTGCCGAAAAACTTTTCACCGTTAAACATCAGCCACGCCACGCCCGAAATATAAACGAACGCGGCCAGCGAATTAATGATGCTCCAAGATAATATTTTTGAGTTTTTCATAATTTTATTATTAATGATTATGAGCGGGATACGGGAATCGGACCCGTCTCTCGACCTTGGGAAGGTCGCATAATACCGATATACTAATCCCGCACTTCGCCCCACAGACGGGCTCAGTATAAACTATCGGAAGAAAAACTTCCACCACTTTGAAAAATTAGATTCCATTTTTTTGACTGCCGAGGCCGGCAAAATATCTTTATTTTCCTCTTTTTGCGGCTGTGAATTTTGAGTAGCTAACGAATCTTTAAGCGGCTCGATTATCACCACTTCCTCCCCCGGTTTTTTCATATTTAATTTTTCCCTCGCTTCTTTTTCCAAAAAACTCTGACTGTCCAGATAATCTATCATTTCCGATATCTGCTGGTTAGATCTTTCCGCATTGCCAATCTGGGCTTTCAAATTATCGATTTCTTTGTTAATTTTATATTTCCTGTAATAGACATTGACCACGCTTAAAACCAGCCAAATAAAACCGAGCAATAGAAAAAACAGCGTTATCCGCGAACTTAATATTTTTTTTATTTTTGCGCCTTGCTCTGCCATAAAAATATTGATATACTCAAAATATGCCAGGTAGTGAAAATTCGACTGCTGCCCGGCAACAAATCCTAAATTATGTCGAATTTCTACTACCTGGTATGAAAAAGGGACAAATTTTTAAGATTGTTTGGACGCTTGTCATTGTTTTAATTGTCTTGAGCATGGTAATTCTTTTAATCGCACCAATTTTTTATTAGATGTTCTGTTTTTACACCTGAAAATCTTGTAAGAAAATCGCGCGAGCGATTTTTTATTTTCGCCATAAAGGTAATTCCGTCATTTTTTCAGGATCTCCAGAAAAGCTTTCTGCGGGATTTTTAATTTGCCGATGGCTTTCATCTTCTTTTTGCCTCGCTTCTGTTTCTCCAACAACTTTTTCTTGCGCGTGTAATCGCCCCCGTACAGATACCCTGTTACATCTTTCTTCATGGCCGCGATGGTTTCTCTGGCAATAATCTTTCCGCCAATAGCCGCCTGAATGGCAACCGCAAACATCTGGCGCGGCAAAACTTCTTTCAACTTTTTGACCATCTGTCTTCCTGTTTCAAAAACTTGGTCTTTTGGAATGATGCGGGCCAGCGCCGGTACCTCTTCGCCCGCCACTAAAATATCCATTTTCACAAGATCAGCCGCCCGCCAATCAGCCAGCTCGTAACTCATCGAGGCATAGCCGGAAGTAATGGATTTTAGTCTGTCGTAAAAATCAACAATAATCTCACGCAGAGGCGCTTCGTATTTTATTATAACTCTTTCAGCGCCCAAATACTGAGTAGCTTTATACACACCGCCCGCCCCCTGCAATAATTTCATCACCGCGCCCAGATATTCATTCGGGCAGACCACTTCTATTTTTATCCAAGGCTCTTTTATTTTTTCTATTTTGCTCGGCTCTGGTAATTCGTGCGGAGAAAAAATTGTTTTTTCCGTGCCGGAATGTTTTTCAATAATTTGATAAGCGACGCTGGGAGTGCTCAAGACTAATTCCAGGCCATATTCCCGCTTGAGTCTCTCACTGACGATTTCTAAATGCAACATTCCCAGAAATCCGCATTTGAATCCCCTGCCCAGTGCCTCGGATGATTCTGGTTCAAAGGTTAGCGAAGCGTCATTTAATTTCAGTTTATTCAGCGAATCTTTCAAATGTTCGAAATTCGCTTCTTCGGAAGGATAAAAAGAAGCAAAAACCATTGGTTTTGGTTCTCGGTATCCGGAAAGCGGCTCTTTTGCCTGTTCTGTAAAAAGAGTGATTGTGTCTCCAACGCGGCACATCACCACATCCTTTAGGCCAGTGGCAATATATCCTATTTCGCCGGCTTCCAATGAGTCTTTTTGGATCAGCGCCGGCTTAAAAACCCCGACTTCCAAAACTTCTGCCTGAGCCCGAGAACCTATTAAATATATTTTGTCGCCTCTTTTTATTTTTCCGTCAAAGACGCGGATATATGCCAAAGCGCCCTTAAAAGAATCATAGACAGAATCAAAGATAAGCGCCCGCGCCTGCTTCTCCGCATGCCCTTTTGGCGCGGGAATCTTTTCTGTCACTGCTTCAAGGACTTTTTCGACATTTAAGCCGTCTTTGGCCGATATTTTCAAAATCTCATCGCTTGACTGAATTTCACCCATGAATATTTCTTTTATTTCGCTTTCAACTTCGGCCACTCTGGCACTGCCCAAATCAACCTTATTTATTACCGGAATAACTTTTAATTTTTGGCCAAGCGCCAAATAAAAATTTGCCAGGGTCTGGGCCTGTACTCCTTTTGTCGCGTCAACCAGCAAAATTGCGCCTTCAACCGCGGCCAGAGAGCGCGAAACTTCATAGGTAAAATCAACATGGCCTGGCGTGTCTATCAGATTAAGGATAAAATTTTCGGCAGACGACAGCCTGAAATCCATCCTGACGGGCTGTAATTTAATGGTTATTCCCCGCTCCCGCTCCAGATCCATCTGGTCCAAAAACTGTTCCCTCATCTTTCTTTTTTCAACCGTGCCGGTCAATTCTAAAAATCTGTCCGCCAAAGTGGATTTTCCGTGATCAATGTGCGCTATAATACAAAAATTCCTGATGTTTTGCATAAAATTTATCCCGAGCCCCTGCGAAGAATTATCCCATAAAACGCTGTTTTTCTCAACCCCGTTAAAAGTTTGATATTTATCCATTTATCTATCGGAAATCATCCTTAGGCGATTCGCAAAAAATTTATATTGCCTTAATCAAACACGGCTAAATTTCCAAAGAATTCAACTTAAAAAGCAGATGTTTTCTCCATCTGCTTTTTTATAATTCTTCTGTCTCGCCCACTCCCACGTATTCTTCTGTTCTAAAAACTTTACGCCGGAAGGCGGCGGCCAAGTTTATCATTTCTTCCGATCTTAAAAGCAACGCTACCAGGATAAAAGCACCCCCGCCAATCATGGTGGCAAATAAAAGCTGGATCAATATTCCAATAAAGGTGTAGGTATTTAAAAACGGCTCAATAAAATATAGACCAGCGTAGGCAGTCACTCCCGCCGCTATGCCGGCTGTTAAATATTTGATAAAGGCGACAATTATTTTTCTGCCTTCCAGGCGCCCGAAAAATCTGCGCAGCAGCACAAATAGAATGACTGTGTTAAAAAAAGAAGCGACTGAAAAACCAAAAGGCAAAGCCAGAACTCCGATATTGCCCAAACCTTCAAGTTTCAAAAAAGAAACAACTCCATTCATTACAGTAAAGTCACGCTCCAGCAGGTTTAAAAAAAGATAAGTTGAGGCGACGTTGATACCAATGGAAAAAAGACTGGAAAATAATGGGATCAACGAATTTTTTAAGGCAAAAAATGAACGGGCCAGCAGAGGCGAGATGCCCTGAAAAATAAAACTAAAAGCAAAAATTGCCAGGGCACCGGCCGCCAGCCTCGTCTCGTCCCAGGATAAGTTTTGCGTTCCAATAATAAGCCTGATTATCTGCGCCCGGAAAATGAAGGTCAGGATGGCTAAAGGAATGAGAAAAAAGAGGATTTGCCGGGCAGTATAGGAAAAATCCTGCCTGAATTTTTCCCGTTCGGCTCTGGCAATATGGTGGCTCAGCGAAGGAAAAACAGAAACCACAAAAGAGATGGCAAAAATACCCACCGGCACGGCCTCAATATTGTAGACCAGATTAAAGATCGAAACACTGCCGGCCACGAGAGTTGAGGCAATAATGGTACCGACCAGCTGGCTGATATGGGAAATATCGAGTGTGAGCAGGCGGGGCAGAATGAGCTTTAAAATTTCTTTCACTCCCCTGATTTTCAAATCAATAACTGCTTGCCAGGAAAAGCCAAATTTTATGACGCCGGGAACCTGAATGAGGATATGCATGAGCGCCCCGAAAATTACGCCGGCCACTGCGCCATAAATCCCCCAAATTGGCGCCAGGAACAAAATTCCAAAAATTATTCCCAGATTATAAAGCAGAGGTGCGATAGCCACCAGAGTAAAACTTCTGAAAGAATTCAAAATGCTGGAAAAAACGGAGCTGATGGAGAAAAGCCATGGCGATAAAACCAGGATTCTCGTCAAGTTGACTGTCAGACGATATTTTTCTCCGGAAAACCCCGGGCTAACAAGCTTAACTAATTCTGGCGCCAGAAAGAAAAGAGCGATAGACAAAATTCCGATAGCAATAAACACTAGATTTAAAATGGAATTGGCGATGCGCCAGGCCTCTGTTTTATCTCGGTTCAAGTATTCACAAAAAACAGGAATAAAAGCAACCGAAAGAGTAGCCAGAATCAGAAGGTTATAGGCAAAGTCTGGCACCTGAAAAGCGGCAAAATATGCGTCTAACGTGTCAGAAGCGCCAAATGAGCCGACTAAAAGCCTCTGCCTGATCATGCCCAGCACCCGGCTAGCTAAAGAAGCCGCCCCTATTAAGATGGCGGCTGAAGTGATGGTCTGCGTTTTGTTGTTAAAAATCCTTTCCAGGATTTTCTGTTTTATTTTATTTAACATCTGAAAATGTCAAATTAATTAACCTGTCCACGCTCAAATCACTCTGCAATGCTGTCTGATTACCTGAAATACTTAATGATGCGTCATCAGTGGCTACCTGCCAAGAAACCGGCCATCTGACACCTAATATAAGTTTGTTGCTCAGACTCCCCGACTGCTTCTGCGCCAACAAAGAATAAATAGAATTTTTTCCATACACATCAACTTTGAACGGCAGCTGATACTGATAAGTTATAATAACCGTCTCGCCGGGACTGACATAGACCCAGTTGCCAAAAACCGTTTTGCCAGATTCTTCAAAAATGTCGGTGCCAGAAACAGGATCTTTTTTCAATCCCTGCTTTTGCGCCAAAACATCCTCGTCCGTTAAAAATCCAGCTTGTTCGTAATCTATCGGCGGATTAACCTCTTCTTTGGTCTGGCCGGAGACCGAAATGAGATTACTGCCCTTGGGAACATAAACTCTCATATAATCAGAATTAACCTTATTGTACCAATCATATTGGGAATTACCTCCTTGATGATGCCTGGTAATTTTAAGCGTGTCAACGATAGAACCATTTGCTTTGATCTGGCTTGTGTGTTCTATTTTTTCATCAATTACTTTATCGGTCTTGTAACCGTTAATATTAGTGTTAATCACTGAAAAATAATCATGCTGAGCTTCTTTAATCTCGCCCGCCCATCCTTGTTTTATAATAAATTCTTGAAGTGTCGGCTCACTGAAATATACCAAGATGTGTTTTTCTTTCAGCAGCTGATTAATGATTTTTATAACTTCAATGTTGTTCTTGCTCAATTGCTCACTGACCTTATCGATAAATTTTGGCGCAAAATCAGCCAATATCTTTTTAGGCTGATTAATTTCTTTGTCGTAATCAACTTCAACTTTATACTGGGTTATTTCCGCAAAATTTTGAGAATTTAGAGAAATACCGTATTCGGACATGTCTATCGGACCGGTTAGGACAAGTAATCGTTCAATCACTGTTGGTGTTAGGCTGATGACGCCGTCCGGTGTCGGCCCACCCGTCTTTTCATAGAACCACATTATTTTCTTGGCCGAAGTCGGGAAATCCGCAAACCAATTGGCGTCGTGCATTGACCAGGCGGTTGAAATTTTCTGAATCGGTTCGGGCGGCACGACATTTTCCCTCAGCTGGCCGTCGGCGTTGAATATGCCGTCAATAAAAATTTTCTTCACTTGTCCCTGATCAAGATCTAACAGGCCGTAAGTGCCGATGAATCCGCCCGTGGCGCGCATCTCGGCGTTATTTTGAAAAACAAGAAGATATTTTTTGGCGCTTTGCTGGCCTAAAATTGCGAGAAAATTATCGGTCCAATCAATCGCCAGCGCGGCCGTTTGTATCATCTGCGGCATTTTTTCTGAAAGCTGAACTAGCTGCGGCCGCATTGATTCTGGCAAAGCGGAAACCTTAATGCCTTCTATGTTCTGCTTGGCCGAAACCAAAAAGACGAGGCCGGCTTCCAGATGATTCTTCCCCTGCGCGATAATTTCTGAAAAAGGAGCCTGATTGTCTCTGGAAGAATCCTCGTATCCTTTTTGCAAAAGAGTTATCATGGCAGAAAACTCTTCGCCTGCTTTGCTCATATCTTGACCGGCTTCAATCAATTTTAGGCGCGAAGACAGATAAGAAAACCCCGGTAGCTTAGCCAGAAGAGGAATCAGCCAGCCGCCCGTATCTTTAATTTGGGAATCAGCGGCGGCAAAATAATTATAAGCATTACTGAAATCTTTTCCGGCCTGCCCAAAATCAGCGTTTTCCAAAGAATCTTTTGCCTGCATCAAAGATTGATAAGCGGCAAACCCGAAATTTAAAGCTTCTTCTTTGGCTATCAAAGCTCCTCTTGCCCAGCTAAACAAAGAAATAGATGAAAAAATAAGAAAAGCCGCGGTCAAAAAAATAACGATTGGTTTTTTTATGGCACGCCAGCCCAAAAATTCTCCGGCTGCGTGTCTGCCCAATAAAAATTCCGGGGTCAAAAACTCGTTTCCCGGAACAAATTCTGTCTGGGCTTGCGCTTGAGGCCGATTCCAGAATGTCAGATCGGGTTCCCGGCCATAAGAATATTCGCTATTAAAATTAAAAACCGGCTCCGATTCCGCTATCTGCGCCGCTGCCTGAATTTCGGGGAAAACAAGTTCTGGCTCGGTTGTCTGGATTTGCGGTTGTTCAATTTCCAATACTGGATCTTCCAGCGACGCAACTTCCAATACCGGTTCTTCCTGTTTTTCCACAAAAATATTTCTGACGGGGATATTATGGGCAATCTCTCTTTCCTGTGTTTTTTTTAAAAGTTCATCAGTCGCCTCAATGATATCAAAAACCGAAAGGATATCTGATTCTTCGGGAAGATTACCATCATAAAGCCGGGATAGAAAATCGATGTTTTTTTCGGATGTTTTTGTGCCAGAGGAAAATAATGTTCCGCCTGGCGGCGTCTCACCTGTGCAACACAAATTTACCCGTTTCGGCCTCAAATTAATGGTTCTTGTACCTGGTATCTCTGCTTCCTCAATCCTCAAATTCAAAAATTCCTCTAGTTTTGCCATTTTTTCCAAATCCAAATCGCCGAGAGTTGTCCTCGGACGTACATCAAACATTTGGCTAAAGATAAAACGATAGCCCATCTTAAGTGAATTATACCATAATTAAAAATTTCTTTAATCCACAAATAAAAAAGGCGGAAAATTTTTTCCGCCTAAGAACGAACTGTTTTTACCTTGGAGGATCATAAATACCACCAGCGTGCTCCATTTCCCGCCTTATTTGATCAATTACCGGCACGGGTTTCAAATATTTTTGCTTTTTCCTTGGGCGCCTCGGTTTATTGTACTTGGCCGCCAGCTTATGGGATTTGTAACCCCATAAATACTGGTTTAAGTCATTAACCTCTTTTTTAATTCTCACTAATCTTTTTGATGTCGGCAGAAGCTTTGGTATATCCATGGTTCTGGCCAAATAAACTTGCTTCCGTTTCCTTTCCAGAAATCTCAATATTTCATCAAATTTTTTAATGTCTCTCTCTAGTTTAATTTTCATTTTTACCCTCCTTTTATCACCTAGTTTCTGGATACTACTTCACCGATTTGCCAAAAAGAAATATTCCTTGCTTCCCCCGCATCATTTTTCCTGCAGTATATACATTCCCCACTCATTTCTTTCCTCTTTTATTAAATTATTTAAGAGCTAATAAATTATACTCCCATAAATCATATTAAAAATCAAGTTTTTTCAATATATATTTTTAATGTTTCTTCCGCCATTTTTTGCCAGGAATATTTTTTTATTTGCCTATAACCGGTTTCTCTTGTTTTCTCAGCCAGATTATTATTGGTTAAAATATTGTTTATTTTTTCCGCTATATCTTGTGGGTTCCCCGCGTCAAAATAAACTGCCGCGTCACCCAAAATTTCGGGCAGGCAGGTTGATTTTGACGAAACAACTGGAACGCCACGAAAAATTGCTTCAAGCGGCGGCAGGCCGAATCCCTCGCATAACGAAGGAAAAACATAAAGTTTTGCCCCGCTATACAATTCGTTTAAGCTCTCGTCGCTTATAAAACCGGTAAAAATAATCTGATTAAAGATTCCGGAACCATGAAGCATGGTATTTGTTTCCGCCTTTAATCTCCTAAAAAAATAATCTTCTTCTCCTACCAAGACCAGCTGCAAATCTTGATTAAATTTTTCAATTAAAATTTTAAATGCCACGATTAAATTTTCAAGATTTTTATGCGGATAAGCATTACCTACATAAAGAAGATATGGCCTGTTAATTTTGTATTTTTCAAAAATATATTTTTGATTTTTGATTTTTGATTTTTGATTTAAATATGGCGCTCCTTCATAAGTGACAACGATTTTTCCATCTTTCACACCAAAATTATTTAAAATATCGTTTCTTACATAATTTGAAGGAACAATGATTTTTCTGGTTCTTTTTATTGCCAGCCATATAACTATTCTATATGCTAAATTTTTCAACCAATACTTTATCGGTCCCATGGCTGAGGCACGGCGGGTCGGAAAATGCCGCAATATAAGATCGTGAATGGTCACCACAAAAGGCCTTAAATAAAAAATTGGCACGTTAAAATGCGGAAAGTGCATCAAATCGATTTTTTCCCGATAAATTTTGGCTGGCAACCGAATTTGTTCGGCCAAAGAATACCAGCGATAATCGGCCAAGACTTTTTTAAAACGCGGCGAACTTGGTTCATATTCCCCCCAGTTTTCCCGACGCAGAAAAATTACGTATTGATTCTCCGAATCAATTTTTTCAAGATTTTCAATCAATTTTTCCGTGTAGCGGCCAAGGCCCTTGCCTTTCGGCCCTAAAAAACGCGCGTCAATTCCGATTCGCATAATGAATTATGACGTTAAAAAATCAAGGGTTTCCTTTGCGCATTTGTCCCAAGAGAATATTTTTGCTCTCTCAAGGCTCCTTTTGCTCATTTCCTTGCTTAAGCTGCTGTCAGACAAGATTTTTTCCATGGCCCAGGCCAGTTCCTCAATATCATACGGGTCTATCATTATAGCCGCTTCGCCGGCGATCTCGGGCAAAGAAGAGGTATTGGAAGTGATAGTGGGCACTCCGCAGGCCATCGCTTCCAGCGGCGGGAAGCCAAATCCTTCAAAAAAGCTCGGGTAGACGAAAAGTTCGGCCAAATTATAGAGATAAACTTTGTCTTCTGGGCTGACAAAACCAGTAAAGATTATCTGTTTGGCATATTTGGATTTTTCCGCCGCCTCAAATATTTCTTTGAACAACCATCCTCTTCCGCCCCCAATGACAAGACTGACATTCTTGAAATCCTTGTTTTTTTCTTTCAGAAGCTCAAATGCCTTTATCAATCCGAAAATATTTTTTCGCGGCTCAATCGTCCCAAAGTATAGAATATATCTTTTTGGCAGATGATATTTTTGGGCAATATTGGACATCCTGCATTCAAAATCTGACATTTTTATGAATTCTTCCCCGACTCCTGAATAAATTACTTTTATTTTTTCCGGATCGATCTTATACAGATCTACCAGGTCCTGTTTTGTTGATTCTGAAACAGCAATAATCTTGTCAGAGCTTCTGGCTTCTTTTTTCGCATTCATCAGGAATCTCTGCCAGGCACGCTTTCGCCAGGAAAAAAGTTCCGGATGCAGCTTGAAAGAAAGATCATGAAAGGTCATAACTTTTTTGGCTTTTTTGCTAATCGGAGCGCTGAAAAAATGCGGATTGAAAAAGATATCCGCTCCGCCCAACAACCTGTCGATCTTGGGAAAATTAAAGTATCTGGCGCTGATAAATAAAAAACGGTTGGGAATCCTGAATTCTCTCAATTTGACGTTGTGCAGACCGGCCCAATCATAATTTATTTTTGTTTTATTAAAAGCGTTGAAAAAAAGCTTAAAATTGATATTTTGATTCAATCTTAAAAGCCGGGATAAGAGGTTAATTGTATATTCCTCTACCCCGGTCCTGGTCCCCCGAGTTAAAACTCTGATGTCAATTCCAATTGTCATCTTCTTTTAACAATACAAAAAGAATTCCCAAAATCACTCCGCCCAGCAAAGCTAATAGCCCGTCAAGAATAAAATTTGCCTGATTTTTGGTGACCTGCGGCTCTCCTCCCAAAATCGTAAAAACAACGTTGCCGGAATTCTTGCTCGCCAAATCGGCTTTCTCCTGTAAAACAGAAACTAAAGCTTGCCCTATTTTGCCGCCGTCGCCGGGACTTTTAACCATAAATTCCGCTGCCACATACTGGGGAGCCATTTTTTGCGCTTTCAGTGGCCTGCCAAGCAAAGATTTTACGGGCGCAACTTGCGCTTTCTGATAGACCGCGTTGACAACTTCCGGGCTGCTCACCCATTGCGAAACTGTATTGGAAAATTCATCAGCCGCCTTAACGCTCCAGTATCCGTCATATTGATAATCCTGCGTTGGCTGGCTGATTTTAGAATATACCGAAATCGCCAGCGAAACATCATATCCCCTGCTCTGCCATACAAAAAATGCTTCAACTAAAATAACCACTACGCCGGTAAAAATTAAAAGGAATCTTAAATTTTTTTTGATAATGAGATAAAGTTTTTTAAAATCCATGGTAATTAATATTAATTAAGTCTGTAATTTTTTTCTTATTTTTTCTATTTCTAATAAACTAGTTCGCCTTCTTTATATGTTTTATCTAAGATTTTATTAAAAAACAAAAAATCATCTTCTTTATAATATTCTTTCAGCATCTCCGCTATTTCCTGCCTTGTTTTGCCCTGATTTTTCAAATATTCAAATTGCTGTGAAAAAGCATATTCTTCTACTTTGTTATTTGGATATGTGTATTCTGATTTTATATTATTAAAAGCAAAAGTTTGATTGTCTTTTTTGTATGCTTCTGAAGATTCCGAATCCAAAAATCGTTTGCAATGCGCAAGCTCATGGAGCATCCAAGCAATTTCATCAGGTTTTTCAATATTCTTAAAATAGCTCTCCTTAAAAGAGACTAATTGTTTGTCGGCGGCAGATTCGGAAGGTTGACTTTTTTGCCATACATCGTCCGGGACAACTAATATTTTCACGTTTTCTAACTTTTTATCGTTTAATGCTTCGTATTGTCTTTTATAGTGTTCAGAAAGACTCTCTGCTTCAAATAGTTCGATTTTTTCAGCTTCTTCATCATCAATTTCAAAACGTTCTTTTACATATTGTTTATAATCAATCTCATCTTTCTTTTCAATCGATGATAAAACTGGCTTTTCATCTTTCATGATTTATTTTTTAATTTTTTTATGTTCTTCCCAGCAATTTTGGACAAAATCTTTTATTTTTTGCTTAAAAATTTCTTTATCAAATTGCATTGCCTGTTCTCTGATTACCTGCGGATTAAAATCGCTGGCGACAAATTGTTTAAGAGACGAAATCAAAGATTCAACTGTCTGTTCTTTGAAAAATAAGCCACTCACTCCATGCTTTATCGTTTCCAAGGCGCCACCAGCCTGGTAGGCTATCACCGGCCGGCCCGAAGCCATTGCTTCAAGAGCAGTTATACCAAAGTCCTCTTCTTGTGGAAAAATAAAAGCCTGACATTTGGCATAAAGTTCGCGGAGTTTAAAATCAGCAACTAGGCCCAAAAATTCAATATTGGGACCGGCCAGACGCCGCAGCTTCACCGAATCAGGTCCGTCACCGACGATTTTGAGCGGCAGGCCCAGCCGATTAAAAGCTCCAATGGCTATATCAAGGCGTTTATATGAAAGGAGCCTGGCCACTATCAAAAAGAATCTGTCGATCTGGGGCGAAACATAAAAAAGTTTTGCGTTGACTGGCGGATGGATGACAACGGCTTTTTTTTGATAGTATTTTTGAATCCGCGAAGCGACAAATTCGGAATTGGCAATAAATTTATCCGGCCGCTCTGCCGCCGCCTGATCCCAGACACGCAAATAGTTCATAAAAATCGGGATGACGCTTCTGACAAAAGAAGGATAACCAAATTCTCTGATATATTTATGGCTGTCATCCCAGGCATAGCGGGTCGGCGTGTGACAATAGCAAATATGGAGAGTGCTCGGACGCGTAATGATGCCCTTGGCAAAGCTGGCTGAGTCCGAAATAACCAAATCATATTTTGAAAAGTCAAAAGATTCAATCGCCAGGGGCATCAGCATCAAAAAAGGCCGGTGATGCGATCTGACAAACGGAATTTTCTGCAGAAAAGAAGTTTTTATCCGCCGGCCGTCAAAGGCCTGGCCGGTTCTTGCCCGATCATAAATCAGAGTAAAGATCGGCGCATCCGGCCAGATCTCGCAAAATGCTTCCAAGACACGCTCGGCGCCGCCATATTGGTTCAAATAGTCGTGAACTAAAGCCACTCTCATAAATGACAAATGCACCCCTCCAGAACAAAAATTTTAAACTTTTGATTTTCTGAATAAAACCGCCAAGGGCGTTTTTAACAAAATCTTAAAATCAAGACCTAAAGACCAATTCTCAATATAATAGGTGTCAATTTTTGCCTCTTCATCAAAATCAATTTCTGAACGGCCGGAAATCTGCGCCAAGCCGGTGACTCCCGGCTTGATATTGAAAACTTTTTTATGCCATCGCTCGTATTTTGCCACTTCTTTTGGCTGATGAGGCCGCGGCCCGACCAGGCTCATGTTACCAACGAGGACATTAAAAAATTGTGGCAGCTCGTCCAAGCTGGTTTTTTCCAAAAAGCCACCCAAACGCGTGCGGCGCGGGTCATTGGCTATTTTGTAAACCGGACCGCTTCGGATGCTCTGCTTTTCTATCAGTTTGTTTTCCAGAGTGTCAGCCGCGCCGGTTTTATCATACTGGCCGCCGGTACAATATTCAATCTTCATTGAACGAAATTTATAAGTATCAAAGTTATTTCTGGGGCCGACGCGTAAGTTTTTATAAATCACCGGCCCCGGCGAATCAAGTTTAATCAAAATGGCAACCGTTGCCATCACCGGCGAAAAAATTATTATTGCAAAAAGCGAGCCAACCATATCAATTATCCGCTTAATAATTTTGCCCCATCCGTCAAGCGCTGTGCGTTTGAGCTCAATCAGAGGAACGGCTGCTAAAGTATCAAAATCAACATTCGTTGTCAGAGTCTGAAAAAGATTCGGAACAAATTTAAAGTTTATTTTTTTGTCTTCACAAAATGCAATAAGCTCCAAAACCTTTCCGCGCGGAAAATTGGGATTAGCCAGAATTATATCGTCAACAAAAAAAACATTTGCTGTTTCTTTGATTGTCTCTATTTCAAGGTCTCTAAAATATTTTATCAGGCGATACCCCAGCGAAGGCCTCTCTTTTATTTCCTGGATTATTTCCTCTGAAATACCGTCTCCGCCCACCACCACGACATTGTGCGAGCCAAAATGATATCTGCCAACGAGGTATCGCTGAAGAGCCCTCACCGCCAAACGACCCCAGCTGACAAAAAAGACAGCCAGAACCCAGGCCCCAAGGATCAAAAACCGCGAATCAAAGAATTCGCGTTTGATAAAAATATAGATAATGACAACCATTAGGCCCGCAGACGTGGCGATTACAATCCTGAAAAATTCCTCAAGCAGCTTATTATTTCTTTTCATTGAATAAAGCCCGATAATCGCAAAAACTCCCAGCCATATCAAAGAAACCAAAAACACCAAACCAAGATACCGTTTAAACGGCAGATTTAAAGAAAAAAGCACTGGCCGCCAATTAGCGATTAAGCTGCTGGTTCGTAAGAAATAAGCGGCTATACCGGCTAAAACCAGCATCAAAAAATCAACCGGAACCAAAATTGCTGTAAAAATAAGCTCGGAACGTTTCATATTTATAATAATCTTAATCTTTTTAAACAAAAATTGCAACTGTGCGGAAAATATACAAAATATTGACAGATTTTATATTTTGATTTACTATAGTCAATATTCAAATTTAGCCGGTGAAGGTTAATTTTTTGTTCTTTAAAATTAATTAAAATTTATTTTGCGAAAGGGGGTGAAATTTTTTCGGGCAGAAGGAAAAAAGAAAAATAAAAAAGGAGGAAAAACAGATGAAAAAGACGAAAGTGTTTATTTTGTTATTGGTGGCTTTATTGATTTTTCCGGCAATCTCAGCGGCAAAAAGCCTTGTTGTAATAGGCTGGGACGGAGCGGGCAGCAGAAACGTCATCCCGATGCTCCAGGCCGGCAAGTTACCAGGTCTTCAGTCAATTTTGGATGCGGGAGGGGTGTTTTGTGACATTGAGACAATTAATAAGACGGTGACCGTGCCGACGTGGACACTGATGTTCACAAGTTTAGATTCATCCCAGACTGGTGTAACCACCAATAGAAACACCAGGCAAAAAATTCCTATTGAGGACATAATAACAAACCCAATAAGGAATTCGGGATACCTTATTGGGTGGTTTGTGGCCAAGGATTTTTTGTGGAATAACAGCCCCTTGAAAAAAATTATGTCTAATGTTGACGCGGGCGGATTATTTACGGCGGTAGATAACGCCGGCGCCTGTCTTGATAATTCGGTAACTGATATAAACCAAAGAGCTGTTCAGTTTATAATGGACAACAGAGGAAAAGATTTTTTCCTTTTTGTCCACATCGGCCCGGACTGCTACGGGCACGGGCACGGGGAGAACAGCGAAAGATATCTGTACGAATTCGTCCGTTCGGACGAGGTAGTACAGAATATCTTGGCTGTGATAGACTTTGACACCCGGATCATGGTTGTGAATGACCACGGATTTGATGAAGGCGCGAGTGACCACCAGTCTGCGCCAGACCTGTGGATGGTTACAGATCTCCTTATAAAGGAAATTTATCACAACGGGGAGACGAGGGGAACGGTAAGGGATATTCCTCTTACAATCTGGGATTTCTTCGGAGTTTACGGTTGGCGTGATAATCCTTCCAAGTATCGGGGGAAGAGCATGTTAATTATTGAATAAAAACACATCGGGCTTTGCCTTATTTCAGGCAAAGCCCTTTCTTTTTTACATCATCAAATTAAAAAGTAAAAAACAGAAACAATTTTACTTGTCTTGACAGATGGAAAAATAAGCATTAAAATATGAATATCCAAGCAAGCTGGGTAATTGCCCTGCACTTTTAATAAAGGTCCAGGGAGGAAAGTCCGAACTCCATCGTTCACTAAAAAGTGAAGGTAAAAAAGTAGCGGCTAACCGCCGTCCATCGTAAGATGCGAGGTGCGAACAGAGACGCCTGAAACCGAAAGGAATCGGGTATCCTTAATGGATAATTCTTAATGGCAACATTAAGACTGAAACGGCCAAATCCTTACTGGGAGCAAGATCAAACCTATGAGGCGACAAGCTTGATCTCATAGAGAAAAGTAGATCGCCAGAGCCCTTGAGCAATCAAAGGCCAAGACAGATAATTATCGCCCCGCAATTGCGGGGTACAGAATTCGGCTTATAGGCTTGCTTGGATAAATAAAAATCCGCTTCTAAAAAGCGGATTTTTATTTATCTGAGTTATTGCCAAAACGTTATAAAAAAGGGAAGTCATAAATATGACTTCCCTTACAAATTAACTGCCAGAGAACAAATGAACTAATAAGCAGTTTTGCGTCATGCTCGGGACAAAATACATGATCCGCAACACGAACAGTGGGTCGCGTGAGGAAATAACCAGCGCATCTTGCATCACCTCCTTTCTAGCCGGGGATGGAAATCTTTGTGCCATACTTCATTATAGCCTGTCAAAATTAAGGCTAATTGATATGTAGACATCAGGAACATGTTTTCCACCCCCTCATTATTAAAGGGATGAGAGTGGATATCAGCTCTTCGTTGCAATATCTCAGCGTCCCAATCAAGGATTTTGAGTCCCCTGCTCTCACCTATAGATCTGCCTTGATATCAATCTAGAAGATACACCCCTATCATCTCATCCCCGCCTTTCTTAAAACATTTTTTCCTGTTTTTTGTCCAGCGCCTCATTAACCAATCTATCTGCTTCTTTGTTTTCTTCTCTGGAAATAGCTTTGAATTTGATTGTACCAAAATCCAGCATTAAGTTCCAGACTTTCAAAAACAACTTCTGGATGTTTGGCTCTTCGATTTTGTATTCGTGGTTAAGTTGATTGGCGACGAGCTCCGAATCAAGGCGAATTTCGATATTAGATTTTTTTGCCTCTTCTTTGCCAAAAAGCGCCTTAAATTTTTTGAGCGCAAAAATCACCGCCTGATATTCGGCTTCGTTATTGGTTGCCTCGCCAATGGCTTCGGAATATTTTTTTATCGGCTCGCTTGCCTCGCCGAAGCCCTCAGTAGCGGACGAAGGCGGGCCTTTTTCGTTAATAATAACTACTCCGATTGCTGAAGGCCCAGGGTTGCCCCTGGAACCACCATCTGTGTAAATTATATGCTTCATAGTTTTTTTATATCAGTTATTTTTAACTGCAATTCCCTGCTCCCGTTCCATTCGTCTATTATCAACTCAAACACTATATCAATTTTATCGCCGATTTTCAAATCCTGATTGCCATTTTTGGCTAATCTAAAACCAATAGCTTTGAATATTTTATTAGAAAGTTTATCGCTTTTTAATTCTAATTTTAAATGCTGGGAACCGTTGCCAACCTGACGCAGATTAACAATTTCAAGCTGTTTTATTAAAAAATTCGGCCGCGGATTGGTTTCTCTGTCGTATGGTTCAAAACAGGCCATCTCGTCAAAAAATTCCCAGACGATATTTTCCGGCTCAATTTCGGCGTCTATTTCTATAAAAGGCACCAGATCTTCATCCTTTAATTTTTTTCTGGCAATCTGATTGATTTTTTCCTTAAAATCACCGAATTTATTATTTTTCAGCGCCAAACCGGCTGCGCCAGGATGACCGCCAAATTCTTTCATCAATTGGCCGCACTGCCCAATTGCTTCAATGATATTAAAACACGGAATACTGCGGGCTGAACCGCGAACTTCTCCTTCGTTTTCTTTAAAAATAATGGTCGGCCGGTGATAACGGTCGCAAATTTTACCAGCCACCAAACCAATTACGCCCGGCGACCATTTTTTGTCGCTTTCAATAATGATAGGGTCTAATTTATTTTCAATATTCGGTTTTATTCTCGTTTCAATTTCCCGAACTATTTCATCTGTTAATTTTTGGCGCAGTTTATTTTGATCATTTATTTTTTCTGCCAAAGACCTGGCTTCGTCTCTCGTCTTGGCTAACAAAAGCTCCATCGCCAAACTCGCATGCTTCATTCTTCCTGCCGCATTTAAGCGCGGCGCCAAAATAAAACCGAGCGAATAAGTATCAAGGTTGGTCGTCATTGTGTCGGTTTCAAAAACGGGATTCAGTTTAGCGATTTTCATTAATTCCTGCAGGCCAATTCTTTTTGTTTGAGCAAGCACGATTAAACCATATTTTACCAAAGTCCGATTTTCACCAAGCAAAGGCACACAGTCGGCCACCGTGGCTATCGCCACCAAATCCAACAGCCATTTTTCCCAGCCTTCTGGAATTGACGATTTGCGATTTGTGATTTGCGATTTGCTAAGCAGTGCTTGCGCTAATTTAAATGCCACTCCGGCGCCGGCTAATTCCTTAAAAGGGTACCTGTCTTTTTTTTGCCAGGGATCAATAATGATTTTAGACGGAGGCATTTTTTTTCCAATCTGATGATGATCCACAACTATTACCTCAACCCCCAGCAAATTGGCTAATTCAATTTCCTTTATATCAGAAATACCACAATCGACTGTCAAAATCAGCATGACTTTCTGTTCGGCTATTTTTTTAATTGCCTCGGTGTTTAATCCATAGCCTTCAATGATTCTGTCCGGAATATAGACCCCGCCGGATAAATCAGCGCCCAGTTCTTCCAAAATGCTTTTTAAAATTATTGCTCCGCAGACACCATCGGCATCGTAATCACCAAAAATCGCAATTTTTTCCTTTTTTTCAATTGCTTCATAAATTCTTTTAACCGCTTCTTTGACTCCCAACATTAAAAAAGGATCGTGCAGATCCTCTCCATAATCCGGATTAAAAAATTCATCAATCACCTTTTGGGTCTTTAACCCCCGGTTATACAAAAGCTGTAAAATCAAAGGGCTGTATTCTGGAAATTTTTTAATGAATTCATCCGGCACTTTATCCTTGATCTTCCAAATCATATAAGTTCAAAATGTAAATCTCAAAATGAAAACTTAAAATTATTTAAATCCCGCGGGGCGGGATACCTAAATTTTACATTTTTAAACTAATTAAGGGCTTCTATTCCCGGCAATTTATCTCCTGCCAGAAATTCCAGCATGGCACCTCCCCCCGTGCTAACATGCGAAAAATTATCAATTAGACCGAATTTTTCAACAAAACAAGTCGTTTCACCCCCTCCGATAATCGAAAAACAGGTAGGGCAATTTGAAATCGAATGAGCCATTGCTTCAGTTCCGTGGCTAAACTTATCAACTTCAAAATATCCCATCGGACCGTTCCAGATAACCATTTTCGAAGCCCGAATCACCGAATCAAAAACCTTTTCAGTTTCCGGCCCGATATCCAGAATTAGTTCGCCCTCGCCGGTTCTGCCAACCGGATCGATTTTAATTTCGGCTTGGCCGGTCTTGTCTGCACTCGCCACCACATCAACAGGAATATGCAATTTAGTATCTGTCAGCTTTAATTTTTTTAAATCCGGAATTACTTCTTCTTCTATTAAAGACTTTCCAACGGCAATTCCCTGAGCGTGAAGAACGGTATTGGCCAGCGCTCCCCCAAGAATTATATGGTCTGCCTTTTTTAAATATTCCTCAATCAGCTTCATCTTGGTTGAAATTTTTGCGCCGCCGATGACGACTGTCAGGGGCCGCTCCGGATTTTCCAAAACCTTTGAAAGAGCCTCAAATTCTTTTTGTAAAAGCAACCCTGCAAATGACGGTAAATATCTTGTTACGCTGACAATTGAAGCATGGACTCTGTGCGAAGCGCCGAATGCATCATTGACATAGACTTCTGCGAGTCCTGATAATTTTTTGGCGAAATCATCGCTATTTGCTTCTTCTTCGGGATGGAATCGTAAATTTTCCAGCAATAAAATTTCATCGTTTTTCAGCTGATTGACTAATTTTTCTACTTCCGGACCGATACAATCCGGGGCCATTTTTATCTCTATGCCAAGCAGTTCACCCAGTCTTTTCTGCACCGGTGACAACCGCATTTCTCCAACCACTTTTCCTTCGGGCCGGGCGAAATGCGAGGACAAAATAATCTTTGTTTTCTGTTCCAATAAATATTTTATCGTCGGGAGGCTCGCCCGAATCCTATAATCATCCAGAATTTTGCCGCTGTCATCAATCGTGATATTGAAATCATTCCTAACCAGAACTTTTTTACCTGCTAAATTGCCTGCTTCGCTAATTGTTCTCATGTTAAATCATTTAAACTATTGGCTATTTTTGAAAATTCTTGACCGTCTAAACTGGCACCGCCCACAAGCACCCCCTGTAAGCGCGCTTCCTTGACGTAGCTGGCCGCGTTTTGGGCGTCAACACTGCCGCCATAAAGAATACGGATTTTTTCCGCCAAAAAGCGGCTATAGAGAACAGAAAGGGTTTTTTTAACAAAAAGACTGGCGCTCAACGCGTCATCAGGCAAACACGGCTTACCAGAACCAACTATTCCTGAACTTATAGCCCAAACCGGCTCATAAACCAGAATAATATCTTCTATCTGGTTCTTGGCGACATCCTTCAGGCATTTTTCCAGCTGAGCGGAAAGAACATGGCCCATTTCTTCGCCCTCTCGCTCGCCTAAGCAAAGAATCGGTGTCAAGCCGCATTTCAAAGCCATTTTTAATTTGCCGTTAATTATTTCATCTGATTCGCCTGCGTACTCCCGGAGTTCCGAATGACCTAAAATAACATAATCACAGCCGAGGTCTTTTAACATTTTTCCGGAAACTTGGCCGGTATAAGGCCCCTGCGCTTCCCAAAACATATTCTGACCGCCAAGCTTAATACTTTTTGGCGAGCCAAATACTGAAAGAAAAGGAAAAGGCGGACAGATTATTGTCTCAACGTTCTTTAACCTGCCCAAATCAACAATCATGTCAAATAAATGCCTGGCCTCCCGCGAGGTCTGCGGATTCATCTTCCAGTTAGCGACAAGAAATGTCATGAATTATTTTGTGCTGATAAGATTATATTTGAATAAATATTACATAAAAGGCAATTTAAGCACTCCTAATGTTATAGCACCGACAATCAGCCCAGCTATCAAAACGCCGACAATAATTGAAGGAATGGCTTGTTTTGGGGGAATTCCAAAAACAAAAGCTGCTACTGCGCCCGACCAGGCGCCGGTCAGCGGCAAAGGAATCGCCACAAATATTGCCAATGCCAATGGACCCCAGATCTCAAAATGTCTAGAATGGCGATTTCTTGTTCTCTCGAAAAGCCAGGCAAAAAAACGATTAAACCAGTAATTGCGGTGACTAAGATATTGGGTGATTTTGTCCAGAAAAAAAACAAAAAAGATAGGCGGTATAAGGTTCCCGATGAATGACCATAAAAAAGCTGGCCAAAAAGACAAACCAAAATTCGTCAGAGCAATCGGCAGCGCCCCCCTAATCTCAAAGACGGGAAGCATTGCGATAAAGAATGTTTTAATTTCGGCAATGCTTATTTTTAAAAGGAGAACTTGCATTTATTCAATTCTTCTTAAGTATTCGGCTGCTTTCTCCGGCTCAATAGTTGAAATTTGGATACCTGTTCCCAGCTCAAACCCCGCCCAGACAGAAGTTTTTGGCAGAATTTCAAAATGCCAATGATAATGATCGTAGTTCTTCCCGTCGCAGGGAGAAGTGTGAATAAAAAAATTATAAGCAGGATCAACTAATCCTTTGCAAATCTTATTTAACGCCACCTGCAGGGCTTCTGCCAGTTTTTCTTTCTCGTCTTCCTTTATTCTTTCAAAATAAGCTTTGTGTTCTTTTGGATAAATTCTAGTTTCAAAAGCAACTTTTGCCGCAAAGGGCGAGACGACCACAAACTTATCATTTTCAAAAATAATCCTTATTTTCTCTTCCAATTCCCACTCAAGCATGGCGCAATGGACGCAGGAGCCATGGTTTTCAAAAAAAATGCGCGAGCCGTCAAGACTACGCCGTAAATCCGGATCTATCACAGGCATCGCAATAATCTGGGAGTGAGGATGAACCATCGAGGCGCCCGCTTCTTTGCCGTTGTTATGAAAAATTGAGACATAATTAATATGTTTTTCATTCATCATTTCAAGGTATCTTTCCTGATAGGCATCTATAACTAGCTTAACTTTTTGGGCCGAAAATTGCGCCATATTCTGGCGGTGATCGCGCGTCACCACCACTTCATGGAAGCCGAGCCCATCCATTACCTGATAAGGCCCGACAGCCCGTTCATGAAGCTGATTGCCTTCGGAGAATGCCGGATATTTATTAGGGAAAACCACCACCTCCCATTTTTCTTTATCGTCAGGATAAATATAAACCGGCGGCGCTTGAGTTTCTATATGACAGAAAGGGCAATCTTTTTCTAAACCTTCTTCTTTGGCGCGGCCGTTATTTTTGAAAGTTTCCGGCTTTCTCGCCCGGCCCGTGGCAATGACCACCCAGTCTTTGGAAACCAAATCAAATCTCAGCTCCGAAGATGGTTTTTTATTATTCTGATTATTCTCCATAATTAAACAATTTTTTTATTTTGATGCTGCTCAACTTTGGGTTCATTTGATTCAGCGGATTTGGGCGATCTTAAATGATATTTATCCGTCAGCAAATTCATCTTAATCTGAAAAAGTTCAACAAATGTTTTAAGATAGCTTTTTAAATTGACCGTGCTGCTCGAGTCATTTATCCAATAAATCGGAATCTTGGCGATCTTATAACCAAGACGTTTAGCCACGGCCAAAACTTCAATATCAAAACCGAAACGATCGATCAAGCCCCGCGAAAAAATTTCTTTGGCCGCTTTGGCTGAAAAAGCCTTAAAGCCGCATTGGGTGTCCCAAATACCCCAAACAGCGAGAATCTGAATTAAAATATTGCCAATATCGCCCAATGCCCTTTTAAGAAATGACTGCGGAACTGCTTGTTTGGCATCTTTGTGGTCTCTTGAATCCCGCGTCCCTATCACAACGTCATACCCTTCTTTAAAATATGGCCAGGCTTTTTCTATGTGATCAATGGTCGTCGCATTATCGTCGTCCATAAAAACCCTGTAATCTCCCTGGGCTTCCAGCATTCCCTTCCGCACCACCCAGCCCTTGCCGTGATTCTCTTTGTTGTCGATCAGACGCAGATTATGGATCATTTGCTCAAAACTAGCGACCACTTCCGCTGTTTTGTCCGGAGAGCCATCGTTGACAACCAGGATCTCGTAATCATAATGCTGTTTTGTTAAATAATGATCAACTGCCAAAAGAGTCTTTGAAATTCTTTTTTCTCCCTTATAAGAAGGGATGATAACTGATAAATAAAGCATGACTTAAAATTTTCAATTACCAATTTCCAATAAACGCCTGCCTCTGGCAGGCGAGGATATAAAAAATCAGCAATCTAAAATTGGTTATAGCTCTATAATATCACACTTCTCTTTACTTTCCCAACAAAAAAATCCACAGGCAGCCCTCTTTGACAATTGAAGACTTTGCTAATTTATGTTATTTTTAATAGTAGTTTTTTAAAAACTTAGAAAGGGGTGATTCTTATGAACATAGCCGTTGTTTTTATTTCGCCGGATGAAAAAGATTATTATGAATATCTTAAGAGCTTTGAAATTAACAATCTGATAATATTGCAAATTGGTTTATCTCAAATTTTTAAGGAACTCGGCACGGCTTACAGTATCGTTGATAAGATTAGCGGCGCTTTTGTCGCCAGGCAATTTTTTGACGATACCCAAAGAATAGAAAATTTAATCATCTGCGGCCCGCTTAAATTATTGAATGATTGCAAAAAACTTTTTTTTGGCATGGCGGGTAAAACTCATTTTTTCCCCGAAAAAAAATAGCCCATCCGGATAAAAATCCGATTGGGCTTTTAATTTAAAAGTTAACTACAGTATTTAGAAATTCAATACTTTAACTCTATAATATAATTAAGTTTTTGTTAAAACATCGCACCCTTCTTTCGTCACCGCCACTGTATGTTCAAAATGAGCGGACAGCGATTTATCGCTGGTCTCATAGGCAAAACCATCTTTACTTTGTTTTATTTTATAACCGCCGGCTGCTATCATCGGTTCGATTGCCAGAGTCATGCCTTCTTTTAAAATAGGGCCTTGACCCGGACGGCCGAAATTTGGCACTTCAGGGTCTTCGTGCAATTTTTCTCCCACGCCGTGGCCGACCAGATCTCTGATAACCGAAAATCTCTGGCTTTCAACATATTTTTGGACGGTAAAACTGACATCTCCAAGATGCACACCAGGTTTTATTTTTCCAATTGCGATTTCCAGTGATTTTTTTGCCGTTTCAATCAATTTTTTGGCTTGCGGCGAAACTTTACCGACTGCCACCGTCAGGGCCGCGTCAGTAAAAAATGGTTTGTTTTCCGGATTACAAGTGCCTCCCATTGGACAAGAATGGCATTTTCCGACCGGATACAGAATTCCCAGATCCAAACCGATAATATCACTCTCTTTCAGTTTTCTGCCCGATGGCGCGCCGTGTACTACCTCTTCATTGATTGAAGTACACAGCGCCGCGGGAAACCCCTGATATCCCAAAAACGCGGGCTTGGCGCCGCAAGAAAAAACAAGGTCTTGCGCGACCTTGTCCAGCTCTATGGTTGTGGCGCCTGGCTTAACTCTTTTTGCTACTTCTTCAAGAATTTTTGCCAGCAGCCAGCCGCCTTCTTTCATTATTTGGATTTCCTGAGGCGTTTTTATTATAATCATTTATTTTATTTCAAAATTCTCAGTATATTCTCATGCACTTCTTCGATCGGCCTGTTGCCGTCAATTTTTATCAATAATCCGTTTTTCTCATAATGATCAATCACCAGCTGAATTTCCGTCTCAAAAACATCAAGCCGATGGCGGACAACTTCAGGATCATCATCAGCTCTTTTTACCAGAGTACCGCCACATTTATTACATTCGGTCATCTGTTTAAAATATCCAAAATAAGGAATTATCTGGCCGCATTTTTCACACATCCGCCGCTGGGTTAATCTGGCATAAGATTCTTCAGCCGAAATATCAATCAGAATAACTTTTGTAAATTCCAGCAAGTCGTACCATGCCAAAGCATCCTCCATCAAGCGCGCTTCAAGAATTTTTCTGGGATTTCCGTCAAAAACTGCACCTTTAAAATCCGGCTTATTTTTCATTACGTCAATCTTGTCAAGCCATAATTTAAAAATCAAAAAAGTCGGCACTAAATCTCCTCTGTCTAAAATTGCTTTCAGTTTAGAAGAACTGAAATCGTGATTCTCTTTCGCCATCTCGCGCAGCAAATCACCGCTGCCGATATATTCCAAGCCAAATTTTTCCCTCAACAATTTTGCCTGAGTTCCTTTGCCGCAACCGGGCCGGCCTAAAATTATGGTGACAAGTGGATTCTGGTTCAATTTCTAATTTCTAATTTCCCCGCCTGCCAAAGCCAATAGAAATTACTTGATATTGTCAATCGAAGACGGTTAAATTTATTAAATTATTTAATTTGTATCTGCTCGCTTTGGCTATTGGCGGGCAGGTAATTTCTAATCCAGTGCCACAAAACGGCACTTTATTGAAAATTGAAAATTGAAAATTTTATTTAAAGACCTTCATACTCTCGCATCGTCAATTGAGAATCGACCTGCCTGATAGTTTCCAAAACCACTGCTACGACGATAAGGATAGAAGTACCGCCGACCGTAAAAGTAGTCACTCCTGTTGCGCCCTGAACGATATTTGGCGCAATGGCAATCAAGCCCAAAAATATAGCGCCGACCAGCAAGACTCTGTTCAAAATAAAATTAAGAAAATCTGAAGTTGGCTTGCCGGGCCGGATACCCGGAATAAAACCGCCCATTTTTTGCAGATTTTCGGCGATATTTTTTGGATCAAAAGTGACGGCTGTATAAAAATATGTAAAAAGCAGAACCAGAACAAAATAAATAACGCTGTAGATAATCTGGCCTTGCTCGAATATATCTCGCAAAAATGTGGCAGCGTTGGCGATCCAGGGAGTAGAAGAATTGGCAAAAAAATTGCCGATCATACCCGGAAAAAGCATTATCGATAAAGCAAAGATAATCGGGATAACTCCTGCCGGATTAACATTCATGGGCAGATAAGTTGAAACTCCGCCGTACATACGATTGCCACGAATTCTTTTGGCGTAAGATACGGGGATATTGCGCCGGCCTTCGGTTATAATAACCACACCCACAATTACCAAAAGGCTAATCGCGATAAATCCAAGATAAGCAGGAATTTTGGTCGGGTCCCAGGTGGTCAGAGTCTGCCTGAAAGAAGTCGGAAATCCCGCCACGATGCCGGCAAAAATCAGCAATGATACTCCGTTACCAATCCCTTTCTCGGAAATTAACTCGCCTATCCACATCAAAAATATTGTTCCCGCAGTAATAACAGTTATTGTCGTCACTAATTGATAAGTGCTTAAAAATCCAATGACCTGCTGGTTACGCAAAATGCCGATCATGGCGTAAGCCTGCAATGCGGCCAGAGGAATAGTGAGCAATCTGGCATACTGATTGAATTTCTGCCGGCCGGCCTCGCCTTCTTCTTTGTACATCTGTTCCAGCCGCGGGAAGATCATCGTCAGAAGCTGCATAATGATAAGGCCGGTGATGTATGGACCTAATCCCAGCATCGCCACTGAAAAATTGCTCATTGCCCCGCCGGTAAAAAGATTAAGCAGACCAAACAGCTGATTGCCCTCAAAAAAAGCACGAAGTTTTGTTAAATCAATTCCGGGCACAGGAATATTAGCTATAATCCGGAAAACGACAAAAGCACCAAGGACAAATAATATTTTGTTTCGTAGCTCTGGGACTTTAAAAATCTGAATTATCTTATTCCACATATATCCTATTAAAATTTAAATTGTAAAAATCAAAATTCAAAACTACAGTTCAAAATTAAAAATTTAAATTTTGCATTGCTCGCCTCGCTGTAGCTTTGGCGAAGCGGGTCATTTTGCCTGCCCGCCAATTGCCAAAAAGAATAAATCACTCAAAGAATTTTTATTTGCTTTGACTAATTGTCGCTGTCAGTTAAGAATAATCACAATTGGCTCTGGCAGGCGGGCATTTTAATATTTGATTTTTGAATTTATGGTGCCGCCAACTTTCTTTATCTTCTTTATCGCGCTTGCAGAAAATTTAAATTCTTTAAAAACAAGTTTCTTTGTGACTTCTCCCTCTCCTAAAATCTTAATGTTTGGCATCGCCCCTTTTATTCTACTAATTAATTTCTTCTTAAGCAATGAGGCGACTGAAACGATTTCCCCTTCTTTGAATGCCTTGTTTAAAATATCCAAGTTCATGATGATAAACTTCCGCGCCACTGGTTTAAATTTATAGCCTCTTTTTTTGGGAATTTGTTTTATCAAATCCCGCCAGGCCGGCCTGATTTTAGCACCGGCTCTTGACTTCTGCCCCTTGACGCCGCGGCCCGAAAAAGTGCCGTGAGCGCCGCCCCGGCCAACACGTTTTTTTGATTTTTGTTTTTGTTTTGGTGAAATTTGATGAAACTGCATAATCGTAATCAAAAATTATTTCTTCATCCTTATTTTTTCAAACGCAGCCAAAGTGGCTCTGGCATTATTAATTTTATTGGTAGTGCGGCTGACCACTTTTGCGGAAATATTCTGAATTCCTACCAAATCACAGATAACTCTGACCACGCCGCCTGCCACCAAACCTCTGCCTTTTTTAGCTGGCTTTAAAATAACTTTTGCGGCGCCGAATTTTGCCGTTACTTCATGCGGAATAGTGGCGTCTTTTATTGGCACGATCAACAAATTTTTCTTGGCGCTGGCGACCGCCTTTTCAACCGCCGTGGTTACATCCTGGGCCTTGGCAATTCCCAAAGCCACTTTTCCAGCTCTGTTGCCAATAACAACAGCTGTCCGGAAACGGAAACGCCGGCCGCCGGCCACGACTCTGGTGACCCTGGCCACATCCAAAACTTTCTGATCATATTCAGATTTTTCTCTTTCTCTTCCTCTAAATTTTCTCATTGGTTCTGCCATAATTGTCTAAATTTATGAACGGAGCGCATTGCGTAATAAAATAAATTTAGCTACAACAATGAGCACCGAGCACATAATTTATTCTTTGTGCTCTGAGTATATCTGATGAAGAATAAATTATGTGCTCGGTAAAGGTTTTGTTACAGAAAACTGTTCGTCTTTTCGACTCCAGATTTCTGACAAAGCCCTTAAAATTTTAATCCTCCTTCTTTCGCTCCTTGCGCCAGCTCCCTTATCCGTCCATGGAATTTACAGCCGCGCCTGTCAAAAACGACCTCTTTTATCTTCAGATCTGCCGCTTTTTTTGCCAGAAGCTTTCCTACTTCTTTGGCCAATTCAATCTTTTTCATTTTTCTTGATTTTATTTCCGAATCTTTGGCGCTGACTAAAGTTTTTGATTTTTCGTCGTCTATCAACTGACTATAAATGTGCTGATGACTGCGAAAAACCAAAAGTCGCGGCCGTTTGCTTGTCCCTTTTATCTTTCCCCTGATGCGCCGGTGCCGCATCGCAAGTTTTTGTCTTTTTATCTTAAGATTATCTTTCATATTTTATAACTCTGCAGATACAGCTTTCTTGCCCGCTTTAATTTTTATCGTCTCACCCTGATATCTGATACCCTTGCCTTTATAAGGCTCTGGTTTTTTACGCGCACGGATATTGGCGGCTGTTTGACCAACCATCTCTTTATCAGCACCACTGACAATAATCACATTTTTTTCAACTTTGAATTCTATCCCCGGCGGCGCCTCGATTTCCACGGGATGCGAAAAACCAATATTTAGCACCAGTTTATTCCCTTGAACTATGAAACGATAACCGACACCTTCAACTTCTAATCTTTTTTCATAACCGTCTTTTGCTCCTTTGACTAAATTTGCCAACAAAGCACGGCTTAACCCCCAAAGCGCCATTATTTTTTTATCGGCGGTGTTCTCTAAAATAGGAAAAACAACGATATTATTATCTTCAATTTTTGCACTAATGCCGTCTGGCAACTGGCGCCTAAGCTCCCCTTTTGGCCCCTTGGCAATAACAAAATTACTTTCGATCTTGACTTCGACTTTTTCCGGAATCGGGATTGGCTGTTTGCCTATGCGACTCATAAAAATTTAATAAATTTCGCAGATTAATTCTCCGCCCAAACCTGCTTTTTTAGCTTCGCTGCCGGACATCAGCCCCTTTGATGTTGAAATTATCAGTCTGCCAAAACCCTGCCTGGTTGTCTGAATTTCCTTCTTTCCGATATAGATACGGCGGCTCGGCTTGCTCTTTCTGATTATATTCTCTATGGCGGGCTGCCCCTCTTCATATCTTAGACTAATTATTATTTTTCTGGCTGCCTTTTTACCTTTTTCTTCAATCATGCCGACAAAATTCTCACGTTCAAATATTTTTGCCAATTCTAATTTAACACCAGAATAGGGAATTTCTACGTTCGCCTTGCCCGATGCCTGGGCATTCTTGATTCTTATTAACATATCTGAAATTGAATCCACGTTCGCTCGCGCTCAAGTTAAAAATTAAAAATGAAAAAATTTCTAGTTTTAATTTTTAAATGTCGTTTTTATTTTTTATATTTTACTTTTTAAATTTATCCTACCAACTGCTTTTCTTTATTCCCGGAATTTCCCCGCGATTGGCCAATTCTCTGAAACAAATCCGGCAGAGATCAAAATCCCGCAAATATCCGCGTTTGCGGCCGCAACGGAAACACCGCCGGACAATTCGGCTTGAAAATTTAGGCTTTCTTTTAGATTTTGCTATCTGCGCCTTTGTCGCCATTTCTTTAATTTTTTATCGGGAATCCCATTAATTTAAATAATTGCAGGCCTTCTTCGTGGTTTTTAGCTGTTGTTTTTATCGTTATCTGCATGCCAAAGATATTCCGGATGTTCTCATGAGATATCTCCGGAAAAATTATCTGTTCTTTTAAACCTATATTCAAATTACCGTAACTGTCAACCGATTTTTGCTCAAGACCGCGGAAATCCCGGCTTCGGGGCAGTGCCAAACTTATTAACCTTTCAATAAAATCAAATGCCCGATGACCTCGCAACGTCACCATTATGCCAACTTTCAGACCCTCACGAATCTTAAAACCCGAAATCGCTTTTTTTGCCCGGGTAAAAACTGGTTTCTGCCCGGCAATTAGTGTTAGGTCTTTAATGATCTCCTCAACCGCTTTTTCGTCCTGCATAAATTTGCCGATGCCGGTGTTTATCGTCACTTTTTCTATTCTGGGCACAGCCAATATATTCTTGTATCCGAATCTGTCCTTCAGCGCGATCAGCACTTCTTTTTTATATTTTTGCTGCAATCTAGTCATAATTATTATTCGATCTCTTGTTTACATTTTTTACATATTCTATATTTCATACCCTCTGCGATTTTGTAACCAATGCGCACTGATTGTCCGCATTTAGGACAAATTATTTTTACTTTGCTCGCATTAAAAGATTTGGCAATGGCCACAACCTGTCCTTTTTCTCCCTGTTTTTTTGGTCGGACATGTTTTTTAACCAAACCAAGACCCTCAACCACAATCTTGTTGATTTCCGGAAAAACCTTTGTCACTTTTCCTTTCTTTCCCTTATCTTTACCCGATGTCACTAAAATTGTATCACCTTTGTGTATTTTCATGCTTGAAACACTAAACTTAACTAATATTCACTAAATTAACTAATTTTAGTTCTATTCGTAAATATTCGTTTCTTTCGTGTTTATACTACTTCCGGCGCCAGCGAAGCAATTTTGTCAAATCCCCTATCTTTCAGTTCTTTGGCCACCGGACCAAAAATTCTGCCGCCCTTGGGTTCCTTGCCGTCTAAGATAACCGCCGCGTTCTCGCTGAACCTGACATACGAGCCGTCGCTGCGTCTATATGCTTTCTTCTGACGGACAATCACCGCCTTTACCACATCTCCTTTTTTCACCATTTTTCGCGGCTCCGCTTCTTTGACCGCCGCCACAATTATATCTCCCAGTTCCGCGTACCTCGCGCGTGTTCCGCCCAAAACCTTAAAACACTGGATAATTTTTGCTCCGGTATTGTCTGCCACTTTTAACATTGTCCGCGGTTGAATCATGTCTTAAAAGTTATATCTTGCTAACTATTCTCCACTTTTTATCTTTGCTAAATGGTCTAGTTTCCTGAATTATCACCTTGTCACCAGCATGGTATTGCCCTTCTTCATCGTGGGCTTTATATCTGGTCGTCAGTTTGTACTGTTTTTTATATTTGGGATGTTTTTTCAGCCTGGTCACAGCCACAACAACGGTTTTTTGCATTTTGTCAGAAATTACTACGCCTTTCAGCTTTTTAATTATTTTTGAATTATTTTTTCCCATGCCTTTGTTTTAAAATAGTTAATATTCTGGCAATCGTCTTGCGGGATTCTGAAATTTCGCCTACGTTCTTTAGTTTCTTTTCTGCCAGATCAAATCTCAGCCTTCTGAGTTTTTCGCGAAATTCTCTCAAAGATAATTCCAGCTCCTGGTCTGATTTTATTTTTAATTCTTTAATCTCCATGAATTATTGCTTAATAACCGTCTTTGTTTTTATCGATAATTTATTGGCTGCCAATCTTAAAGCTTCATAGCCCATATCTACAGCTACACCGTCCATTTCAAATAAAATTCTCCCCGGCTTAACAGAAGCAACAAAATGATCAACTGCTCCTTTTCCTCCGCCCATCGGCACTTCCGTGCCTTTCTTGGTTACCGGCTTATCAGGAAAAATCCGGATCCAGAATTTTCCGCTCCGCTGCACATATCTGGTCATGGCGCGCCTGGCCGCTTCAATTTCTCTGACGCTCAGCCATCCGTGTTCCATCGCTTTTAAACCAATACTGCCAAAAGCAAGTTCTGTACCTCTTGATTCAAAACCTCTGAATCGGCCACGGCCTTTTTGCCATTTCCGGTGTTTAACTTTTCTTGGTTGAAGTAAACCCATGCCAATGTGATTAAAAATTACGGTCGCGCACATAAATTTATTCTTCATCGGATATATTCAGAATATGAAGAGTAAATTATGTGCTCGGTAAAGGTTTTGTCGAAATTTCCATCGTCCGCTGGACTCGGAAATTTCGACAAAACCCTTTAAAATACTTCTCCTTTGTATATCCAGACCTTTACGCCAACTGTCCCATAGGTAGTGAATGCAGTTACCTGAGCATAATCAATTTTTGCCCGCAAGGTCTGCAGAGGAATTTTGCCTCTAAGCAGCCATTCGGTCCTGGCGATCTCGGCGCCGTCTAAACGGCCCTTCAACATTATCTTCACTCCTTCCACGCCTTTTATCTGTATAATCTTGTCAATGGCTTGTTTCAGGGTCCGCCTGTAAGGAATCCTTTTTTCAATCTGCTCAACTATATTCTGCGCGGCAATAGAAGCATGGGATTCTGACATTTTTACTTCTTCAACTTCAAGTCTCAGTTCGGTTTTGCCGATATTTGGCGTATCTTTTAAAATAAATCTTTTTACATCGTCTTTAAGCTGTTCTATCCCGCCGCCGCCACGGCCAATAATAATGCCTGGCCGGGCTGTTTTTATGATGATGATCAAAGAATTGGCGGATCTTTCTATCTCTATCCGTTCAACGCCAGCTTTGATAAGTTTTTTGGTTAAAAATTCTCGCAATTTTACATCTTGCGCTAAAAATAACGTATATGATTTTTTACTAAACCAGCGAGATTTCCAATCTTCGGAGTGTCCGATTCGGAAAACGACTGGATTTACTTTCTGTCCCACGTTCGCTTACGCTCAAGTTAAAAATTAAAAGTGACAACTTTGTTGTCATCCTGAGGGCGAAGCCCGAAGGATCCTGCTGAATTTCCATAAAGTCCTCCCTTAACGCTCAGGATGGCGCCATGCGCCAGTTTTTAATTTTTAATTGTCGTTTTTACTTTTTATGTCTTACTTTTTAAAATATTATATCGATTTTCTTCTAAATACTCTTTTAATATTGCCAAGTGTCTGGCGGCTGAAAAATTTTTTCTTTGACTGTTCAGAATCGCCAAATGATTTTGGAACAAACGTGCTCCTGCGCTTTTCTTCTCGCGCCTCCGGAACTACTGAAATTGTCTCTTCCTTTTCGACCACCGATTTTTCTGCCGCTCCTGTTTCTTTTTTGGCTTCTTTCATCTTTTCAATCTTTGATTTTTTCTTTATTCCTGTAAAAATTTCTTTACTTGGTGTTTTTTCTTCCAATACCAGATTAATATTGCATGTCCTTTTCAAAATCGGAGTAGCTCTCCCCATGGCCCGGGGCAACCAGCGCTTTAGACTCGGCCCGGCTTCCACTTGCAAACTTGAAATATAAAAATTGTCTTCGCTTAAATTAAAATTATGTTTGGCGTTGCTCAGGCCGGAATTTAGCAATTTCAAAACAATCGCGGCTGCTTTTTTATTCATAAAACGAAGCTGGCTCTGTGCCTGTTTGGCGTCCATGCCTTTAACCAAGCTTGTCACCAAACGAATTTTTCTTGGCGTCATTCTTAAATTGTTCAATCTGGCTGCAACCTGCATTTATTTTTGCGACGCGGATTTAGGAATCGTCACGCGGATGATCCGGACAAAATCTGTGTGGGCACATCCGTGTAAATCTCTCATTTCCTTGTTATATTAGTGTCATCCGTGTTGAATCCGTGTATCAGTGTCGCTATTTTTTATTGGCTTCGGGTGCTTCTTTGGCTGCCTGGGCCGAAGCTGTTTCGGCCTGTGCTTGAGCAGCTTCCATCTCTCTTTGCATTCGGCCGCCGTGCTTGACGAATTTTCTGGTCGGCGAAAATTCTCCAAGGCGATGCCCAACCATTTCTTCGCCGACAAAAACGGGAATGTGCTCTTTTCCATTATGAACCCCAAAAGTAAAACCTACCATTTCAGGCGTTATTACGCAAGCCCGGCACCACGTCTTAATAATAACCCTGTCACCTGGCTTTAAATTCTTTATTTTTTTCAGGAGATTTTGGTCCACGTATGGACCTTTTTTAAGACTTCGAGCCATATCCTATTTTCCTTCTTTTAAGAATAAACTTATCTGACCATTTCTTCTTTTTTCTTGTTTTAACGCCAAGCGCCTGTTTGCCCCAGGGCGTTTTTGGCCCTCGGCGTAATCCAATCGGTGTCCTGCCTTCACCTCCGCCGTGCGGGTGATCAGGCGGATTCATGGCTGTGCCGCGAACTCTGGGCCTCACTCCCAGCCAGCGCATTCTGCCCGCTTTTCCCAGATTCTGCGTATTGTGTTCGGGATTTGAAACCTGTCCAGCGGTCGCGTAACATTCCGACAACACCATTCTGACCTCACCGGATGGCATTTTCAATTGCGTATAGCCTGCGTCATTGGCCAAAACCGTAGCGTATGAGCCTGCCGAACGGATAATTTTTCCGCCGCTGCCCGGATTCAATTCAATATCGTGAACCTGCGCGCCGACCAGAATATTTTTTAATTTCAGGCGATTGCCGATCTTTGGCGCGGCATTTTCACTTGTCAAAATTTCGTCTCCCACTGCGAGGCCGTGCGGCGCGATGATATACGCCTTTTGCCCGTCAACATAATATAAAAGCGCGATAAAACATGTTCTATTCGGATCATATTCAATTGAAACGACACGCGCCGGAATGTTAAATTTATCACGTTTAAAATCAACTATCCGGTAAAGTTTTTTGTGGCCGCCGCCCTGGTGACGAGTGGTTATCCGGCCGGTTGTCATGCTCCGGCCCGCTCTTTTCGGATGCGGAGCCAAAAGACTTTTTTCCGGTTCTTTAGTTGTCAAAATCCCTTTCGTTTCTACACGGATAAGCTGTCTTTTTCCGGGGCTGGTTGGATTATAATTTTTCATAATATCCTTACGAATTTACGAATCAGTACAAATTTACGAATATATCTCTGACGAGTTTATTAGAAAATTCGTATATTCGTAGAAATTCGTACATTCCTATGGTTATCTAGGCATAATCTCTATCTTCTCACCTTTTTCTAATTTTACCATTGCTTTTTTGTAACCGGCTTTGAAACCCTGACTTCTGCCAACTCGACGGGCCTTTCTGGGAATATTAACTATCGTTACTCTGTCAACCGCCACACCATAATGATCTTGGACAGCTTTTTTTATCTGATGCTTGTTAGCCACCGAGCTGACTTTAAAAATATAATGATTCCGGTCTGCCAGCATGCCGGATTTTTCAGTGACGTGCGGTGATTCTAAAATATGCCAGGCGTCAGAAAAAGATTTTTTCTCAACGCGCCTGGGAAGCTTATCAAATTTTTCTTCTTTCTTTTCTTTAGCTTCTGTTTCTTTTGACTCTTCCCTTACCGCTTCTGTTTCTTTCTCTTCTTTCTTGGTTTTTTTTTCCGCTTCTTTTTTGGTTTTTTTAAATCTATCAAAAATTGACATAATTTCCTTGTGAATTTACGAATCAGTACGAATTTACGAATTTATCCCGAGCTTATTGAAATATCCGTATATTCGTAAAATATCCGTATATTCGTAAGGCTATCTAATAAACGTCTTCTCGATAACTTCTATTGCGCTCTTTGGCATAAGAATATATCTATGATTAAGTAAATCTACAACATTCAGATTTTGCGCACCGATAGTCATTAATTTAGGAATATTGCGCGTGGCGCGGATAATGTTTTCGTCTTTTAAGCCCATTATAACTAACCCGCCCTTATCGAAATCACTTTTAACTTTTAACTTTAAACTTTTAACTATATTTGCCATCAACCTTGTTTTTGGCTGTTCTAGTTTTAAGCTGTCCAGAACAATAATTTCGTTATCGGCCGCTTTGCCCGACAGAACCATAAGCAGAGCTGCTCGGCGCATTTTCTTATTAATGTCTCTGGCAACTTTTTTTTCTTTTAAAGGCCCATGGGTCACTCCGCCTCCCCGCCAAATTGGCGAACGCGATGAACCGTGTCTGGCCCGGCCTGTTCCTTTCTGGCGCCAAGGCTTTTTGCCGCCGCCCCTTACTTCGCCGCGTCCTTTGGCATGAGCATAGGGGATTCGTGCCTGCGACATCTGAGCCTCATATGCCTGCTTAACCAAATCCTGATTCACTCTTAAACCAAAAATCTTTTCGGGTAATTTTATTTTTTCAACCTCTTTGCCTTCCTGATTAAAAACTGGCAGCTCTAAACTGGCCGGTGATTTTTGCTCTTTAGCAACGGCTTTCTTGGAGCTGGCAACTTTTTTGGTTTTTGACTTGACAGGAGACATATTTTATGCTATTCTTATTTTATTCAAAATTCTGTTCTTAAAGAGGAAAATTTGTATAATTTCGTTTCCCCCGGATTCATTCATGAGTCCGGGATTTTATTTTTCTTAAATCCAAATATCAAAATCTAAATTATTCTCTCCCTACGGGAGATCTCCCGTAGGGAAACAAATCAAGCCTAAGGCTCAAAATCCAAAAAGATAATTAATTTAGTCATTTGGATTTTGGATTTGACTTGACATTTAAACTTTGAACTTTGGATTTTTAAATACTACTTATTTCCAGCAAAGTTCCTCTTTTCCCGGGAACTGCTCCTTTAATCGCCAAAATATTATTTTCAGCATCCACTTTCGCTATTTTCAAATTTCTCACCGTTACTCTCTCCCCGCCGTATCGGCCGGCCATTCGTTTGCCTTTGGGAACACGCTCAGGAAAAGTGGAGCCGATTGACCCGGGCTTGCGTAAGCTGTGCTTCTGGCCGTGGGTTTTCGGCCCGCCTTTGAAGCCGTGACGCTTGACTACCCCCGTAAATCCGCGGCCGATGGTTAAACCGCTAACTTTTACCGCGTCCCCTGCCTGAAAAACATCGGCTTTTATCTGAGCGCCCACTTCAAATTCCGGCTTCTCAACCCTGAATTCTTTTATCCATTTGGCATTCTCAATCCCCGCTTTTTTCAAATGGCCCGCTTTTGGCCTATTTATATGTTTCGTTTTGCCAAATGACAGCTGTATCGCGGAATATTTATCTTTCTCCGCATTCCTTACTTGTGTCACAAAACAAGGCCCTGCCTCAACTAAAGTAACCGGCACGACATTCCCTTTTTCGTCAAAAATCTGCGACATCTCCAATTTTTTAGCTAAAATGAATTTCATACTTTTTTCCAATAAAAAACCCAGGGATAGCCTGGGCTTCTTTCCTGACTAATACCTGACACAAGTGTATCTATTCTAAAGAAATAAAAATTATTGGCTCAGCGCCTTTCAATTTTGCGCAACCAGCAAAATTGAAAGGCGCCAAAACCCGATAATTACATCTTAATTTCGATATCCACGCCGGCGGGCAGATTCAAATTCATCAAAGAATCTATCACTTTCGGATTCGGATTAACGATGTCTATAATGCGCTTATGCACCCGCATCTCGTATTGCTCGCGGCTGTCTTTATGGACGAACGTTGAACGATTGACGGTGTATTTGCGGATTTCAGTCGGCAGCGGCACAGGCCCGGAAATTTGGGCGCCGTAGCGCAAAACTGTTTCTACAATCTGCCGGGCTGACTGATCTATCACTTTATGATCGTATGCCCGGATCTTAATCCTGATTTTCTGTTTAATCTCGTTTTCTTTTTTCTTTGGACTTACCATATAAGAAAGAACTGTTAATTATGTCGAAATTTTCAAGCCGTCAGGCATAGAAAATTTAATAACAAAACAATTATTTATTAATTTTTGTCACCACTCCCGAGCCGACAGTATGGCCGCCTTCTCTGATAGCAAAGCGCATTTTTTCCTCAACCGCCACCGGGCCGATAAGCTTAATCTTCAGATTAACCGTGTCCCCTGGCATAACCATTTCCGTTCCGGCCGGCAATTCGACCTCACCGGTAATGTCAGTGGTTCTAACATAGAATTGAGGCTTGTAGCCGGTAAAAAACGGGGTGTGCCTGCCGCCTTCTTCTTTGGTCAAAATATAGACTTCAGCGTCAAATTCGGTGTGCGGTGTGATCGAGCCGGGCTTGGCAATAACCTGGCCCCTTTCAACGTCTTCCTTTTTCAGGCCTCTGAGCAAGATGCCGGCATTGTCACCAGCCTGGCCCTGATCCAGGGATTTGTTGAACATTTCAATTCCGGTCACAACTGTTTTTTGGGTCGGTTTCAATCCGACTATTTCCACTTCTTCATTAAGTTTTATCATCCCCCTTTCTATTCTGCCGGTAACAACCGTACCCCTGCCTTCAATGGAAAAAATATCTTCAATAGGCATGAGCAGCGGTTTTTCTGTATCGCGGACCGGATCAGGAATCGATTCGTCTAATGCTTTGGCTAATTCCATAATCGGCTTGGCTGCTTCTTCATCGGCAGATTTGACGGTTAAAGACTTAATGGCAGAACCGCGGATAATAGGAGTTTTGTCGCCGGGAAATTCATATTTGGTTAGAAGCTCTCTGATTTCCTGCTCAACTAAATCCACAAGTTCCGGATCGTCAACCTGGTCAACTTTATTCAGAAAAACAACGATTGCCGGTACGCCGACCTGGCGGGCAAGCAAAATGTGTTCTCTGGTCTGCGGCATTGGACCGTCAGTGGCAGCCACTACCAAGATCGCACCGTCCATCTGAGCCGCGCCGGTTATCATGTTCTTGATGTAATCGGCGTGACCCGGGCAGTCAATATGAGCGTAATGCCTTTTTTCTGTTTCGTATTCAACGTGACAAGTGGCTATCGTTATCCCTCTGGCTTTTTCTTCGGGCGCTGAATCTATCTGATCAACTGTTTTTTCAGCGGCCTTAAATCCCGCTAGATTCAGAACATGAAGCAGGGCGGCGGTTAGTGTCGTTTTTCCATGGTCGACATGACCGATGGTTCCCACATTTAAATGGGGTTTTGTGCGATCAAATTTCTCTGCCATATAATAATGCTAATCTACGAACGATATGCAAATGCTGCGAACAAATTTGCTTGCATCATTGGCATGTCTCTCGCATGATATTTAAATTATTCTTATTAATTTAAACTAATTTTAAGACTAAAAATGGTTTTTGTCAATCTTGAATAAAAAATTCCTTTTAAGCCGTACTCTGTTATGAAAGAGGCAAATCTTCTATTTTGACTTCCTCATCTATGGTTTTTTCGGTTATCTCCGCCTCTGCCTGCTGTTCCTGCTGGACCGCTTTCCAGCTGGCGATCTCCTGATTTATCCTGTCCAGCAGCTCTTCTTCGGAAAAATTGGAATTAAAATTTTTCGCGGCAATTTCTTCTTTTTTTTCAAGAAATTTCTCATAGTCTGAAAATCTTGTCACCACATATTCCGGTTTTCCGTCTTCTATAATAATACATGCTCCCTCCTGCTTTTGCAATATCTTTTTGATTGTGTCCCACATGCTTTCAAGCTTATGGCTTTTAGCCTATAGCAACTGGCTTTCATAATTACTATAAGCTATTGGCAATGCGCTATTTGCTACTTACGTTTCCCCTCCACAATCTGCTGGGCAATATTGTTTGGCACCTCCGCGTAATGATTAAATTCCATGGTGAAAGTGGCTCTTCCTTGCGTCATTGAACGAAGGGAAGTCGCATAGCCGAACATTTCGGCCAAAGACACTTTAGCGTTAATAACTTTAACCCTATAAAGATCCTGTCCCCGCTCTTCAATATCCTCTATTTGGCCTCTTTTTGAATTTATGTCGCCGATGACATCGCCCATGAACTGCTCGGGCGTTATCACCTGCAGTTTCATTACCGGCTCAAGCAAACAGAGCTTAGCGCGTCTGGTCGCTTCCTGCAGGGCCATAGAAGCCGCTATTTTGAAGGCAATCTCAGATGAGTCAACTTCATGAAATGAACCGTCATAAAGCACCACCTGTAAATCAACTAAAGGATAACCGGCCAGCACTCCTTTGTCAATCGCTTCCTGAACGCCCTTTTTTATAGCCGGAATGAACTCCTGGGGAATAATTCCGCCTTTAATCTCGTTTAAAAATTCAAATCCTTCACCCCTGGCTCTGGCTTCAACTTTCAGCCAGACATGGCCATATTGGCCGTGACCGCCAGTCTGTCTGATATATTTACCTTCTGCTTCGGCCTTGCCCTTGATGGTTTCTTTATAAGCTACCTGAGGCCGGCCGATATTGGCTTCAACTTTAAACTCCCGCAACATGCGGTCAACAATAATTTCAAGGTGAAGCTCGCCCATGCCTGAAATAATTGTTTCGCCGGTTTCCTGATCTCCTTTAATACGGAAGGTCGGGTCTTCTTCAGCCAGGCGCCGCAAAGCAATCCCCATTTTTTCCTGATCAGCTTTGGTTTTGGGCTCAATGGCAATAGAGATAACCGGTTCAGGAAATTCAATTTTTTCAAGAATAACAGGGTGACCAGGATCGCAGATCGTGTCGCCGGTACCCGTATTTTTTAAACCAACTGCTGCCGCTATGTCTCCAGGATAGACTTCCTGGATTTCCGCCCGGTCATTCGCATGCATACGAACTATTCGGCCGATCCGTTCTTTATTCCCAGTAGCAGTATTTAAAACATATGAACCGGCTTTTAGTATACCCGAATAGACCCGGAAAAAAGTCAGACTGCCGACGAACGGATCTGTTGCAATTTTGAACGCCAGGGCGGAAAAAGATTCATCATTTTGTGCTTTTTTTGTGACTGGCTTTTCGGTTTTTGGGTCTATCCCGACAATATCGGGCACATCTGTCGGTGAAGGCAGATAATTGATAACTGCGTCCAGAATGGTTTCAACAATGACACCCCGGCCATCCCCGCCCATTACCGGAAAAAACTTGCCGGTTAAAGTATTTTTTCTGATAGCCGAAACTAATTCGGCTTCTGATATTTCGTGGCCTTCAAGATATTTTTCGGTGAGATCATTGTCTATCTCAACAACTTTCTCAATAAGCTCCTTTCGGAATTTTTCCGCTTTTTCTTTCAAATCCGGCGGAATTTCCCCTTCTTTCAGCTCTTTGTCGTGAAAGTCAGAATAAGTGTAGGTCTTCATTTTTACAAGATCAACCACTCCGATAATATCTTTTTCAAACCCAACCGGAATCTGAACTGGACAAGCATCTGAACTTAAGCGTTCTTTAATAGAGTTCAGGCTTTTATAAAAATCTCCGCCAGTCTGATTTATTTTATTGATAAAACAAAGCCGGGGAATGTTGTATTTATCTGCCTGATGCCAGACTGTTTCAGATTGCGGCTCAACTCCCATTTTTCCGTCAAAAATAACCACCGCGCCATCAAGCACTCGCAGAGAGCGTTGCACTTCAACAGTGAAATCAATGTGGCCGGGCGTATCTATTATATTTATCTGATGTTCGCCAACGTCCTGATAATGCCTTACTTTCCAAAAACAAGAGGTGGCCGCGGCGGTAATCGTTATGCCGCGTTCCTTTTCCTGGTCCATCCAGTCCATCTGAGTTTCCCCTTCATGCACGGCACCGATCTTATGGGTCTTTCCCGTCAAATACAAAATGCCTTCCGTCACCGTTGTTTTGCCCGCGTCAATGTGGGCGATCGTTCCGATATTTCTTATTTTTTCAATTGTAAATTGTCGTGGCATAATTTTTTAAATTTACCAGCTGAAATGTGCAAAAGCCTTATTTGCCTCGGCCATCCGATGCATATCAAGTTTTTTCTTAATAGCCGATCCTTCGTTGCGGCTAGCTCCCAAAAATTCTTCGGCCAGGCGGCGTGACATCGGTATTCCTTTTCTGGCTCTGGCCGCATTAGTTAACCATCTCACCGCCAAAGTTATCTTGCGGTCGCCTCTGACTTCTCTGGGAACCTGATAATTGGCGCCGCCGATCCGGCGCGATTTGACTTCCAGCATCGGCGAAACGTTTTTAATCGCTTCGTCAAATATCTGCATCGGGTCTTTCTTCTGCTCCGCAATCAAATCAAAGGCATCATAAATAACCGTCTGGGCAGTCGTTTTTTTGCCGCCGGTCATTAAGTGATTAATAAATTTTGCCACCAAAATATTCTGAAATTTAGGATCGGGCAGTATTTCTCGTTGAAAGTTCCTTTTTCTTCTCATGATTTTATAAAATTTACAACTTTTTCTCTTTAATAAAGCTGATTCAATTTCTAATTCCCAATTTCTAATTTCTAATAAAATGTCTAATTCCCAAATGTCCAATGACGAATTTGATTTTGAAATTTAACATTTGGAATTTTGTTGGAAATTAGGTATTGGATATTGGAAATTACTTCGGTCTTTTAGCGCCGTATTTGCTTCTCTGTTGTTTTCTGCCTTCAACGCCGGCTGTATCCAAAATGCCGCGCACCACATGATATCTCACGCCCGGCAGATCCTTTACTCGACCGCCGCGGATGATGACAACGGAATGCTCCTGCAAATTGTGGCCTTCTCCCGGGATATATGCTGTTACTTCCATGCCATTGGTCAGGCGAACCCTAGCCACTTTGCGCAAAGCCGAATTAGGTTTTTTAGGAGTTATGGTTGTCACTTTCAAACAGACTCCTCTTTTGAATGGAGACGAAAAATGGCTCGGCCTGTTTTGCAGTGTGTTAAAGCCGCGCCAAAGCGCCGGTGCTTTTGGTTTGTATTTAACCTGTTTTCTCGGGCGTTTAATTAATTGATGAATAGTAGGCATGTTCCAAATTAAAAAGTAAAAATGAAAAATGAAAAATTTAAGCCAACAAAAAAAACCACAGCCATTTCAACCCCTAAATTGTTATACAAGTGTGTTATCTTTAATGTAGCAGAAGCCGCAAAACCTGTCAATATCAGCTCATATCCCGATATTTCCCCCGGTTATCAGTCTAAAGATAAAATTAGCCAAATAAGGCAAGAAAGTGAAGGCGACGAGAAGCGCGATGATAATACCGAACCATGAACCAGCGCCTCTTAAAAATTCAACTGCCCTGCCCGCCCTGCCGGCCAAAAAACCAAAAAGCAGCTTTGAGCCGTCAAGCGGCGGAACAGGGATCAAATTGAATAATCCTAACCAAATGTTAATAAAGATTATCCAAATCCAAGGATTAAATATAATACCATTATCCGTTAAAACATTAAATTGACTGCTAAAAAAGAAGCTTGGAAAAAATCTAAGCCCCAATCCGATTAAAATAGCAATAAGAAAATTAGCAGCTACTCCGGCAAAACTTACTAAAATAAGACCTCTTCTTTGATTCCGAAAATTATTCGGATTAATTGGCACTGGTTTTGCATAACCAAAGAAAAAGCCAAAACCGAAAAGAAGAATTAGCGGCATCAAAACTGTGCCCCATAAATCAATATGCGCCAGGGGATTTAAGGTCAGCCGACCCGCATATTTAGCCGTCGGGTCCCCTTCCCGATAAGCCATCCAGCCATGGGCATATTCGTGAATAATGGCTGAAAGAATAATTATTATATACTGGAATAATAATACAAGGTAATGATTCATTCACTTGAAATTTTATTCAAAACGTTATATCCTATTATTACTAACATTCACCTATGAGTTGTGAATTTTTTACGGTAGTAATTGATTCGTAATTTAAAGGTAATCTCCCAAAATGGCCAAATCATGCGCCCTTTGCGGCAAAAAATCTATAACCAGTGTAACATTAGTCAAACTGCGTGGCAAATTCAACCCGACAGCCAAGCGCCGCCAGTATCCCAACCTGCAATGGCTGACTTTGGAAAATGGCAAACGCGTCAAAGCTTGCGCCAAGTGCATCAAAACAAAATCCAAGTCTCGCTAAGGCTTGGATTTTGAAATTAAAAACGGGGCGTCGTATAGCGGTATTACGCAAGGCTGGTCCCGAACCAAAAATTTCGGAGTGTAGTATAACGGCATTACGCACCCTTGGGGTGGGTGTAACCCGGGTTCAATTCCCGGCACTCCGACTGCGAAATTTTGGTACAGGGTAAAGGGTCTTGCCTGCCCCGTACCGAGCTATGCTCTGGTACTGGGGTAACCGGGGTTCAACTCCCCGCGCCCCGACCAGATTTGCTATTCAGGCTTAACTTTTTGTGCTAAAATAAAATAGATAGCAAAATTAATTTAAAAATCGCCTCCTCAGGCGTTATTTTAAGAATTTAATCTATGCCCGGTAATACAACCCCGACTAATAGTGTTTAAAAATTTACCGGGCGCAGTAATCAAGTTTTAATTTCAGCCTAGCTTCCTTCCGAGGTGTATATTTTGCCGCCTGCGGTGGCAGTCGAGGTTGATATACCGGGTATGCCTAAATTTTCAAAATCAAAACCTAAAATTCTTTTTGCCGCGTCAGAAGGCGCTCCTTTCGCCAAAGTCGGAGGATTGGGAGAAGTTATGAACTCTCTGCCAAAAGCATTAAGAGATCTTGGCTACGACGCCAGATTAATTATCCCAAAATATGCCACTATTGACACGGAAAAATATCCTCTTCAATTAGAAATTGAAGGGATCAAATCGCTAACCGACGACAGCGACCCTTATGACCTATTGGTCTCAAATGTCTTAAAATACGTTGATTCCGATGGCCAAACAATCGCTTATTTTCTGGAAAATATGGAATATTATGAAAAAAGGGCCAATGTCTATGGCTATAATGACGATACTCTCCGCTGGGTCCTTCTTTCAAAAGGCGTGCTCGAATTTATAAAAAAATCTGAATGGAAGCCCGATATAATCGTGGCTTCGGACTGGCAGGCCGGATTTATTCCGAATTTACTGCGGACTGATTACAAAAATGATCCAGTTCTTTCTAAAATAAAAATTATCTTTTCCATTCATAACCTCCAGTTTCAGGGAATGTTTGACCATCGCTTTGTTTCGGAAATGGATTTTGACGCCGGCCAATCAAAAATACCGGCTTTTTTTGACCCTAAATTATTGAAGCTTAACGGCATGAGGCGCGGCATCATGTATGCGGACTTGATCAATACTGTTTCGCCGACCTATGCAAAAGAAATTTTGAGCGAAGAATACGGAGAAAAACTTAACGATCTTCTCTCAGAAAGGCGCTCAAATCTGTTTGGAATTCTAAACGGCATAGATATTGAATCAATGAACCCTGAAACAGACCAGAATATCGCCCTAAATTATTCTAAAAACGACTTAGAAAAAAAAGCAGAAAACAAACTGGCTCTGCAAAAACATTTCAATCTGCCCCAAGATAAAGAAAAATTTGTTATCGGCATCGTTTCCCGAATGGACGGTCAAAAAGGCTTTGACCTTATAATCGAAATAGCTGATTCTCTGGTCAATAACGTTGATTTTCAGCTGGTCGTTCTGGGTACGGGAAGCAACGAATATCGATGCTTTTTCCAGGAGCTTCAAAAAAAATATCCCGAAAGAGTGGCCGGACATTATTTCTTTGACTCAAAGCTGCCCAGATTGATTTTCGCCGGAGCTGATTCTGTTCTGATACCTTCCAGATTTGAGCCTTCCGGCTTGGTCCAAATGGAAGCGATGAGATACGGCACCATTCCTATTGTGAGAAAAACCGGCGGGCTGGCTGATTCTGTCGAAAATTATATTCCGGGCCAGAACGAAGGAACCGGCTTTATCTTTGAGAACTACGACAAATATGCGCTTCTCGTCGCCATAATCCGCGCTGCTGAAACTTTCAAAAATAAAAAAGAATGGACCGGGTTAATGAAAAGAGCAATGGCAAAAGATTTTTCCTGGCAAAAATCGGCCAAAGAATACATCAAGCTTTTTTCTATCGCATTAAATTCCAGCCAGGAAGAAAAATAATCAACAATGTACTGGGCTAATTTTTTTCACATCTACCAACCCTCAAGCCAGCAGCCCGATATTCTGGAAGCCGTAGTGGCGCAAAGCTACCGGCCGATTCTTCAGGCGATCAAAAATCAAAAAAATGTTTTTCTTTCAATGAACGTCAACGGCGCCCTGCTTGAACTTTTTGACAAGCATGGCTATCAGGACCTTATCCAAACGTTAAAAGATCTGATGAACGAAGGCCGGATTGAAATAACCGGCTGCGCCAAATATCATGCATTCCTGCCGCTGATTGAAAAAGACGAGATTATCCGCCAGATTAAGCTCAACGACGAAACAAATAAATTTTTTCTCGGCTCCTCTTACAAGCCAAAGGGTTTTTTTCCTCCGGAAATGGGCTACAAAGAAGAATTGGCCCAAATTATTTCGGACCTCGGATTCCAATGGATAATCTTGGACGAAATTGCGCTGGGCGGCCAAACAGGCAAGGTTGATTATAAAAAAATCTATAAAATCAAAAAGAATGGGCTCCTTGTTTTTTTCCGCGAGCGAAGAATAAGCAATCTCATTATGAGCGCGCTGGTGCGCACCCCAAAAGCGCTTGAGCAGGCGATGAAAAAAGATTTTTCCAGCGGCCGATATCTTTTAACCGCTATGGACGGCGAAACTTTCGGCCACCACCGGCCAGGCCTCCAAAATATGCTTCCCGAACTTTTTGCCGCCAGCAAATTTCAATTCATAAAAATTTCAGATATTCCTAAGTATTTTAATGAATTAGTCGAAGTCGATCCTGTCAAATCAACATGGGCCAGCAGTCCCGATGACATTGGAAAAAACATTCAGTTTCTTTCCTGGTTTGACCCGGAAAACATCATTCACAAATGGCAGTGGGAACTTTTTGAGCTTGTTCTTGATGCGGTTCGTTCTGCGGACAAAAAATCTCCTGACCACAAACAAATCCGGTCTTCTATGGATATCGCCATGGCCAGCGATCATTTCTGGTGGGCCTCGGCCAAACCCTGGTGGAGCCTGGAAATGATTGAAGACGGCGCCTGGCGACTGCTTGAAACAATAAGAATGTGTCCGGGCATTGCCAGAGAAAAACTGCAAAAAGCCGGCGATCTGTACGAAAAAATAATTTCCACGGCTTTTGAATGGCAAAGATCGGGCCAGGTCAGAAAAAACGCCCTGCTTCAGCGTTCAATTCTGCGCATTCCTTTCAAGGAAAGGACATTGGAAGCAGGCGGGGCTGAAGAAGGAGTCTATTGGGCTTTCATCGGCATGATGAAAAAAATGGAGAAAAAAGCGGCTCAGGCCGGCGAATACGAAAAAGCTATTTTGTGGCGCGATGCGATCTTCAAACTGGAAAATAAACTTGATATCTACGACGCCATTAATGCGATAGACCTTCTGCGCACCGAACTGCCCAATGAAGAAATAGAAAAAATTATTGAAAGATACAAAGAACAATACGCAAAAATAAGAGGCGGCCAGCCGGAACAAAGAGGGGCTTAGCATTTATATAAAAATTTTAAAGCAACACAAGAAAATTTATTTTCTTAAACATAAATAATTTATTTTTGACATGAAAAAACATAAGTCACAGATGCTTGAAAAACTAGAAAAAAATATTCCTCTGCTGTTTAAAAAACTTAAATTCTCTTTTTCTCTCAGGGATGCCCTCATTCTGAACCAGAAAATCAAAAATAAAGAACGCTTCTTAACAGCCGCTGTCAGGAAAAATGGAAAAGACTTTATATTAAAAATACGGCTTCAAGACAGCCAGGAGGTCGTTAAAGACCTAAAGAGAGAATTAAAAATCCTTCGGTTTTTAAAGAAAAAACTCCCCAACAAAACGGCGGTTCCTGCCACTATTCTTTCCGGCCAATACCAAAACCTTCAGTGGTATCTGAGGGAACGTCAAGCAGGAAAACTCTCCGGGAAAATAAGCAGTGATTTTGGCTTCCGGAAAGAATTTTTTAATAAGGTCTCTCCTTTTGAAATTATTAAAATTTTAAATAATTATCAGGTTTTTGACGCCAAAAAAATAAGAGGCCTGCGTCTTTACCGCCATGGCGGATGGTGGTATCAACAGGATTTCAATTTTTACAAAGAAAGTTTTTTAAAAAGCTTCATAATCAATAATTTACTTTCTGAAAACGAAATAAACATAATCAATGAACTGCTTTCAGAAAATAAAAAAATATTAGACGAGGAAGCAAAATATTTTTGCCATGGCGATCTTTATCCGGATAATATTTTGGTTGCCGATAAAAATAAAGTTTATTTTTTGGACTGGGGAATAAGCAATTTAAACAATCTTTCTTTTGATGTTGCCTTTATATATCTGGATGCTTGGAGAAATGAAAAATGGAAAGAGAAATTTTTAAAATTATATACAGAAAAACAAAAAGATAAAAATAAATTCAAAAAACTTTTTCGTATTTCGTTAATTTCTCTATCCATTAGATTTACTGTTCATTGCTGGCGTTATCTGGAAAATAAAAAAATCGGGAATTCCCAAAAAAATAACATCATCCCGGTCTTTAAAAAGAATCTAGAAATACTTAAAGCGGCATTGCATAATTACAGGCCAATAATATGAAAATTTTATTTATTGCATCTGAATGCGCGCCTGTCGCAAAAGTAGGAGGATTAGCCGATGTTATCGGTTCCCTGCCAAAAGCTTTAAAAAAACTTGGAATTGATGTTTCTGTAGCTATTCCATATTATCAATCATTAAATATAACAGAAAAAAAATCGTTAATCAGAAAAGACCTTTCCGTCATCTTTAACGGAAAACATGAATCTTTTGAGCTTTGGCAGACTTATTTGCCGCCGTGCAAAGATGATTCCAGCACATGCGTTCCTCTTTATCTGATAAAAAACGATGATATTTTTGGGCAAACCATTTATTTGGAAAAAGACGCCAGCCCTTCGAGAAACCTGAAAGAGGCCTCTCGCTTTCTTTTTCTCTCTTCTGCCGGGAATAAAATCTCGGAAGCATTAGGCATTGATATCTTGCACTGCCATGACTGGCACACCGCCATCATCCCTTTTCTTGGCAAAAAACGTTCGAGTAAGACAAAAAATATCCTGACCATCCATAACTTAGAATATCAGGGCGTCTATCAAAGCAATTTTATCAATCAATTACTGGGGACTGATTTTAGCGGTGATGTTAATTGCCTGAAAACAGGCATTTTAAACACTGACTTTATAACA
>Ga0154658_130_pt1 | contig 33556 bp, 34 predicted proteins | sample Rifle2008BG13ft_FD_116087 | JGI IMG/M metagenome (GOLD analysis project Ga0154658, IMG submission 116087) | Candidatus Portnoybacteria bacterium RBG_19FT_COMBO_36_7
ACGAATCAACGCACCGGATATTAAAAACATTAAATCAATTAAGAGAAATTTTGCCGGAACGAAAAATAGTTGTTTGTCGTGAGCTGACCAAGCAATTTGAATCGATTTACCGCGGAAGCGCCGAAGAAATTTTGAAAATTTTGGAAAGCGATAAAAATAATCAAAAAGGGGAATTCGTAATAGTTTTTGGAAAATAAAAAATGGCTGAGAACGTTTCCCAGCCATTTAGAGAAAATGATGAGTACACTATTTGAGCTTTTGGATAGCGAGGATTCTTGGCAATTTGTTATGGTCAAGAAATGCTATATATATTTCGTCATTTTGGGTCGTATAGATAATAAAGCTATTTGCAGAATAAAGATCAGCAGAAATTTTCGGGTCTGTTTCTTTTATTCTTAAGAGTGAGCCTGCGCCACCAAAGGAATCCGATTTTACCCAGGCAAAAAAGACTTCTTTTTTGAAATTGGGAATTTGTTTTACAGTGCCGATAATTGCTTCTTTGGTCGGAGTACTTCCGCATCCATAAAATTCAACAGACACAATCAAAACTATACAAAGTAAAAAGAACTTTTTCATAACGTCCTCCCTGTTCGTTATTCCGTTAGAATTCACGGTTAAATCAATATAATATAGACAATAAAAAATGTCAAATAAATTTTATATCACCACCCCAATCTATTACGTCAATGACCGCCCTCATATCGGCCATGCTTACACAACTGTGGCAGCCGATGTTTTGGCGCGCTGGCATAAAAGTCGCGGAGAAAAAACTTTCTTTTTGACCGGTACTGACGAACATGGCATAAAAGTGGCGCAGGCGGCCGACAAAAACGGAAAGGATGTGAAAGATTTTGTTGACGCAAACGCGCAAACCTTCAAAGACGCCTGGCAAAAATTAAATGTGCAGTATGATAATTTTTTACGCACGACAGATACCAAACACATAAAAGCGGTGCAGGCGGCGGTCCAGGCGCTATACGATAAAGGTTTTATTTACAAAGGCGAATATGAAGGCCTATATTGTGTCAGCTGCGAACAGTACAAATTTGAGGATGATCTGGTTGACGGCAAATGCCGGGAGCACAATGAAAAGCCGGTTTTAATGAAAGAAGAAAGCTATTTTTTCAAACTTTCGCAATTTGAAAAAATTTTGGAGCAAAAAATCTCTTCGGACGAGCTGAAAATCTTACCGCCGGAGCGCAAAAATGAGATTTTGAGCTTTTTGAAAAGCGGACTGAAAGACATTTCTATTTCGCGTAAAAACGTCAAATGGGGGATTCCCCTGCCGTTTGAGACAAGCCAGACCATATATGTCTGGGTGGATGCTTTTTTGAACTATTTGACAGGTCTTGGCTGGCAAGGCAAGGCCGGAGAGGCACCGGAATTTTTTCCGCCCGAAGTTCAATTGATGTCAAAGGATATTTTACGGGTGCACGCCACTATTTGGGCGGCATTGCTGCTGGCGCTGGAATTGCCTTTGCCCAGACAAATCTATGTGCATGGCTATTTCACGATCGGGAGCCAGAAAATGTCCAAATCTTTGGGTAATGTCATCTGGCCGGAAATATTGGTTGAAAAATTTGGCGTTGACGGAGTACGGTATCTTTTGATGTCTTCGTTGGCCTGGGGACAGGATGGCGACGTGACAATGGAAAGATTTGTAGAAAAATACAATGCTGATCTAGCAAATGGACTGGGAAATTTAATTTCGCGGGTCGTAACGCTTAATTCAAAATTCAAAATTCAAAATTCAAAATTGCAATCCAAAATTAAAAATTTTGATAAGCTAATAAATGAATTAAGATTTAAGGAAGTCCTGGAAGGAATATGGAATTATGTCGCCTGGGCTAACAAATATATTGAGGATAAAAAATTATGGGAGCTGGTGAAAAATAAGCCGGAAGAAGGCAAAAAAACATTAGCTGAACTTTTAAGCTTAATCTTCGAAATAGGCGAAGCCCTGGAACCGTTTCTGCCCGAAACATCGCAAAAAATAAAAGAAATTTTAGCTAGCGGAAAAAGCGAGCCGCTTTTCCCCCGTGTTTAAAAAATGGAAATAACAATTTCGGAAAATTTAAGAGATAGGCATAAGAACGTCCAGCTGGCAATGCTCATTATAAGAGACGCGCAGAACAAGGAATTTGACGAGCGGCTGGAAAAAGAAAAAAGAGTTATTGAGCAGTATATCAGGGAAACTTATAAGGCAGGAATTGAAAATGTAGGCCTTCTTAAAAAATACAACGATTATTATTTTGAGTTCAATGAAAATTATCCGGTTAAGAAACAAATGAAATCAATTTTGGAAGGAAAAGAAATTCCTAATATCCTGTGTCTGGTTGACGCGATGTATATGACGGAATTAAAATACGGGTGCCTTGCTGCCGGGCATGATTTGGATGCGATACAGGGAAATTTGACTTTAGATATTGCTCAAGAAGGGGAGATTTATATAAAAATAAACGATGAAGAACAGGAAGTCAAAAAAGACGATATAGTGATGCGCGATAACAGCGGAATTATTGCCAGCGTTCTTTTCGGCCCGGATAACCGGACAAAAATAATTCCGATCTCAAAAAATATAATCTATATCGCCTATTTTCCGTTCTTGGTGCGCAGGAGCGAGAAAATTACGATAATAGCCGATCTGGCCAGGCTTTTGCGAATCTGCGAAGGCCCTCACGCCAAGATAGAAAGAATGGGATTTTATTAGTTCATATATTTATGTTAATAGACACTCACGCACACGTTAATTTTATTGCTTTTAAAGACGATGGAGACGAAGTGATAAAAATGGCTCTGGCTTCGGATGTCTGGATGATAAATGTCGGTTCACAATACGACACCAGCCGTCGAGCAGTGCAATATGCCCAGAAATACAAGCAGGGCGTTTATGCTTCAGTTGCCCTGCACCCTTTTCATCTGAAAGGAAAAAAAATAACAGCGCAGGCAGATCCAAATGAGGTAATTGAATTTGAAACACAGGAAGAAAAATTTGATTATCAAAAATATAAAGAATTAGCTTGCCAGCTAAAAGTGGTGGCAATCGGCGAGACCGGCCTGGATTATTATCATCTGGATAAAGGCGAGGAAGAACGCCAGAAAGTTCTGCAAAAAGAAAGTTTTCTGGGACACTTACAATTGGCTAGGGAGCTGGAAAAACCTTTGATAGTTCATTGCCGCGAAGCCCACACAGATGTTCTGGCTATTCTAAAAGACTATACGGCCGGGAAGGAAAATGGGTTAGAGGGGACAATCCATTCTTTTTCAGGCAGATGGAGTCAGGCCGAGCAGTATTTGGCGATGGGATTTTATCTGAGCTTCAACGGCATTATCACTTTTACGCGCGATTACGATAAGGTGATTAAAAATATGCCGCTGGAACGTTTATTGATAGAGACAGATTGTCCTTATTTGGCTCCTGTTCCTTATCGTGGTAAACGCAACGAACCGCTGTTCGTAAAATATGTAGCGGAAAAAATAGCGGAGACAAGAGGAGTTAATTTTGAGGAAATAGCAGAGATTACGACTAATAACGCAAAAAAACTATTCAAAATTTGACCAGTGACCATTAACCAGTTGCTAGCCGCTATTTATATGTTAGATATCAAAAAACACAACGAACCAATTTTAAGAAAAAGGGCGCATGAAGTGCCAGAAGTTGATGATGAGGTCAGAAAACTTATCGCTTTTATGGTGCAGGCAATGTATCAGAATCATGGCGCTGGCCTGGCGGCCAACCAGATCGGCCTGGACCTGCGCATTGCGGTTATTGATGTGGGGCGAGGCTTAAAAATTCTTGTCAATCCAAAAATTATCAAGAGCGATGGCGCAACTTATGAAGAGGAAGGATGCTTGAGCATTCCGGGATTATTTTTAAAAATAAAGCGGCCAAAATACATTGAGGTTGAGGCGTTGGACAGATATGGCCGGCCGATAAAAATAAAAGTCCAGGATCTGGAAGCCCGGGCAATCTGCCAGGAAATAGACCATCTGGACGGAAAATTGATAATTGATTATATGGGTTTTTGGCAGAAATTAAGATACAAATTAGGAATTTAGATTAGTCCAAAAAGAATAACTATTCCCAAAGCGACAAGGATAACTCCGGCGATCAGATGAAGCAGCCGGATTTTATTTTTGCGCCAATCCTCTGCTTTTTCGGGAGATAAGCCCCAATACATCGCAAAAACCACAACAAGCATCGGCAGGACAAAAATAAGGTTATATAGAATAAGATAAAAGACGGCTGAGGTAAATGTGATTTTTGTCGCCAGCATTCCCAAGATGACGGCATAAGGCCCGGAAGTGCAGGGAAGCAGGAACAGGCTAACCAGCAACCCTATCAGGAAAGCGCCAATCGGGTTGGTCACGCTTTTTATCAGCGATTTCATTTTTGGCCGCCAGCTCTGCGGCACTTCCATTAAAAATCCGCCGCCGCCGTACCAAAAATAATCTTTAATATTTAAAAGGCCGATGATAATTGCCAAGATTCCGACAATTTTGTAAAAAGTTCCTGTGAAAGAAAGAGTGTATTGGCGGATAAGAGACAATAGTCCGATGCCCATCAAAAAGTAGGCGATAAATATGGCTGCGGAAAAAGCCAGACCAGTGAAGAGCGCTTTTTTGCGGTTATTTTCATCAACCAGCATTGAAGCCATTAGCAGGATAAGGATTGCAAATTCGCAGGGATTAATTGCGTCAACTGCCGCGCCGCAAACAACGGCCCAGGTAGTTAAATTCAGCGACTGCAGGCCGGTTTTGCAGATTCCTTCTTGAGCTTGAGAATTTTGAGGCAACAAAAAAGCAGCTGAAATCAGCGCAAAAATTAAAACAATTTTTATCAAGGAAAAATTATGTTTTAACATATCAAAATAAGCCTATCATAATTAATAAAATCAGTAAACCCCCGTCTATTTATTAAGACGGGGGCTAAATGGAGGTTTGCTGCAGTTTGAATTTGACAGAGAGCTCGGCCAAAACATTTTTCTTGTCATGAGCCAGGAGAGCGGCTTTAATTTCGCCGTGTGTTCCTGAGGGAGCGTCAGAAGATCGGGCGGTACCTCCTGTTTTTTGGGCAAAAACAGGAAGCTGGAGAAAATTTCTGATAGGCACTGTTTTTCGTATTTTGACCCTGATGTCAAAGCCTAAAAATATAAATTTTTGTAAAGAAAACTTTGAACGGATGGCGAATTCAGAAATTTCCAGAAGGGCCTGCGTTATCTCGCTGGCCAGCAAGATTGATTGGCCGGGATGATGGTGTGTGTCTTCTTTGAAGTGAGCAAGCCCTTCTGCTTTTTCGCCCGGCAAAAAAGTATTAATTTTTATCAGATGCCGGGTTTGAGGCAAAATTTCTTTCAGATGGTGTTTGCTGGGCGCGAACTTATAATGATGATGGCCTGTTTCCGTGATCAATGCTCTCACCCCCTTTAATTTTAAATTTTAAAGCAACTTTTCTCATAATATCGCGATTGCCAAAAAGGCGTCAAGTGTGATAGATTAAAGATATTATGGAGCATTACGATCATGAAAAAATAGAGAAAAAATGGCAGAAATACTGGGAAGAACACCTTGAACTTTTTGCGGCTGACGATGAAAGCGATAGCGAGAAGCAGTATATTTTAGACATGTTTCCGTACCCTTCGGCTGACGGCTTGCATGCCGGCCATGTTGAGAGCTATTCGGCAACCGACATAATCTCGCGCTATCTGCGCCTGCGCGGCAAAAACGTTATTCATCCGCAGGGCTGGGACGCTTTTGGTCTGCCGGCGGAAAACTTTGCCATAAAAACAAAGACTCATCCTTCTCTTACCACTCAAAAATCAATTGCTACTTTCAAGCGCCAGATGAAAATACTCGGTCTCTCTTATGACTGGTCGCGGGAAGTTGATTCTTCAAGCCGCGAATATTACAAATGGACGCAGTGGTTTTTCCTCCTGCTTTATAAAAACGGTTTGGCCTATCGGGGCAAGGGGAAAGTCAATTGGTGCCTTAAATGTCAGACGGTTTTGGCCAACGAACAGGCAGAAGGCGGGGTTTGTGATAGATGCGATACACAAGTTTTCCAGAAAGACCTGGAACAGTGGTTTTTTAAGATTACTGATTTTATTGAAAAAAAAGACAAAACGAGAGGGTTGCTTGGCGGTCTTGATGATATTGACTGGCCAGAACACACCAAAGCGGCGCAGAAAAACTGGATAGGGAAGTCAGAGGGAGCAGAATTTGAAATGGAAATCAAAAATAGCAATTTGAAGATAGAAGTATTTACTACCAGATTAGATACTGTCTTTGGTATGACTTTTGCCTTGATCGCGCCGGAACACGAATTGGTGCAAAAACTAAAGCAGCAGATTGCTAACTGGGACGAAGTTGAAAAATATATTGAGCAGGCCAGTAAAAAATCTGAACTGCAGAGAATTGCGGAGGAAAAAGAAAAAACCGGAGTTGAGCTGGAAGGCATAAAAATCATCAACCCTTTTACTAAAAAAGAAATCCCGCTTTTTACTTCGGATTTTGTCTTGGGGCATTACGGCAAGGGTGCGGTCATGGCTGTGCCCGGCCATGACTGCAGAGATTACGCTTTTGCCAAAAAATTCGGTTTGCCTATCGCAGAAGTTATCAAAAGTAAAGACGGTAAGTCATCGATAGAAAAAGAAGCATTTGTAGATGACGGCATATTGTCTAATTCGCGCGAATATGACCATATGACATCGGAAGAGGCGAGAAAGAGGTTAGCAGAATGGCTTGAGAAAAATAAAATTGGCAGAAAAACCGTAAATTATAAAATCCGCGACTGGCTGGTGAGCCGCCAGCGCTACTGGGGCGCGCCAATCCCGATAATCTATTGCGATGCTTGCGGGACAGTTCCGGTTCCCGAAGAAGATCTGCCGGTTTTGCTGCCCGACGACGTTAATTTTATGCCGCATGGCGAATCCCCTCTTGCTGGTTCAAAAAAATTCCAGGATGTTAAATGTCCAAAATGCGGAGCCAAAGCCAGAAGAGAATCAGATACGATGGACACTTTTGTCTGTTCAAGCTGGTATTATTTCCGTTATGCTGACCCGCACAATAAAAAAGAATTTGCGGCTAAGGACAAAATAAAAAAATGGCTGCCGGTAGATCTTTATGTTGGCGGAGCGGAACACACAGTTTTACACCTTCTTTATTCGCGATTTTTTACCAAAGTCTTGCACAATCTTGAGCTGATTGATTTTGATGAACCGTTCTTGAAGCTTCGGCACCAGGGAACAGTTTTGGCTGAAGACGGCCGAAAGATGTCAAAATCTCTGGGGAATGTTATTAATCCCGATGATGTTGTCGCCAAATATGGCGCTGATGCTCTGCGGATGTTTGAGATGTTTATGGGTCCGCTGGAGGATATGAAAAAATGGGATACAAAAGGGATTATAGGAATTTATAGATTTTTGGATAAGGTATGGAAGATAAAATCCAAAGTTCAAATTTCAAATATCAAATCAAATCCAGAATCAAAAATCCGAACCTTTCTGCATAAAACTATTAAAAAAGTCACCGAAGACATAGAAAAATTACGATTTAATACGGCAATTAGTGCTTTAATGATTTTCTTAAACGAGGCAGAAAAAGAACAAATACCGCAGGAATTTTTTGAGAAATTTTTAATTCTGCTTTCTCCGTTTGCCCCGCATATGGCGGAGGAATTATGGAGTCAGCTCGGGCATAAAAAAAGCGTATTCACGGAGAAATGGCCCGAATATGACAAAGATATTGTCAAAGACGAAATGATAGAATTAGTAATTCAGATTAACGGCAAATTGCGTGACAAAATTTCAGTACCTGCGGATATTTCCGAAGACGATGCCAAATCACAGGCGCTGGCCAGCGAAAAAATAAAAACATTTTTGGCCGGTCAGGAGCCCAAGAAAGTTTTTTTTGTGAAGGGAAGATTAATGAATATAGTAATCTGATAATGAATATCATCAAAGTTGATCCCGAAAACATGAGAGCTTCGCTATACGGCCTGCAAAAAGCGGCCGAATTAATTTTGCGTGGCGGGGTTGTTGTTGTGCCGACTGACACAGTTTACGGCTTGGCGGCTGACGCTACCAATCCTCAGGCAGTGGCAAAACTTTTCAGAATGAAAAAAAGAGCGAAAACAAAGCCGGTGCCCCTGATTATCCGCAACATGGAAATGGCAAAAGAGCTTGCCTATATTGATAAACGGCTTGAAAAGATTTTGGGGTTTCTTTGGCCCGGCGCCATCACCATAATTTTGCAAAAAAGAGCCGAATTGCCCGAACTGGTCACGGCCGGCAAGCGGACCGTTGGCCTGCGCCTGCCCGATTACAAACTTCTTTACTATCTGCTTGAAGTTATCGGCCGGCCGCTGACAGCGACCTCAGCCAATATTTCTGGAGAAGCGCCGTCAATTGATGCCGAAAAAGTCGTAGAGCAATTCCGAAAAGAATTTTCTAGGCCGGATCTGGTGCTTGACGCGGGTAAATTAAAGTTTTCCCAGCCATCAACCGTTCTTGATCTGGCCACGCCAGAACCAAAAATCATCAGGATCGGGCCGGTTAATCCCAGGAAGCTAATGGAAATTCTCTCGATATAATTTATGGACTATCAATTTTTTCAATTGATAAACAGTTTGGCCGGACATTATAAATGGCTGGATTGTATCGGTATTTTTTTAGCGAGTTATTCGCAGTATTTTTTGGGCGCGGGAGTTATAGTTTGGATGCTGGCAAAAGACAGGCTGAATTTTTGGAAAAATTTTAAGATTACTGCCTATTTTTTTGCCGTGGCGGTTGTTTCTCGTTTTGTATTAGGAGAAATAATTAAGCGGCTGGTGGCCAGACCCCGGCCATTTGAATTGCATCAGGTAACGCAATTATTTGATGAAAACCTGCGGACCTCTTTTCCTTCCGGCCACGCCACTTTTTTCTTCGCTTTTTCAACGGCGGTTTATCTTTATAACAAAAAAGCGGGTATTGTCTGTTATATCGTCAGCTTCTTAATGGGTTTGTCGCGCATATACGCGGGCGTGCATTATCCTTTAGATGTTTTAGGCGGAATGGCTTTGGGAATTTTGGTGGGATGGGGGATGTATAAACTATTTTTCAAAAAAATTTAATGCGATAATTATTTGGTTATCGTACGTTTTTGCAGATAAAAAAGAGGCGTCAAATAACGTCTCTTTTATTGTGCCCGAGGAGGAAGTTGCTTTAAACTATGCGCTTGGCGCAAGTACGGGGTAAAAACTCTCATGGATATATGTGCCGCGGGAGGGATTTGAACCCTCACGGTCTTTCGACCAGTGGTTTTTGAGACCACCCTGTATACCAGCTCCAGCACCGCGGCTCACTCTTTATATTATTGGTTGGGCCGCTATTTGTCAATTTAAAAAAATAGCGTATAATATAGATAAATGGCAAAAATAATCTCTTTTGTTAATCAAAAAGGAGGAGTAGGCAAAACGACTTCGGCAGTGAACTTAGGGGCTTATTTGGCGGCTTTAGGAAAATATATCTTATTGGTTGATCTTGATCCGCAGGCTAACGCGACAGCCGGTCTTGGCTTTGAGCCAGAAAGCATAGAAAAAAGTTTGTATCATAGCCTGATAGGCCAGGTTTCTCCTCATGAGCTGATTAGAAAAACAAATTTATTCGGCTATGAATTAATTCCTTCTTCAGGAGACCTAGCTGGCGCGGCAGTAGAGCTGGTGCCTCTGCAGGACAGGGAATTCAGGCTCTGGAATTTGCTTCATCAGGTGAGAACCAATTACGATTATGTTATAATTGATTCGCCACCCAGCCTGGGTCTGTTGACCATCAACGGCCTCGTGGCGGCCGATGAATTAATCATACCGGTCCAGACGGAATATTACGCGCTGGAAGGATTGGGCCAGCTATTAAAAACTGTGAATCTCATCCAGGAAAATTTGGGCAAGGACTTGAAGATCAAGGGAGCGTTGCTCACTATGCATGACAAGCGCAACAAACTTTCCCGGCAGGTAGCCAAAGAAGTCCGCCTGCATTTTCCCGGCTATGTTTTTGAAACGCAAATCCCCCGCTGTGTTCGCTTGAGCGAGGCGCCAAGTTTCGGCAAAACTATTTTGCAGCATGATCCAATATCTCAGGGCGGCAAAGCATACAGGCAATTAGCAGAGGAGATATTGAAGATGGAATCTAATTAGCGATTCGAATAATCCAAATTTTCATCCGAATGTTCGGAATTGAAGTCTTTAAGATAATTCGGATGTCATTCGTAGATTAGGATCGCATTATAATATTATGCAAAATTTAGGCAAGGGCCTTCATTCGTTAATTCCTCCAAAATCGGAGCATCACGAAGTTTCTTTTCCCAAAGTGGCTCATCCATTGCGGTTAAAAAAAGAAAGTGTTTTTAATATTGAAATAAACAAGATAAGGCCCAATCCTATGCAGCCGCGACAGGAAATGGACAGGGAAGGATTGGAAGAACTGGCCGACTCAATCAAAGAGCATGGTATTCTTCAGCCGTTGATTGTGACAAAATCTGTCAGGGATATGGAAAAAGGTCAGGATGTTGAATACACTTTGATCGCCGGACACAGAAGGTGGGAGGCGGCCAAGATACTGGGACTGCCGCATGTGCCCGCCATCGTCCGCGATTCAACCGAACAGCAAAAACTGGAACTGGCTTTAGTTGAGAATTTGCAGAGAGCCGATCTCAACGCTCTTGACAAGGCAGGTGCCTTTAAGCGCCTGCACGATGAATTTGACATGACCCATCAGGAAATTGCCCAGAAAGTCGGCAAAAGCAGAGAATCGGTGACCAATACTCTCCGTCTGCTTAATTTGCCGGGAGACATTCAGGACGGCTTGAGAGGCGGTAAGATTTCTGAAGGCCATGCCAAAATGCTGGCCGGTTTAAAAAGCCCCCAGACACAAAGAGCATTGTATGACGAAATAGTTCAGAACAACTTAAGCGTTAGACAAGTTGAGCAAAGAACCCGGGAGATTTCGGTTTCGGCACACAAACGAAAAGTATTTCACGACCCGGAAATAAAAAAATATGCCGGCGATCTGACAGCATATCTTGGCTACAAAACCGATATTAAGCGCTCGGGCTTGGGCGGGACAGTGATGATAAGATTCAGTGAAAAAGAAGATTTGGAGAAAGTGATGAAAAAAATTATCAAATAGCGATTCCAATATCCGAACATATCCGAATGCCCGGAATAAAAAATTTGGATAATTCAGGTGAAATTTGGTTCATTCTGGTCGCTGCTGGCTTTTCCAAGACACCGGAATCAGTCTTTCGGTGTTTTTAATTTTTTTAATATTCTGGCATTCGGCTTTATGCACCGAAACGCCGCGGTTAAGGGTGATATAGCCCTGGATTTTATCGCTCGGTTTTGGGTTGCAGCATTTAGCAAAAAAAGTCATTATTTTTGTTTCGCCCTTGATTTCAACTTCAGGAGGAGCGGGGATTTTGACAATAGGCAGTTTTTGTTTAGTTTCTTTGAATTCCGGTTTTGCCTCTTCTGCTTTTAACGCTTCTTCTGTTTTACTTTTTCTGAACCATTCTTTTATTTTACTTTTAGCCACGCTTGTTTTAGCAATCCTTAACCAGTCCTGTGATGGCTTTTCTTCTTTTTTGGTCAGAATTTCGACCATTTGTCCGTTTGCCAGCGGCTGGTCAAGAGAAACCATTTTCCCGTCTATTTTGGCGCCTAAGCAGCGGTGGCCGATGGAAGTATGAATATGATAAGCAAAATCAAGCGGCGTGGCTCCTTCCGGCAGGTCAATAACATCGCCTTTGGGAGTCAGGATAAATATCCTGTCTTTAAAAAAATCAATTTTGAGCAGCTGGAAAAACTCTCCTGAACCCGGCGGATATTCTTTCTGCCATTTCTGCAGGTCACTGATCCATTTCAGTTCTTTTTCCGGAGGCTTGGTTAAAAGTCTTTTGATATAGGCCTTGAGTCCTTTTTGTTCGGAATAATACCAATGGGCGGCAATACCGTATTCTGCTTCGTGGTACATTTCTGAAGTCTTTATCTGAAATTCGGTGATTTTGCCATCGGGGCAGAAAACGGTCGTATGAAGAGAACGGTAGCCGTTTGGTTTGGGCAGGGCGATATAGTCTTTGATGCGGCCAGGCAGCGGCTTCCAGAGCTTGTGAATTACTCCCATGGCTCCGTAGCAGTCATCAATGTTTTTGACGATGATGCGCAGAGCGACCAGATCATATATTTTATTTAAATCCATATCGTAGCGCTGGAGTTTGCGATAAAGGCTGAAATATCGTTTGGCGCGGGAGTGGATTTCTATCGGAAAAATGTCGGCTTTTTTCAGCGCCTTTTCAACCATGGCTGTGATTTTTTTCAGATATTTTTCTCGTTCTTCATATTCATCGCGAACTTGGCTGATTAACCATTCGTATTCTTTGGGATAGACGATCGGGAAGGCGAGGTCTTCTAGGTCTCCTGAAATTTTTCTCATACCCAGGCGATAGGCGATTGGCGCATAGATTTCCAGAGTTTCGCTGGCCAGTCTTTTTTGCTTTTGTTTGTCAAAGACGCCGATTGTCTTTAGGCTATGAAAGCGATTGACCAGTTTTATTATTACGACTCTAATATCTTTGGCCGTCGCCAAAAATAACTTTCTTAAGTTTTCAATGCTGCGAGCCGCTCCTTTGTGCTCAACTTTTCCGACATTTGTCACTCCTTCAACCAAAGACACAATTTCTTCGCCAAATTCTTTTTTTAGCTCCTGGTGGGTAATATTAATCTTTTCAATCGCTTCATGAAGGATACCCGCCGCCACCACAACCGTCCCCAGTTTTATTTCAGATAAAGCCAGAGCAATTTCACAGCAATGATCAAGGAGGGTCTGCCCGGAAAGTCTTTTTTTGTCGCCGTAAATTTTTTGGCCATAATCAAAAGCACGAATAATCAGTTCGCGATTCAATTCGGGGTTGCGCTCTTCTATTTTTTTAATGAATTCGTCTTTTGTCATATATTCAGCTTGTTTGTCCTTTAAAGGATTGACCCAGTTAGAAGTTTGTCTCTAGGCTATTTATTTTATAATGGAAAGCCACAGGTGATTCGCCGAGAAACTACGATCATTTTTATGCTTCGCTGAACTTCTAGCGGAGTTGACAATTAAGATTATAAGAGTATTATTACAGTTAATCAATTAAAAGAAAGGAGGGTCAAAAAGTTCTTTTTATTTTATTTTTTATGGTCTGAGACGCTAAAAAAAAGGAGATGAGGCTAAATGGAAGAAACCAAAAGAGTCTATGCCGCATTGGTAGCTGCCGGATTGATAATGGGTCCTGACAGCAAGCTGCTGTTAGTTGAAAAAAGAAGCAGATTGACCTTGCCCACCGGCCATATGGATTCGGAAAAAGACAGAAATTTAGAAGATGCACTTGTCAGAGAGATGAAAGAAGAGATAAAAGATAAAGCAGGACGGGGAATAGAAGTTAATGTTATGGGCTCTTTGGGCACAATGGTTCGCAATAAGGATACTGTAAAATCTAAGTTGATTGAGATTTTCCGTTGTGCTATCAATTTGAGCGAAATATGTTTTGAAGAGAAAGGGGAGACTAATTTTTTCTGGGTTGATGTTGATGACGCTCTGGGCATTGAGAATCTTGACGACTTGGCTCGGGAAGCAATCCAGAGGCTGATCAATTATTTAAAAGGACACATTTCTTTTAGAATCGTAAACGGAGGCGATTATGAGGAGGGAAGAGAACTTGAAGACGAGCAGGAATTCAACGAGTATTAAATGTTTCGGACAATTTTTAAAAATCCCAAAATCTGTCTCAGACCATTATCGGCCTCGTTTTAGTCGGTCATATTTTATTAAAGACCAGAAAATCAAGACTAAACCGAGGCTTTTCTTTTTTCCTGATAGCCGCATTTTTTGTCAGAGCACTTTATTGTTCCGTTTTTTGTTGTAATTAAAAGCAGGCCGCACTGAGGGCACATTTGGCCGGTCGGCTTATCCCAGAGGGCAAATTTGCAATCCGGGTAGATAGAGCAGGCATAGAAAATTTTGCCGCGGCGGGTCCGTTTTTCATGAATATGCCCCTGGCCGCATTCAGGGCAGGTTATTCCGGTAGAGTTGGCGATGCTTTCGGTGTGGCGGCATTTGGGGAAGTCCGAGCAGGCATAGAATCGGCCAAAACGGCTTGTTCTGATAACCAGCGGCTTGCCGCATTTGGGGCAGGTTTTATCGGTTGGTTCTGGTTCCGGTTTTTGTTTTTCAACCTCTTCGTATTTTTTGGCCAGATGAGCGCTGAACGGATCATAGAATTCTTTTATTACCGGCTGCCATTTTTTTTGGCCTTCGGCAATGTGATCCAGCTCTTCTTCGATGAGCGCCGTAAATTTCAGGTCAACAATTTCTGGAAAATGTTCAACGAGCATGTCGTTGACCGAGAAGCCGATATCAGTCGGAAAGAATTTTCTTTTCTCGTCCTTCTGGACGTAATTTCTATCCTGAATGGTTGAGATGATGGGAGCGTAGGTTGAAGGCCGGCCGATGCCGTTCTCTTCAAGCACCTTGATCAGGGTCGCTTCAGAATATCGGGCCGGCGGCTGGGTGAAATGCTGGGCAGACATCAGTTTTTTTAGATCCAGGACCTCATCTTTTTGGAGCGGCGGCAGGTCAGCTTCCTTGAATTTCATCGGATAAATTTTCAAGAACCCGTCAAATTTCAACATTTGGCCCGAGGCGCGGAAAATGAAATCTTTGGCCGCAATATCAACGGTAGTTGAATCAAAGACAGCCTGTGCCATCTGCGAAGCGATGAATCTTTTCCAGATGAGGTTATAGAGCTTGGCAATATTTTCTTCCGAATGCTTTGAATAATCCAGCTTTGTTTTTATGTTGGTGGCGGCCGCGACATCAGGATCGGTCGGGCGGATCGCCTCATGCGCTTCCTGGGCGCCTTTTGATTTCGTTTTAAATTTTCTCAAATAACCAGCCCAGTATTTTTCGCCGTAATTTTCAATTATGAATTTTTTGGCGGCAAAAAGCGATTGCTCCGAAAGATTTAAAGAATCGGTGCGGTGATAGGTGATAAGGCCGTTTTCATAAAGCGTCTGGGCCAGCGACATGGTCAGCTTGGCCGAAAAATGCAATTTCTGCCAGGCTTCTTGCTGCATAGTGCTGGTGGTGAACGCAGGCAAGGGATTTCTATTGGTCTCTTTTTTTTCAATCTCGGCGATCTGATATTTGGCGCCTTCCAGGTCTTTTAAAATTTTGTCGGCGTTTTCTTTTGTTTTGATGTCAAATTTGCCGATTGTCTCGCTGCCCTTTTTTATCAGGGTGGCAATAAATTCTTTATTTTCTTGTGTTTCGGTTTTGTGATTTGGATTTTGTGATTTATTTGGAAATTGGAAATTAGAAATTGGAAATTTTCGAAGCATTGCTTCGATTGACCAATATTCTTCGGGCTTGAAATCTTTGATCTCCCGTTCACGCTCGACTATCAGGCGCACGGCCACTGATTGCACCCTGCCGGCCGAAAGCCCCTTGGCGATCTTTTTCCATAAAAATGGCGATAATTTATAGCCGACCAGCCGGTCAAGAACGCGCCTGGCCTGCTGGGCGTCAACCAGGTCCATATCAAGCTGGCGGGGATTTTTTAACGCTTCTTCTATGGCGGATTTTGTGATTTCATGAAAAACGATTCTTTGAACGTCTACGGGCGACCGACTACGGTCTACGGCTTTTTCTGGTGATAGACGGTCGTCGGTAGTCGTCAGTCCGAGCACCTGAGCCAGGTGCCAAGCAATAGCTTCTCCTTCGCGGTCTTCGTCGGTGGCCAGTATGATTTTGGATGCTTTTTGTAAAGATTTTTTTATGGGAGTCAGCCTTTTGCGCGCTACCAACGGCACAACGTATTTTGGCTCAAAATTATTTTCAACATCAATGCCAAGTTCTTTTCTGGGCAGGTCGCGGATATGGCCGTAGGAAGACAAAACAGAATATTCCTTGTTCAGGAATTTGGCGATGGTGCGGGCTTTGGTTGGAGATTCGACGATAATGAGGTTCACAATTTTATAATTTTTAATTTTATAATTTTTAAATAAATCTTAATTTTTAAAACGTTTAAAAATTTTATCTGGCTAAAATATAGTTCATCCCTCCCATATTTTTTATTTTTCCTTTAATTTCCATCAAGCTCAATGTTGCGTTGACCGTGGCGGTGTCCATTTTAGTATCGTTCACGATTTTGTCAATATGGGCGGGTTCATCGCCCAGTATCTGCAGGATTTTTGCTTCTTCTTCATTGTCGGGCAGAATTTCCCGAATTTGTATCTGTTCGGTCAGATTTCTGAGATTGAGTTCGTCTAAAATATCCTGGCTGCCCAGAACCAATTTTGCACCCATTTTTATCAGATTATTTGGTCCGGCCGAAGTCTGAGAATAAATTGGGCCGGGAATGGCAAAGATTTCGCGGTTTTGCTCCAGCGCATGAGCAGCAGTAATAAGGGCGCCGGATTTTTCTTTGGCTTCAACAACAAGCGTGCCCAGCGACAAGCCGCTGATAACCCTGTTGCGGGCGTGAAAATGATGTTTGAGCGCCGGGCAGCCAATCGGATATTCGGAAATAACGGCGCCATTCTCTGAAATCTGCTGGGCCAGTTTTCTGTTTGAAGGCGGGTATATTGCCGGTTCGTCAATTCCCGAACCGACAACGGCGATTGTTCTTTTATTATTCTGTAGCGCCGCCAGATGGGCAATGGAATCAATGCCCCGCGCCAGGCCCGAAATAATTGTCAGGCCTGCCTGAGCGATTTGTCCGGCCAGGTGCGAGGCGGCCTGTTGGCCGTAGACAGAAGGCATGCGCGTGCCAACAATAGCCAGCGCTTTCTCGTCTTGCGGGACAAAACCGCCTCTTACATATAATATAGGAGGCGGGTCATATATCTCTTTTAAGAGTCTGGGATAATTCTCGTCTAAAATAGTGACGACGTCTATTTTATGCGAAAGAACTTTTTCAAGTTCCTTATCAGGTTCAATATTAATACGCCCGGCGCAAAATTCTGTGACAATGTTTTCTTCCAGGCCGGCATTTATTAACTCTGAAGCTTGGGCGTTCCAGGCATTTTGGAGCGTCCCGAAAAAATTCAGCAGCTTTTTTATTCTCTGCGGTCCGATATGCTCATGGGATTGATTAAAGGCGACAAAATATTTCGTTTGCTCGTGCATATATAAAACACGAAGGAAACGAATATTACACGAAAAAAACAAAAAAATTAGTTAAATTCGTGTTTTATTAGTTATCTTAGTGTTTGTTCTTTTTAATATAGCATTTTAAAAGAACAGCGACAAATTTGACATTGGAGAATTCCCTTGTGTCACATTTTTGTGCGATCGCACAAAAGTGTGACGGGGAAAAATATTTTTTTATTTTTTCCATCGTCTCTTCTGGACTAGGCAATCTTTTGGAGCCATCTTGTAATTCAGCCAATTTTTGATAAAATATAAAAATATGAAAAAACTAAATATAAAGAAAATAGTAAAAGATAGATATAAAGAAATAGCAAAAAAGAGTTGCGGATGCGGATGCAGCAGCACTCCCTCTGTTTCAAAAAGTATTGGCTATTCAGAAAAGGAGCTGAAGATTGTCGGCAAGGCTAATCTGGGTTTGGGTTGCGGCAATCCTTTGGCTTTCGGGAAAATTAAGAAGGGTGAAACTGTTTTGGATTTAGGTTCGGGAGCAGGAATAGATGCAATTTTAGCAGCTAAAAGAGTCGGCAAGAAAGGAAAGGTTATTGGTGTTGATATGACAAATGAGATGATATTAAAGGCAAAAGAGAATGCGAAAAAACAAGGTATTAAAAATGTGAAATTGCTTTTGGGTGAAATAGAAAATCTGCCGCTTAAAGATAATTCGGTCGACACCATAATCACCAATTGCGTAATAAATTTAACTCCCGATAAAACAAAGACATTTATTGAGGCATATAGAGTTTTGAAGCCAGGAGGTAGAATTTATCTTTCTGACATAGTTTTATTAAAAGAGTTATCAGAGGAACAAAGGAACAATAAAGAGTTAATATCTGGTTGTGTCGCTGGAGCTTTATTAAGAGATGATTATTTGAATAAAATAAAAGCCGCTGGTTTTAAGGTACGGATTTTGTATGAGAACAAAAAAATCAGCAAAACGCAATATAATAATATTCCCCTGGAAAGCATAATGGTAGAATTAAAAAAATAAACTGAAAAATTTTATTGAATTCAAAAAACCTTGAATTTATTCAAGGTTTTTATTTTTACTCTTTTAATTCTTCTATGGCAGAATTCAGCATCTGGACGATGAGTTCAAAGTTCGACTATTAGAATTTAATATTATCACATCCATTAATACCCAAGCTAGCCGAAGAAAAGACGACAAATTTGACAGAGTTGCGCATTTGCTGTAAGTATAAAGAAAAATCAAATTTGTTATTTTATAAAGAGAGGAGGGGTTATGAACGCTAAGGAAAGAAAAGCTCTTTTGTTGTTTCTTTTTTGGGCGAGACAGAACCACGGCTATGCCAGCGGTGTTAAAGGTACGAAATTGGCAAAGAGTGGCAGTGAGTTTAGATGCAGCTGTAAAAAATTTTCTTACCGGGACCAAGTTTGGTGCGAAGACCCTTTTATCGGCCAGGAGATGGTTAGCCACGATGATCAAGGTTGGATTTGGGGGATGAATTATTATGGCCGAACGTTAAAGAGCAATCAGAAAGTTAAAAGAGATGCAATATTCGCATTTCTGAGATCCGCTTTAATGGAGTGCAACAAGAAGTGGCCACATCGGGGTCCTAAAATGGTCATCCAAGGAGTCTGGGTCTATGAAAATGAACGCGATATAATAGGCAGCCTCGATAATTTTTGCGGCACTGAAAAGATTTTTTACAAAGGCGTACTAGTCTATCGGGGTGAATACCATGGAGGAATCATTAGCGGAGATTAGCAGTTTTATACCGATGAAACCAACAGGCAGGGTAATAAAAAAACCCTGCTTTTTTATTTCTTCATTTCCTCAACCGCCTCATTCAGCATCTGAACGTAGAGGTTAAGTCCGACGGCGTTGATTGAGCCGGATTGTTCGCGGCCCAAAATATTTCCGGCGCCGCGGATTTCCAGGTCCCGCAGGGCGATCTGGTAGCCGGAACCAAGAGCTTCTGCTTCTTTGAGCGCGTCAAGACGCTGGCGGGCAATTTCGGTCAGATTTTTGGCGTTGTACAAAAAGTAAGCGTATGCCTGTCTGTCGGAACGGCCGATCCGGCCGCGCAGCTGATAACTTTGGGCCAGGCCAAGCTTTGTCGCGTAGGCCACTATTAGAGTATTGACGTTCGGGAAATCCAGGCCGTTCTCAATAATAGTTGTGGCGACCAAAATATCAATTTTGCCGGCGTCAAATTCATCCATAACTTTCACTAATTGTTTTTCGTGCATGCGGCCGTGCACGGCGGCAATCCGGGCTTTGGGCGCCAATTTTTTGATCTGTTGCGCGGCCAGCTCAATCGTATCAACGCGATTGTGCAGATAATAAATCTGCCCGCCTCTTTTTAATTCCTGTTCAATCGCTTGTTTGACGATTTTATAGGAATGCGGCTGAATGAATGTTTTGACCGGCTGGCGGCCGGGCGGCGCGCTCTGAATCAAAGAAATATCGCGCAGGCCAGAAATTGCCAGATGCATTGTTCTTGGTATGGGCGTGGCGCTCAAGCTTAAGACATCAATCCCGGCGCGCCATTCTTTGAATTTGTCTTTTTGTTTGACGCCAAATCTCTGTTCTTCGTCGATTATCGCTAATCCCGGATTGGCAAAATAAACATCTTTTTGGATAAGCCGGTGAGTGCCGATAATAATGTCAATTTTGCCTTCTTTTATTTGTCTGACTGTCTGGCCCTGCTGATTTTTTGATCCAAGGCGCGAAAGCAAAGCGATATTAACGGGAAATTTTTTGAGGCGTTCTGAAAAAGTATTAAAATGTTGATGGGCCAGAATCGTGGTTGGCGCGATCATTGCCACTTGTTTATTATCGGCTACTGCTTTGAAAGCCGCGCGCAGAGCCACTTCTGTTTTGCCAAAACCGACATCCCCGCAAATAAGCCTGTCCATCGGTTTTTCCGATTCCATGTCATCCTTGACTTCCTGCAGAGCTCTTAGCTGATCGGGGGTTTCAATAAATTGAAAAGAATCTTCCAGTTCTTTTTGCAGGGCGTCGTCTGAGCCAAATGCAAATCCGCTGGACGATGCTCTTTTAGCGTAAAGCTCAAAAAGCTGGCGCGCCAATTCTATTGCGCCTTCCTTCGCTTTTCTTTTTGTTTTATACCAGAGCGTGCCGCCGAGCCGATGGACAATCGGCGTTTCAAAACCGATGTAGCGGGAAAGTTTGTTTTCCAGCTCAAGCGGAACATAGAGACGGTCGGCTTTTGCGTACTCCAAAACAAAATATTTTTCAGGACTGTCGGGATTGGGCGGGCTGAAGGAAAGTTGGCCGCCCAGTTCATCTGCGTAGCCCCTGAAAATCCCGATACCGTGGTCAAGGTGGACCAGGTATTCGCCGGGTTTTAAATTGCTCAGAAGCAATTGGGGGGTTCGGCTTAGAAGCTCTTTTTTTATTTCTTTTTTGAGAACTTTTATTTCAAGCCCGTAGATTTCTGCGATTTTATTGCCTGAAAATTCCAGGCGGTATGCTGTTTTCTCGTTTATCGCAAATATATCCAAAATCCCGCCGCGGTGGGAAATTTCTCCTTTTGAGCCAAGAGTCTGGACCCGCTCGTAACCAAATTCAGTTAAGCGGCGTAATAGTTCAAAGAGATTTGTTTTCTGGTCTTTTTCAAGAAAGAGCGTATTTTCTTTCCACCAGACCTGCGATTTGGCGATTTTTTCTATCTTCTGTAAATTTTGTGAGAACCACGAATAATCCCGCTCTAAAAAATAGGGGGTTAGGCTGGCAATTAGGATTTTTCCTTTCACTCTTGACAACTGCATCTGTGCTTATGTATGATAGCGTATTCTAAAGGAAGAAGTCAAAAATGCCGTCCAGCATCCTATCTGTGAGTGGCCAAAGCTAAGACAATCCCTCCTAACGTCTTGGCGAGTAGCCGAAGTATCAGGGGTGTCCTGCATTTGCGGGATTATCCCTGACGCTCGCAGGTAGGATTTTGGACGGCATTTGTTTGTAAAAGTTATTTTCAAATTAAATATTGAATACAAAAGGAGGAGAATATGTCTGATTTGATGGCAGGATTGGTATTTTTGGTCGGGGCGGCGGCAGTTTGGTTTATGCCGGCATTATCATTTATCAGCGTCAGAAGATCGTCGGTTTTATACGGCGTTTTAATGATTCAGGCAGCGGCGACGCTTATTTTTTTGGTTATCGGCATAACATTGGTTTGTTTATTTTCTGGAACAAAAATATAAAAAATGCAGGAGCAAAAAGAAAAAATTTAAAAAAAACCGCTTTAGCGAGGTCGAAAGGAGAAACGGCAATGGCAAAAAAATTTAAGAAATGTCAGGCAGACGGCTGTGGAAAGTTCTTGAATTCATACAACAAAATCGGTTTTTGTTCTTTACATATTGACGGGCCGGCAAAAAAGATTTTCGTTGCCTTTACTAAAGGCCGGCGATCCGAGGCATGCCTCTGCTGGTGGGGAGACAAGGAAAGCATTTTGAAAGATTATCGTTCCTGTATAGAGATTACGGTTACCGGCAGACATTATTTTTATTTGAAAAAAATGGCTGCTTTATTGGACCGCTTGGAACCGGTGCTTGGCAGTACTTTTCTTTCAGTAGATATTCCCGATATGCTTTTGAGGGCATTTAAAAGAAATCCCCAAAAAATTTAATCACCCAATCAAAAAGAGGTCTCCACAAGAAGACCTCTTTTTTCTTTGACTCAAAAATGTGCGATAGCACAAAAATGTGATTTAATTGAACTGATTCATCGCCTTGTCCGGGCCGTCTTTAAGCGCTGCTTCTATTGCCTGGCTGTTGCGCTGGATTGCTCCTTCAACCATTTTTATTTCTTCTTTGTCAAAATTTTTGAGGACAAATTTTTCTATGGATGATATTTTTTTGAAAAGAGCGGAAAAAAAAGTCCGGCCGATCGGGTGGATGCCCAGCCGAAATCTCAAAAAATCTTTTGTGCCCAGAGCCTCAATAATGGATTTAACTCCTTTGTGCCCGGCGGCCGAAGCGCTGTGATTTATTCTTATTAATCCGACAGGCAGGTCAAAGTCATCATGGATAACCCAGATATCGCACGCTTCTATTTTGTAAAAATTTACTAATTCTGCAACAGCCGAGCCTGATAAATTCATAAAGCTTTGGGGTTTGACCAGAATTATCTGCTGGCCGGCTATTTCACCTTTTGAGACAAGAGCATTTGAATTTTTGTCCAGAGCCCAGCCGTCAAAACTTTTGAAAAATTCATGGATATGATCAAGCGCCAAAAAACCGTAGTTGTGGCGGGTCTTTTTATATTTTTCTCCGGGATTGCCGAGGCCGATGATGAGTTTCATAAATTTTGGTTAACTTGTCTTTTATCAAAAGACACAAAGAGTTACTTTTTCCGCCGAGAAAAAGTAACCAAAAAGCTCTCGCCACGCTCCAAAATAGAGAAAATCGGATTCGCTCGGCTAAAATTGCCTCGTAAACTCGCACACCCCGCGCGGCGGGGGCTCGCTCGGCAATTTTTCAAACGCCTCGCTTATCTCGATTTTCTGACTATTTCTCCGCTATGGCGAAAAATACGAATAGATTATTGATTTTTTAAAATAAACTCCTGTATTTCAGAATAATTTTCAATCCCTGCCCTTGGTTTCAATATAGACGCAATTTGTTCGCCAATCAATAGGTTGTCGCCGCCAACAAGATGATTTTCTTCTTTGTCAATCACGATATTATTAATATCCTCAGGGGAAATTTGTTTGGCTATCTGCCAGAGCGAAGGCAGCTCGGTCAGGGAAATATCGGTTTGGATGTTGCTCCAGAATTTTTCTGCAATTTTTAATAAAGGTGGCAGGTCCGAAATAGGATTCAGCCCCATTATTTTCTGTTTGAGGGCTTCCAGAACTTGTTGCTGTCTTTGGATCCGGTCAAAATCACCCTGTGAAGAATGGCGCGTTCTCATGTATTTTGAGGCGGTTTCGCCGTCCAAATAGCGCCAGCCGGCTTTTATCTGGAAAGTTTCAAAGGAATGGTTCGGTCCGGGAAATTGCGGGTCGTAAATATCTTTGGCTACCCAGACATTGAGCCCGCCCAGTTCGTCTATTATCTTTTTGACAACAGACATGTCTATTAAAAAATGGTGGTCGATGTCTAGTCCGGTGATTTCTTCTATTTTTTGTCGGGCGAGCGAAATGCCAAAGTTTTTATCTTTTGCTGCTTTGCCAAAAACGTATAAAGTATTTATTTTGGTGTAGGTTTCGCTTTCGGGTATCTTGACCCAAAGGTCCCTGGGGATAGATATCAAATTTATTCTTAATGGGTCCTTTTTTATCTGGGCGATCAAAATTGTGTCGGTCAGATCCGGCGCGTCGTTGCCTTTGCCGGGCACGCCAAGAAGCAAAATATTTTTTGGTTCCTCAAAAGAAAAATAGGCGAACATGCTTTCTGGCAGAGTCATGGCGGCCTTGATCCGTTCTTTTGTCGCCTCAATGCTTTTGACGAGTTTCAATTCTTCTCCGGCCGGTGCATTATTTTTGAGCAGCCAGCCGGGCGCCAAAATGAAAGCGGCGGCCAGAGAAAGAAACGAAAAAAGCCATATCCAGGCTAATTTGGTTTTTCTTTTTTGCCCCCGGAGTTCACGCTCCAGCGCCTTATTTATCTGGCTAAAATGGTCACCCATCCCGTTAGAGGCACGTCTTAAAAATTTAATTTATATGAATTCCGCTAAGAGGCGTCAATCAATTCCGGTCTCTAACGGGACTCATTTTTTAATTATAGCATACATTAATATAAAAGGGCTTGTCAGGTAGTAGAATTTTGGCTGGCGCTTAAAGCGCCGATTAAAAACAATGCCAGAATTTCACTACCTGACTTGCGGGATAGTGAAAATTCGACATTTTTCTGTTCTTTTGATTGCCTTCGGCAATCAGTCGAATTTCTGCTACCCCGCTTGCAATAAGCCCAAAAATGTTTTAATATATGTCATATATAATCTTTAACGTATATAAAACGTATATGAGAACATTTTTCGTCTTTGCCTGGGAAATATTCAAAATATTTGTTGTTTCATTGGCCATTATTATCCCCATCAGGTATTTTTTAATCCAGCCGTTTTTCGTTCAGGGCGCTTCCATGGAGCCGAATTACGAAGACGGTCAGTATCTGATAATTGATGAGATTACTTATCGGTTCAGAGAGCCAGAACGCGGAGAAGTAATAGTTTTTAAATACCCTCAGAATCCGAGCGAGTTTTTTATCAAAAGAATAATCGGCCTGCCGGGCGAGACACTTAAAATTAGCGGCAGTCAGATTATTATTGAAAACGAATCAAATCCCGATGGTTTTATTTTGGATGAAAGTTCATATCTAAAAAACATCCCCAATATGGGGCAAGAAACTTTAATTTTGAAAAATGACGAATATTTCGTCCTGGGAGATAACCGCTCGGCCAGTTTTGATTCGCGGCGATGGGGTGCTTTGCCAAAGAGAGATATAATCGGGAAGGTTTGGATAAAGGCTTGGCCGATTTCTCAGGCGGGAATCGCAGAAGCACCAGACTATTAATTTAAATATCAAATATCAGAATGTAAAATGATCCCGCCAAGCGGGATAAAATGTAAAATTTTTAATTTTGAACTGCTCGCCTCGCTGCGGCTTTGGTGAAGCGGGTCATTCCGATTTTTACATTTTACATTTTGCATTAATATCTTGTCTCGAAAAAAAACAAAAATTTTGCAGGCGCCGCGCGGCACCTATGATATTCTCCCGGAAGATCAGATTTATTGGGAGAAAGTTAGGCGCGTGGTCAGAGAGCTGGCAGATGATTATGGTTTTGCCAGAATTGATACGCCCATCATTGAAGATACGGAATTGTTCATAAAAGGAACAGGCCAGACCACAGATATCGTTCAGAAACAGATGTATAGCTTCAGGACTCTGGGAAACGACAGCTTGACACTGCGGCCAGAAGGAACGCCGGGCGTCATCCGTTCATATATACAGAGCGGCATGATTAATGCGCCTCATCCGGTCAAGCTTTATTATTTCGGGCCGATGTTCCGCTATGAACATCCTCAAGCCGGCCGATACAGGCAATTCTATCAGTTCGGTTTTGAGACTATCGGCGGTCAGGAGCCGGTGCTTGACGTACAGCTTATCCAGCTTTTTTCGCATATTCTAAATGACCTCGGCCTTAAAAAAATAAATGTCCAGGTAAATAGTCTCGGGTGCCCTGAATGCCGGCCGGGCTTCAGGAGAGGGCTGGTTGATTATTATCGGAGCAGAAAAAACAGGATTTGTCCGGACTGCCAGAAAAGAATAAAAATAAATCCCCTGCGCTTGCTTGACTGCAAAGAAGAAAAATGCCAGCCGATAAAAACCGATGCTCCTCTTCCGCTTGATTATCTGTGTCATGGCTGCCATAATCATTTTAAAAGTGTTCTGGAATTCCTTGATGAATTGGATATTCCGTATTTTTTAAACCATCAGCTGGTGCGAGGTCTTGATTATTATACCAAAACCGTTTTTGAGGTCTGGCCGGAATCTGACTCTGTCCAGTCGCCAGAAAAGGAAGAAGCGCAGGAAATCAAAGAGCCGATATCTTTGGGCGGCGGCGGCCGCTATGACAATCTTGTAAAAATGCTGGGCGGCAAGGTGACGCCTTCGGCCGGATTTGCGGCTGGAATTGAGCGCATTATTTATTTAATGAAAGAACAGGGAGTAAAGCTGCCTTCAAAGAGCAATGCCAAAGTTTTTCTTGTTCAGTTGGGGGAATTAGGACAGCGCAAAAGCATGAAACTTTTTGAAGAGCTTCATAAAGCCGAAATCAAGGTGGCCGAATCATTGAGCAAGCCGAGCATTAAATCTCAGCTTAGAATTGCCGACAAGCTAGGCGTTAAATTTTCACTGATTCTCGGCCAGCAGGAAGCGCTGGATAGCTCGGTCATTATCCGCGACATGCAGTCGGGAGTCCAGGAAACCGTGCCCAAAGAGAAGGTTGTCAATGAACTGAAAAAAAGACTGGCAAAAAAGTAAATACGTCTCGGTAATCGCCTCAGAAAACCGCAGTCGGCCCTAACATTATAGAATTAAGTAATTACTCGGCCGCTGCTCAGCGCTCGCCGCGCAAAAAAAATATCAGTCAAAAAACAATAAGTTATTCTGGGCGCGGCTGCGCGATGTTTTCTTCGGCGACCACCTCGCCTCGAAAGAAAAAAATACATGGATTGCATTTTTTGCAAAATAGTAAAAAAAGAAATTCCGGCAAAGATTCTTTTTGAAGATGAATTAGTGGTAGCGTTTCCCGATATTCATCCTTTTGCACCCGTCCATATTTTGATTATTCCCAAAGAGCACATTGAGACGATCGCGGATCTCCAGGACAAACACGAAAAATTGACGGGCCGGCTGGTGATGACCGCCAAAAAATTGGCCGATAAAGCCGGTATCAGCCAAAATGGCTACAAATTACTTTTTCGCGTAAAAAAGCACGGCGGTCAGGAAGTGCCGCATATTCATTTGCATTTGATAGGAGGGGCAAAGCTGAGCGAAAATATAAGACCGATTAAATAATTTTTAATTTTTAATTTTATAAATAATTTATTAATTTCTTAATTTTTAAACGTTTAAAAATTAAGAAATTTGAAATTAAAAATTCGCGAAAGGAGGTTGATTTAGTTGGCTATTGAAGTAAGAAAAAAAGATAAAGAATCAACAGGGTCGCTTTTGCGACGTTTCAGCCGCCGTGTTCAGCAGAGCGGTGTTTTGCTGCGCGCCAGACGCGTCAGGTTTTTTCAAAAAGAAAAGACAAAGCGCCAGGTAAAAGCAAGCGCCCTTCGGCGCCAGGAGCTTCGCAAACAGAGAGTGCATCTTTTGAAGCTGGGACTTATTGAAGAAGGAGAAATGATACCAAAAGATAAAATAAAACTTAAAAAGCGCTAATTGTTTTGTCCAAAATTTGGAGCCGCAGGCGAACAAATTTGGATATAATTGGCATGGGTTTAAAAGAAAAAATAGATCAGGATTTCAAAGAAGCCTTTAAAGGGAGGAACGAATCGCAGCTTTCAGTTCTGCGGATGCTTTTGGCTGCCTTAAAAAATAAAGAAGTTGAAAAAAGAACGAAATTAAGCAAAAGCGAGCCGATTGAAAAACTTGAAGAATTGAGCCGTTTGAGCGAAGAAGAAGTCATTGAAGTTCTGTCCTCTGAGATCAAAAAACGCAGAGAGGCCTCGGACCAATACAAAAAAGGAGATAGGATGGAACTGGCCGAGAAAGAGGAGGGCGAGATAAAAATCCTGGCGGTGTATATGCCAGAGCAGATGAGCGAAGAAAAAGTGGCACAATTGGTCAGTGAAACAATAAAAGAAACTGGCGCCAGCTCCCCCAAGGATATGGGCCGTTTAATGGGGGTGCTGATGCCAAAAGTCAAAGGAAAAGTGGACGGGAGCGTTGTTGGCAGGATAGTTAAGGAACAATTGGGGGGCTGAAAATTATAAATTTCAAATCAAGCTTAAAATCCCTGCCTGCCGGCAGGCAGGCAAAATCCAAAACGTTTTTGACATTTGAGCTTTGATATTTGGATTCATGTTACAGATTACTAATTTAGCAGGAAACAAAATTAATCGGAGATTATTTAGTAAAGTTCTTGAAAAAACCTTAAAAATAGTTGATGGATCTGTATTGGGTGAAATTAGTCTGGTTTTTGTCGCTGAAGAAAAGATAAAAGAGATAAATTATCAGTATCGGCGCAAGAATGAAGTCACCGACGGCCTAAGCTTTGAGGGGCTGAACGAAATTTTTATCTGTCCGTCTTTTATCAAAAAACAGGCTAAAAGCTTAAATACGCCGTTTGGCAGTGAATTGATGAGAGTCCTGATTCATGGTATATTGCACTTAAAAGGGTTTGACCACGAAAAAAGCGGGAAAGAAGCGGATAAGATGAGAAAACTGGAAGAAAAAATATTGCAAAATATAAATGAAGGAGCCAAAAGATAAAAAATTTTCGTGCCCCATCTGCACAATGGTCTTTATTTTAGCGCTCGCAACAGCGGCGGCAGCTGTCGCCGTGATTTTGTGGTAAGATTTTGCGATTTATAATTTTTTATTTTGATTTTTGCATTTTGAACTAATATTATGCCCAGACAAAGAATCATTATCGGAATAGACGTTGGCTCCTCCAATATCAGAGTGGCGGTGGCCGAACAGGGAAAGGAGCAGGGAATGCCTTTTCAGATTTTGGGAGTCGGCCAAACGCGAGCTTTGGGCATGCGCAAGGGCGTGGTGGTTGATCTTGAAGAGACAGCTAAGAATATCAAAGAAGCGGTGGCGGCAGCCGAGCGCACCAGCGGAATTAAGATTGAAAGCGCCACGGTTTCCCTTGGCGGAGACCATTTAGGTTGCCGTTCCAGCCGCGGCGTTATTGCGGTTTCCCGGGCTGACGGCGAAATATCAGCAGAAGACATGGACAGAGCTGTCCGGGCGGCTTCGGCTATCTCTCTTGGAGCGAACAGAGAAATGATCCAGATCGTTCCCAAGCAGTTTTGCGTTGACAGCCAGCAGTCGGTCAAAGATCCGGTGGGTATGAAAGGAGTGAGACTGGAAGTTGATGTTTTAATACTTGAGGGCGCCACACCTTTTATAAAAAATCTGGTGAAGGCGGTGGGTGAAGCGGAAATTGACATTGAAGGCCTGGTGCCTTCTTCTTTGGCCGCGGCCAAAGCCGTTTTGGACAGAAGACAGAAAGAATTAGGATCTCTGGTGCTGGACATGGGCAGCGGCACGACCGGTTTTTGTGTTTTTGAAGAAGGAGAGATAGTTGACAGCTGTATTCTGCCGGTTGGTTCGGGCCATATTACAAATGATCTGGCTATTGGTCTGCGCATTCCCATTGATGTGGCAGAAAAAATAAAATTGGAGTATGGATCGGTTCTGCCAGACGAGATCAATAAAAAAGAAATGATCAATTTGGAAAAACTGGGCGGTGACGATGGCGAGGTTTCCAGGCAAAAAGTGGCCGAGATCATCGAGGCCAGGGTAGCTGAAATATTTGATTTGGCGCATAAAAGACTGAAACAGATAGATCGGGCGGGTCTTCTGCCTTCGGGCGTCGTGCTCGTTGGGGGCGGCGCCAAACTGCCGGGGCTGGTTGATTTGGCAAAACAAAAATTGAGACTGCCTTCTCAGATCGGTTTCCCGATAGATTTTGAAGGCGTGATAGAGCAGGTGGATGATCCCTGTTTTGCTACGGTGCTGGGTCTGATTATTTGCGCCGGCGAGCAGAACGAAGAATTAAGAAGCCGGGTTTCAAACACATTTATTTTTTCTTCATTGGCGCCGGCAGTAAATAAATTTAAGAACTGGTTTAAATCTTTTTTGCCTTAATTTTTTATTTCGGGGCTTGCCCCCCACCTAATCTGGATTTTAAGAGAGAATTTTTATAATACGAGTAGTTGTTTTATCAAATATATATTTCCTTTCTGTATAAATTTTTATTTTAAGCCTTCGGCTCTATCCAGTTTAGGTGTGGGGGCTTGACAAACATACTGGCTTTGCCATATTCTTAAATATTGATACCAGATTTTATTTTTTATCTTTAATGGTTTATAAACCGTCACCATGGCGCAAATAAAACCGGAAATTGAGACGTTTGCCAAAATTAAAGTGGTGGGCGTCGGAGGCGGAGGGAATAATGCAGTTTCTCGCATGGCAGACTGCAAAATTCAGGGCGTGGAATTGATAGGAATCAACGCCGATGCCCAAGATCTGCATTCGTGCCTGGCAACGCAGAAGGTTCTTATCGGAAAGAATCTGACCAAGGGTTTGGGAGCCGGCATGAATCCGGATATCGGCCGCCAGGCGGCTGAAGAAAATCGCGATGAAATCCATGAAGTGATCAAAGGCGCTGATTTGGTTTTCATCACTTATGGTCTGGGCGGCGGCGTGGGGACGGGCGCGGGGCCGATTGTGGCCGAAGCGGCCAGAGACGCAGGCGCCCTGACAGTCGGTGTCGTGACAAGACCTTTTTCTTTTGAAGGAGCGCAGCGGATGCGAATTGCCGAAGAGGGCTTAAACTGGCTGAAGGACAAAGTTGACACTTTAATTACTATTCCAAACGACAAACTTCTTTCAGTGGTTGACAGGAACACATCGCTGCTGGACGCTTTTAAAGTGGCGGATGACGTTTTGCGCCAGGGCGTGCAGGGAATTTCAGATATTATTGTGACACCCGGTATCGTTAACGTAGATTTCGCTGATCTGAAAGCAATTATGCAGGGTGCCGGCTCCGCTATCATGGGGATCGGCCGGGCTCAAGGCGACGACCGGGCGGCCGAAGCGGCCAGGCAGGCAATAAATTCTCCTCTGCTTGAGGTTTCAATTGAAGGAGCCAAAGGGGTGATATTTAATGTTTCGGGCGGCGATGACCTGAGCATGCTTGAAATAAATGAAGCGGCCAAAATCATAACCGAAGCAATAGACCCGCAGGCAAAAGTCATTTTTGGAGCGGTGACTGATGATAAATTAAAAAAGGGCGAAATTAAGATTACGGTCATTGCGGCCGGATTTGGCGAGCAGGCGAGAAAAGAGGAAGCAACCGGCAAGCTGCCGCTTGAAGATAAGCTTTCCGGAAAAATAAAGAAACCGGTTTTTACCACCACTCAGGTTGCCAGCACGCAGGAAGACGAAGCAGGGGACGAATGGGATATTCCCGCCTTCATCCGCAAGAAAATGAAATAGTGGCGCAAGAGAGTTTGATTTCGGTCGCACGTCGCCAAAGGCTATGGCCGACGGCACGCGGGCAAGCCCGCCTTCATTTGAAAAAATGAAGTGATCTGTTTTAAAATAAATCACCGCATCTGTGAAAATAAGCTTGGAAAAGAGAAGCCCTAAAGGGCTTTTTCGGTTTCCGGTGTTATCGATTTTTATTATTCCTCAATTTATACACAGAAAATCTTTTTGACGTAATTTTTTCTTTGTTAAAATAAAGCAGTCTAATAAACCACCTCAGGAGGGGAGAGGAAGCATTAGTGAAGGAAAATCCAGATGAACATTCAGGATCGGTTAAGGGGGTGGTTTTTTTATTTGTTTTTTATCAGCAATTTGTCGCAGCAGGCCATAATCAGCGTCCAACAGCCAAACCATTGACATTTTTATCAAAATGAATTATAATGTAAAATTCAATTTTCGATATAAATAAGACGCGTAAATTAAAGCTATTTTAAGGCAAAACCAATGAAAATTTCTATTTTAATTCCTTGCCACAATGAGGAAAAATCAATTGAAAAATGCGTTGAGTCATGCTTGGCGCAGACCCGCAAACCAGACCAAATTCTGGTTGTTAACGATGGCAGCACGGATAATACGGCAAAGATCCTTGAAAGTTTTGGAGACAAAATTGAAGTGGTTGCTATTGAGCATGCCACAGGCAATAAAAGTTACGCTCAAGAAAGAGGCCTGCAATACATTACCGGCGATATTTTTGTCGCTACGGACGGAGACACTTTTTTGGACAGAGAATTCGTTCGTCTGATCGAGCAGGATTTTGAACAAAATCCGAGGCTGGCGGCGGTTGGCGGCTATGTCAGAAGTCTGAAATATAACTGGCTGACGGCTTGCCGGGAAATTGATTATACTTTCGGACAGGATTTGAACAAATCGGCCCAGGCCAATCTGAGCTTTCTTTTCGTCATTCCCGGCTGCGCCGGAGCTTTTCGCACCGACATCTTCAGAAAATACATCAAATTTGACCACGACACCCTGACCGAAGACCTGGATTTTACCTACAAGCTGCATCTGAATTATTTTAAGATTAAATATGACAAGAAAGCTATCTGTTATACCCAGGACCCTTTCACTTTGAAAGCATATATCAATCAGATGAGGAGATGGTACGGCGGCGGCTGGCAGAACTTAATGAAAAATTTCTGGGTCATCAGGCGGCCGGCCAATGCTCTTGAGCTTTCTTTAATGTATATTGAGGGCATCGTTTTTTCTGCATGCCTTTTTCTGCTGCCTCTGATCAATATTATATATTTTGGATATTTTATCAGCGGATATCTGGCCTTTGCCGTTGTGTTGGGCGTTTATAGCTCTATCAGAAAGAAAAGGGCTGATCTTTTTTTCTATTCGCCGCTTTACCTTGTCATGATTTTCATCAATGCCTGGATATTCCTTGAGCAATTGGTTAAAGAGGTCATCTTGGGCCGGAAGAACCTCAATTGGTTCAAGCCCGAAAGGTTCAGTAATGATACAGCGATTTAATTTTTAAACCATAAATAAATTTTATGTTTCCAAACGGACTTTCAGTATTAACACATATAGCAATTCTGCTCCTGGGACTCTCCAAGGGGCTTGTTGAAGCTGTCGCCAAAAAAATGAAATGGGACTTATTTAATTTTAAATTCAACCTGTATCTTGGATGGAAAATTTTTAACCCCCTGACATCGGAAGCGGGCGATACGGCAGCCAGAAGGGTTTTTTCCTATTTTATAATACTGGCGGTTTTTGCAATGATTATTTCAATGACGAGTGTTTCAGTCAAGGCGGCTTGGGAGAAAAGTTCAAACATTGAGCTGGTCAGGGAAGCATTGACAAGCGGATACGCTCAGGCCAAGGAACGGATAGACTTCTTTTTAATAAAAGAATCCGCTTCTTCTGGGATAGTTTTGGAACAAACAGAGCCGGGCCAGAGATATGTTTTTATGCTTCCTTTATCCGAAGACATCAGCAGCGGCAATCAAACAAATCAATAAAATTATTAAAATAAATATTAAATTAAAATCATTAACTAATTAAAGGAGGAAGAAAAAAATATGAAAAAAAAGTACAAAATTCTTAAATACATAATTGTTGCGGCCATAATTTTAGCGCCTGTCGGCTATCTGGTTCAGGCGGCCGACGAAAACACCTCAATCAGCCTAACCAGCTGGAGCACTTATTTGTCGTTTATTACAAAGGATAAAAAATCTCCTTATGTATATATTATCTCGCCTTTTTCCGGCCAGAGAGTTTCAGGAGTGATTATTTTGCGAGCTTCGGCTACCGATCGCTCCGGTATTGCTTACGTGCAATTTTTGGTTGACGGCGCTGATTTTGGAGCGGCGGACACGCTTTCTCCTTATTCAATTAGCGCTGATACGACTCAATTGACAAACGGCACTCATAAAATCAGCGCCCGGGCAGCTGATAAAGCGGGAAATGTCGGCATCTCGCCGACGGTCTCGGTTAATGTATCAAATAATTATGTTCCTCCTCCGCCTCTTCCGACTCCGCCTTCAGCTCCCCTCTGTCCGACCTCTCCGGCATTTGGCGCCAGCCCAAATCCGATAGAATCAGGCCAGTCTTCAACCCTGTCTTTTGGCGTGATTTCAAACGCCGCATCCTGCAGCATTGATAACAATGTG